>Ga0116217_10004202_pt1 | contig 12872 bp, 14 predicted proteins | sample Sb_taG_6_FD_89697 | JGI IMG/M metagenome (GOLD analysis project Ga0116217, IMG submission 89697) | Peat soil microbial communities from Weissenstadt, Germany - Sb_50d_4_PS metaG | ecosystem: Environmental > Terrestrial > Soil > Wetlands > Peat | place: Germany: Weissenstadt | collected 2010-09-21 | reverse complement strand
TGCTGCGCGCCGAATTGCCGGTACAGAGGAAAAGGACGTTGTAGATCCGGTCAGTCATGGCAGGGCGGCGCGTGGGGGCATAAGCATCTGGGTCATGCCGACGGCCGAGGCTGGACAGAGCGAGCGGAATTCGCCGCTCTGCTTGATTTCCTCGGGGACCATTCGCCGATCGATGAGCTCGTAGCCGAGACGGCGGAAAAATGCTTCTGCCATTTGCGCCGCAGAAGCTCTTGGATCGCTGCCAGCTCGGCCTTCTGGCTGCGACGGCCCGGGGCGCCGGCGACAAGCTCATCCAGCACAGCAGCTCGGGCGGGCATTGTCTGACTCGACCTTTGCGGCGGGCACGCAGCATGCGGCTTTGGTCGAGGTGCCGTGATCGAAGACCGCTCTGTCCTCGCCGTAGACTGGAATGTTGCCGAGAGTGTGAAAGGTCTCCCATGCGATTCCGGTCGGATCGGTCACCCAGTACTTGTCCGAGCGCGCGTAGCAGCATGCTTGGCTGTCCTCTTGAATGAGGCGAGAGTCGGCGGCTTGCAGTTGTGCGCGCATCCCTTGTAGCTCGTCGGCCGAGTCGACCTGGAACCCCAGGTGGTTGACACCGGGGGATTGCCGCTGTGTGGAGATGGCGAAATTCACGCGTGGGTCCTCGAGCATCCACTTGGCGTAGTCGGCCTCTACTCTGGTGGGCTCGGCTCCAAACAAGGTCGAATAGAAATGGATGCTCCCGGCCAGATCATGCACGGATACATGGATGTGAAAGCGTTTCAAGCAACTCTCCTTGGCTTGCGGGGTTTGGCGGAGGCGCTTCCAGGCTCGCAGTTCGAGGAACATGCGGCTTCGGTCTGGCTACAGCAGTTCTCCGTCAAATAACCGACGAGGGCGTTCATCGCGCCAAAATCGGCGGCGTAAAATAGTTGTCGGCTCAAGCGGCGCTGGGTGATGAGCCCAGAGCGCTGCAGTGCTTGCACATGAAAGGTCAGTGAAGAAGGGACTAGACCGATGCGCTCGGCGATTGCACCCGCCGCCAGGCCCTCAGGCCCACGCTCGACCAAAAGGCGGTAGATCGCCAGACGATGCTCATGAGCGAGCGCGCCGAGAGCCTCAATGACCTGTGGTGTCTTCATGGGCTCATACTATAGTACGACAACACTCGTAATGTCAAAATGAATGCCGTCAACTAAGGGTTCAATACCGCCGCTGTGACCGCCGCGAGGGGGGAATACGATATGCGGGTGCGCGGCCCGATACGGGAGCAGCTGCGCGATCCGACACGCGTGGCGGCGATGGCGCGCGAGATCGAGGCGGGCTGCAGCGCATCGTGCGGCTGCAGGCGGGCGACCCTGATATGGACGCAGGCGAGCTCCTGGGCGTGATTGAGAAGGCGACACTTAAGCGAGCGGCGCCGCTGTCGGCACAGCCCGCGGCTCGGCAGACGGCCAAGGTGCTGGCGATGCTGCCGAGTTGCCGCCCTCTACCTGAAACAGATCGAGCAGGGCCTGGACGGGGAGCCGAACGGGCGACTGTCGGCGTCCTTCACGCTCAACACGGGCAAGGCCGTGCTCCTGCGCATCGCAGGGACAGGGTATCGGGGTGACAGGATTTGAACCTGCGACTCCTACGTCCCGAACGTAGTGCTCTACCAGGCTGAGCTACACCCCGAAACAACTGTCGAGTCTAGTGCTTGCGCGCGATCGCGAAGCGCACCAGCGCAGCCAGAGCGTCCCGGTACGGCGTTGCGGGCAGGGCCGCGAGCGCGGCAAGCGCCTGATCAGCCTCGGATTGCGCGAGCCGGGCAGTGTACTCAAGGCCTCCGGACGATTCAATTGTGGCCATGACCTGCTCGGTGCCTTCCCGACCACCGTTCTTGATGACGTCGCGGATGAGTTTTGCGTCCTCCGCGGCGCTGTGCCGCAGGGCGTAGATCAACGGCAGCGTCGGCTTGCCTTCCGCAAGATCATCGCCGAGGTTCTTGCCGCGTGTGGCCGGATCGGACTGGTAATCGAGCACATCGTCGATGAGCTGGTAGGCGATGCCGAGGTGACGGCCGTAGTCCGAGAGCGCGCGCTGCAGCACCGTGTTCGCGCCGCTGAGCACGGCGGCCACTTCGGCGCCGGCCTGAAACAGCTGCGCGGTCTTGCGGTAAATGACCTCCAGGTATCGCGGCTCGGTCGTGTCGGGATCGCGCGCGTTGATGAGCTGCAGCACCTCGCCTTCGGCGATCAGATTGGTCGCGTCGGCCATGATCTCGATGACGCGCTGTGAGCGCGAGGCGGCCATGAGTTGAAAGGCTCGCGAATAGACAAAATCCCCCACCAGCACGCTGGCCTGGTTGCCATAGATTTCGTTGGCCGTGTCGCGCCCGCGGCGCCGTGCCGACATGTCGACCACGTCATCGTGCAGCAACGTGGCGGTGTGGATGAACTCGATGAAGACGGCGGCCTGAATGCAGGCCGGCTCGCTGGTGTTACAGGCCCGTCCAGCCAGCACCACGAGCAGCGGCCGCAGGCGCTTGCCGCCCCCGCCGATGATGTGCTCGGCGACCTGGTCGACCAGTGGGACGGTGCTGTGGAAGCCGCGGCGAATAGCCTCATCGACCGCGCGCAAGTCGCTCTGCACCAGCACCCGTATTCTCTGGAGCGCTTCGCGGCTGCCGTGATCGGTGCTCAACTCTCTGTTTCTCCAAGAGATTGGGTTGTTTGACCCGCCGGCCCTGCATCGTTAAAATGCGCGACCTTTTCGCCGTAGCACGCCCCACCCCAGAGCGACGGCACACACGGAGTTTCGGACAATGTACGCGGTCATCGCCACGGGCGGCAAACAGTATCGGGTCGAGAAAGGCGGTGTCCTGCGTATCGAAAAGCTCAGCGCCGAGCCAGGCGCCACCGTGGAGTTTAATGAGGTTCTGCTGATTGCCGACGGCGAGGTCGTGCAGCTGGGTAAACCGCTGCTGGCGGGTGGCAAAGTGACCGCGACGGTCGAGAAGCACGCCAAGGGCGACAAGGTGACGATCGTGAAATTTCGCCGCCGCAAGCATTACTTGAGGCAGAAGACGCATCGACAGCACTTCACCCAGGTGCGCGTCACTGAAATCAGCGCGCCCTAATTCTGGAGCAGTTCCATGGCACATAAGAAGGCAGGCGGCAGTACGCGTAATGGCCGCGATTCCCACAGCAAGCGGCTGGGCGTCAAACGTTTTGGCGGCGAGCAGGTACTCTCGGGCAATATCCTCGTGCGCCAGCGCGGCACCCGGGTGCGAGCCGGCGACAACGTCGGGATCGGCACGGACCATACGCTGTTCGCTACGGCCACCGGCCGCGTTGAGTTTCGGCACAAAGGTGCCGAACAACGGCTCTATGTGAGCGTGCTGCCCGAATCGACTTGAACGCCGGCGTAGCGGCCCCGCGTGGCCGGACTTTCGAGAAAACCCCGGCCTGTCCGGGGTTTTCTTTATGTACGTGATTGCTTATGAAATTTGTCGATGAGGCGCAGCTCAAGGTCCAGGCCGGAAATGGCGGGCGAGGCTGCGTCAGCTTTCGCCGTGAGAAATTCGTGCCCTTCGGCGGGCCGGATGGCGGCGATGGCGGTCTCGGCGGCAGCGTCTGGCTGCGCGCGGCCGAGGGCATCAATACGCTGGCGGACTTCCGCATCGAGCGCACATTCAAGGCTCGGTCCGGCGAGGGCGGATCGGGCAACGGCTGCACGGGCCGCGGCGGCGAGGATCTGCACATCGCCGTACCCGTCGGCACGGTCATCGCAGATGCCGCCACCGGGGAGCAGCTCGGGGACCTCGCGGCCGCCGGCCAGGAGCTCAAGGTTGCGCAGGGCGGCAAGGGCGGCTGGGGCAATGCGCGCTTCAAGTCCAGCACCAATCGAGCGCCGCGACAATTCGGTCCCGGACTGCCCGGCGAACGGCGTACCTTGGCGCTCGAACTCAAGGTCATCGCTGACGTCGGACTGCTCGGCCTGCCCAACGCCGGTAAATCGACCCTGATCCGGGCATTGTCCTCGGCGCGGCCGAAAGTGGCCGATTACCCATTCACAACGCTGTACCCCAATCTGGGCGTCGTGTACTGCGGTCGGCAGCGCAGCTTCGTCATGGCGGACATCCCGGGACTGATCGAGGGGGCCGCCGATGGTGCGGGCCTCGGCATTCGTTTTCTCAAGCATCTGCAACGCACGCGCGTGCTGCTGCACATCGTCGATCTGCTGCCGCCGGACCCCGAGGCCGATCCCGTGCGCGATGTGCGCGCGATCGTGCGCGAGCTTAAGAGGTTCGACCCGCAGCTGGCACGCAAGCCACGCTGGCTCGTGATCAATAAGCGTGATCTGCTGCCTGACGAGGAAGCGGAAGCGCGGGCGGCCGATATGATCCGGCGCCTGCGCTTCCGCGGACCGCGATTTCTGATCTCAGCGGCGAGCAATCGCGGCACGCACGAGCTCGCGGAGGCGGTAATGGAAGCTCTCGAGCAACGGCCGATCGCTGCGCGCTGAGCCGCATTGGGCGAGAATGGCTCAATGCGCAATAGTAAAGTCCGAGCGCGAATCGCCGCGGGCAAGCTGCGGCTGCGGATCCGGGATCTACGCAATCTGGGTGCACGCTCGGAACAAATACTCGCCACCATCGGCATCGATAGCGTCGATGAGCTGCGCCGGCGCGGTCCCGTGCGTACTTTTGCCGATCTCAGGCGCGCGGGTGCGGCCCCATCGCTGAATATGCTGTGGGCGCTGGCCGGAGCGCTCGAGCCTTGGCCCGAAGGTCGGCATTGGCGCGAGATCGCGCGCGGCGACTCGCGCCTATCGCTGCTGCTGTCGCTCGAGGATTATGAAGCGCGCGGCGTGCGCCAGCCGCTTGACCTGTAAGCGGTTGATGCTGCGAAGAAGGATCTCTATTGGCGCAAGACGCTCGACGATTCCAAACGCGTGCTCGCCGATGCAGGCGAGGGTGGGTAGTCTCCCGCATCGAACAGCAGGACGAGACTGCCGGCCAGGGCGGCGACGGCGGGGGCTTAGGTCGAAGCCGAACCCGTCGAGAGAGATTTGACGCGCGCCGCCAGCCGGCTCTTGTGCCGATTGGCCTGGTTGCGATGAATGATGTGTTTGTTGACCAGCGTGTCGATGAGCGGCACCGCGGCCCGGTAGCTGCTCTGCGCCTCGTCCTTGCTGCCTTTGGCCACGGCATCGGCGACCTTGCGGATCGCGGTGCGCATGCGAGAGCGCAGCGTGACATTATGGGCCCGGTGCTTCTCGGCCTGACGTGCCGCATTCTCTGCCGACTTGGTATTCGCCACGCTCTGCTCCTCTATGGAACCGCCTAGTCTGGGCAGCGCCCCAAATGTTGTCAATCAAGCCGGTTCGATAGGCCGCTTTCGAGGCAGGCAATATGGCTATAATTCAACGCTTTGAGCCGATGCAAGGCCGGCTGTCGGCGGCGTTGCGGCTTTGGCCTGATCTCGAGGACCATGCAGCTCATCCGCCGATTAGATATCGTTCAGCCCCGCGACTGTGTCGTCACGATTGGCAGCTTTGATGGCTTGCATCTGGGTCATCGCGCGCTGATCGATCGCACCCTGCAGCATGCAGCGCAGCGGCAGTGGCCCGCCATCATGGTGAGCTTCGAGCCGATGCCGCGCGAATACCTGCAGGCCGGCAATCCCCCCGCGCGGCTCACAAACTTCCGCGAGCGCTGGCGGTTGCTCCAGGGCAGCGGGCTCGCGCAGCTGTGCCTGCTGCACTTCTTCGAGCCGCTGCGCGCGCTCACGGCCGAGCAGTTCATGCAGCAGTTGCGCGCGGCGCGCGCGCGCCTGATCGTCGTCGGCCATGACTTCCGCTTCGGGCGCGGGGGGCAAGCGAATGCGGCGTGGTGCGTCGAACACGCGCCGCGCTTCGGGCTCAGCTTCGATGTCGTCGAGCCGGTCGCGAGCGGCGGCGAGCGCGTGAGCAGCGGCCGCGTCAGAGAGGCGGTCGCTGTCGGCGATTTTGTCACGGCGCAGCGGCTGCTGGGCCGGGCCTACTCGATGCGCGGCCGCGTGCGCCCCGGAGCTCAGCTCGGACGCACGCTCGGGTTTCCGACGGCGAACATCGCGGTTAAACGGCGGCTGGTGCCGCTGTCAGGCGTGTTTGCCGTCTGGGTGCGCGGTGCGGGCACGACGCGCGAGCCCTGGCCGGCGGTGGCAAGCCTTGGAACGCGGCCTATGGCCGGTGGCGGGCTGCCGTTGCTCGAGGCATGCCTGTTCGATTTTGATGGCGATCTCTACGGCCGCGAGCTCGAGGTGGAGTTCGTGGCGCTGCTGCGCGAAGAGCGGATGTTCCCGTCGATGGACGCGATGGTTGTGCAGATGCATCGCGATGCGGCCGAGGCACGCCGAATTCTCGGCGCCTGATCTGGAGAAACTGCGTGAGGCAACTGACTGGGGTAAATGGGTGACTGACTACAAGCCAACAGTCAATCTGCCGCAGACGGATTTCCCGATGAAGGCGGATCTGGCGGCACGCGAGCCGGCCCAGCTCGAGCGCTGGAACCGGCAGGGCATCTATGAGCGCATCCGCCGCGTGGCGGCCGGTCGCAAATCCTTTGTGCTGCACGACGGTCCACCCTATGCCAATGGTCCGCTGCATCTCGGTCACGTGGTCAACAAGGTTCTCAAGGACATCGTGGTCAAATCGCGCACCATGGATGGCTTCGATGCGCCCTATCTGCCTGGCTGGGACTGCCACGGCCTGCCAATCGAGCTGGCGGTGGAAAAGAAATACGGCAAGCCCGGGCAGAAGCTCGATGCGGCCGCCTTTCGAGCGGCTTGTCGCGCCTTCGCGACCTCACAGATCGACCTGCAGCGTGCAGGCTTCAAGCGTCTCGGAATTTTCGGCGATTGGGACCATCCCTATCTGACGATGGATCCGCAGTACGAGGCGCAGCAGATTCGCGCGGTCGGCAAGATCATTCGAAACGGCCATCTGTACCGGGGCGCAAAGCCCGTGCACTGGTGCCTGGACTGTCGCTCCGCCTTGGCCGAGGCGGAGGTCGAGTACGAAGACACGACCTCGATCGCCATCGATGTGGCCTTTCGCGTGGTCGATACGGCAGACTTCGCTCGCCGCACCCGCATCGATCCGGCTCGGCGCGCGCGCGCGGTCTCCGTCGTGATCTGGACGACGACCCCCTGGACGCTGCCCGCGGACGAAGCCGTGACGGTACGCGCTGAGTTCACCTACGTCGCCGTCGAGGTCGAGCGTGCGGCGGGCTCAGAGGTGCTGGTTCTGGCAGCCGATCTTGCGGCAGACTGCCTCGCGCGCTACGAGCTGTTGCCGCAACGCCAGCTCGGAGCCTTCCCCGGCCGCCTGCTCGAGGGCCTCAAACTTCAGCACCCCTGGCTTGAGCGGCAGGTGCCGGTGATCCTCGGCGAGCACGTCACGCTCGAGGCCGGTACCGGGGCGGTGCATACCGCGCCCGCACATGGCCAGGAAGACTACGTCGTCGCCACGAGCTATGGCCTGCCGGTCGTCAATCCGGTGGGGCCGGACGGACGATTCGTTGCCGGTACGCCGCTGGTTGCAGGACTCAAGGTTGATGAGGCCAACGGCGTGATCGTGCAGCAGCTCGAGCGCAGTGGCGCGCTGCTGCGGCAGGCGCCGTTACGGCACAGCTACCCGCATTGCTGGCGCCACAAGAGCCCGTTGATCTTCCGCGCCACGCCGCAGTGGTTCATCAGCATGGACCAGCGCGGCCTGCGCACGCACACGCTGCGCGACATCGCACGCGTTCGCTGGACGCCGGCCTGGGGCGAACAGCGCATAACCGCCATGATCGCCAATAGGCCCGACTGGTGCATATCACGCCAGCGCACCTGGGGCGTGCCGCTGGCGCTGTTCGTGCATAAGCAGAGCGCCGCGCTGCATCCGCGCACACAGGAGTTGTTGCTGGAGGTGGCTGCGCGCGTCGAGCAGCGCGGCCTCGATGCCTGGTTTGGGCTCGATCCGGCCGAGTTGTTGGGCGAGGAGGCCGCGCAGTACGACAAGCTCATGGACGTCATGGACGTCTGGGCCGACTCCGGGCTGTCGTTCGAATGCGTGCCGGCCATACGCCCGGATTTCCGTTCGCCAGCGGATCTTTATCTCGAGGGCTCCGATCAGCATCGAGGCTGGTTTCACAGCTCGCTGCTGATGTCGGAGGCGCTGTACGAGCGCGCCCCGTATCGCGGCGTACTGACGCACGGCTTCACGGTCGACGAGAAGGGCCGCAAGATGTCCAAGTCGCTCGGCAACGGCATCGAGCCGCAGGACATCTGGCGCACGCTCGGCGCGGACATGCTGCGGCTCTGGGTCGCGGCCACCGACTATGCAAACGAAATGAGCCTGTCGCAGGAAATCCTCAAGCGCATGAGCGATTCCTATCGGCGCATGCGCAATACGGTGCGCTTTCTGCTGGGCAACCTGCATGACTTCGAGCCCTCGCAGGCGCTGCCGGCCAGCGAGCTCGTGGCATTGGATCGCTGGGCCATTGCCCGCACGCATGCGCTGCAGCAGGAGATCAGCGACGCCTACCGCGACTACGCGTTTCATCTCATCTATCAAAAAGTCCATAACTTCTGCGTAGTCGATCTCGGTGGACTGTATCTGGACATCCTCAAGGATCGGCTCTACACGCTGCCGGCAGCGAGTGCGGCGCGGCGCTCGGCCCAGAGCGCAATGTGGCACATCGCCGAAAGCATGGTCCGCTGGTTGGCGCCGATACTGTCCTTCACTGCAGAGGAAATCTGGCGTCATTTGCGCGGTGAGCGCGCGGAATCGGTCTTTCTGACCACCTGGCATGAGCTGCCGGCGCTGCCGCCCGAGGACATTGATTGGAGCGCACTGATCGCATTGCGCACCGATGTGGCACGCGAGCTCGAGCGGCTGCGCGTGGCCGGCAGCATCGGTGCTCCGCTCGATGCCGAGCTCGAGATCTGGTGTACAGCGGCGCAATTCCCGCGCCTCAGTGCGCTCGGCGAGGAGCTGCGATTTTTCATGATCACCTCCAAAGCCGTGGTGCATGCGCTCGACGGGGCCGCGGCGGCCGATGCCGTGCCGGCGCCGAGTGTCGAGGGCGGCGGCGTCTGGCTGCGGGTGCGCTCGGCCGCGGCACCCAAGTGCGTGCGCTGCTGGCATCATCGCGCCGACGTCGGCGCCTCGAGCGAGCACCCGCAGCTGTGTGCCCGCTGTGTCGGCAACCTCTCGCTCCCGGGCGAATCCCGGCGCTACAGCTGAGCGGCGCCCATGAATGGCACAACCCGTCGAGGCAGTCTGCCCTTTCTGGCGCTCTCGGCGCTGATCGTGGCACTCGATCAGCTCAGTAAAATAGCCATCGAACGCGGCCTCGCGCTCGATCAGCGCATATCGGTGCTGCCGGTGCTTGAAATCACGCGCCTGCACAATACCGGCGCGGCCTTTAGTTTCCTGGCCGATGCCGCCGGCTGGCAGCGGTGGTTGTTCGTCGCGCTGGCACTGATCGTCAGCACCGTGCTGGCGGTCTGGCTCTATCGCATGCCACGTGGCGCTGCGGTGCTCGCCAGCGCTGTGGCGCTGATTCTCGGCGGTGCGCTCGGCAATCTCATCGATCGCCTGCGGCTCGGTCACGTGATCGACTTCATCTATGCGCACTGGGAGCAGCATTATTTTCCCGCCTTCAACGTCGCCGATTCGGCGATCTGCATCGGTGCCGGGCTGCTGCTGCTCGATACCTGGCTCTCGAGCGGGGGCCGCGAGCGGCGCGAGCGCCAAGCGGCGTCAAAATAATAGCAGCCGCCGCGGCCTGAAGACCGCTAAAATGACCGCCATGCGCATAGTGCTTGCCAATCCGCGCGGATTCTGCGCCGGCGTCGATCGGGCGATCGATATCGTCGAGCGCGCCTTGGCTATGTTCGGATCGCCGATTTATGTGCGTCACGAGGTCGTCCACAACCGTCATGTGGTCGACGGTCTGCGGGCCAAGGGAGCCGTGTTCGTCGAAGAACTCGATGATGTACCGGACGGCGCCACGGTGGTGTTTTCCGCTCACGGCGTCTCGACCGCGGTCGAGCGCGAGGCCGCTCGGCGCGGCCTGCAGGTATTCGATGCGACCTGTCCGCTCGTGACCAAGGTGCACATGGAAGTGGCGCGCTTCGCGCGCGATGCGCGCGAGGTGATTCTGATCGGCCACGCAGGGCATCCGGAAGTCGAGGGCACCATCGGCCGGTTCGATACCAGCTATGGCGGCAGCATTACGCTGCTGCAGAGCCTCGAGGATGTGGCGGCGCTTCAGGTGCGCGACCCGCAGCGCCTGGCCTTCGTCACGCAGACCACGCTGTCGGTCGACGACACCGCCAACATCGTGGCAGCGTTGCGTGAGCGGTTTCCCTCACTGCAAGCACCGAAGCGCGAAGACATCTGCTACGCGACCCAGAATCGCCAGGACGCGGTCAAGAAATTGCTGGCGCAATGCGATCTGCTGATCGTGGTGGGCTCACGCAGCAGCTCCAACTCGAATCGGCTGCGCGAGCTGGCCGAGCGCACGGGCGTCACCGGCTATCTGGTCGATGGCCCGGACGAGCTGCAGCGCGCCTGGTTTGCGGGCCGCAACACCGTCGGGGTCACCGCCGGCGCATCCGCACCCGAGGTGCTGGTGCAGCAGGTGGTCGAACGCCTGCGCAGCTGGGGCGGGCAGACGCCCATGGAGCTGAAAGGCAATGAGGAGACGGTCGTCTTCGGACTGCCGCGGGCGCTGCGTGCCGGCGGAGAGGCTTGAATTCTTTACAACAAGAGCCTGACACTGATCGGTGCCGTCGGCCCGTTATGTCCACTGGCGGGCAGTGCGTGACGCGGCAGTGGCGCTATACTCCAGAGTATGGGCATGGATTGCGCAGGCGCCGAATCCAGTAGCGCCAAGGTCATCTCAAGGCTTTCGGCCTGTGGCATTCGCATTACCGAGCCGCGGTTCCGCATCGCGAGCATCCTGCTGTCGGCGCCGCAGCATCTGTCCGCCGAACAGATCGCGGCAAGTCTGCGCCGCGACGGCGCCCGGGTCTCCAAGGCAACGGTCTATAACACACTCAATCTGTTTGCCGCGCACGGCCTGATTCGGCAGCTCAGCGTCGATGGCGACTGCGCCTGGTTCGATTCGAATATTGGACCGCACTACCATTTCCAGGACGAGCACACCGGGGCGCTGCACGACGTCGAACTGCAGGATGTGCAATTCAGCCGCTTGCCCGAGCCGCCAGAGGGCATGGAAGTGGCCGGTATCGACCTGGTCATCCGGTTGCGGCGGCGTAGCGACGTCTGAATTCCAGGGAGCATCCGGCAACGGATGAGCTGCCGCGAGGATCTGACGGGGGAAGTGCTTGGCTGGCAGCGCAAAAGTGCTCATCGTCGGCGGTGGCGTCGGAGGCATGGCTTGCGCGATTTCGCTGCGACATGCCGCAATTGCGGTCGATCTGGTCGAAATAGACCCCGCCTGGAGGATCTACGGCGCCGGCATCACGCTCACCGGTCCGACGCTGCGCGCTCTGCAGACCCTCGGCGTGCTCGATGAGGTGCACCTGCACGGCGCCGTTTGGGACGGTGCCGATGTGTTCACGCAATCCGGTCAACTGGTCGAGCAATTGCATTTTCCGCCGCTCGCCGCCGACCTGCCGGGTGCCGGCGGCATTCTGCGCTCCGAGCTGCACAAGATCCTTGCCGCGCGCACGCTCGCGGCCGGCGTGCATGTCCGTTTGGGCACGACTGTGGCGACGCTGGCGCAGGTGCCGGGAGGCGTCGAGGTCAAGCTCACCAATGGTCATCGGGAGTTGTACAGCCTGGTCGTGGGCGCAGACGGAATCTACTCGAAGCTGCGCGAGCGGCTCTTCCCCGAGGCGCCGCGGCCCCAGTTCACCGGCCAGGTCGTGTATCGCGTGCTCGCCGAGCGGCCGCCCGGAGTTGACCGTACGCACTACTACCTGGGGCCGGACTCAAAGCTCGGCTTCAATCCCGTATCGCGCACGCACATGTACATGTTCCTGCTGCAGCGCTCGCCTTCCAATCCCTGGGTTCCCATCGATGAGCAGCCGCAACGGCTCTACGCTGCGATGAGCGGCTGGGGCGGCATCGTGCCCGCGGTGCGACAGACCGTCATGACGACCAATGCGCACACGATCAATTACCGCCCGCTCGAGACCGTGCTGCTGGCCAATCCCTGGTACCGCAATCGTGTCGTTCTGGTCGGCGATGCCGTGCACGCCACCACGCCGCACCTGGCCTCCGGCGCCGGCATGGCGATCGAGGACGGAATCGTGCTGGCCGAGGAACTCGCTCGTGACGGTGACATCGACGCGGCTTTGGCCCGCTTCATGCTGCGTCGGTTCGGGCGCGGGAAACTCGCGGTCGAAAACTCCCTGCGGCTCGGGGAACTCGAATTGACGCACGGTTCCATGACGGAGTACAGCCGCGTCATGATGTCTTCTGCCGCCGCGCTCTCCCAGCCGGCCTGAGCCACTGGGGTCTGCCCGCCCGCAGTCTGACATTGCCCGGTGCGAGCCGGCTGCTTAACATACGCGCCCTCCGCGCCGGAGTAGCTCAGCTGGTAGAGCAGCGCATTCGTAATGCGCGGGTCGGAGGTTCGAGTCCTCTCTCCGGCATGGATCATGGTGACTGGTCACCGAGTCAGTCGGTCACGGTGCCTGCATGCATCGCGCCTCGTCAACGGCCATGGCATCCGATGGTGCCCGCTCGCTGAGCAATCTCACTTCGAAGCAAGGCCTTGCGGCTCCTTTGCGCTGCACGCAGCGGCGGGGGGTATCTACCATCCGCTCGGATACGGGTTCGTCTGGTTCATGCTCACCCCCGAACCTCGTTCCTTCGGCCCGGCAATGCGCGACACCATC
>Ga0116217_10004200_pt1 | contig 12874 bp, 10 predicted proteins | sample Sb_taG_6_FD_89697 | JGI IMG/M metagenome (GOLD analysis project Ga0116217, IMG submission 89697) | Peat soil microbial communities from Weissenstadt, Germany - Sb_50d_4_PS metaG | ecosystem: Environmental > Terrestrial > Soil > Wetlands > Peat | place: Germany: Weissenstadt | collected 2010-09-21 | reverse complement strand
AGCGCCGCCGATATCGGCGTAGCCACACGGCCGTTTCCCGGGCGTGGTGCAGGTGGCGTGCGTCGAACGTGCGCGTTTTGGTCTCAATCGCGAATGCGGTGCCGGTGGGCGCGATCGCGACGCTGTCGATATCGCCGCGCCGGCCATACGGCAGCGAATGGCGAAGTCGCCAGCCCTCTGCTTCGAGAGCGGCGAGGGCTGCGCGCACGACATCCTCGGAGCGCGCTCCGACGCGGCTGCGGCCCGCGAGGCGCAGCCATCGGCGCGTGTCGATCACCAATCCGATCATGACGAGCACGAGCGCGCCGGCGAGCGCGGTCGCGCCGGCGCCAAGGGAGATCATCGCCAGCACACCGGCCGCTGTCGCCGCAGCGCTGGTGCCGGCCGCTCGGCGCAACCGTCGGTACTGCTGGCGGCGGGGAAAGCTCGATCGGACCATGAGGGAGAAGCTCGCACGCGCGGCGGACGACCTGTCGCCGCACGGCAGCAGCGGTTGGCGATCGCCCCGACGAGAACGCGACGGGCCGAGTGGGGTTTGTCGGCCGCCCGAGCGAAGAGCCACACCGGCAGTCCCCCGAGGCTCGCCGCGGGAATCGGCCCGGCGCGAACCCGTGTCAGCCCTGGACATTCGGGACGCGCCCGTAACGCGGCGTCCGTCCACTGTGCCGTCAACGAGCTCCCGCAACAGTCGCATCTCGGCCAGTGGAACGCGCCTCGATTCCGACGGCCGCTATGCGCCTCGTGTGAGATGGTTCCCGCCTGTCGCAACCAGTAGGCGGAGGTCTCCGGAGCCAATCCGGAGGGGGCCGCCGTCTTCTGAGTTGCGACAGAGTTACGACAGACCACCTGTCGCAACCGTATAAGCGGAGGTCACCGACGCAGCAAACCCCTGCAAATCGGCTAGTGGGCGATGCTGGGCTCGAACCAGCGACCTCCGCCTTGTCGAGACGGCGCTCTCCCAGCTGAGCTAATCGCCCGGGAGGAGCTAAATGTACCTGGGTCCCCATGGTGCGGGTAGACTCGCCGGCGAGATGAGGTGGAGGGTCGCGACGTTGATCGCGCTCTTGGGGATCGCGGCGATTCCGGGAATCTCGGGCGCCGCCGAGCCGATCGTCTCGCCTGCCTGCACGTTTCCGTCAAGCCGGCGTCCGGGTCGTCGACGACCCATTTCCGGATCAGCTTCACGGCGCCACAGGCGACCGGCGCCGTCGGTGGCGGGAACATCTACCGGATCACGGCGAGCGATCCGCGCTCCGGGGGCGGCAAGTGCATGTCGAGCACCTCCGCGGTGGCGCCACCGACACTCGCCGGCGCCACCGTCCGCGTGACGCTGGCGCCGCCCGCGCATAAGCGCTGGTGCGCGGGGACGTTCCGCGGCCAGGTGTGGAGCGTCCTGTTCCCTCCGTGCCCGGTGGGCAAGGCATGCCCGGCGATCCTGCCGCAGCCGCGGATGGTGGGCAAGTTCACCTTCCAGGTCAGACGCGGCTGACCGCCGCTCGCTACCGGTGGACCCGTCCGCAAGTCCTACGGCATTCGAGCGGCCCCTGGCGGCGCTGCGCTTTGTCCTCGGACCCTCGTGTGGCGCTGCCACACGTCGGGTCCTGCGTCCGCGCGCAGCATCCGCCAGTGACCACTCTCGGTGCCGCACGACTCACGGACGAGCCCACTAGCATCCGGAGCCATGGAGGTCGAGCTTCCCGACGGCAACAGACTGACGCTTCCCGATGGCGCCACCGGGGCCGACGCCGCGGCCGCGATCGGCGCCGGCTTGGCGCGAGCGGCCCTGGCGGTCAAGGTCGACGGTGAGCTCCGCGACCTGTCTCGCCCGCTGCCCGAGAACCACGCAAACGCGCCGGCGAAGCTCAAAATCCTGACCGACCGCAGCGGCGATGAGGCGCTCAGCCTGATCCGCCATGACGCCGCGCACGTGCTGGCGGCGGCGGTGATGGAGCTGTATCCCGGCGTGAAGATCTCGATCGGGCCGCCGATCGAGAACGGCTTCTACTACGACTTCGACTTCCCCGACGGCGTGTCGCTGTCCGACGCGGACCTCGAGCCGATCGAGGCGAAGATGCGCGAGCACATCGCGGCCGATGAGCCGTTCACGCGTGAGGACGTCCCGGCGAGCGACGCGCTCGACCGCTTCCTCCGCGAAGCCCAGGATTACAAGGTCGAGCTGATCGAGGATTTGATCGAGAACGACGGCGTGCCGACCGTCTCGCTGTACACGAACGGCCCGTTCACCGACCTGTGCCGCGGACCCCACGCTCCGTCGACCAAGCGGATCAAGGCGTTCAAGCTCCAGTCGGTAGCCGGCGCGTACTGGCGCGGGGATTCGAACAAGCCGATGCTCACGCGGATCTACGGCACCGCGTTCTTCTCCGACAAGGACCTGAAGGAGCATCTGGAGCGCCTCGAGCAGGCGCGCGCTCGCGACCACCGTAAGCTCGGCCCGCAGCTCGGGCTGTTCAACTTCTCGGACGTGGCGCCCGGGATGGCGTTCTGGTTCCCCGCCGGGGCCCAGGTGTGGGGCTCGCTCGTCGCGCTCAGCCGCGAGATGGGCGGCCCGCGGGGCTACACCGAGGTCAAGACCCCGCAGCTGTACGACAGCTCGCTGTGGAAGACCTCGGGGCACTGGGACAAGTTCCGGGAGCACATGTTCATCACGGAGTCGGCCGACACGCCGATGGGGCTCAAGCCGATGAACTGCCCGGGCCACTGCCAGCTGTACGCGATGCAGCCGCACTCCTACCGGGACCTGCCGCTCCGGTATTCCGAGCCGGGCCTGCTCCACCGCAACGAGCTGAGCGGCGCGCTCCACGGGCTGCTGCGCACGCGGAACTTCGCCCAGGACGACGGCCACATCTTCTGCGCCGAGGACCAGGTGCCGGACGAGCTCGCGGCCTGCCTCGACTTCGCGTTCGACACCTACGCGATCTTCGGCTTCGACGTCAGGCTCGAGCTCTCGACCCGCCCCGACGAGCGGCTCGGCTCGGACGAGGTGTGGGACCGCGCCGAGGGACACCTGATCCAGGTGCTCGACCGGAAGGGCCTCGAGTACGACCTCAACCCCGGGGACGGCTCGTTCTACGGCCCCAAGATCGACCTGCACATGACCGATTCGCTCGGGCGCTCGTGGCAGATCGGGACGGTTCAGCTCGACTACAACATGCCGGCGCGGTTCGGGCTCACCTACACGGGCGCCGACAACGCCGAGCATCAGCCGGCGATGATCCATCGCGCGCTGATGGGGTCATACGAGCGGTTCATCGCGATCCTGATCGAGCACTACGGCGGCGAGCTTCCGGTCTGGCTCACGCCGGTCCAGGCGATCGTCCTCCCGATCTCCGACAAGCACCTCGACTACGCGCGCACCGTCCGCGACCAGCTGCACGCCGGCGGGGTCAGGGCCGAGCTCGACGAACGCACCGAATCGGTGGGGCGCAAGATTCGTGATGCCGAGCTGCGCAAGATTCCGTACATGCTGGTCGTGGGGGACCGCGAGCAGGAAGCCCAGCAGGTCTCGGTCCGCGAGCATCGCCGCGGCGACGAGGGATCGCTGCCAGTTGAAGAGTTCATTGCGCGTCTGAGAGAAGCCGTCCAAAGTCGCTTGACTCCCTAGAACCGCCGCTATACTCGCGGTTGTTGATTCATGCGCAACATTCCATAGGGCCCGTCACCGCTTGACGTTCCCCTCTCATCGCAACTAGTGCCGGTCCCGCGAAAGTTCGACCGGCGCCCGCCCGAGCGGGATCAGACTCGGATCAACGATCGGATTCGCGTGCCCGAGGTGCGCCTGATCGGCGACGACGGCAAGCAGATCGGGATCGTGAAGACCGCCGAGGCGCTCGCGTACGCCCAGGACCGCGATCTGGACCTGGTCGAGGTCGCCCCCGAGGCGCGCCCGCCGGTGTGCCGGGTGCTCGACTACTCCAAATACAAGTACGAGCAGGCACAGAAGCAGAAGGCGGCGCGCCGGCATCAGCAGCAGATCACGATCCGCGAGATCAAGTTCCGCCCGAAGATCGCCCAGAACGACTACGACACGAAGAAGGGCCACGTGTCGCGTTTCCTCAAGCACAAGGACAAGGTCAAGATCACGATCATGTTCCGCGGGCGGGAGGTCACCCATCCCGAGCGCGGCACCGCGCTCTTAGACCGCCTCGCCGGCGAGCTGTCGGAAATCGCAGTCGTCGAGCAGTCGCCGGTTCAGGACGGGCGCAACATGACGATGCTGCTGGCGCCCTCGAGGGCGGTGCTCGCGGGGGAGAAGGACAAGGCCGGTGACGGCAAGCAGGAGAAGCCGGCCGACGATCGCCATCCAGAGGACGCAGCGCAGCCCGCCGCGAACGGTGAGCAGCCCGCCTACAACGGTGAGCAGCCAGCGCCGGACGCCGAGCAGCCCGCCACCAACGGGGAGCAGCCCGCCCCGGACGCCGAGCAGCCCGAGCCGCTCGAAGCCGGACGCTAGAGCACCGCATCCCGCGGATCTCGGCGCCCCGTTGTCACAAGCGGCGGCGTTTCGACAATAAGTAAGCATGGAGGGAGCGGACCCTCGAACCGACGGTGAGCTGCTCGTCGCGACCCCGCACGACCCGGAGGCGTTCGCGACGTTCCACCGGCGTCACTTCCGCGGCGTGCTGACGTTCTTCCGGCGGCGCGCGGGAAGCGCGGACGTCGCGCTCGACCTGACCGCCGAGACGTTCGCGGCCGCGCGAGGCCGCGCCATGGTACGTGCTCCGCCCCGAGCCGGCGCGCCCCTGGCTGTACGGGATCGCCTGGAACAAGCTTCACGAAGCCCAGGGGCGCGGTCACGGCGAGGACACCGGCGACGCGGCGGCCTGACGCCGGGGAGGAGACGGTCAGCCTCCCCGGCGCAATCCGCGGCTGCTCTGCTTTACTAGGCGGCACTTCCGATGCCGAAGATGAAGACCCATTCCGGCGCCAAGAAGCGCTTCAAGGTGACCGCCACCGGCAAGGTGCGCGGCCGCCGGGCGTTCTCGACTCACATCCTCGAGAAGAAGTCGCCCAAGCGAAAGCGCCGCCAGGCGAAGCCGTCGTGGATCAGCGACCACGATGAGCCGCGCGTGAAGACGCTCCTCGGCGTCAAGCGGAGGCAAGGCGGATGACGCGCGTCAAGCGTTCGGTACACGCGCGCAAGAAGCGCCGCGCGACGCTCGCGCTCACCAAGGGCTTCCGGGGCGATGCCAGCCGCCATTACCGGGTGGCCAAGGAGGCGCTGCTCAAGGCCGATCAATACCGCTACCGCGACCGGCGCAACCGCAAGCGCGACTTCCGGCGGCTGTGGATCACCCGGATCAACGCCGCCGCGCGGCAGAACGACATGTCGTACTCGCAGTTCATGCACGGTCTCCAGCTCGCCGGCGTCGAGCTCGACCGCAAGATCCTCGCGGACATCGCGGTCCGCGACGCCGACACCTTCCGACGGTTTGCCGACCGCGCCCGCGAGGCGCTGGCGGCCGGCTGACGAGAAGCCGACCAGAACCAGCATCGCCACCCGGGCGCCACTCCTTCAGGAGGGCGCCTTTTTTTGATGATCACAAGCCCCCACAACCAGAAGCTCAAGGAGATACGGAAGCTGCGCCAGCGGCGGCGCTGGCGCGAGCGCGCCGGGCTGTTCGTGGCGGAGGGTGAGGATTTACTCCGTTCGGCGGATGCGAGCGGCTGGATCGCCATCGAGCGGTATGTGGCGGCGGGCAGCGGCCTTTCTGGGGTCGAAGTCGAGCCGTCGCTTCTGGCAAGCGCTTCGGGCCTGAGCTCGGGGACGCGGGCGCTCGCGGTGTACGAGGAGCGGTGGGCCCCGGCGCCGGTCGGGCCGCTGTGCGTGTACCTGCACGGCGTCCACGATCCGGGGAACGTCGGCGCGGTACTGCGATCCGCGCAGGCGTTCGGGGCGTCGTCGGTGGCGCTGGGTCCCGGGACCGCCGACCCGTACTCGCCCAAGGCGGTCCGGGCGTCGATGGGCGCCGTGTTCGCTGTCCCGCTCGCGCGGGCCGAGGTGCGCGACCTTCCGGGCACCAAGATCGCGCTCGTGCCCGGCGCCGGCGAACCGCTCGACGTTCTTTGGCGCTCAGGTCACGTATATGTCAACCCCAGCGCCAAAGTCTTGACGCTCGTCGTCGGCTCCGAGCGCGACGGGCTGCCCGAAACTGTCGTGGCCGACGCGGACGTCGTCGCCCACATTCCGATCGCCACCGACTCGCTCAACGCGGCGATGGCGGCCACGATTGCTCTCTACGAGCTGAGCCGTAGGATGGCGCCCGAATGACCGACCGAATCGCTGAAATCAGGGCCGAGGCCGAGCAGGCGATCGCCGCCGCTACCGACACGCACGGCCTCGAGGAGGTCCGCATCCAGTATCTGGGCCGCAAGGCCGAGCTGCCGAACCTGCTGCGCAACGTCGCCGAGCTTCCCGCCGCCGAGCGCGCCGCCACCGGAAAGGCCGCGAACGAGGCGCGCAAGGCGCTCGAAGCCGCGATCGAGCAGCGCGCCGAGCAGCTCGCGGCGGCCGAGCTCGACCAGCGTCTCGAGCGCGACCGCGTCGACATCACGCTCGATGGCGATCCCGTCCCGCAGCTCGGACACCTGCATCTCATCACCCAAACCCAGCGCGAGATCGAGGACGTGTTCATCGGGCTCGGGTTCAACGTCGCCGAAGGCCCCGAGGTCGAGACCGTCTACTACAACTTCGACGCGCTCAACTTCGACTCGACGCATCCGTCGCGGCTGATGACCGACACGTTCTACGTGCAGCCCACGGATGACATCTTTGATCCGAGCGCGCGGCTGCTGCGCGTTCACACCTCGCCGGTCCAGATCAGGGCGATGGAGCAACAGCCGCCGCCGATCTACATCGTGATCCCGGGGCGCGTGTACCGGCCCGACAACGACGCCACGCACACGCCGCAGTTCCACCAGATGGAGGGGCTCGCGGTCGACACCGACATCACGCTCGGCGACCTGCAGGGCACGCTGCTGACGTTCGCGCGCGCGATCTTCGGCGACGAGCGGCAGGTCCGCCTGCGGCCGCACTTCTTCCCGTTCACCGAGCCGAGCGTCGAGGTCGACGTCTCGTGCTTCAACTGCGTCGGCGGCGTGACCGCCGAAGGGGAGCGGTGCGGGCTGTGCAAGGGCGAGGGCTGGATCGAGATCCTCGGCGCCGGCATGGTCGACCCGAATGTGTTCGGATATGTGCGGAGGAATGGATACGACCCTGAACGCGTGCAAGGCTTCGCGTTCGGGATGGGGATCGAGCGGATCGCGATGCTCAAGCACGGCGTCCCCGACCTGCGGTTGATCTACGACAACGACGTCCGCTTCCTGGAGCAGTTCGGCTGATGCGCGCTCCGCTGCAGTGGCTGCGCGAGTACTCCGACCCGGACCTCGACACGCCGGCGATCGCCGACCGGCTGACGATGACCGGCACTAAGGTCGAGGCGATCCTCCGGCACGGCGTCGACGCGCTCGACAACTTCGTCGTCGGCCGCGTGCTCGAGGCCGAGCAGCACCCGAACGCGGACCGTCTGCGCGTGTGCCTGGTCGACATCGGCGAGCACGACCCGTCTCAGATCGTGTGCGGCGCGCCGAACGTCGCCGCCGGCCAGACGGTGGCGGTGGCGAGGCCGGGCGCGGTCATGCCCGACGGATCGAGGCTCGGCAAGGCCAAGCTGCGCGGCGTCGAGTCCAACGGGATGATCCTGGCCGAGGACGAGCTCGCGATCGGGACCGAGCACGACGGGATCATGGTGCTCGAGCCCGACGGGCTGGTCCCAGGGACCCCGCTCAAGGATGTCCTTTCGATCGCCACCGACGTGCTCGAGCTCGAGATCACCTCCAACCGCCCCGACTGCCTTGGTATCTATGGGGTCGCCCGGGAGGTCCACGCCGCGACGGGAGCGGCGCTCGCGCCCCCGCCGTGGCGCGCGGACCCGGGTGCCTCGGCCGACGTTCAAGGCGCGACGGTGAACGTCGAGTGCCCGGATCTGTGCCCGCGGTTCACCGCGCGCGTGTTCGAGGACGTGAAGATCGCGCCGAGCCCGCCGTGGCTGAAGGCGCGGCTGATGGCCGCTGGGCAGCGACCGATCTCGAACGTGGTCGACATCACCAACTACGTGATGCTGCTCACCGGCCAGCCACTGCACGCGTTCGACCTCGATCGCGTGCAGGGCGCGACGCTCACCGTCCGGCGGGCGCGCGACGGGGAGCAGATCGAGACGCTCGACGGCCAGACGCGCACACTCGACTCGGGCATGGTCCTGATCGAGGACACCGCCGGCCCGACGTCGATCGCCGGCGTGATGGGCGGCGCGCGCTCGGAGGTGGGCGCGGACACGACGCGCGTGCTGATGGAGGCGGCGAACTGGGACGGAGCGAACATCCATCGCACGTCGCTGAAGCTCGGGCTGCGCAGCGAAGCTAGCGCTAGGTTCGAGAAGCAGCTCCAGCCCGAGCAGGCGATGGAGGCGCAGGCCGTCTCGACCCGGCTGATGATCGAGCTGTGCGGCGCGCGACTCGTGCCCGGCACGATCGACGTCGGCGGCGACGGACCCCCGCCGAAGACGATCCGCCTCCGCGACGCCCGGATCACGAGCCTGCTCGGCGCCGAAATCCCGCGCGCGAGATGCGTGGAGATCCTGAACGCGCTCCAGTTCACGACCGCCGACGCGGACGACGGCCTCGACGTGACCGTGCCCGCGTTCCGGCGCGGCGACGTCACGCGCGAGGCCGACCTGATCGAGGAGGTCGCGCGGCTCGACGGGCTCGAGAAGCTCCCGGCCACGCTGCCCTCGCGCCACGGCGCGTCGGGCCGGCTGACCGCGCGCCAGCGGCTGCGCCGGCGCGCCGCCGACGTGCTCGCGGCCCAAGGCCTGCACGAGATCGTCGGGTGGAGCTTCGCCCACCCGGACCTCGCGGACCGGCTAAGGCTCGCCGACGGCGACGAGCGCCGGAACACGCTGCGGCTCGAGAACCCGATCTCGACCGACGTGTCGCTGCTCCGAACGACGCTGCTCGGCTCGATGCTCGATGTGGCCCGCCACAACCGCTCGCGTGGCGCCGGCACGCTGCGACTGTTCGAGGCCGGCGCCGTGTACCTCCCGACCGCCTCCGGTCAGCTCCCGCGTGAGCCCTACTACGTCGGGGCGCTGCTCACCGGGACCGTGCGTCCGCCGAGCTGGCGCGACGGCCACCCGCCCGCGGTCGACTTCTTCGCCGCCAAGGGGGTGCTCCAGGGGCTGATGGACGCGCTCGAAGCCGACTGGGGCCTCGAGCCGGCGCCCGAGCCGTTCCTGCACCCGGGCCGGGCCGCGCGCGTCGTCGTGGCCGGGGACGACGCGGGGTGGATCGGGGAGGTCCACCCGCTCGTCGCCGCGCAGTGGGACCTGCGCGACACCGTGGCCGCGTTCGAGCTGAACCTCGACGCGGTGCCCGAGCCCGCGACGACCCTGTACCACGGGGTGACCGGATTCCCGGACGTGCGCGAGGACATCGCGGTCGTCGTCCCCGAGCACGTGACCGCGGCAGAGCTGCTCGCGCTCGTCCGGCGCGCCGGCGGCCGCCTGCTCGCCGACGCCGGGGTGTTCGACGTGTATCGCGATCCCGAGCGGCTCGGCGAGGGCAACGTGTCGCTGGCGCTGCGGCTCACCTATCGGGCCGGGGACCGGACGCTCACCGACGAGGAGGTCGCGGAGCGGCGCGAGGCGATCGCCGAGGTGGTGGCCGGCGAGCTGGGCGGGAGGATCCGTGCCTCATAGCGTGTCGGTGTTCGGAGCCGCCGGCTTCACGGGCGCGCTGACCGCGCGGCTGCTGTACCGCCATCCGTCCCTGGAGCTGCGCGCGGTGACCGCCCGCAGCGACGTGGGACGAAGGCTCGACGACCTGTATCCCCATCACCGGGTGCCGCTCGAGCTCGAGGAGCTCGATCTCGATCGCCACGCCGAGGTCGACGCCGCGGTCGTCGCCTACCCACACGGCGCCGCCGCGCCGGTGGTCGCCGAGCTGCGCGAGCGGGGCGTCCGCGTGGTCGACCTGAGCGCCGACTTCCGCCTTCACGACCCCGCGGTGTACGGGCGCTGGTACCGCGAGCATCAGGCGCCCGAGCTCCTCGGCGAGGCCGTCTACGGGCTCCCCGAGCTGTACCGCGAGGAGATCCGCGGCGCCTCGCTGGTCGCAAACCCGGGCTGCTATCCGACCGCGTCGCTGCTGGCGCTCGCGCCGCTGGCGCGGGCCGGGGTCGTCGAGGACGTGGTCATCGACGCGAAGTCCGGGGTGTCGGGCGCCGGGCGGGCCGCGACCGAGAAGACCCATTTCGTGACCGTCGACGAGAACCTCAACGCGTACGGCGTCCCGCGCCACCGTCACATCCCGGAGATCGAGCAGGAGCTCGCGATCCTCGGGGCGGACGTCCGGATCACGTTCATCCCGCATCTCGTGCCGCTCGACCAGGGCGAGCTCGTTTCGTGCTACGTCACGTTGTCCGAGGACGCCGTCGATCCCGGGAGCCTCGAGGAGCTCTACGCCGAGGCCTACGCCGGCGAGCCGTTCGTCGAGCTGGCCGCCGCGCCGCCCGGCGTCCGCGACGTCCGCGAGACGAACATCTGCCGCATCTCCGTGCACCGCGACGAGCGCACGGGGCGCGTGATCGTGTTCGGCGCGATCGACAACCTGTGGAAGGGCGCCGCATCCCAGGCGGTCCAGAACCTGAACCTGATGCTCGGCCTACCCGAGGACGAGGGAATCGGGGTAACAACCTCGGCGGAACGCAGGGCCGTACGGTGACCGCCACGGGCTCGTTCTTCGGATCGCGCTGGGTCGAGGTCCCCGGCAACGTCTCGGAGCCGGGCGGCGGGTTGCCGAAGGGGTTCACGGCGGCCGGCGTGGCGTGCGGGATCAAGCCGAGCGGCGGACTCGACCTCGGCCTGCTCGTCTCGAGCGCGCCGGCGACGACCAGCGCCGCGCGTTTCACGAGCTCGGGCACGCAGTCGGCGCCGGTGTTGTTGTGCCGCGAGCGGGTCGCGCTCGACGGGATCCGCGCGGTCGTGGTCAATTCCGGGAACGCCAACGCCGCCACCGGCCGCCCGGGGTTCGAGAACGCGGTCAAGATGCAGGGCGCCGCGGCGCTGGCCAGTCGCTGCCCGGAGGGCGCGGTGGCGGTCGCCTCGACCGGGGTGATCGGGGTGCCGCTCCCGGTGAGCTCGGCGATCACCGGAATCGTGCGGGCGACGCACGCGCTCCGTCCCGACGGCGAGGTCGACTTCGCGCATGCGATCCGCACCACCGACGCGGTCGACAAGCACGCCTGCCTCGACGTAGAGGTCGGCGGGGGCACCGTGCGTCTGACCGCACAGGCCAAGGGCGCCGGGATGATCTCGCCGAACTTCGCGACGCTCTTGTGCTTCGTCCAGACCGACGCGGCGCTGTCGCCCGAGACCTGCGACCTGCTGCTCGGGGTCACGGTCAAGCGCTCGTTCGAGCGGATCAGCGTCGACGGCCAGCTGTCGACCAGCGACACGGTGATCCTCCAGGCCAGCGGCGAATCCGGGGTCGGGATCGAGCCCGAGACCGAGGACGAGGTGCGGTTCGGGGAGGCACTTGATGCGGTGCTCAGGCAGCTCGCGCTGAACATCGTGCGCGACGGCGAGGGCGCGCGCCGGGTCGGTCGCGTCGTCGTGCATGGGGGCGACGACGGAGTGGTGGACCGCGTAGCGCATGCCGTCGCGGACTCGCCGCTGGTCAAGACGGCGCTGTACGGAGGCGACCCGAACTGGGGGCGGATCATCCAGTCGGTCGGCATGGCGATGCCCGGCACCGCGCCGCTCGCGGTCGACATCGCGATCGAGGGGATCCAGGTGTGCGCGCGGGGCCAGTACGTGCCGCACGACGAGGAGGCTCTGAAGGCGGCTGTGCAGGGCGACGAGGTCGAGTACGACGTGCACCTCCCCGGTGAGGGCGCCGAGACCGAGCGCTACTTCTCCGACTTGGGTCATGAATACGTGACGATCAACGCGGACTACACGACATGACCCAAGTCGCAACCTCTGGACACGAATACGTGACGCTGAATGCCGAAGACACGACATAGCCCTCCGGTCTACGACGAGCACAGCCTGCGCGACGTCGGCACGCTGCTCGAGGCGCTGCCGTACATCCGCGAGTTCCACGGCAAGACCGTCGTGATCAAGTACGGGGGCGCGGCGATGATCGACGACTCGCTCAAGGAGGAATTCGCGCGCGATGTGGTACTGCTCAAGTACGTCGGGATGAACCCGGTGATCGTGCACGGGGGCGGTCCCGAGATCACCAGCTACATGCAGCGCCTGGACCTGCCCGTGCAGTTCGTCGACGGCCTCCGGGTGTCGAGCGCCGAGACCGTCGAGGTCGCGAAGATGGTGCTCGTCGGCAAGGTCAACAAGGACATCGTGCTGCTTATCAACCGCCACGGCCAGCCGGCGATCGGCCTGTGCGGGGACGACGGGCTGTTGTTCCGGGCCAAACGCAAGACCGCGCCGAGCGGCCAGGACATCGGGTTCGTCGGCGCGATCGAGCGCGTCGACGTGAACGTGCTGACCCACGTCGCACAGGACTACATCCCGGTGGTGGCGAGCGTCGGCGCCGACCGCGACGGCAACTCGTACAACATCAACGCCGACGAGGCCGCCGGTGCCGTGGCCCGCGCGCTGACCGCGTACAAGCTGATGTTCCTGACCGACGTGCCCGGCTGGCTCGCCGACCCCGAGGACCCGGGGAGCGTCGTGTCGGAGGCGGGCGTCGACTCGGTGATCGAGGCGCTCGCGAGCATCGGCGGGGGGATGCGGCCAAAGCTCCAGGCGTGCATCGACGCGATCCAGGGCGGCGT
>Ga0116217_10004199_pt1 | contig 12875 bp, 12 predicted proteins | sample Sb_taG_6_FD_89697 | JGI IMG/M metagenome (GOLD analysis project Ga0116217, IMG submission 89697) | Peat soil microbial communities from Weissenstadt, Germany - Sb_50d_4_PS metaG | ecosystem: Environmental > Terrestrial > Soil > Wetlands > Peat | place: Germany: Weissenstadt | collected 2010-09-21 | reverse complement strand
GCGCGGTCGGCCTCGGTGACCGGATCGTGTCCAACTTTGTATTCGGCTGCAATAGCGCCGGGAGTGAAGCGGTTGAGCACGGCCCGAGCCGCTTCCAGAGCGGCGTGAATGCGTTCCAGAGTTTCTTTGGATGAGGATGAGGTCATTTGTGCTCCATGAACAAGTTGCCAGTTGCCAGTACCCAGTTGCCAGCTCTCAGCTCTCAGCACCGCGATGCCACAATCGATTCGGCAGTTGCTTACTGACAACTGGGTACTGGCAACTGGCAACTGGCAACTGTCTTTACGCCCACAGCATTCTTGCTCCAGTCATCAGTAAAACCGTGCACAGGATCCGGCGCAGCCAGAGTACGGGAACGCGCGTGCTCAGATGCGAGCCCAGGATGCCGCCGGGGATCGAGCCGATCAGCAGGGAACCGACCAAATGGGCGTCGACGTTGCCCGCCCGATAGTGCAACAGGCTGGCGACGCCGGTCAGAATCACAGCATGGGTAATGTCGGTGCCGACCATGACTTTGGGCACGAACGAATAAAACAAAAGAAGCATCATCATGATGATGCTGCCCGACCCGACCGAAGTGATGCCGACCAGGAATCCGCCGACTAATCCAATGAGACTCATGCCGGCAAACGATTTCATCGTGGGCTGGCGCTTGGCGAGACGTTCCTCAATCCGTCCCTGGAACAGAAGCAGCGTGGGAATCAATACCAGCAGCAGTCCCACGGCGGACTTGATGAAGTCGTTGACGCCGTTGCCATAGACGTGGCGCAGGTGCACCAGAAAGGTCACGCCCAGGTAAGAGCCGGGAACGCTGCCGACCGCCATCGCCAGCACAACTTTTTTCCGCACCGTGCCTTTGCCCAAGTGCATGATGCTGGCGGGAATCTTGGTGAAGAAATTAAACAGCGCGTCCGTACCCACGGCAATGATCGCGGGCACGCGCAGGCCGAAGATGAGCATGGGCAGCAGCAATACGCCACCACCCAGACCCGTCAACCCGATCAGCGTTCCAACCGTGAAGCCGATCAGCACTTTGAGGAGTAAGAATTCCATGCCGTCTTTTTAGTTCTCGGTTCCCAGTTCCCAGTTCTCAGTAAAGCAAAACCGAGTCGAAACACTGAGAACCGAGAACCGAGAACTGAGAACCGAGAACTGAGAACTGGGAATTGCTAGCTGTTGCCGTTGGCGCCGACGAAGCCCTCGCGCTCGAGGTGCAGCAGGATGGTCTGCGCCGCTTCCTCGGGGCTCAGCTTGGCGGTGTCAATCACGACTTCGGCATCGGTTGGCGCCTCGTACGGATCCGAGATGCCGGTGAATTCCTTGACGATGCCGGCCCGAGCCTTGGCGTACAGGCCCTTGCGGTCCCGCTGTTCACATACTTCGAGCGAGGTGGATGCGTGGACCAGGATAAACCCGCCGAACGGTTCAATCATCTGCCGCACCGCTTTGCGTGTCGCTTCATAGGGCGCAATCGGAGCGCAAATCGCGATGCCGCCGTTCTTGGTGATCTCGGAGGCGACATAGCCGATGCGCCGGATGTTGATGTCGCGATGCTCCTTGGAGAATCCGAGTTCGCTCGACAGGTTCTTGCGCACCAGATCGCCATCGAGCAGAGTGACCGGACGTCCGCCCATCTCGAGGAACTTGATGATCAGCGCATTGGCGATGGTGGATTTGCCCGATCCCGAAAGCCCGGTGAAGAAAATGGTGACGCCCTGCTTGTGCCGTGGCGGATAGCTGCGGCGCAGCTCATGCACGACTTCCGGATAGGTGAACCACGCCGGGATGTCGCGGCCTTCGTTGAGGCGCTGGCGCAGTTCCGTGCCCGAGATGTCGAGTACCTTCGCGCCCGGCGGCACTTCATCGGACGGGATGTAACGGTCCTCGTTCTGTAGATACACCATCATCTGGAAGGGGACCATGGTTACGCCCATTTCCTCCTCATGCTTCTTGAACAATTCCTGGGCGTCGTAAGGGCCGTAGAAGGGCTTGCCGTCGGTATCTTTTCCGGGGCCGGCATGATCGCGGCCGACGATGAAGTGTGTGCAGCCATGATTCTTGCGGATGAGGCCGTGCCAGATCGCTTCCCGGGGTCCGCCCAATCGCATGGCCAGCGGCAGCATCGACAGCTTGACAGTGCCGCGCGGGTACTTCGAGAGCAGCAACTGGTAGCAGCGGGTGCGAACGAAATAATCGACGTCGCCCGGCTTGGTCATACCGACCGAAGGATGGATCAGCAGATTCGCCTCGACTTGCTTGGCGGCGCGCATGGTCAGTTCGACGTGAGCGCGATGCATGGGATTGCGCGTCTGGAAGGCCACCACGGTGGTCCAGCCCAGGCGGCCGAATTCGGCGCGCAGTTCGGCAGGCGTCAAGCGCAACGAGCGGAAATCATAGTGCGCGTGCGGCTGTAGCTCTTCAATCTTTCCGCCCACGTACCAGGGATTGGATTTGCTGATGGCATAGTCGGCGCCCGGATGCGCGGCGCTGGTGGAATTGAAAACGGACTGGGCTTCGGCTTTGCGGTCCGGCTGCCAGACATCTTCTACGCTGAGCACGGCGAGCATCACGCCTTCGGGATCGCGCAGCGCGATTTTGCTGCTCCACGGCGTCAGTTTCTTGGCGAATTCCTCGCTGACGTCGAGTGTGATCGGCATGGGCCACAGCGTGCCGTTCGACAGCCGCATGTTGTGGCAGACGCCCTCGTAATCGGCGCGGTTCATGAACCCGCGCAGCGGAGAGAAGCCGCCGCTCATCAGCAGTTCAAGATCACAAAGCTGCCGTGCGGTCAGGTCCCAGGAAGGCCAATCCTTCGAATGCGCTTTTAACTCTGCGGCGCGCGCGGCCGGCACTTGCAGTTGAACAAGTTCTCCCCCGTGGGGGGCGATAAGATGACTGGTCGTTGCGTTCAAAGCGGTAATCCTCCCGGATGTTCTAACCAAAATTTATGCTGAAATCAAAATCACTTGGGGGGGTTCTCTATCTAAGCTCGCCCTATTTGTCATGGCTCGTCAGGCTACTTGCTGGGGCTGCAGGTAACCGCCGGAAACGTGAGCGAAGCTACGAATGATGACGGTACGCCGGTTGTGAAATCCGGCCTAAAATCATATGGAACCATGGGAAGGAGCAATTCACCTTCCGAAAGCCAGCCGATGGACCCTTCCAAGCCATTAAAAACAATAGGCAAACATAATTTTACCTCAAAACGCCCAGTCCGCTGGAAGGGTATGAAATAGATTGCAACCTTGCCCCCAAGATTGGGAAAAGTGCATTCCGGTCGCCTTGCCTGGATCCTGAATCCGCGGCAAGGATTTCGATAGTCCCAGGATTAGGCCGGCCCCCGTTTTTCCGGGCGCTAACCTCTTTTCCGGGCACCAACTAAGGTACTGGCTCAGCCTCCAGCCCAGAATGCGGGAGTTGAAAAACCGCTCCATCAACGAGAAAAGGCGGAACTCCGCGGGCTTCGCCTGAAGATGAAAACCCAATCTTATGCCGCGAACTTACTGGAAACAACACTAGCTGCTACCAAGCATGCTTTAGCGCTTTAGCAAATTTTTGCGGGGGCAGCGTGTTCAGAACGTCGTCTTTGGTGAGCCAGGCGCGGCGGGCCTGGGTGACGCCGTAATGCAGTTTTTCCATGTGCGAAGTGTGGTGAGAATCGGTGTTGATGACGATTTTTACGCCATGCTGTTTGGCCAGCCGCAGATGAACGTCGCTGAGGTCGAGCCGATCGGGGTAGGAGTTCAGTTCCATCGCCACTTTGTGTCTGGCCGCCGCTTTGAGAACCGCGTCGAGATCGAACTGGTAGGCGTCGCGGCGCAGCAGCAGGCGTCCGGTGGGATGTCCGATCAGCGACGTATTGGGATTGGCGATGGCCTTCAGCAGCCGATCGGTCATGGTGGCGCGATCCTGGTTGAACAGCGAGTGCACGCTGGCGATGACGATGTCCATCTGTTCGAGCACCGAGTCGGAGAGATCGAGCGAGCCATCGCCCAGAATGTCGACTTCGATTCCCGCGAAAATGCGGATGCTTTTCATCTTTTTTTCGACCGCCCGGATCCTTTCGATGTGCGCGAGTGCGCGTTCGTCGGTGAGGCCATTGGCGAAGGCGAGATTCTTCGAGTGATCCGTGATGGCCATGTACTCGTAGCCGCGTTCGCGCGCTGCTTCGGCCATCTCTTCAATAGTGTTGCGGCCGTCGGTCTCGACGGTGTGCATATGCACGTCGCCACGGATGTCGGATAGTTCGAGCAGCACGGGCAGCGTGTGCCCGGCGGCGGCTTCGATCTCTCCCAGATTCTCGCGCAGCTCCGGAGGGATGAAGTCGAGCTTGAGCTTGGCGTAGATTTCTTCTTCGGTCTTGCGCGCGACCGGCTTCTCGTCTTCGATTCTAGCGAGGCTATATTCGTTAAGCGTGAAGCCCATCTTGAGCGCGCGCTGCCGTAGGGCCACGTTGTGCGCTTTGGAGCCGGTGAAGTATTGCATAGCGGCTCCAAAGGACTCCGGAGGCAGCAGCCGCACGTCCACCTGCATGCCATTGCGGTGGCGGAAGCTGACCTTGTTCTCTCCTTGCGCGATCACGTCCATCAGGCCGGGGAAACGGAGCAGATGTTCGATGATTTTCTGCCGCGGTTCTGCCTCGATACAGGCCTTGCCGGTGACGAGGATGTCGAGGTCGCCGACGGTTTCGCGTCCGCGTCGCAGCGATCCGGCAGGGGTAACTTTTTCGACGCCCGGAGCTGCCAGAAGATGCTCCACCAGTTTTTCAGCCAGCTCTTCGGCCGTGTCGAGCAGGAATCGTCCCGCGATCCGGCGATAGTCTTCAATCGCTTTGAGCAGCTTCAGTTCGTGCTTTTCGCCCATGCGCGGCAGAGTGCGGATCTTGCCTTCGCGCGCCAGCTTCTCCACTCCCTCGAGGTCGCTGACCTGATAGGCGCTCCAGATCAAGGCAATCGTCTTTGGCCCGAGACCCTGAATCTTCAGCAGTTCAAGCATCGAGGGCCGGTATTTTTTCAGCAGTTCGGCGTGCGCCTCAATGCGGCCATCTTTGAAAAGCATCTGCAGATTGGCCAGCATGCCCTTGCCGATGCCCTGTATTTCGAGAAGCTTCTTCGGCTCCGAGATTAGGTCAGCCACCTGTTGCGGCAGCGCTTCAATCGCCTCCGCCGCGTTGCGATAGGAGCGCACGCGAAACGAGTCCTGCCCGTCTATCTCCAGCAGATCGGCAGTCTCGTAGAGAAGTCCGGCGATGGCCTTGTTGTCCATCCAGAGTCGTTAACCCGAGAAAACGATTGTAACGCTGAAGAAAGCGGCGCAGCAGGCAGTTCGCAGGCGCCGGAGGACACAATCAGCGCGGGCGTCGTGGAACACACAGCTTGGTCCGGAAAACCTAGTCAGGAAAATCCGATCACGGGACCTTGGTTACATTGGCCGCTTGCGGCCCTTTCTGTCCCTGAACAATCTCAAACTCCACCTTGTCGCCCTCCTGCAGGCTCTTGTAGCCCTCGGTGGTGATCGAGCTGTAATGAATGAATACATCCGGTCCATCGTCGCGGCCGAGGAAGCCGTATCCCTTGGCATTGTTGAACCACTTGACGGTGCCTTTCAAACGTTCCACGTGCGCCCCCTCTTTCTTGCGGATTTCCCCCGAAAAGGCGCGATTCCAGGGGCCCGCAAAAATTGTGTAGGCATTGTGCTGCTCACTGGGGGTGCTGTCAAGGCTCGGCGTCACATAGCCGGGGCTGGTAGGCAGGTATCGGGAGTGGCGAGATGGTTACCGGGACGACTCTCTCAGGCAGAGGAGGAACTGGAGTTTCGTATCAGAGCATTTTAGGGATGCAGTAAGTTCTTCTGACTGTAGAGCCGGGGCTTGCCCCGGCTCTACAGCACAGGCAAGCCGCGTCTCTACGGGAAATCAGATGCGCGTGAGAACTCGTTTTCGGACAACCCGGCAGAACGAGATGCTCGAGAATCCAGCCCCGGAGGGGCGAACCCAGCTTAGCCCAGCGCTTCAGCGCTGGGAAAAGTGGAAGCAATGATTCAAGTCCCGGAGGGACGACCCAGTTCTCACGCACACTCTTTAGCGACTTTCCGCATCCTGATTTCTACCGCGCTGGTCGGGCCGTCTGAACCAGCCACAGGATACCGGAGATTGTCTTGGCGTCGCGGATGCGCCCATTGAGCGCCATCCGTTTCGCCTCCGATAAATTGAAAAACTTAGTTGCGATCATCTCGTCCGCCTCGGGCCGGGCTTTGCCGGCCTGGAGGCCGTGAGCCAGGTAGATGGTCATAGTCTCGTCGAGAAAACCAGGGCTTACGTAGAAATGCAGAATTCTCTTCCAGTGGCGGGCGGTATAGCCGGTTTCTTCGAGTAACTCGCGCTTGGCGGCGGTGAGCGACGTTTCGCCATCGTCGATGCGTCCGGCGGGCAGTTCCCACATCATCGACTGCGCGGCGTGGCGATACTGGCGCTCGAGCAGAACGCGCGGCTCGGCCTTGGGTGCTCCTTTCGCGGGGCCGTCGACGGCTAGATCATCGACGGCCAGAACAACAATGGAACCGGAATGCCGTATGACATCACGGCGGGCGCGCACGCCCCCAGGCTCTTCCACTTCATCCGTGGTGACGCTGAACACTGGGCCCTGGTAACTGACCCGGGAAGAGAGAACGCGGGCTTGCGTTGATTTCGTTCCTGCCGATTTCGCCATGACAACAATATAAGGTATGCTGCGCCGTTGAGCCGAAAACCAATGACCGCAAAGATGACCGGAAAACCGATGGCCGAAAGAACGACCCGGAAACCGAGCGTCGCCATCGTCGGAGCTGGGAGCCTGGCGACTTTTCTGGCCGTGGCGCTGCACGACGCCGGTTTCACCATCACCGAAATCGTCGCGCGGAATTCACCTCAGTCGCGTCGCCACGCTCGCACGCTCGCCGCAAAGGTCGGTGCGCAGACAGTCACCGCAAATTCCGCCGCGCTGGACGCCGCCTTGCTATGGTTCTGCGTTCCCGACCGTGAGATTCGCGGCGCGGCTTCGGCTCTGGCGGGTCATCTGGCTGTCCACCAGAAACACAAAGTTCGTTTTGCCTTCCACTCCAGCGGAGCCCTCCTCAGCCGCGAACTCGATCCTCTGCGCAAGACAGGCGCCGCGGTCGCGTCGGTGCATCCGCTGATGACCTTCGTTCCGGGAGCGCATCCCTCTTTGACGGGTGTGCCTTTTGCGATGGAAGGCGATGACTCGGCGACGCGAGTTGCACGTCGGATCGTCCGCGAGTTGGGCGGTGAGAGTTTTTCCTTGCCCGCATCGCGCAAAGCCGCATACCACGCGTGGGCCACTCTGACTTCGCCGCTGCTGCTGGCGTTCCTGGTGACGCTCGAAGATGCCGCTCGTGCCGCCGGATTCACGCGGCAGGATGCGCGCCGCAAGAGCCTGCCCATCATCCGGCAGACTTTGGCGAACTACTCGCGCCTCGGTCCGGCGCAGTCTTTCAGCGGCCCACTGGTTCGTGGAGACGCGGAAACAGTGGCGAAACACCTTGCGGTGCTGAAGGAGCATCCCGGAGCGCGCGAGGTTTATGTGGTGTTGGCGCGGGCCGCGCTGCGCGGTCTGCCGGTGAAGAATCGGGATGGGCTAAAACGGCTGCTGCGGGACTGAGGGCATGCAGACCTCCACAATCACGAGCCGCCCTCCGCTGTCCCTACGGGGGGTGCGTCTCAAATGATCTTTCCAGCCGCCAGATTGTTCACCAGTCCCAAGTCGGCTTCGAGGAAATCCAGTTCCAGCAGTTCTTGCCGCGTCACCCATCGGATTTCGCGAAAAATTCGATTCTCAATTTCACCCTGGTAGTTGCGCACTTCGAAGAATCGGAGTTCCACGGACCCGCCGCCTGGGTATTCATGAACGATGCGGGCGACCTCCACGCCGACCTCCGCCACGATCCCCAGTTCTTCCTCCAACTCCCGGCGCATCGCATCGCGAGGCTGTTCGCCTTCTTCAATTTTGCCGCCGGGAAATTCCCATTTAAGCGGCATAACCTGGTGCCGCGTCCTCTGGCAGGCGAGGATGAGGTCATCTTTCAGGATCAGCGCGGCTACGACTCGTTTCATGGATGAAAAAGCGCTTCTGGCTCCTAGCTGCTGGCTTCTAGCAAGCGGTCTTTCGCGGAAGACTGCCAGCAGCAAGTAGCCAGGAGCTAGAAGCTGGCAGGGTTCGGTTCAGGCCCTCTCCAGTCGTTTGCCCACGAGCTGAGCGCAATACTCAATCAGTTCGCGGTCTTCGTCGGCGAATGCCGCCAGGAAGTGACTATCAATATCGAGTTCGCCGGCCACCTTGCCATCCACAAAGACTGGAACTACGATCTCCGACTTGGTTTCGAGCGAGCAGGCAAGATAACGTGAATCCTTCTTTACGTCATCCACAACCACTGTCTTCCCTGACGATGCCGCCGCGCCGCAGATGCCCTGGTTCAGAGGAATGCGGGTATGCGGAGTCATCGCTCCCCGGTAGTGTCCGAGGACCAGCATGGGCGGATCGGCTCTAGGTTCCAGCATGTAGAAGCCCACCCAGTTGTACTTCAGCATTTGATTGTTCAGTAGAAGCGTGACGCCTTCCATCAGTTGATCCGCCGTGCGCGCTTCGGAATTCAAGCGGTCCGCTTCCTTGCGGATTTCGTCGACCTTGTCAGTATTGGATTTCGTGGCCATAGTGATCATCCTAAACTACGCCGCCGCGTTTTCACCTTCGCTGCAGGGCTTGCGTGGTAATAGAACGGAGTCCTGGCTGGGGGCCGAATACTGCGGGATGAATCGCACCGGCTAGCCCGCGCAACCCTGAAACCAGCGTGGGCGCGGGAGTATTCAAGAGTTCGTCGGAGACGCAATACACCTGCGAATTCCGCACTGCGGTGGTGTCCGACCAGCCTCTTTCAGCAGCGATCTTTGCGAGTGACACCCGATCCCCAGCCCCGCACCAGGCGGCGACGATGACTTCCGGGTCTTGTCGCGCGATCTCTTCGGCGGAGCACTGCGCGCCCGGCGTGCCCAGGAATTCACCACCGGCCGCATGGATCAGTTCCGCCACCCACGGCTGCGAGGCGATGACGGGCTTACCCCACTCTTCGCAGAACACGCGCTTTCTTGGAAGGCTTGCGGTCTGGCGTCGCACGTCTTCGATTGCCTCTTGCATCTCGGAAATCACTTTTGCACCGCGCTCGCCGGCGCCGACGGAGCCGGAGATCAACGCGATGTCGGTGTAGATGTTGTCCAGCGTGCGCGGGGCCAGACCAAGAAAGCGAATGCCCGCCTTGAGGATTTCCACGACCGCAGCTTCCTGGTAGGGAACGGCAGCGATCACGAGGTCAGGCGTGGCGGCGAGAATCTCGCTGGCCTTCGAGCTCCAGGAGTCGGCAATAACGATGACCAGCCGATTGTCGCTTCGCACGTCGGTTCGCACATTCGTTCGCAATTCCGGAACCACGTCGGCACAGTACTTCGTGCAGGCCACGACGCGATCCAATTCGCCCACGCTGGCTAGAATCACTGTGGCGCTGGGTTGCAGGCAAGCGATTCGCCGAGGATGGCGCGCGTCTGGCATGACCGTATTGTAGGGCACGGGAAATAGCCACATGCCGATAGTGCTGTCGGCGCATTACAATCGCCCTGTGTATTCTCCCGAACTCCTGAATCATTTTCAGAACCCGCGAAACGCGGGTAAGGTGGAAGCTCCCGATTCCGCCGCGCAATTGGAAAACCCCGCTTGCGGAGACATCCTGGAACTCACGCTGAAACTGGAAGGCAGGCGCATCGCCGAGATTCGCTTTCGCGCCAAGGGCTGCGTTCCAGCAATGGCCTGCGGGTCGGCGATTACGGAGTTGGTCAAAGGCAAAAATGTAGACGAAGCCCGTCAGGTGAGCAGGGAAGAGTTGCTTCGCAAAGTCGGAGGCCTGCCGCAAGCCTCCACCCACGCAAGCCACCTGGCGATGGACACGCTCGCCGCGCTCTTGCGGAAGGTCTGAGCTGGCGCGAATTCGTCGACTGAAGGCATCTTGCAGCTCCTATTTCGTGTATGAAGTAGTATGAAATTCCTGCTCGTTACTGCTGGTGTATTAACCAGTTAGTACGGGTACCCCCCCTCCCCCCCGTCTATTGGGATCATGGGGTTAGGAAGAAAATTCCGCCAGGTCTTTGAGTTTAAAGGAGTTATATGTAAAGTATTTGAGAATCAATGACTTAGCTGGATTCGAGGGTTTTGACAGCGGGCTGACGCCCGCTGGGCGTCTCGACTTTAGGTTGTCAAAGAGCGCTGACGATTGCCTGGCGCAGCCTCGGTGGCCTTGGTTGGGGTTGGCACAGCACGGCTGCGACAGATCGTTGCTATTGTCGCGCCAAGAGTGGTGGGAAGTCTGTGATGGCGCGCACCGGCTGTTTGTGATGAAAAAAGTCAAAGGCCCAGCCCAAGCGGAGCTTGGGCCACCCTACGGATCTCAAATGATTGCGATGGGCAGGGCCACCCGCCGATCCAATCGACAAAAGAATAAGGTCGAAGTGTTGAGCAGCGACACGAACTTTCCAATATCCATGTAACGCCAGACACGGGCGTCGTCTCTGGGAATTGTGAGGCCCTCATGAGGCTCGTACATTCGTCAAAATATAGCATAATACCGGCGAACAACAGGCGAACCCTGAAGCGCGCCTCAATGCGGGGAGAATTCCCGGACGCATTCTTGCTGAGCGAGGGGGTGCAGGGGTGCAGGGGTCCTTCGACTCAGGAGGGGCTTCACTTTGTGAAGTCCCTGCTGCGCTCAGGATCACAACTTGGATAGGGGGCTGAGAGCGTCGGCCGTCCCTCCGGGACTTGCGTCGTCATTCCACTCTACCCCGCGCTGAAGCGCGGGGCTAAGTTTGGCCGCCCCTCCGGGGCTTTTATTGTCGCGTGCTTGTTTCTACTTTCCAGCTTGGTTTGCCTCCGGCTGATACACCGTCCAGCCGTTGGCGATCGCGATCTCTTTCAAATTCGGATTGGGGTTGATGGCGAACGGGTGCTTAGACATGGCGAGCATCTCGCGGTCCCAGATCGCGTTGCCAAAGGCAGAATCGGGCGGAGTTTTGAGCACAGATCGAATCGCCTCCGGCTTGCCGGGACCATTGGGAACTCGGATGAGGCGGTTCGTGATCGTGCCATTCTCGACTGCCGCTTCGGTGGCGAGGATGCGATCTTGCGGGATTCCGAAACTGCGCATGCCGGAGCGGATGACCCATTGGCACGAAGAAGAAACGGCCCAGACGTCGCATCCGGATGCGCGCAGACGCTGCACTAATTGACGCATCTCCGGGAAAATGGTGGGGCCGATGGCCTGGGGAAAGTAGGTATCGCACGCCTGTTGCACGACTTCTTCCCGCATTCCGCTATGCATCGTGACCATTTCTCCGCACATGATCTCTTCAGCGACTTGGCCCGCTTTATAGTCGGCGTACCGCGAACGCGCCCAGCGTGCGACCTCTTTCGACACCAGCGCTTGTTCCAGTTCCCAGGAGAAAAATCCTTCTCCGGCATCCCCGGACCAGAGCGTGCCATCGCAGTCAAACGTGGCGACGAGCGGTTTGAGGCTAAGTACACTTTCGATGAATTCGGTTTGAAGAGATGTGAAACGCGTCATGAAATATAGGGCCTTGCAGGAATTAACAGGTTATGGAAAAAGCATGGCTTCGACATCCAGCCCCTAAAGTGTGTGCGTGAAAACTGGGTCGTCCCTCCGGGACTTGAATCATTGCTTCCACTTTTCCCAGCGCTGAAGCGCTGGGCTAAGCTGGTTCGCCCCTCCGGGGCTGGATTCTCTTGTGCTGCATTCCACCAGATTGCACCGAAAACGCGTTCTCACGCACACAACGAAAGGGGCGTCTGATTTCAAGAACTTATGGCGTCGCTAAAGCGATGCCCTGATACGAACCCCCGAGTTTTCCTCCGCAGCCTTTTAACTCGATTGCAGAAGCGGTGGCGGCAAAGCAGCATACTGCTCCGGCGTATCCACGTTGACCGCAACCAGCGGGTCGTCCACCGGAACGTACTGGATCTCAGTCTGGTGCGCGTGCTCGACCTCGCGCGCATCCGATGTTTCCGGAGCCCTCAGAAACGCCTCCATCATCTCGCGGCCCAGCAGAATTGGATGCCCGTGGCTTCCCTGGTACTCGGGGATCACCGCCCATTTCCTTTGTGCCGTGGCCCGTTCGAACGCCGATTCGAGCGTCGCAATCGTTTCCATCCGGACCGGCGGCCGGTCAACCAGCGTGACCATCGCGGCATCGCGGCCCCGGTTCAGAACCTCTTGCAGGCCGACCCGCAACGAGCTGAACTGCCCGCGAGCCGGATCGGGATTCACCACCAGCGACGCGCCATTGGCATACACGATGGGGGCCAAGGCGGCTTCATTCTTGCCGGCTACGACCAGCACGACATCAACGTGGGAAAAGAAGAGCCGAATGGCAGCGGAGAGGAATGTGTCGTCCACCGACGACGGAGGCCACGGCAGCAGCGCCTTGTCGCGCCCCATGCGTGAGGACTCACCCGCCGCAAGAATTACTCCGCAATGGCTCGGGGTCCGCCCCATAAGGGCACGATAACAAACTGCTGCAACTCTGCCAAGGACACGAAATGGGTTAACAGCCTGTGGTGAAACTTGAATTCCGAGATCCTGCGCCTGAAGGCGGATTGGTTGTAGCTTGTCGGCACGCCTGAAGGCATGCCCTGATACGAATCGTAGTTGTACCGCGGGCTGTTAAGGATGTGCTTTAACTGAAGGTGGGCGGCTTGATCAGGTCATCGTGGGGAACTCGTTCCAGCGGGTGTCCGGCCTTGCGCCACGCACGCAGGCCACCGGCG
>Ga0116217_10004198_pt1 | contig 12876 bp, 12 predicted proteins | sample Sb_taG_6_FD_89697 | JGI IMG/M metagenome (GOLD analysis project Ga0116217, IMG submission 89697) | Peat soil microbial communities from Weissenstadt, Germany - Sb_50d_4_PS metaG | ecosystem: Environmental > Terrestrial > Soil > Wetlands > Peat | place: Germany: Weissenstadt | collected 2010-09-21 | reverse complement strand
CTTCCGCTCCGTATGGAGTTAGGTTCGTTCCCCGATGTACCAGGGCGCACTCACCGTAAAGATGCGTTCATTGCCCCGGGCGAGAAGCACCCATTGCAGAAGTCGGGCACGCTGATTGTGGAGGAAGTATTCGTACCATTTGTCCTCCACCAGTTCCGGTATGACCACGATAATGCTGCGAGCGGGATGTTGTTTCGAAAGATCGAGAATGAATTGAACGATGGGAACGATGACGAAGCGGTAGGGTGAAGGCAGGACACGGAGATGGGGTGGCTCCTTGCCGGCCGCGCGGAAGGGTTGCTCAACGTAGTGTGCCCATTCCGCTTGAAGCAATTCGGAGGACTCGGTGAGCTCGACGTGCAGGGCGATCACTTCCGGAGAAAGCCGGGCCGCAAATTCAATTCCCTGGCGAGTGATGTTGCTCCAGTGGTCGATGGCAATGACCACAATGGGAGGCTGGCTGAGATTTTCCGCGTCGACGGAAACCTTGCAGGTGGTGAGCATCTTGACCGAGTGATAGTGGCGGCGGACAAGGGTAAAGAAAACAATCGTCAACGGAATGAAAAGCAGCGTAATCCAGGCGCCTTCCACGAATTTCGCAACCAGCACGACGGCCACGGTGATGCCGGTGACGAATGCGCCGAGCCCATTCACGAGTGCGCTTTTCTGCCAATTCGGGCCGCGATTTTTCCACCAGTGCATGACCATGCCGGATTGTGAGAGTGTGAAGGCCAGAAAGGCGCCAACCGCATAGAGCGGGATGAGCCGATCCGTGATGCCGCCGAAAAGGATGAGAAGGCCGCCACAGAGCACCGCCAGGACGACGATGCCGTAGGTATAGACGAGCCGCCGCCCGCGGTACCCGAAGACGTGCGGGAGATAGTTGTTCTGCGCGATGGCGCGGCAGAGACGCGGAAAATCGGCGAAGGCAGTGTTGGCAGAGAGCGATAGAACGAAAAGAATGGACGCGATGGTCAGGTAGTAGAAAAAGCCTTTGCCGAAAACGGCGGCGCTGAGCATGGAGAGAACGCTCTGGTAGCCGGGACGGCCCGGATCCGTGGCCGCGATGCCGTAAGCCTTCACGAGATAGGAAATGCCTGCCAGCAGCACCGCGAGAAGAAGAATAATCACGGTAAGAGTGCGCTGCGCGTTTTTCACTGCGGGCTCGCGGAAGGCTTTCACACCGTTGCTGACAGCTTCTACACCGGTCAATGCCGTGCAACCGCTGGCAAAAACCTTCAGCAGCAGCCAGTAGCTGACGGCTTCGGTCATGGGCGGCGGAGGCGGAAGTGGAGCTGCCGGTGTTGGATGCCCGCCGTTGAGGAGAACACGGAGAACGCCTGCGACGATGGTAATGAGAAGTGTGCCTACAAAGAGATAGGTAGGAACCGCGAAGGCCAGGCCGGCACTGCGCACGCCACGGAGATTGATGATGGTGACGACTATAAGAATGCCGATGCAGAAAGCAACCGTGTGCGGCAGCAGGGATGGAATGGCCGAGACCAGGGCGCCGACTCCCGCGGAAATACCCACGGCAGCCGTGAGGATGTAATCGGCAAGTAGCGCAGCTGCCGCCAGCAGGCTGGCAGGTGCGCCAAGGTTGAAGCGCGCCACAGTATAAGAGCCTCCGCCGGAGGGATAGGCGGCGATGGTCTGGCGATAGGAGAAGTACACGATCACGAGCAGCGTGATGATGGCGGCGCTGACGGGAACGATATAACGAACGCCGAGAAGGCCCAGGGGAATCAGAAGGCTGAGAGCCGCTTCCGGGCCGTAAGCAGCCGAGCTCAGCGCGTCGAGACCAAAGATCGGGATGCCCTCCGCAGGACCGATCTGCTCGGCGCGTTCGTCGCTGGTCTGGATGGGCTTCCCGACGACGAGGTCAAGTATGTTCATCAGCGGCAGTGTCCAATGGACTGCTCAGTTGCCTGCGACCGGGATGTTTCACGCTGGCAAATGGTACATCACGTCATCAGGTTCTGAGGATCTAGAAAAGCCCGAGGACTTACAATGCGGATGCCTTCGTGCTCCTTGCGTGAACCGCTCTGTGGCAGTCAGAGCACAGGGTGATGAGACTGCCTTCGGAATCGTCGCCTGACTGGCTCCTGCGCGCGAGTTCGGCAGAACTATGTCTTCAGCCGCCCGTCATTCGCGACGAAGATGTTGTCTGGCTTGAGATCGCGGTGGATGATGCCCTTGTCGTGAGCGACGGCGAGCCCGCGAGCGATTTGCTGGGCGTAGTCAACCGCCTTGCGAACGGGCAGCGGGCCGGGACGCAGTCGCTCGCCCAAGGTGGCGCAATCCAGCAATTCGCTGACAATGTACGGTGAGCCGTCCTGCGGACCGACGTCGTGGACAGCAAGAATGTTAGGGTGATTCAGCGAAGCGGCGGCACGGGCTTCTTGCTCGAAGCGGCGCAGGCGAGAAGCGTCGGAAGAAAACGAGGCAGGCAAACCTTGACAGCAACAGTGGCGGTTTTGGGCGGGCCTCCGGTTGAGCTCAGCATGGTTTACAAGCGAACGAGATGGGGTTATAATCAAAAGTAGGGCGAGTACCTCTTCTCCCTCTTTCAGATTTCCTGAACTAAGTCAGCCCATCTGAAGTTCTCCCTTCTTAGGTTTTCTGTAGAACCCACGAGGCGCACATGTTAGATCGGACTGTTCCTAAGCACGCGAAGCCCACCACGTTTCCAGGCAAGAAGCACATGCCGATGCCGCTCAATACCAACACGGCCTCGCACGATGAGATACGCCAGCGGGCGTACGAACTTTACGAATTGCGCGGTCGTCTGGATGGCTTCTCTGAACAGAACTGGCTGGAAGCTGAGCAGGAGCTGCTCGCGCACAAATAGCAGAAAGGATCACCGCCACCCTATGCTGCGAGATGGACAAAAGTGGCGGTACTTATGAATTGCTCACAGTGCACAGATCTGTACCGGACTCGTGAATCGGCGCGCATCAAGTACGTCGCAGCTCGGTTGGCAGCGTTTTATAGGGTCAGCACTGACCTTGCAGCTAAGAAGCAGGTAGACTTGGAACGTGCCAAGACCGACCTGCAAGAGCACCAGTTGGTATGCTCGTCGCGATCCGGCGATAGGTGTTGATAAACCAGGCTGTTTCGCGCCTGCCTGCCAGAGGCCTGCTCCATACCACGGGAGTCGCTGTCATTCGAAATCAATCTGTCCAATCGAAACGAGGAGAACCGATCCCTAGACTGGCGCCTTCCGCGCGCGAGGACAAGTTTGTTGTTTCCAGGATAAGGACACCTGCAGGGGACGATCACCTCCCGCTCGTGCTGCTACAGGAAGTGCCGGAGGGATGCCCATGAACTGCCTGCAGTGCTACGATCTTATCCGAGTGTTTGAGTTGAGGCTCGGGGGGTACGTCAAAGCCCGCGCTGCCAGCACGAAAGATCTCCAGGGCGTGCAACTCACCCATGAAGAGCAAGAAAAACAAAGGGGGAGAAGGACCGTGCAGCCTGATTCTCCTTAAGAGGGAAACAGATGAACAACGCGATCGGTTTGGTGATGACAGGCGGTGGCGCCAGGGGCGCGTATCAAGTCGGTGTTCTGAAGCGCGTTGGTGAGATAAAGCGGATCCAAGCACGCGGCAATCCTTTTCCCGTGATCGGAGGCACTTCCGCGGGGGCGGTGAATGGGGGTGCGCTGGCGTCCGGTTGCGACGATTTTGCCTCGGCGACGCGTGTTCTCGCCGATCTGTGGGCGGATCTCAAACCTTCCGATATCTTCCACTGTGATTTGGCGTCCCAGGCCCACAATTCCCTAACGTGGATCCTGGATCTTTCTTTTGGAGGGGTTCTAGGCGGAGGCAATGCGCATTCTTTATTAGATGCGAGCCCTTTGAGAAACTTCCTCAATCGGCGTCTGGATTGCGACCGGATCCAGGAAAACATCAAGCGCGGCAACCTCTATGCACTCGCCATTTCGGCGACCAACTATAACTCCGGGAAAAGTTATCTGTTTATTCAAGGAGCCAAAGGACACCCCATGTGGAACCGGAGCCGGCTGGTGACGGTGGCGACAAAAATTACGGTCGACCACATTTGCGCGTCGGCTGCGATTCCTTTGGTCTTTCAGCCCGTACGACTCAAAATCCCGCGGGGATCAGCTTTTTTCGGCGATGGCTGTGCGCGCCTGCAACAACCTCTCAGCCCGGTCATCCGGCTGGGGGCAGATAAGGTTTTCGTGATCGGTGTCCGATGCGGGAATAAGGAACGGCTGGAGGTTAGTACGGATGAGAGAAGTCCTTCGCTGGCGCAAGTGATGGGAGTTCTTTTCAACGTTATGTTCCTGGACCATCTCGCGACCGATGTCGAGCACCTGGAACGGTTGAATCATCTGCTCGAAGATGGCCACATCGTTCAGCCCGACGTTGAAGAATGTGAAAAGATACGGCCGTTGGCGTCGTTTGTCATCACGCCTTCGGTCAATTTGTCAGATCTGGCAGCGCAACACCAGAAAGATATGCCCCACATGGTCCGGTACTTTGTCAGCAGCTTGGGACGGGATGTGGCTTCCTGTTCGGATTTGATGAGTTACCTAATGTTCACCTCAAAGTACACGCGTGATCTCATTGAGATTGGCTACCATGACGCCGATGAACGAATCGATGAAATCGAAGATTTTCTCTATTCTTCCAAGGACCGGGACGACGAGGACGTAGCCGCCAGTAAAATGGGAGACGGCATCAAGCCGCCTTATGAACGGCTGGGAGCGCTGTGACCACTCTAAACTAACCATGCAAGAAGCCAGGGCAGTAGGTGGCGCCGAACACCAGCGCAACTACACGGCATGCGCCAAGGGTTACGGCTACTGCGACCGCTCTCGGCTCACGCCAAGCCCGGAACCGCATTACTGGCAGCCATCGTGGCTTGGACGATACAGGCCTTCGATTAGCGCCCCTTCGCAACCGGCGCCTTGCCCACTTCTTTCGCCGTCCGCATGACGGTCTTCCTCATCCGGTTCTCGCCGGCCCAGTAGAGGCTGATCTCGTGTCCATCGGGATCGTTCAGGTAGGCATGACGCCAGCCCCACGGCATCATCCGCGGCATTTGCGTGATGTAGAAGCCCTTGGCCTGCAGCTTGCGGCAGAAGTCGTCGAGTTCGCGAATCTCGAAGTACAGCCTCACCCCATCGCTGGCCAGCGGCGTCCCAGGCCCCGCCAGGTGCAACGCGATCGTGCCGTCACCGCCGGGCGCGCGCAGCCGCGCATACACCGGATTGCCTTCGTGGCGGAACTCGTCCACCAGCTTGAATCCCAGTAGGTCGCGATAAAAGCCCAGCGCGCGCTGCACGTCCTTGGCATACACCATCGCGTGATTGAAACTGAGCTTGTCGCCGCCGACCTCCGCTGCCGGCTGCGGTGCAGATGCCTTCTTCGCCGGCTGGGCGCTTTTCTTCGCCTTCGTCGGCGCGGTTTTTTTCGCTTTATTGGCCGTGCCCGTCTTTTTCTTCGCGGTTGCTTTCGCCATAGCTGCGCCTCGACATCGACTTTGCGGCACCATTCTAGCCGAATGGGTTTGCGATTCCCATGCACAAGTACCTGCCCAGGTTTACAAATCGCGTGTCGCTCAGACTCTTTCCATGCGAGTTTACGGATTGCACCTTGGGAGACTCTGATTAAGCTCTCTTCTTTCCACAGAAGTTCAGGATAGAGTGCGAGCAGAGTGGGTGGAATGCAGAGAATGAGACAGAGGACACTGGCGATGATGACTGGCTTCGAGCGGTACACCAAGAAGACACGACGTGCGCAGTTTCTGGAAGAGATGGAGCAGGTGGTACCGTGGGCAAAGCTGTGCGCGCTGATCCAGCCGCATTATCCGAAGGTGGGCAACGGGCGACCGCCGGTGGGAGTGGAGCGGATGCTGCGGATTTATTTTCTGCAGCAGTGGTTCGACCTATCGGATCTGGCGGTAGAAGAGGCGCTGTACGACTCGATGGTGATGCCGCAACTTGTGGGGATTGATCTGGGCCGCGAGCCAGTGCCGGACGAGTGGCCCATCGTGAGAGGAGCCAACGCGGTGTGAAGTAGGCGCTGAACTTGTCGGGCGCCATTGTCATGAAACGCAGACACCACGAGCGAGACTGCTTTGCGACGCAATTGCTGATACTCTTGCTCTCGTCGCTCCTCTTTGTTAAGGACGATCAGGCTCGGATACTCAGTTCGGCCACTTGCCCTATTACCGTGGTACTTTGACAATCATCGCAGCCGGACGGATCAAGAAAACACAGGCTAGCGCATGTTCGAACGGTCCCACAGTTCGCGGTCGGCGCTTCTTATCGCTTTCGGCGCATCGTTCGCCGTGTATTTGGTCCCACTGTTCGGGCCGCATGCCACTTGGCCGCTCGGCCTACATCTGTACCTATGGCAGATGCCTGGCGCTCCCCACCGAGTCGTAAGCTGGATCGCAATGGACTGGGGCGTCGCCATGGCATTGCAGGTTTTGGCGGGTACGCTCTGGTACTGGATACTCGTGCGGCCTGGCTGGGTGCGCATCCTGGTGGTCGCCGCTTGCGCACCGGTGTTTGTAGCTGCCGCCAACTGGGCATATTTGAGCGCACTTCCCTCCAGATTCTTGACCGAGCGGGCCACGACACCCGATCTGGGAGACTGGAAGACTGTGTGCACAGTACCCGATATGGAGGTGGCTGAAGTGCGGTCTGCTCCTGACACATCGCTGGCACGCGCTGGGCAGGCCTGGTTGCGAGCAAAAGAGGAGTATGTTGTTCTGACAATGCCTGGCTGCCACACGCGTTTGATCAGAAAGCCGGATGCCGCCACGCAGGTTGATGTGAATTTTGTTTCTCCGGCTGGTGTCTACCTAATGAGGAACTGGGACAACAAAACGAGACAAACGCACTGGTGGGTGGGCAACGGATCTTTGCGACCGTTGTCCCGCTTACCTGAGGACTCAATAATATTCGGCATGCCAGTTTTGTCGAACGACGGGCACTGGGTGGCGTGGATGGAGTTGATCCCCGGCACGAAACTTCGCCGCGCCGTCGTCCAATCGCTCAACGACGAGCGGGCGCACTTAGTGGACATCCCCGACCAGCGCCTCTTGCAATGGGGACTTCTTGCTGCAGATATGGAACGCAAGGAGTTGACCTTCTACCAGTACGATTACACCACGCAGCGCAGCTCATTGACCATGCTCGGCCTCGACTCCGAGCGGCAGGGTGATTCGATTGTCGCCCAAGGCGTTGATGCGCAATTTACGACTCTCCTGCGTGTGGGCTCCGGCTGGGTTGCCTGGGATGCCGCTCGGGAGCCAGGCGAACGCTATCGAGTCGCCTGGTCGCTGGCCAACGGGCGGGGCGCACATGAAGCATTAAGGGGCCGCAGCATCACCGCCGTCAAAGTGGATCCGGATGGCGCATACGTTGCCATCAGCGAGACCAACGCGATCCGCGATAATAACGTCCAGGATGCCGTCTACGTCCTTCGCACGAGTGATGGCAAGAAAGTCTGGCACCGGAATTTACCGAGGTATGCCCGCAGTTCGCTCGCCTTTCTCGGCGAGAAGCTTTTCGCCTACACCGACTCGGACGGAGCGCACTCTACAGTGCGCGTCGTGCAGATACCAGATAAGTTACAATCCTCTGGTGATTGAGATAAAACCTAAGACACTCGGCGAATGACCAATATTCGGCTGACAACAATGCGGAAACCGCAGAATCACGAGTTGGGCCGCTAGTATAAGGAATGTTACTGAAATCGATTCCTCTCGAACTGTGGAAAATCGCTGGTTCCTATGAGCTTTAGCACGTGCCCCATTGCCACCGTTGACGCACCTGTAGAACAGGTATGGCGCCTGCTCGCTGACCCTCGTCGTTATGCCCTCTGGTGGGATGCTGAGACCTACTCAATCATCCCCGAAGGCCCAGCCCAAACCAGCCAGCAAATCTTCGCTCAGACCGTCGCATTCAGAAAACGATGGGACGTTCACATCACCATTCAAGCGGTCACGCCAAACAAACAGCAACTTGACTTACTCACACGGCTGCCATTGGGTATTACAGTCCGTAACCATATCGCCTGCACCCCACTCGACGGTCAACATACTCGGGTCAGCTTTGGTTGAGACTTTTCGATCTCACCTGGATGGTGGGGTTGGGTCGTGGAACATTTCGGTAGCAGACAACTTCACGATGGAGTCGCAGATGCTTTAGCACGGCTCAAGGCGGCTGCCGAACGACTGAACCAGGAAATAAATGCTTAAGACGCCGGAACCGAAACCCGAATAGGTGCAGATCGAACCATGGCAAGGATCACAGTGTGGTTGTTTCTAGAATCCGAGAGTCTTACGCCAGACGAAATGTCGCAACGAATCGGGCTGCCATACGACAAGACCTGGCACAAGGGCGAAGCTCGCGGAAAAACCGGAAAGGTTTTGTCAACCAATTCGTGGAAACTGGAGTCACGATCGATCTTGCCGTTGATCGTTACCCACGACGCATCCCAGGCAAATCCCCAGGAGCCCGAAAAGACTACTTGTCCAATGCAGAGCACGGGAAAGTCGAGGTTGGGGCCTGCTCATCTGTAGTGGCGGGTTTGAGATGACTCAGCAGGAATTTGCTGATCGCATTGGCATCAGCCAGGCCTACTTGTCCAATGTCGAGCACGGCAAAGTCGAGGTCGGGGCCGAGATATTGCGGAGAATTGCCGAAGAAACCGTACAGGTCGGCAATCCAGCGAGGAGACTCGGCGAATTGTGTCCACAAGCTCCGGTGAGTCCACCGGCGACTCCAGACACGATCGTGAGCCTCGCCTTACTTAGCCGGAGAGGCCAGCGGTTTGCCCTTCTCGACGACGAACGCGACCAGCACCTTGCAAGGTGTCGGCCCCGCACATTCTGCCCAATGAACCTTTTCAGCCGGGACGAAGTAAGCCTCGCCCGCTTTCACCGTCACAGTCGGCGTGCCCTCCTGGTTTTGGATAATAGTGCCCTCCTGTACATAGGCGAAGAGTTCACCGGGATGGGTGTGTCTCGCTTCTCGGGCGCCCGGCGATAATTCCACCATGACCATAATGCCTTCGCGGCCCGGGGCACTGAGATCCTGCTTCGTCAGCACATTGCGTTTGATCTCACCAACCTGTTGAGCATGCAGGATAAGAACAGACGACAACGCTAGGAAAGTGGCGAACACGACCGCCACCATAACTGGAATCAGTTTCGAGCGCTTCATAACCGCCTCCTTGCAGTTCGAATTCCCTGGCACCGCCGCTAACCGGGAGCACGCGGCTGCGGCAACGAACCGCATCGCGTGCCGGGATGTTTTGGACTTCGAGAACGGTGGCATTGTACAGCGGCTGATCGTTAACCGCCGAACTTTCGTCGCTGCCGCCTCCCTGGACGGTCTGCTGTTTCTGCCGCCGAAACCCAACGTTCACTCCGCTAGTGATCTCTGCCACCTGGTGACGAAGAGATCGCCCGTCGTCACGGCATCCGCGGTGTCAGTTGGGAGGATTGCCTTGTGTCTGGCCTGCCGCCAGGTTAAGACGCGCTTTACGCTCCCGCCTGACTTGCCCCTGCCAGGTTCGTGTTGACGCCGCCACGGCCACTCCGTTAGTTTCCTGCTGAGTCAATTTGGAGCGATCGCAGGATCCCCCAAACGCCCGTATAATTTGGAGAGGTTGCGCTGCTGTTCGGCGATGCGCAATAGGTCGGGCGCTATGGTCCAAACTGCAAACCCAGTGCAGTTGAAGCCGAAGACGGCAGAGGCTTTCCATGCATACATACGTGAGGCCGAAGCGGCAATAGAGCAGACTTTGCACGCTGGCGGCCCATTCCTGTGGTCTGACCGGAGTTCGGACAGAACCCAGCAGGTTCGAGCAGGACAGGTCGCGGCGCAATTCTGGGTGGGCCGAGGCCCCGTTCAAGTGCCGAATGGTTTGATCCATGACTGGATCGGTGCCGCCCTGATTCCAAATACGACCATCGAGGACACGTTGGCGCTGATCCAGGATTACGACAACCACAAGAACATTTACAAGCCCGAGGTAATTGACTCGAGGCTTATAAGCCATCACGCCAACAATTTCCAAATCTACTTGCGGCTTCTGAAGAAGAAAATCATCACTGTGGTCCTCGATACCCATCATGACGTGCATTATCGTCCCCTGGACCGCACACGCTGGATCTGCCGCTCGTACACGACGCGGATTGCAGAAGTGGAGAACGCGGGAACCCCGGGGGAGAGAGTGTTGCCGCCTGATACCGGTCACGGGTTTCTGTGGCGCCTGTATTCCTACTGGCGATTTCAAGAGCGTGACGGCGGCGTGTATGTTGAGTGTCGAGCGATCTCGCTGACGCGTGACGTGCCATTTGGCCTGGGATGGGCCATCGAACCGATCATCCAGAAGCTCCCCAAGGAATCGCTCATTAACACCCTAGAGGCTACACGCCGAGCGCTGCATGCCAAGGCAAGATAGTTCCGATCCCCCGTGCTGCCAGCAGCCCGGAAACAAGAGCCGCGGTTACTTCGGCTTTCAAGCAGCAACCTCTTTTACCTGCTCCCACCGTCCGCCCGCGCCTACGTTCTTCAAACAGGCCCCATAGTCATGGAGGGCAAGGGCAGGAATTGCTAGAGAGCGATCAGGTGAGAGAGGTATACTGCGGTATGTGAACAGAGGACCAGACCATGAATATTAATATGAAGTATGGCAAGACTGGATTATCTCTTGATTTTCCTGGGGATATCGACGTTACGCTGATTCAAAAAAAGGCCATGGCCGTCCTCAAAGAGCCTGAGGCAGCCATCAAGGCCGCCTTGGCGAATCCGGTGAACTGCAAAACGCTCCGTGACGAGGCGAAGAGCTGCCACAGTTGCTGCATTCTCATCTGCGATATTACCCGGCCTGTACCCAATGGCCTTATTTTGACTCCACTGATAAAAGAGCTGATCCAGGCTGGAATGGCCCCCGGTTCGATCACCGTTCTCGTTGCCACGGGTCTCCACAGGCCGAATGAAGGGGATGAGCTTCGTGAACTGGTCGGAAGCGACTGGGTCCTCGACACCGTAACCGTGGCCAACCATTTTGCGCGGCGGGATGATGATCATGAATACCTAGGGACTACATCGGCCGGCATCGAGGCCAGGCTCGACCGCCGATTTGTCCAGGCTGATCTCCGCATCGTCGTCGGGTTAGTGGAGCCCCATTTCATGGCCGGTTACTCCGGCGGAAGAAAAATTGTCGCCCCGGGCGTTGCACATGAAAAGACGATCCGCGCTTTCCACTGTGCGCGGGTCCTGGAGGATTCCCGGGCTGCAAACTGCATTATCGAGGGCAACCCTCTGCACGCTGCCCAGATGGAGATCGTGCAAATGGTGGGAAGGTGTCTGGCGGTCAATACGGTCATCGATGAGGACCGCCGGATATCCTTTGTCAATTTCGGCGAAATCGAAGAGAGTCACCTGGAAGCGGTTTCATTCGTGCGGCCCTATGCGGAGATCCACCTTAACACGAGATTCAAGACCGTTGTGACCAGCTCTGCGGGTTACCCGCTGGATAAGACTTATTACCAGACCGTCAAGGGAATGGTGGGCGCCCTCGATATCCTTGAGCCGGGCGGTGACCTGATCATTGTCTCTGCATGTTCCGAGGGAATGGGATCGCCCGAGTATGCTGAAGCGCAAGTGTGCCTGACGGACGAAGGACCTGAGAGGTTTCTCCGTGGAATCATCGAGAAAAAGTACGCGGCTATCGATGAATGGCAGACGGAGATGCAGGTCAAGGCCATGAAAAGGGCCAATATTTTTCTCTACACCGAGGGGCTGACGAAAGACCAGCAGGCACTTACAGGAGTCACCGTGATCGAATCGCCATTGGCCGCGGTCATGAAGAGTGTGAAGACGCAGGGCGATCGCCGTGTGGCCGTTATACCTGAAGGACCTTATGTGATCCCGCTGTTTGTCCCCGGGTTAGCACCCGAAGCGTTCCCCTTGAGCGGTAAGGTCCCGGCAGTCATCTCGTAGAGCACCACGCCGAAGGAGAACAGGACGGTGCCGGCCTGCCCCTCCAACGACCCCGTCACATGCCAAGGTAGGCCTGCCTCACGAGGTCGGACTCGAGCAGCTCTTCCCCTTTTCCCTCCAGGATAATCCGCCCGGTCTGCAGGACATAGGCCCGGTCGGAGATACTCAGGGCTTCGTAGACGTTCTGCTCGACGAGAAACACGGTAATGCCCTTCTGGCGGATGTCGTGGATCCTCTCGAAGATTTCGGCCACCAGCTTGGGCATGATCCCCAAGGACGGCTCATCCAGCATCAGCAGGGATGGGCGTGACATCAACCCGCGGGCGATCGCGACTTGCTGCTGTTCTCCCCCGCTCAAGGTATCGGCGCGTTGTTTCCTTCGCTCTCCGATCCAGGGAAACAGCTGCAGAATGTTCTCCAGGGACTCCGCGACATCCTTATCGGAGGGTAACGCGTAGGCGCCCAGCAAGAGGTTGTCCCAGACCGACAGCCGGCCGAATAGCTGCCGCCCCTCCGGGACCAGAGCGATTCGCCGCTTGACGATGTCATAAGGGGGAACGATGTGGATGGGCTCGTTGTCGAGCAGGATCGTGCCCTTCCAAGGCCGGAGCAGACCGGCGATGGTGCGCAGGATGGTGCTCTTCCCGGCGCCGTTGGACCCGATGAGGCTCACAACTTCGCCGCGCCGCACCGTGAGGGAGACATCCTGCACCGCACGAACGCCCTTGTATCCGACGGACAACCCCTTAATGTCGAGCATGGTACCGCTCTCCCAGATAGGCTCGGATGACCTCAGGGTTGACGACGATCTTCTCCGGCACGTCCTCCACGATTTTCCGCCCCGAGTTGATCCCGATAACTCGATGCGACAGCTCCAT
>Ga0116217_10004195_pt1 | contig 12882 bp, 7 predicted proteins | sample Sb_taG_6_FD_89697 | JGI IMG/M metagenome (GOLD analysis project Ga0116217, IMG submission 89697) | Peat soil microbial communities from Weissenstadt, Germany - Sb_50d_4_PS metaG | ecosystem: Environmental > Terrestrial > Soil > Wetlands > Peat | place: Germany: Weissenstadt | collected 2010-09-21 | reverse complement strand
GAGGTCACGCGCCGCAGCCTGGAGCTGACGCGCACGCTGCGCGACGGCAGCCGCGAAGGCTCCCTCTGGTCGGTCCTCGATCGCACCGTGACGGCCATGGGCGCCAGGTTGCTGCAAGAATGGATCCTGGCGCCCTTGGCCGGGCGGCTGCCGATCGAGGCCCGCTTCGAGGCAGTCGGCGAACTCAAAGAAGCAGCGAGCCTCCGGCAGGAACTGCGTGCCAACCTGGGCGAGGCCTTCGACCTGCCGCGCTTGACAGCGCGCATCAGCACCGGCCGCGCTTCCCCGCGCGACCTTGCGGCGGTGAACCGGACCCTTGCCCTCTTGCCCAAGGTCAAGGCGAAGGTGACCGCGCGGCGCGCCCCACTCCTGCAAGAATTGGAAGCCCGAATGGAACTCTGTCCCGATCTACGTGAAGCCCTCGATGCGGCGCTGGTCGAGGAGCCGCCCATCAGTCCCCGCGAGGGCGGCGTCATTCGCCGCGGCTACGATCCCGATCTGGACGAACTCCATGCGATCGCGAAGGGCGGCAAGGAATGGATCGCGCGCTTTCAGGCGGATGAGATCACGCGCACGGCCATCCCCAGTCTCAAGGTCGGCTTCAACAAGGTCTTCGGTTACTACATCGAGATCACGCACGCCCATGCCAGCAAAATTCCAGCCGACTACCTGCGCAAACAAACGCTCAAGAACGCCGAGCGCTACATCACCCCGGAGCTTAAGGCATATGAGGAAAAAGTGCTGACCGCCGAGGAAAAGATCCACGAACGCGAATATGAGCTGTTTCAGGTCCTTCGTGATCAGGTGGCGGCCCAGACCACGAGGTTGCTGCAAACCGCCGAGGTTCTGGCCACGCTCGATGTGCTGGCGGCTCTCGCGGACCTGGCGGACGCACGGCAATACTGCCGGCCCGAGCTGCGCGACGAATCGGTTCTGGAAATCACCGACGGCCGGCACCCCGTCCTGGACCAATCGTTGTCCGCGGGGACGTTTGTTCCCAACGACGCCCATATGGGCTCCGACGCGGGCATGGTGCTGCTCATCACCGGCCCAAACATGGCCGGCAAGAGCGTCTACATTCGCCAGGTCGCCTTGCTGACCTTGATGGCCCAGATCGGCAGCTTCGTGCCTGCCCGCCGGGCCCTGATCGGGCTTGCCGACCGAATCTTCACGCGCGTCGGCGCCAGCGATGAGCTGAACCGTGCCCAAAGCACGTTCATGGTCGAAATGACGGAGGCGGCCAACATCTTGAACAATGCCAGCGCCCGCAGCCTGGTCATCCTCGACGAGATCGGCCGCGGCACGAGCACCTACGACGGCATCTCCCTCGCCTGGGCGATTACCGAATACCTCCACGACCAGATCGGCTGCCGGGCTTTGTTCGCGACGCACTATCACGAGCTGGCACAGCTCGCGGACAAGTTGCCGGCATTACGCAATTACAATGTCCTGGTTCAAGAATGGGAGGACGGCATCGTCTTCCTTCATAAGATTGCAGCCGGCAGCGCTGACAAGAGCTATGGCATCCACGTCGCGCGCCTGGCCGGCGTGCCCGAAGAAGTGCTGGATCGAGCCAAGGTGGTGCTAACCGAACTGGAGACGCGTCACCTGCATGGCAGCGACCGCGCCGGCCCGGCTCGAAAGCGACGCCGGGAATTAGCGCCACAGCCAGGGTTGTTCACTGATCTGGAGTTCGTCGAGGACCGGGCGGACGAGAAGGAATACTAACTTGGAATTCTATTCGGGTTCAATCGATGGCGTCGTCTGGAAGCCGTTGCGGAAGCATTACGACGAGCGCGGCTGGTTATGCGAGCTGTTTCGCCACGACGAATTCCCCGCCGACGTGCATCCGGCGATGGCGTACGTCTCCGCGACGCAGCCGGGCAGCGCGCGCGGACCGCACGAGCATATCTCCCAGACAGATTTTTTCTGCTTCCTGGGCCCAGGCAACTTCAAGGTCTACCTCTGGGATAGCCGCCCGCAATCGCGAACCTTTGGCGCTCGGCAGACCGAGGCCGTCGGCGCAGATAAGCCGATGATCCTGATCGTCCCGCCAGGCGTGGTCCACGCCTACCGGAACATCAGCAAGGAGCCTGGAGTCGTGTTCAACTGCCCCAACCGGCTCTACGCCGGCCCCGGCCGCAAGGAGCCGGTAGATGAGATCCGCCACGAACGCGATGCAGAGACGAAGTTTATGCTCGATTGACGTGCCCGCCGCCCCCTGCAAGTCATGCCGCCCTGGCGGGCCCCGATCGTCCAAGCCATCGTTCGCGATGTTGTTCTTCCTCAGTCCGGCGTGCCAAGGCTTTGAACACGTCACTTCGCGAGAGCATGCCGACGACGCGATCGGGTTGTTCGGGATGAACGACCGGCAAACGGCCCACCCCTGCCCCCAGCATGCGTTCCGCCGCATCGCGCAGCGATTCTTCGGGCCAGGCCACCACAGGCGGACGCGCACTCATCACGTCTGCGGCAACGAGCCAGGCCAGATCCTCGCGCTTGGGGAATTCGGGAATGTCCGAACGTGTCAGCATGCCGACCAGCCGGCCGGTCTCGTCGACAACGGGGTAGCCTTGATGCTTGGACTTGGCTTCCGAGCCGTACACGAAGTCGAACAGGCGTCGCAGTGGCAGGCTCAGAGGGACCGTCTGCACCTCGGTCGACATCACCTGGCTCACCGTGTACATCGACAGGGTGTCCAGCTCGTAATCATGGCCGACGCGTACGCCGCGCCGGGCGATTTTCTCGGTCATGATGGAGTGTTCGAGCAGCCCAAGGGAAACCAGATCGCTCACCGTGCAGGCGATCAGCAGCGGCAACAGCACTTTGCTCTGGTGCGTCAGTTCAAGCGCGAACACGACGGATGTCAGCGGCGTGCGCGTTGCCCCCGCGAAAACGGCGGCCATGCAAACGACGACCCACATGCCGGGATCCGGCAGACCCGGCGCGACCCTGTCGGCAAGACAGGCAAGCGTACCACCCAGGGCGCCGCCCATGAGCAACAACGGCCCCAACACTCCTCCGGACGTCCCCGATCCCAGGGAAACGGTCCAGGCGAACGTCTTGAATAACAGCATGGCCAGGAGGAAGCCGAAAGTTGCTTGACCCGCGGTCATCAATTGCAAATGCTCGGCACCGACCCCGAGTGCCTGTGGGAAAAGCAGGCCGACAACGCCTACCGCCGCGCCGCCAATCGCCGGCCACCACATCCAGTGGAGCGGCAACCGGTCGAAAGTATCCTCCACCCAGTAAACGCCCTTGCTCAGGCCCACCGCCAGGAGCCCGGCGCACAAGCCCAGGAGGGCAAACAGCGGCAATTCCCAGCCACTTATTCCACGCTCGACGGCCAGCGGGAAGAGCGGCGCGGATCCAAGGACGATCCAGCGCAAGCCGGTGGCCACTACTCCCGCCAGGGCTACGGGCAGGAGCGAGCGCACGCGAAATTCGAACAACAGGAGCTCGAGCGCCAAAAAGACCGCCGCCACGGGTGCGTTGAACGTGGCGGCCATCCCCGCCGCCGCCCCAGCCGCCAGGAGCACCTTCCGCTCCGCTGCGCTCATGCGTTGGGTCTGCCCGACCAGCGATCCCAGCGCTCCGCCAGTCTGGATGATTGGCCCCTCGGCACCAAAAGGTCCGCCCGATCCGATCGAGATTGCCGTCGCCAGGGGTTTGAAGAACGCCATCCTCGGACCAATGCGGCTGCGGGCCACCAAGATTGTTTCCATGGCCTTGGGAATGCCGTGCCCCCGGATCCCAGGTGCCCCATGGCGAGCCATGAAACCAACGATCAGCCCACCGAGCGGCGGAATAAACACGACAAGAAGGCCGAGGTGATGGTCCGCCGGAGAACAGCCGGCGAAAGAAAAACGTCCGTAGAAGAAGAGATTCGTCGCCAGGGCAATGGCCGCCTGGAGGGCCAAAGCGGCGATCCCGCCGAGCAGACCGGTCGCGCACGCCAGGGCGCACAACTCCAGGAGGCGCTTGTATTCCTGCCGGCGACGCTTGTCCACCGACGGAATGATCGTGGGAATAAAGGAAGAAGGATTCTTCATGATCCTCCACGGCTGCCCGCGCCGCCATCGAACTAGGGGAAAAAGAGAGGAGTGCGTTTACCAGAATCGGCAGCGAGGGACAAGCTCAGGAATCACCCGGCCGCTGACGGGGCACGGCTCGCCAGGCGAGCCGTGCCCCGTCAGCGGCCGGGTGACTCGTACGACGTTGTTTTCACCTGACCAGCGCAAGAACGCGAAACCGCCGCAACAGGGCAGTTGCCGGGTTCTTCCCAAACTGGATGAATGAAAGGAATTGGGGAAGCCAGCCTCTACAGGCGGCAGCAACCAGGGCCGCAGGGGGGGAGATTGGGGTCGCAGCTCATCGGCAGAGACGCGCTTTCACTCGCCGGCTTGGCGGGGATGCTCCATAAGCGCTGAAGCTTTGCTCCATGACATTCCGGGCATTCGACCGCTTCGCCGTCATAGACCAGCGTTTCGAACGTGTGTTCGCATTCCTGGCACGTGTACTCGTACAAGGGCATGGTCTTCTCTCCTTTTGCTGCTATGTCCGCCGGCGCCGATAGACCTCGCTAGCCCGGAGCAAGATCCGGCGTTCGCTTTCGGTTAAACTGTTCTGGCCGGAGCGTGCAACTTTTTCGAGCACGACGTCCAGTTGCTCTTCTAGCTGCTCGTTCCCGGTTGATTCCGGCGGCGGCGCCGCCACGGTAACATGTTCGGGGGGCAGTTCTCGGTAGACGCGCAAGCGTGGCCGGAATAGCCCGCTCTGCCATTCGCGCAAACTTCCCCATACCGTCGACACGCGCCACTGCCGCTTGTAGTAGCAGAATCCGAACAGGGCCCCACCCAGGTGGACCGCAACCGCGGTGGTCGTGCTTTGCCGACTTACAAAGATGAACGTATCCTGAGCGACCTGGAAGAGCACGAAGGCCCAAATCGGCACCGGCAGAATGAACATGAGCAAGATGCGCTTCTGCGGGTAATGCAGTGCACAGACCACCATGACCGCGGTCACAGCGCCGGAGGCGCCCAGACACATCTCTCCGCCCAGCCCCATCAAAGCGGTCAGCACAAACGCGATACCGCCTACCAGCGCGGCCAGCAGATAGAAGGCAAGGAACTCGCGCCTGCCATAGATGCCTTCTACATCCGCGCCGAACCACCACAGGAAGAGCATGTTGAAGACAATGTGCTGCCAGATGCCGCTATCGTGCAGAAAGGCGTACGTCAGCAGCCGCCATACCTGGCCATGCAGGACACCATTCACATCAAGCAATAGCGCATCGGTCAACCAGGAGCGACCAGTCACCCTGTTCAAGGTCACCAGCTGGAGAACGAAGACGACAATGTTGATAATGATGAGCCACTGGCATCCCTGGCCGGTACGAATCGAGCTCAGAAAGCTGGGGCCATCTTTGCGGTAGTAATCGCGATCGTAGATACCCATGAACTTCCCCTGGGGCAGGCTCTCCCTTTATCCTTTTTATCACATTGCCATTCAGGGAGGAAATAGATCGGACTGTAAAAGAACAAAAACGAGTGCTTCCAGGCGGTTTGCCGCGGTATTCTGACTATAGGATCGCCTATGCACGGCCGCCGGCGGGAAGATGGTGAGGCTCCCTGACTGCCCGATCCTGGATGGCGCCTCGGCACCTGGTTCAATTCCAGCCATGCCTGGTCGCTAAAGACGCCAGATCCCCTACCGGCTAGCGTACCAAATCGCCCGGCCGAATGCAGAAATCTTTCTGTAGCGGTGGTTCAATCGGACAACTCGGATCAAGTTGTGCATTTTCTCTAGACAAATCATTACGCGGAAGTCAAAATATTTACTTAACAACCCGAGTCTTCAGCATCGTTACCGGGAGTGGACGCGCGATCCTCTCTATGGGGTTCGCAAGATTTTCCGCAGGAACGGAAGTGGCAAGCTCCTCCTCGGCCGAGTGTTCAAGGTCGAGAATCCACGGCAGTTGCCGATCTCAGTCATGGTTGTTGCCCAGGCGCTGATGCTGAAGCCGTATCAAGTTATCAAACTTCGAGGCTCTTTGAGGGCATACCATGCTGCCTACGTGGATCGCGCGCCTAGTCGGACCCCGCGTTGGTCTGAGATCTAATTGCCAGCGGACGAAAGCTTATCGGCTCATCCTGGAGCCGTTGGAAGAACGCAGCTTGCTAACCACGGGCCTGGGCAGCACGGCGCCCGCCCAGTTCGTGGACGGTCTTTACGCTCATCTTCTCCAGCGCCAGCCGTCGGCGGGCGAACTTGAAATCTGGTCTCTGCAATTGAACGACGGGGCTTCGCCAGGCCAGATCGCGCGAAGTTTCATCGACAGCAACGAATTCCGCGGCGACTTGATCACCGCGGCTTATCAACAGTACCTGGGACGCAGTCCCGAGCCGGGCGCCATAAATCTCTGGACACAGCAGATGGCTTCTGGTTTGAGCTACCAATCCTTCCTGTCGGAGGTCGTCTCTTCCAACGAATACCTGAAGGATCATGGTGGCGCCAGCGCCACGTGGGTCACCAGCCTCTACACAAACCTTCTGGACAGGCAACCGGACCAGACTGGCCTCGCCGACTGGGAGCAGACGCTTAGTCAGGGCGCCACGCCCACTTCGATTGCACAGGGTTTCGTTTCCAGCCCTGAATACCTGGGCAGCCAGGTCAACAGCACCTACCAGAGCCTGCTGGGCCGCAGCACCGATCCGACCGGTCTGACAGACTGGGTCTCCGCCCTGTCGCACGGTGTTTCCTGGGAACAGTTCACGGACCTGATCGCATCGTCGGGCGAATTCGTCAGCAACCAGATCACGCTGTCGCCACCCACGCTATCCGGCGGCGGCCAGACTACTGCCACCGGAATCACGCTGGTCACTCCGGGCTTTTCCTCGACCGGCACCCCCACGGTTGCCCTCAACATCACGCCCTCGGGTTATTCAGGGAAGGTCTACATCGATGTGGATCTGAACCATGACGGCAGCTTCATCGATGGCGGCGACTTGGCGCAGACAGTGGGAAGCATCACGCCGCAGAACAACCAGCTGGTCCTGACTGACCTTGCGAACGGCACCTATTCGATTCGCGCCCGCATTCAAGGATCGGGCGTCCAGACGGTGGTCAGCCAAACCGTCAGCATCACGATCAACACCAATCAAGGGTTCATTGGCGCAACCGATTTGCTCAGCCTGTACAACAGCTACACGTCTGACGCGAGCCAGGGCGGGCTGCCGGCCAATTTCTTCAACCGCAAGGTGAACCCGGAGAACTTCAATGGCCATAATGTCGGCCTCAACGTCCACTCGACGCTGCTGCAGGATTTGAACGGTCTTGCCGCGGACCTTACCAATCTGGGGATGACGGTCTACCAGGTCGATGCAACGCAGCAGATGGTGATTGGCTACATGCCGATCAGCATGATTCCGCAGCTCACCTCGCTGCCGAACTTTGCCTCGGTCACGCCAATATACGCTCCGGAAGCTGCCTTGGGCTCTGCGGAGAGCCAGGGCGACGCAGCCATCCTTGCACCCACTTTCCGCGCACAGCAAGGCGCCGATGGCACGGGTGAGACAATTGGCATCCTCTCGGATTCCGTCAATCAATACCAAGGGGGACTCTCACAGTCCTATAGCACCGGTGATTTGCTTCCCAGCCACGTCAAGGTGCTTGAAGACCTCCCCGCGGGCATGAATGGCACGGACGAAGGCCGCGCCATGATGGAGATTTCCGCCGATGTTGCCCCAGGATCTAATCAGATCTTCCACACCGGCTTTATTTCACCTCAGGACTTCGCCAACGGCATCATTCAGCTGGCTGCAAATGGAGCCGGGGCGATCGCCGATGACATTGGGTATTCTGACGAGCCCATGTTCAACGACGGAGTTATTTCCCAGGCGGCGGAGCAGGTGCACAACCAAGGTGTCTTCTATGCCTCGGCGGCGGGGAACGACGGTCCCGCGGGCTTCTTGACATCATGGAAGAGCACCCAGGCGACCGTGGCCGGGACTTCCGGGACGTTTCTTGACCTCGGTGGCGGAAACGTCTTGCAGACCTTCAGCCTCGCTCCCGGCGAAACATTCTACCCGGATGTTCAATGGGACGACGCCTTCTTGGAAGGAGGCTCTAGCGCCCCGAACTACCAGGTGAAATCTGAGATCGATGTCTACATCACGGATGCGTCAGGCTCGACAGTCTTGCAGACGCTCAACAACAACTCACTCAACACAGGCGAAGCCGTCCAATACGGCACTTACACGAACACGGGAAGCACCACTCTCCAGCTTGCGATGGCCTTCCAGCTGGCGCAGGGGCCCGCCCCCACAATGCTTCGCTGGATCGACTTCTCGGACGACGGCTATAATCCACAGGCCCTTGGACAGGGAGGCCCCGTTATCTTCGGACACCCGGCCGCCGCGGGAGTTGTGGCCACCGCCGCTTCACCCTGGTACTCGCCCAGTACCCCCGAATTCTACACGTCCATTGGCGGCAATATCCCGATCCTGTTTGATTCCCAGGGCAATCGACTGGCTACCCCGCAGATCCGCGTAGAGCCCGTCGTTACTGGTCCGGACGGCGTGGACACGTCCTTCTTTGGGTCCCCGGCGATGCCCGGAGATCCCGATACGACGGATACCCACTTACGGTTCTACGGCACTTCCGCAGCGGCTCCACACGTTGCAGCCGCATCTCTTTTGTATTTCGAGAAATATCCTGGGATCACTGCGAACGAAATCCTCATGCGGCTGGAGACGGGGACGCTGCCTGCACCCAACCCGGGTTACAATCCAACGGGCGGCAATGGCTTCATTCAGGTGCTGCCGATCACCGGTGGTCTGACTGGGCCCACGGGAACGACCGGGCCGACCGGCGGGGCACCGACCGGCAATGCGCCCTGGGGCCAAACGTCCAACACTGCGGCGAACCTGGGCGGCCTCACCGGCACCCAATCGTTCAGCGACATGGCGATCAAGAACCAGCCCGATGGCCTGCCGGGCAACCAGTGGGCGGAATGGACGGCCGATCAGAGTGGTACTTTCTCCGCTCAGCTCCAGTACAGTATTGCGGGCGGCGACCTCAATTTCCGCCTGTATGAGTTGGATAGTGCAGGCGATCTGATCCAGCTGGCGTCGGGCACGTCGCTGGGCGCCACCAGCCAAAGCCTCACGGCCCCGGTGACCTCGGGCGAGACGGTGCTCCTGTGGATTTACGGCTACAACCACGCACAGGGCAACTTCACGCTAAATGTTGGCATCGGCTAATGCATGCCTTCCAAAGCTTGCCGTTTCGCGCCCGCTGACAAAGAGCGGGCGCGAAACGCAAGCCGGCACTTGAGGCCGCCTCTACCCCCAACACGCTATTCGTGTACTAAGCTTCCAGGTGTGGTGATATGCTTCCCTGGGGCGTCCCCGGTATGCGCTGGTCGATCATCTCCCTGATCTTTGTTCGCGAATTGCGCGATCAACTTCGCGATCGGCGCACGATCCTGATGATTGCGGTGCTGCCGATGCTGCTCTATCCCGTGCTCGGGATGGCCGTCGTGCAATTTGCCGTTGGCCTGGCCGACAAGCCGGGCACAGTTGGCATTGTGGGCAGCGACTTCCTGCCGGTTCTCGGCCCAAGGAGTGCCGGTTTCAGCCCTTTGCCCGCGACCGCCTGGCTCACCGTCACACCGGCTTCCTCCTTCGGAGCAGCCGCTCTGCCGATGTGCCCCATCGCCGCAGCCCTGGCTCTTGGGCAACTCCAGGCAAGAGAGCAGCAATATCCACCTCTCCTCGTGAACGGCAAATTACCGAGCGAGCTTTTCAAATCGCCGGTAGAAGCTCGACTGCTGCGTGTCGCGCTCCTCGACAGCGACGCACGCACTCCCCTCGACACGAAACAGGTCGATCTGATCGTCTTCGTGCCCTCTGACTTTAGCTCCAAGCTGCAAGCCGACGGCTGTCCTGTCCTGCGCCTCTCCTATCGACAAACGGATGACCGCTCGCGCTTGGCCGTCAGGCGCTTCCAGGGTGTGTTCGACCGCTGGCTGCTGCTCACCCGCGAGACCCGCCTGCTGCGCCATGGGCTCGCTGCCGATTTTGACGATCCCGTTCAACTTCACGATGACGAAAAGGCAAAGCCGACGGAGGAGGTCGCCGCCCAGGGCCTGCTCGACCTCATGGTCCGTGTCTTTCCGTTTCTCCTCGTCATGTGGTCGCTGGCCGGGGCGCTTTACCCGGCAGTGGACCTGTGTGCCGGCGAGAAGGAGCGCGGCACGATGGAGACGCTGCTCATCAGCCCCGCAAGTCGCGAAGAAATCGTCTGGGGTAAGTTTCTCACGATTTGGCTATTCAGTGCCGCCACCGCGCTCTTGAACCTTGGCAGCATGGGCCTTACCACGTCGCATTTCAGCGGCATGCTGAGTCCGGGCGTGCTGCGGCCTGCAGCAATCTTTTGGTGTGTGTTGCTGGCGCTGCCGCTTTCGGCCTTCTTCAGCGCCGTCAGTCTGGCGGTCGGCGCTTACGCCCGCAGTTCCAAGGAAGGTCAATACTATTTGATGCCGCTGTTCCTGATCACGATGCCCCTGATTTTTTTGACACTGGTGCCGGGCGTGGAGCTGAACCCGTTTTACAGCCTCGTGCCTGTAACGGGAGTGGCGCTGCTGATTCAGCGCTTGATGACCTCGTCGCTCGACCAGGTGCCCTGGCTCTATTTCATCCCTGTTCTCGTGCCGGTGTTTCTTTACAGCTTGCTGGCGCTGCGCTGGGCGATTGAGCAATTCAAGCGCGAAGAAGTGCTGTTCCGTGAAGCGGAACGCCTGGACCTCAGGCTCTGGATTCAGCGCTTGTTCCGAGAAAAGGACTTCTTGCCGAGCACGGGACAGGCATTCTTCTGTTTCGGTCTGATCGTGGCCTTGCGCTGGCTCTCCTTCGGAGGCGATGCCCAGGGGTCGCTGGTGGCGCGCACCAGCATTATCTACCTTGCCTTTGTCACTACCCCGCCGCTTTTCATGGCCATGCTGTTGACGACACGCCCCCGGCTGGGACTTGGCCTGAGTATTCCGCCCCTGAAAACGTTTCTCTCCGCGGTGTTGCTGGCCGGTCTGATGCTGCCGCCCCTGTCGGAACTTACGCTCGCCATCCTCCGTCAATTCCCGGTGCTCAAGGAGCTGCTCAGCGAGCGGCAGCCGCTGGTGGAAGAACTCAGCTCGATCCGGGGAGGAGGAGGCGCCTCGTCGTGGCTCTACCTGGTGGTATTTGCGCTGCTCCCTGCCATTTGCGAGGAACTCGCCTTCCGCGGCTTCATCCTGAGCGGTCTGCGGCGCCGGTTTGCTCCCTGGACAGCCATCTTGATGAGCAGCTTCCTCTTCGCCATCTACCATATGAATGTGTTTCAGGCGCTGCCGGCCTTCATCCTGGGCGTGGTCCTGAGCCTGCTCACGATACAGAGCGGCAGCACGCTGCCGGCGATGCTTTTGCACTTGCTGTACAACGGTGCGTTGATTGGCGTCGCGCTGCTGCCCAGGCTGGGCTATTCGGGCGACGACGTACCTTTCCAGGAGATCTTCAATCCCGTTGTGACCGTCCTCTTCAGCCTGTCCGCCGTGGTTCTTCTCGCAAGACTGGGCCTTCGGCTCTCGACGAAGGAGGCCGGGCCGACACCACCGGATTTGCCGCACCAAGTTCCTCTGGCGACTCCTGGTCAGCCTGCTGTCTCGTAGCTCAAGCTGCCAGCTTGAGCCACCGCGCTCGGCGCAGGTCTCCGGACCTCGCTGCCTCCAGAAATGATTGACGGCAAGTCCCCCAAACGAGAAACTGCCTAATTACTTCGTTACCCAGCAGATCCTGGCATCGAGAGTTGGGAGAAGGGTGCCGCATGACCACAGATACTTCCGGCCCGCAAGAGGATCGACGGCTGCGCACCTACCAAGAGGCCGTGGCCATCATCACCGGGGGCGCATCTGGGATCGGCAGGGCCCTTGCCGAAGAACTGAGCCGGCGTGGCGCCGAAGTGGTTTTGGCCGACCGCCAGATCGAACTCGCAGAGGAAGTCGCAGAGGGAATCCGCGAAGCCGGAGGCATGGCAACCGCTGCGGAAGTCGATGTCACGGATTTTGCGGCCATGCAGAGCCTGGTGCAGAACACGCTAGCAACTCTTGGCCGCCTCGATTATTTCTTCAACAACGCCGGCATCGGCATTGGCGGCGAGGTGCGGCATTACGAGATCGAAGATTGGCATCAAATCCTCGACGTAAACCTCCACGGCGTCGTCCATGGCATTCAGGCGGCCTACCCCATCATGATCCAGCAGGGCTATGGCCATATCGTCAACACCGCATCCATGGCCGGATTGATGCCGGCTCCCTGGTCGGTCAGCTACGCTGCCACCAAGCATGCCGTGGTTGGCCTTTCCACATCCCTGCGCATCGAGGCGGCCGCGCTTGGCGTGCGCATCAGTGTGCTCTGCCCGGGCGTGATCGACACTCCCATCCTGCAGAGTGCGGGAAAGTATGGCAAAATGTTGCAGCCAATTGCGCCGGAAGTGCAGCGTGCCTATTGGCGGCGCCTGCGCCCCATGCCGGCGGACCGTTTCGCCTACCGTACCTTGAACGCGCTGGCCAGGAATCAGGCGATCATCGTCTTGCCGTCGTGGTGGCGGATCATCTGGTGGATCAACCGCTTGTCTCCTTCCCTCGGCCTCCATCTGAGCAGAAGATTCTATAGTGCGGCGCTGAAGGCCATGCTGGCGGAAGGAGATGGGTACCGCTGATCGACCTCACATTCACCCCCGGTTTCTTGGCTGCACTCCCTGTAAGCGTTCACAGTGGTATTCGACTGCGCAGTCAGCGCAGAGTATTGCCCAGGTCGCGCCCCTGCTGGGGAACGAACGTAGTGTCTT
>Ga0116217_10004194_pt1 | contig 12883 bp, 20 predicted proteins | sample Sb_taG_6_FD_89697 | JGI IMG/M metagenome (GOLD analysis project Ga0116217, IMG submission 89697) | Peat soil microbial communities from Weissenstadt, Germany - Sb_50d_4_PS metaG | ecosystem: Environmental > Terrestrial > Soil > Wetlands > Peat | place: Germany: Weissenstadt | collected 2010-09-21 | reverse complement strand
TGAACCGGCCTGGGATTCTTGGAGGCTCCATACCTTGGAAGCGAGGATGGAGTCATGGAGAAGAGGGCGACATCGAAGCGGTATCCGCCTGAGCTGAAAGAGCGAGCTGTCCGGATGGTCAAAGACCTCCGCCAGCAAGATCCCGGCGACAAGGCCGTGATCTCGAGGGTGGCCCGCCAGCTCGGGGTCGGCGACGAGTCACTGCGGGCCTGGGTCAAGCAGTCCGAGATCGACGCCGGAGCGCGGGCAGGACTCACCAGCGCCGAGCAGGCCGAGCTGAAGCAGCTGCGCAAGGAGAACCTCGAGCTCCGCCGGGCCAACGACATCTTGCAGGCAGCAGCGACTTTCTTCGGGGCGGAGCTCGACCGCCGACACAAGAAGTAGTCGCCTTCATCGACGCCCATCGGGACCGAGAGACCGGTGGGCGTCGATGGGGGGTCGAGCCGATCTGCGAGCAGCTCGCAGTCGCCCCCTCCACCTACTACGACGCCAAGGCCCGACCACCGTCGGCCCGGGCGATGCGTGACGCCGAACTCGGTCCCGCCCTGGTCGACCTCTGGAAGCACAACTACTCGGTCTACGGCCGGCGCAAGTTGACCAAGGCGGCCCGTCGTGCCGGCCACGACGTCGGCCGGGACCAGGTGGCCCGGCTCATGCGGGCCGAAGGGATCCGGGGTGCAAGCAGGGCCAAGAAGCGCTTCACCACCAAGTCGGACCCCGCCGCGGTGAGGGCGCCCGACCTCGTCAACCGCAACTTCAGCGCCTCTCGGCCCGACGAGCTGTGGGTGGCGGACTTCACCTACTGCTCGACCTGGTCGGGCATCGTCTACGTCGCCTTCGTCATCGACGTGTTCTCCCGGCGCCTGGTCGGCTGGAAGGCGGCCCGCTCGATGACCACGACGCTCGTCCTCGACGCCCTCAACATGGCGGCCTGGACCCGACGCCACACGACCCTCGAGGGACTGATCTGCCACACCGATGCCGGGCAATACACGTCAATTGCGTACACCGAGCGGATCGACGACGTCGGCGCCGCACCCTCAATCGGCACCATCGGTGATAGTTACGACAACGCCATGGCCGAATCGGTCATCGGGCTCTTCAAGACCGAGCTGCACCGAAACCTCGCCGCCCTCGCCGCCAACGGCGGGCCCTGGAAAGGCCTCGACGACCTCGAGATCGCCACCTGTGCGTGGGTGTCGTGGTTCAACGAGGAGCGGCTGCACTCAGAGCTCGGTGACGCGACGCCGGCCGAGTTCGAGGCCGACTACCGTCAAAGATCTCAGCCCGACGTGGCATGAGAAACCAAACCAACGAGCCTCCGTCAAACCCAGGCCGGTTCAGGGTGACTGCGTCAATGCGCTGTTGCGATCGGCGCCTGGGATCGGGGGCCTGCAGGTGTCGCCAGCTAGGACGGCAGCTCACCCGGGGTGGGGATCATCACCTCGGCCATCACGTCTCCTTGGACGTGGGTGGTCGTCCCGGACCGTCCCCATTGGTGACGTCATTCGATAAGTCGTGCCGCGAGCCGTTTGCTCCATTCTTGGGCGCGGGCCTCCTCGCCCGGTTCGAGGTGATTCTCCAAGGTGACGAAGAAGCTCTCGGGCTTGACCACCACCTCGAACCCGTGCTTCCGAAGCTTTCGGCTGATTGGCCTCGACGCCCTCCCTCTGAGAACTGCTGGACCCTTGAAGCGGGTGTCGAAGGCAGCAAACTTCGTGTGGCCATGGCCCAGCGACCTGAGCCAGTCACGCACGCCTGGGCCTTGGGCGTCGCGATTGAGCACTAGGTCGTTCTTGGGCTTTTGCGCAGTGGCGGCCGCCCACTTGCGGGTGCGTGGGCGACTCATGCCGTGAAAATGGGTGGGCCCGCCCACCACGAGCAGGTCGGCGTCGCCCAACCGTTCGCGGCCTGCCTCACCCACCGGGACCACGACCACGTTGTCCAGCGGTTCGAGGCCCTTAGCAATGGCATCCGCGATCGCGTGCGTGTTGCCGAACATCGACTCGTAAATGATCACCGCCCGCACGGAGACACCTCCGGTGCTTTTGGCTGTTGTCATAGCGCGCCTCTTCGTCCTTGGGGCGACCTGCGCCCCAAAACAATGATTGGGCCGACACGCCCCGGCGGGTAGAGGCGAACGTCACGGGCGGTCGCCCACGGCTTGTTTGACCCGGCCAGAGTGCCCCCGTACATTGCCACCGGGACGGTGGGCAGTCGGCACCATTGGGGCAGTCCACCGCCCCTCGTGGAAGCGTCCTGACGCTGCAATAGTGCCAACACCACCACCTGGCCGAGGGGTGCCCTCCTGGCCACGAGATTCACGGCCGTGTCAAATGACAGTTATGGCGAGCAGACAAGAGCGGGTGAGAGTACGGCGACCATGGACCACGGCGACTGCGATCCTGACTGCGGCTCACCACGGCTTCGAGCTGTCGAGTGGGGTTGGGCTCGTTCTGCAGCCTGAACTCGGACTCGGGTTTGCTACCGCTCTCTGGGGAACTGGCATCCCGGTGTGGATCCGCCTCGCCGCGAAAGGAGACGACACGAAGTGGGATCCCCTGCTCGCGGCCTGGTCTGGGGCGTCCCTGGCGGGCGTGTTCGTGCATTTCAGCCTTTGGCCCTGGCGGCTCAACAAGCTGGGAGTACCAGTTCTTACCGAGGCAGAGGGCCTCAGCTCCTCAAGTCTTCCTGCTTACAACGCGCTCCTACATGTCTGGGGAGCGGCCTCTGCTCTTTCGATCATTCGCGAGGTTCGCCCTGGAGCCCGGCGCTGGGCCTTGGTCGGACTGGCCACTGTGCCGTTGTTGCGGCGGTCGGCCCAGCACCATTTCTCGTGGCTGAAACAGGAAGCTAAGACGAATCCGGCTTGGTGGAACCGAGGCGCAATCTGAGCCAGGAGCATCATCCTCTCTAGAACCGTCTGGTGAGGTAGGTCCGTTCGCCGGGATGTGGTCAGGAGGGGATCAATCGGTGAATCGTCGTCGAGCGATTGTGACAATACGCTCGACCTCGGCGGGTTCGGGTGGCTCGCCAGCGGAGAACATTGCGACTTGCAGGTTCGGTCCGTGAGCTCCAAAGTCCGACATCTGATTCTTAGTTACGGGCTGCACCACGTAGTGAATGTGGACAGGCACTCCTCCTGCGTGAGACCAAAGGCAGTTGTAGACCTGATCGGCGTCGACGAGCTGGCTCGCTACGCTTGATGCACGCCGAAGGAGCGGCCCAAGCTCCGCCGCTTCATCCTCGGAAAGCTCTCCCACCGACGTCACGTGCCGCTCTGGTTTGACGACCAGAGTGCCGGGACCGAGCGGACCGATGCAGTGCTCGACCAGCCAAAAGCGGGTCCGGTGGATGAGGCCGCCTGGGAGATATCGCTCCCCATTCGACAGCTCACATGCCACACAGTCAATCATCGGTTCAGTCTTCCACTGGTACTGCCCGGCATGACGAAGCTGCCCCAGTCGCCGGGACGGGTGCGACACTCTGGAAGCCCCGTCGGCGGTGTCCACTCGATCCCCAGGGCTGTACTTGTAGCTCTGGCCACCAAGGTCAGTGCGATCTCGCCCTCAGAATGGCGAGGCCATTCTCCACATCCACCAGATGGTGGAGCGAGTCGTGGAGCGCATGCTCGAGAAGCAAGCGCACATCGCTCCGCGAGTCGCCGATTGTGATGCCTCGGGACCATGAGGTCGGCCCTGATTCCTGAGCCAAGTCGGCAAGCTTTCCAGTCTCATCTTCGAGCTCCATCCCAACAACACCAGGGTCTTGTGCGGCGTAGCTCGCTGAAGCGCTCTGCACGAGTTCCTCCCCCGCTATCTCGGGGAATCTGGGCTCATCGACCGTCAGCGCCTGCTCGACTCCGAAGACGTGGAGTGCCGTGACGTCCCGACTATGAGCCGCGTATTCGAGCGCCGACCAGGTTTCAGGGGCTGGTCTCAGCCGAAGTTCGTCGCCTGCCTCAAGCAAGAGGCGAATCCATTGCGGTCCAAGGCCTCGAATGGCGTCCAACAGCCGCTCCGGCTCATACTCAGAGCCATCGAAGCCGCAGGCCGCACATTGCTCGTGATCCACGCTTTACCTCCCCTTGGCAGCCTCTTCAGTCTCGTCGTTACCAGCAGGAAGTGTCCCAGGGCCTCTTGAATGCCCGTATCGCTGCCGGAGGTGAGACAGGCACACCGGCGTAGAGCCGAGGGTCATGTGTCTGCACATCGGCAGATCAAATAGATCCTTTCAGTATTGTGCTCGTGGGGCAGCGGGTCGCGATAGTGCACTTCTTCGACCACGAACGACTGGCCCAGCGCCCCGAGTAGTTCATCGTCACGGTAGAGAGTGCCTCCCACGGTCTCAATGTCGTGACCCAAGAACTCGTTGCTGTATACCTCCGCTTCCCCCAAATGGGTGGCGACGACGAAACTGCCCGATGGCCTGAGGATTCGCTGGATCTCGGCCAACACAGTTCGAAGTGCCGGACGTGGAAGGTTGTGGATGGAGTAGAACGCGACAACGCCCGAAAACGACCCCGAACGAAAGGGGATCGAACGCATATCGCCACAAACAATGCGACCATTGCCAGTACGTCGGCGCGCCACGAGGAGCAACTGTTGCGCCAGGTCCATTCCAACCACTAGAAGTCCGCGTTCGGCGAGGTACTGACCAACGTGGCCGGGACCGCAACCGAGGTCGAGAAGGGACCCTCCGCCAGCAATCCGCTGGACGAAGGTGTCAAGGACCTGGCGATCTAGCGGGAGCCGGAGGAGATCACCTGCGAATGCCTCTGCGTAGTCCTCGGCGACGGCGTCATAGGCGGCGCGCACGGCCGAGGCGTCGAAGGGTTCCATCACCGGAAGTGTGTCGCCTCGGGTCTGCTCTGCCAATGCGTCGCCGAGGGTGACCCAGATCGCCGGGGTGCGGCAGTTCTGGCGCCATGGGATGCCCCCGGACCGGCTGAGTCACGCCAACGCCGATTCTGAGTGCTTCAGGCAGCGATCTCTGCGATCACGACGGATACGTTGTCGCGACCGCCCTGGCCAAGGGCCCTGTCGATCAGGTTGTCAACGATCGCGGCCGCGTCTCCGCCTCCCGCCATCGCACTCGCGATCTCCTCCCCGGACAACTCGTTGAACAGACCATCACTACAAACGACGATTCGGTCTCCTTTTTCGAGAGCAACGGTTCTGCGGTCGATCTCGATATCGGTCCCGACGCCGAGTGCTCGTGTGAGCACCCCGTAATGGGGGTGCTGGGGTGCCTCTTCCTCCCGTATCTCCCCGCGCTGGATGAGCTCGGCCGTCACGCTGTGGTCCTGGGTCAGTTGGGTTAGCGCACCCTCATGCCATAGATAGGCACGGCTATCGCCGACATTGACGAGCGCAAGGTGTCCGTCTGTGAGGAGTCCAGCCGCACAGACCGTGGTGCCCATGCCCTCCAACCCTGGCTGGGCGACAGCACGGTCCCGGATCGCCCAGTTCGCGGCACGTACTGCCGCTTCGAGCTCGTCTACTGATCGGCCCTTGAAGACCGCAGGAACCACACCCGCGGCGGCATTCGCTGCGATCTCCCCACCTGGATGTCCTCCCATCCCGTCGGCGACGAGTGCAAGACGATCACTGCTGACGATGGCATCTTCGTTGTTCTCGCGCAGGTGTCCGATGTCCGTACGACCCGCTGTTCGCAGTGTGGTCATGAGCTCCTCCTTGGAATCTGGGTTGGCGGTCGGGAACGATGGGTCCTCGTTCGCTGCGAGGAGGTGGCCGGCAAGGGTGAGGGCTCCCTGGCGGTGATTCGCATCGGTTTGGAGCTGTTTCGCCCAGGCGTCGAGCCGTTCCCGAGAGGGCTCACGCATGAACGCGCGGATGTCGGCGAGCGGCACGCCCGCTTGTCGTAGCGCATCAATCACCCGGGCGTCAGCCAACTGGCCTGGTGAGTAATAGCGGTACCCGGAGGCCGGGTCCACCGCTGCCGGGGCGAGGAGGCCCTCGGCCGCGTAGGTCCTGAGTCGCTTAGCCGAGAGTCCAGAGCGCTCCGAGAACTCACCTATTGCCATGAGGTCGTCCACAAATGAAGCATGAACCCTCCCCGATGGTGAGAGTCAAGTGGACTATCGGCACCCTGCCCCAGTTCGCTGCCGGGAGGGTGGCGCCACCGCGTAAGTCCGAAACTGGCAAAAATACGGGTAGTGAACCCTGACATCGCCGACGTCCGTAGTGCTCTCATTCGACAGTGGGAGCTGATAGCGGACGCCATTGAAGCGATCGACCTCTCAGCAACAAGCCGAGTCGTTGGGTGGACGAATCGAGAGGTGCTCGCCCATCTTTACGTCCAACCTCACCTGGTGGCTCGATTTCTACGCTCCGAGAGCACCGACGTCGCGGCGCTAGGGCTCACTGAGAACCTGTCGGGAACGAGGTCCTATGGTGAGTTGATCGACGCCTCCGCCCGCGAAGGCGCCGCCCTAAACAAGGTCGAGTTACGCGACCCCTTGGACGCTGTTCGCCCTCTCGTCCTGGCAGCTCGCCTGGACGCCACAATCACCACCCTGCAGGGGTCGATCTCCGTTTCGGACTATCTCATCACGAGATGCATCGAGGCCGTCGTACACGGAAGCGACCTCGTCGCTCCCGTCGCTCCCGATTCCCATGCACAGGCCATCACCTCCCAAGCGCTTCTGGACGCCCTTGCCGTCTCAGCTCCTGAGCTCGTAGCGGAAGCGCGGGTGCTTCCCGTCGAGCAGTGGATCGATCTCGCCACCGGAAGGACGAGGACGACTGGGCCTCTTGCAGAGGTCCTGCCGGTCATGGCGTAGCTCGGCCGGGTGGGTATCCCAGTCGTCGGGCTGGTGACGATGCTTCTACCGTTCTTCGTGCCGACTGGGATAGCGGATTCTGACGCCTTCCACATGCTCGACACCTTGGAGAAAGGCCACTACTTCGTCAATTCACTCCTGGTCCGCATCTTGAGGCAGTGCCACCGACAGCTTCGGTGGCAGGCTCTGCATGACGTAGAGCCTGTCCAATCCCAGCTCGAAGAGGCCGGACTTTGCGAACTCCACATTTGCGTCAGTGAAGTCCTTGGCGAAGGTGGCAAAAATGGACAGTGGTTGGCGTACTCCCATGGGGCCAATCCTTTCACCAGAGGTGCCAGAGTTCGCCGGATATGCGCTGCGAATCTCGGTCCAATTGTGACCAGCATGGAAGTCGGGATCCGCCAAGCCGTTGTCGAAGAAGCAACAATGCTCGCCGCACTTCAACGCCGCACAGCGCTATTTGCTCACGCCTCGATCTTTCCTCGCGACGCACCGCAGCCAACCCTTTGATCCCTCGCGGGGACTTGCGGGCCGGCCCGGCGTCAGCCTTTCGTAATCCCCGTCGACGGGTCGATCTCGATCGTGGCGAAGTTGACCCAGGGCAACTCGATGGGTGACGGGCCGATCGCGCCCTGCGTGATCAACCGCACGACATCACTTAGGAGGGCTGGCAGGACGGCCTCGTTCGTCGTGCCGAGCTCTTCGATCGTCCACCATCGCCATGCCGCGTGGAGTTCGTGCTCCAGAGGCTCCCATCCCGCAGTCGATGGCTCGAACCGATCCGTGCGCCACGCGAAGAAGGAGTCCACCGAGTACAGATGCTGGCCGCGAAAAGTCCACTCGCCCCGGCAGATGGCGACAGGTTCGCCCAACTCTGTGGGATCAATGACCACGCCCGTCTCTTCAGCGAGCTCGCGCGCTGCGGCTTCGCCGAGTGTTTCGCCCCGCTTGACCCCTCCGCCGGGAGTGATCCAGAGCGAGGGTTTGGAGTCATGAGGGTCTTCGATCCGGAACAGCAACACGCTGCCGGTCCCGTCGATGACGATCACGCGTGCCGAGGGCCGGTCGAGGGGCGTGGTCATCTCCCCATCGTGGCCGACGGGGAGTCCTCACGCACCGCGAGAGCGTCGGGCATCCTGAAGGACCTCACGGCTCCCAAGGTGACGATGGAGTTGACCCGATTCGATGGACACGGGTACCCCCATGTGTTCATCGACCGACGGTGTCCCAGGGTCGCCCCGTACGCCGGCCCTGGGTGTGGCTGATCGCCTCCTCAGCCTTCGGGCTTGAATGTCACGCACCGGCACTACCCTTCTGAACGTGCAGGAGGCGATCGATTCGGCGGCGGAGATTGGCGAGCGCCGGCTGCCCTTTGTGGGTGTGAATAACTTTCGAGACCTCGGTGGTTACAGCACCGAATCGGGTGCTGCCACCCTCTGGGGGCGGGTCTTTCGATCCGATAGCCCGCATAACTTCACGGCAGCCGATCTCGAAGTCTTCGACGCCCTGGACATCCGCGTGATCTACGACCTCCGCCGTGATGCAGAGCGTGATGCAGATCCGGGACCTCGTCCATGTGTTCATAGAGAACTGCCAAGCGGGCCAGTATTTGCTACCGACGTGAACACATTGAGGGATAGAGGTGATGGAGAGCGCTGGCTCTTCGAGGATTACTGCGGAATGCTCGAGGTGGCTGGTCCGGTGTTCGGTGATCTCTTCTCACAGTTTGCAGACTGCGAAGGCCCGGTGATGTTTCACTGCATGGGCGGCAAGGATCGAACCGGAATGACAGCTGCCTTGCTGCTCAGCTGTCTCGGCGTTGATCGTGAAACCGTGTTGGACGACTATGAGCTCACGTCTCGCCACAGCGGGCCCGACCAAATACCACACGTCGTAGATCTGTTCGTCTCGGGAGGAATCGCGCGGGAAGCCGCCATAGGGATTCTGAGCACGCCGCGGTGGGCGATGGAGAATGCCTTGGATCGCCTGGACTCCACCTATGGCGGGATCGAGGCGTATCTCCGTGGACTCGGCGGAATGGATCAGAGGACGATCGAATCCCTTCGGTCTCGGCTGCTCAGCTGACGTTCCCGAGGTACGGGGTCGGGCACAAGGGGCTGCCCCCGATCGCCGGACTCGGGAGCAGCCTTACGAAAGTGATTGGACGATCTCGACGATGTCCTCGCTCCGGTATCCGTGAAAGCGGGCGAACTCCAGTAGTTCCCGTACCTTCTCGATCACGGCACCTTCGCGGGCAGTTCCAGCCACGGTGACACCTCGACCTCGGCGAAAATCCAGGAGCCCTTCGTCGCGCAAGATGCGTAGGGCGCGGAGCACCGTGTTGGTGTTCACGCCAAGCACCGCGGCCAGGTCCTTGGCGGGTGGCAGTCGTTCCCCTGGTGACGCTTCGCCCGCAGCGATGGCGCGGCGGATCTCGGCTGCCACTTGATCGTGTAGTGAGACGTCCTCCGAGCGATCGACCTTGACATCCAACATAGTGCTATACATAGTAGCACTATGTCACAGAGCACCCTCGTGGGCGACGCGCCAGCACCCACCGAAGTCCTGATACGCGAGGCGAAGGACCGCCAGCGACGGCGGTACCGGCGCTCCGCCCTGGCGGCGGGGCTCGTGGCCCTCGTGGTCGGAGGGCTCATCGCCCTGCTGGTCACAACTACATCGAGCGGAACGGGAACCCTTCGGGCCGCATCGAGGCCATCCGGCGTGGTGGCCGGGCGCGGTCCAGTGCTGATCAGGCCGGTCCTGTGCTTCGCATACCCATACGCCGCGAGCGCGGCGAGGCAGGCCGGCACCTTGCCATCGTGTGGCGCCCCCTACGAGCTGACGCAATCCGCTCTCAACATCACGCCGATCTCCGCTCCGCAGGGCTACTCATCGAACAACGTTCCCCCCGACCCGGCGCTGGCGGGCTACCCGAGCTCCACTCGTGATGTCCCCAGTCACGACGTCCTCCTCGGAGGGTTAGGAGATCGAACAAGAGCTGAGAGATACCTCCTGGGTCCCTCCGAACTGAGGTTGTCCGCAGCGAACGTCGGCTCGGTCGTCGCTCAACAGAATCACATCGGAATCTGGATCGTGACGATCCACCTCTCGCCGGCTGGAGCGGCTACCTGGGACCAGGTGGCCCATGAAAACTTCCACCAGCTCCTGGCGATCGACATGGGCGGGAAGGTCGTAAGTGCACCGATCATCGAGGCCGTCCAAAGTTCGTATACGTCATTCAACGGCAAGATGGAGGTCTCGGGTGCTCTCACTCCTGCCAATGCACGAGCTGTGGCAGCAGCAGTAAGGGGCTAGCGACCAGGCTCTTGAGTTACCTGCCCCCGAACGTCGCCGGGCGGTGGGACAGTCTGCCACCTTGGGAAACCTGGGACGGCGACGCTATTTCTTCGTCCCTAGCTTGCGGGTCGCAGATCAGTCTCCATTCCGTCCAGTCCCGCAGCGATGGTGTCCTTCAGGATCGCTGCGACAACATCGCTGACCTCGGGCGCAGACTCGAAGTCGATCGTCCACACGACGACGGCCAGCGAGTCAAATGAACTGAACACTTCGACGTTTCCGATATAGGAGGTCACCGGGAATGGAGATTCCGTGCGCTCGTAGGTCAGTCGATGGCTGTCTTCGTCCATTGCGACAAGCCGGTCGGTGATGTTGCCCAGGCCTCCGTCCAACGTCAGGTGGCGGAACGCGCCGATGCCTTCGTCTTGGATCCTGCATTCCGCCATGCTTGGAAACCACACGTCCAGGCGTCCAAACTGCCTGATGGCGTCCCACGCCTTGTCAGCGAGAACGTCCATCTTCTTGGCGATCGTCTGCTTCGTCTCCATGATGGAGCGTAGCTTCGGTGTGCGTCGGAGCCCGGAGGGTGATTGCCCAGTACGCCGGAAGCGCGTGGTGCTTGTCGCCACGAGCTCAAACTCGGCAGCGATCTTCTATTTCGTCACGTTGAAGGCCGCACGCGCGGTCTCCGTGTGGCCGTGCTGTATTGGTTTCGCTACAACACCTGCAATACGGAGCGATCCAATCGTCCCCACGAACGCAAAGGAACTGGAGTTGACGTTCGCGGTGAGCGTTCCGGCAACTGGTTGATTCCGAAACGATCCGGTCACGTGACCGAAGGTCTGCGGTGTGCTTGAAGTCAACGATGCTGGGAGCGTCAGGACGATGTTGAGGGTGAAGCCAGTGCCGCCGATTGTCCCCTTGACGTTTGCGAGGGGATATTGAGTTGGAAGCGTGGATGCCGTTCCACTTATTGGCGTCGGCTTTGGCACCCGCCCGGTAGCCGCCACTTTGTAACTGTCAGCAGTTCCTTTGATCGAGTTGATGGTCGGCGTTACGCCCGTCGCTCCCTTCCAAGTGATCGTGGCAGTACCTCGGCCCAGAGGAATGTTCGTCAGTCGGGCAACCAAGGCATTCGTGGACGTGGCGATCAGGACCACGATGGCTCCTCCAACGACGATGATGATCGCTGTTCTGCGAGCTCCATTTCCGCCAAACTTTGACATCCACAGAGTCTGGCACTCAGAGAACCCGGGACCGCTACGAGCAGAGGTGCCCCAGATTCAGTATGGAACGGCCGGCTCCTCCGGAATCCGCATTTACGTGGATCATTCACCTGTCGGTGAACGGAGCCGACATACGGAAGGAAGGAGCCAGCCGTGTCCAGTATTGCCCACCGTGAGTTCATCCACCTGGGGATGGATGTGTCGAAGGACTCGATCGCCGTGGCGGTCCTCGCCCCAGACCGCGACGCCGCCGAGGTCGACAAGATCTTCCACGACGCCGACTCGGTCCGACGCCTGGTAAAGCGGATCGGTCGCCCGAAGGCGATCTGGGCCTGTTACGAAGCGGGCCCTACCGGCTACGACCTCCAGCGCCTCCTCGCCTCGATGGGGGTGCGCTGCGACGTGGTGGCGCCGTCGCTCATCCCGAAGGGCTCGGGCGATCGGGTCAAGACCGACCGCAGAGATGCCCGGCGACTGGCGGGGTTGCACCGAGCCGGCCAGCTCACTCCGATCGCCATCCCCACGCCGGCCCAAGAAGGCGTGCGCGATCTCTGTCGCACGCGGCGACATGGTCCAGGACCTCACCCGGGCCCGCAATCGGCCCAGCGGGTTCCTCCTCCGCCACAGTGTCGTGTGGCGAGGAGGGTCACCTTGGACCGAGCGTCACCGGCGGTGGCTGGCCACGCTTTCGTTCGACGACCCAGCCATCGCGACGACCTACTCGCACTACCTGGCCACGGTGAAGCTGCGCGACACCGCGCTCGAGTCGGTCGAGGCCGATCTTCTGCCGTGGTGCACCAAGGATCCCTTCGGTGACCAAGTGCAGCGCCTGGCCGCCTATCGGGGCGTGACGAGAATCGGTGCGCTCTGCCTGGCCGCCGAGGTGTTCGACTGGCGTCGGTTCCCCAAAGCGCGACCGTTCATGAGCTTCACGGGCCTCGTGCCCGGAGAGAACTCGACCGGACTCACCCAGCGCCGGGGCTCGATCACTCGGGCCGGCAACTCCCATTTGCGGGGCCAACTCTGCGAAGCGGCCTGGGCCTACCAGCACAGCCCTAACGTGGGGGCCGGCATCAGAGCGCGCCAACTTGGTGTGCCGCCCGAAACCGTGGCCCGCTCGTGGGCCGCGCAAGTCCGGTTGTCTCGGAGATTCCGACAACTGGCCGCACACAAGAACGTGCGCTCGGTCGTGGCTGCAGCCATCGCCCGGGAGCTCGCCGGGTTCCTCTGGGCCGAGATGGTGGCCGAGGTCTGAACACGATGATCTTCCCATCGGCCAGCGCGCGATCGGCGCCGCGTCTGGGCGAACCCTCCACGACGCGCCGGAGCACCGCCGCAGCAGATCCGATCCTCGCCGGCGTTGTGCCCACCATCGCTCCTTGTGAGGATGTCACGGGCGCCCTGATTCAGAGGCAACCACCTGCGAATGGCTTTACTGCGATTTCGACACGCATACATCATCGTGGCGGTTCTCCGATCCACTGCGCTCCGGCGCGTCGTAGATGGCTCGCCCGACCGCCTCCATCCTGCCCACGGGGAGACGAGTAGCAGC
>Ga0116217_10004193_pt1 | contig 12886 bp, 9 predicted proteins | sample Sb_taG_6_FD_89697 | JGI IMG/M metagenome (GOLD analysis project Ga0116217, IMG submission 89697) | Peat soil microbial communities from Weissenstadt, Germany - Sb_50d_4_PS metaG | ecosystem: Environmental > Terrestrial > Soil > Wetlands > Peat | place: Germany: Weissenstadt | collected 2010-09-21 | reverse complement strand
GACGTAATCGATGGTCGGCTCGAACGAGGCGGGCGTCGCGCCGCCGGTGATGTCGTTCTTGATCTCGTCGAGCGTGTAGCCGACCGCGAGCTTGGCGGCGACCTTGGCGATGGGAAATCCGGTCGCCTTCGAGGCGAGCGCCGACGAGCGCGAAACGCGCGGATTCATTTCGATGACGACCAGGCGGCCGTCGGCCGGGTTGACCGCGAACTGCACGTTCGAGCCGCCGGTCTCCACCCCGATGTCGCGCAGCACCGCGATCGAGGCGTCGCGCATGATCTGATATTCCTTGTCGGTGAGTGTCAGCGCCGGCGCCACGGTGATCGAATCGCCGGTATGCACGCCCATCGGATCGATATTCTCGATCGAGCAGACGATGATGCAATTGTCGTGCTTATCGCGCACCACCTCCATCTCGTATTCTTTCCAGCCGAGCACCGATTCTTCGATCAGCACTTCAGAGGTGGGGGAGGCGTCGATGCCGCGCTCGACGATTTCGATGAATTCCGTCTTGTTGTAGGCGATGCCGCCGCCGGTGCCGCCGAGCGTGAAGGACGGCCGGATGATCGCCGGCAGGCCGATATCGTCGAGCGCTTCCAGCGCCTGGATCAGCGTCTTGATCTGATGCGAGCGCGGCGTCGCCAGTCCGATCTTGGTCATCGCCTCGCGGAACAGCTTGCGGTCTTCCGCCTTGTCGATGGCCTCGGCGGTGGCGCCGATCATCTGCACGTCGAATTTCTCCAACACGCCCATGCGCCGCAGCGACAGCGCGGTGTTGAGCGCGGTCTGCCCGCCCATGGTCGGCAGCAGCGCGAAACCGCCGGGAAGCACGTAGCGCTCCTTGGCGATGATCTTGGCGACGATCTCCGGCGTGATCGGCTCGATATAGGTCGCGTCCGCCAGATCCGGGTCGGTCATGATGGTCGCCGGATTGGAGTTGACCAGGACGATCCGGTAGCCCTCGGCCTTGAGCGCCTTGCAAGCCTGCGTGCCGGAATAGTCGAACTCGCAAGCCTGGCCGATGACGATCGGCCCGGCGCCGATGATGAGGATCGAGGAGATGTCGGTCCGTTTGGGCATATCTTCCGTATCGGTGGTCGTCATTCCGGGGCGCGGGCGCTTGCCCGCGAGCCCGGAATCCATATTCACCGGCGGTGGTTATGGATTCCGCGCCCGGCCTTCGGCCGTCCCGGAATGACATGGACACACAAAAAAAGGGCGCGCTATCGCGCGTCCTTTGGGCCAGCGCCGGGGGCTCGGCCCCGCGCGAGCGGTCTTTAGACGAGAAAGGCCGGGCAGGGAAGGGGGCAGGTCTGCGTTGCGCACAGGGCCGCTCCGTCTTGCGACGCCAAGCAAACTTAGGCTCCGCGCCGCTTCAGCGCGCGATCACTGCTTCGCCTGCTCGTCGGTGTCTTTTCCCGACGCTTCGGCGTTGAGCGACGTCACGGCGCGATAGGCGTTCACCAGGCCGGCGCCGGAGCCGAGCGGTTTGGCGGTGCCGGCGAGCATCGCGCGGATGTCCGCCGGCTTGAGCGAGGGCTTGCATTCGAGCAATAGCGCGGCGAGCCCGCTGACATGGGCGGTCGCGACCGAGGTGCCGGTGGTGATCTGCAAGGCTTCGCCGGGCGCGAGCGCAAGAATGTCGACGCCGGGTGCCGCGACCGCGATGTAGGAACCGCGATTGGCCATGGCGAACAGCACATCGCCGGAATCGGTCGCCGTCACCGCGATCACGTTGGAGTCGGCCGCGGGGTAAAGCGGCGGCGAATTCGGCCCGGCATTGCCGGCCGCCGCGATCAGCACCAGGCCTTTCTCGGCGGCGGCCGCCAGCATCCGATGCAATGTCGGATCGGCGGGTCCGGCAAAGCTCATATTCACCACGCGCGCGCCGTTGTCCGCCGCCCATTGCAGGCTTTTGTAGATCGCAAAGGACGTTCCCTTGGAGTCGCGCGTTTCGTCGAAGGCGCGGGCCGCCAGAAGCTGCGCGCCCGGCGCGATCCCCAAAAGCTTTCCGTGCGCGGCGATCGCGCCGGCCATCGCGGTGCCGTGCTGGTGCGGCTTGTCGTCGCCGCCGAGTGCGTCGAAGTTCTTCACGATCACGCTGTCGAGATTCGGATTTTTGGCGTCGATCCCGGAATCGATCAGCGCGACCGCGATGTTTTTGCCGGTGGCAACGCGATGGGCTTGTTCGATTTGCAGTTTGCCCAGCACGTATTGTTGGGCGTAGTTCTGGTTCGTCGGAGGAATTTTTGCAGCGTCTTGAATTTTTGCAGCGTCCTCTTGCAATGCGAAAATGTAATTGGGCTGTACGATTGCGACGATGCGTTCGTCCTCGATCGCGCCGACGAGGTCGCCGACGGGACGGCGGCCGTTAATCCGCCAGCGATAGTAGGTGCTGCCCAGCAGCGGGAAGCTTTGGGTTTCGAGCTGCGTCAGATTGTGCCGGCGCGCGAGCTGCTCGATCGCCTGCGGCGTCGCGTTCGACGAAAATGCGGTGATGACTTCGTCGGGAACGAAGCGCCGCTCGCCGCGCGGCGGCATCCCGCCGCCGCCACCGCCACCACCGCCGCCACCACCGCCGAAGCGGCTGGTGCCATTGGGCGGAGGGCTCTGCGAGATGTTGGTATCGTGAGGTCCGCCGATGCCCGGTGGGATAATGGGATGCCCGATGATCGGATGATGCGTCGGACCGCGGCCGCCATCACCCCCGCCAGGATTTCCCCTGTTCACGACGGGCGGCCGCTCGACGATTCTGCCGCCGCGGCGCGGCACCATCGTCGGCTGACGCATGCCGCGGCCCCCCGCACCGGCGCCATAGCCCGGGCCATGTCCCATGCCAATGCCGGGGCCGCCGAAACCGCCCATATGTCCAAAGCCCATTCCGCCGAACGCCGCGGCGGGGCTCGGTACGGCAAAGCCCGAGAGCGCCAAAGCCAAGCCGCAGAGCATCAGTCCTAATGCCGGCCGCCGGATCGGCGGCCGCTGTCGTGCACGCGTTGCCATGGCACTCTCCTTCCGTGGATCAGTCGGTCGGCGCGATAAAACCTACGACCTTGTCGCTCTGCAGTGACTGCACGCGGCGATCGAGATCGGCCGCCGGCAGCTTGGTTGCGGCGATCCGCACACGGTAGAGCCCGCCCGCGGCCGGGCCGCTGGCGATGCTCAATTTGTTGGTTTCTAGGAAGTTGGTGACCTCGGCGGCACTGGCCTGCGGCTGGAAGCGGATGAGCGCATAGGCGCCTTCGCCGCTCGCGCTTCCCGAGACCGATGCCGTCTGGTAGCTGCCCGCACTCTGCTCCTTGAGCACGATGCCGCCGATCACCGCCGCCTGCAGCACGATCGCCAGCGCCGCCGCGCCCGCCGACCAGGCGAGCGTGCGCGGTGAAAGCGAAGCGAAAAATTCCCGGATGCGCGCCGCAAGATTGATCGAGGGCGCCGCGCTGCGCACGGGCTCCGCATCGATCTTGGCGAACAGCGCCGCCATCGCGCGCGGTGACGGCGCGCCGAGCGTCTCGTTCAGATGGATGGTCTGCGCCAGCTCCTCGCGCACCAGTTCGTAGCGCCGGGCAAGCTCGGGGTCGCTGGCAAGCGCCGCCTGCACGGACTGCGCTTCGCGCGGGTTGAGCGTTCCGGCTGCATGCCAGGGCAGCAGGTCCTCGATTTCGCTCCGTCCGTCTTCGTTCGCCGTGTTCATGGCCAACCTCGATCGATCCCCTGCTCCTTGAGGAGCTCTGATAATTTCTTGCGCGCATAGAACATGCGCGTCTTCACCGTCGCTTCCGGAATGCCGACGATTCCGGCGACCTCTTCCACCGATTTCTCATGGTAGTAGACGAGGTCGATGATCTCGCGATGCTCGGCCGACAATCTGGTCAGGCATTGCCGCAGCGCCGCGCCTTTATCTTTCTTCGCCAGCGCCACTTCCGGATCGTCGGCGTGATCTTCAATTGCCGCCGCCGTCTCATCATCCAGTTCCTCCTCGCCGCGCCGCCGCAACGCCGACAGCGCCTTGAAGCGGGCGATGCTCAGCATCCAGGTCGAGACCGCCGAGCGTCCCTCGAACTTTTCGGCTTGCCGCCAGACGTCGAGAAATACTTCGCTGATCAGGTCCTCCGCCGTTGCTTCGTTGCGCACCATCCGCAGCACGAACCGGTAGACGCGGACATGATGACGCGCGAACAAGACTTGCATGGCGAGCCGATCGCCGCCGGCGATGCGTCCGATCAGAACCTCGTCCGAAGTCGTTTGCATCGGCAGGCTATCGGCTCATGCTTTAAGTCGCCGGCGGCCGCGTGCAGGTTCAAGCGAAGTCGAGAAAAATTTGCGCGGTTTGTCCGGCCGTTAATTCTCGCCAGTTTCGTCCTTCGGGCGTCAATCGGCAAGTCGGGCCTCGGCGCACCTTCATGGAGCGCCATGGGCGATCTTTGCGCGCAAAGCCGCGATTCGACGCCGGATTCAAGGAATATGCCCAAAATACCGTGAGCCGCTCCGCTCGGCCCGCTTTGCCGCGGCGACGTTTGTCGGCCGCCTCCTTCCCGGGTGTTTCCGCGATCTTCGCTGCCGCCTGAACCTTTGCGCGGCAGCCGCGACCAATGGGTATTGGAACTTTCAAACCCAACTCTCAACCCAAGGAGAACGACCATGTCACGCAAAGTCATCCTCACTCTCGCAACTGCTGCCACGATTGCTGCCTCTGCTCTTGCCTCCAGCGCGGCCGATGCCCGCGGCGGCGGCGGCGGTGGTGGTTTCGGTGGCGGCCACGGCGGTTTCGGTGGCGGCCATTTCGGTGGTGGCGGTTTCAGCCGCGGTGGCGGTTTCGGCGGCGGTCACTTCGGCGGTGCTCGTTTCGGCGGCGGACATTTCGGTGGACGCAGCTTTGCCCGCATCACGCCGATCCGCGGCGGCCAGCCCGGCTTCCCCGGTCATGACCACTGGGCGCACTTCCATCACCACTGGCACTGGTTCTGGCGCGATGGGCGCTGGGTCATCCTCGACGGCGACGAGGGCGGATATGCCGAGCCCGTCGCAGCGCCGGTCGCCTCGACACCCGGGCCGTGCACCTGCCTGATCAAGAGCTACACCCAGGACGGCCTCGTGGTTTTCGCCGATCTGTGCACCAAGGAATCGGCCAGCGCGCCGGTCGATGGCCGCAGTGCCGATGCGACCCCGGTGCCGCAGACCCCGCGCGCACCGCCGGCTCCTCCGGCCGAGGACAAGGCGAGCGACGCGACGCCTCCGCAGAGCTCGTCGAATTTCGCTGGCCGCTCCTACAAGGACTTCCTGGCGGCGTACGGGCTGCCCGCGCCCCAGGCCGCGCAGAAGAACTAGAGCATGATCCGGAAAAGTGGATACCGGCTTTCCGCAAAGATCATGCTCCACCAAACACTGGCCGCCTGCGAGATCATCGCGGGCGGCTTTTTTGTTTGTTGCTCGTCGCGCTACGCTCGGGCGAAGCGGAGTCGGCGCATCTGCGCGTGCAATCCGGCAAAAACAATCGGTGTTCGCGGCTCAGCGCGGCTTTGCGTAATAGGTCCGGCGCGCCTGGTTGTGACCGATATTCGCCGGCGCGAGCTGCGCAGCGAAACCGGCGGCGCTGAGCTTCTCGATCATCGCCGTCCTCGCATAACGCGTCAGCCCAAGCCGGGAACGCAGCCGCCAATAATTCGACAACAGCGTGCGCAGCAGGCCCCACAGCGCGGCAAAGAAAAATCCGTTGCCATAGCCGAACCGCAGCAGCGCCACCGCGTCGGTCGCCGCCGGCGTCTCGGGCGGAATGACATCGCTGACGACCAGCACGCCGCCGGGCTTGAGCAGCCGGTGAAACAGCGCGAACAGCGCGCTTGCGCCGGTCACGGTCAGATACTGCACCACCGAATGCACCACGATGAGATCGAGCGAATGCTCCGGCAGCCGCGCGACCTCATGCGGCGCGAGCACGCGGATTTTCTGTTTGTCGGCCAAACGCTGCGCCAGTCCTTCGCGCACGCCGGGGGCCGCTTCGCACAGGAAAAGCTCGCCGGCTGCCGCCGCGACGAGATCGGCGTGCAGCGCTTCGCCGCAGCCGTAATCGAGCATGCGGGCGTCCGGTCCCGGCACCAGCGCCGCGATCTCCTTCGCGATCAGCCGGTAGTGCACGTCCTTGTGGCGTGCATTGACATAAATCGAATGCGGGCTGTCCCAGAAGGCGAGCCAATCGGTCGTCATGCCCGCCACAGTGCCAGCAACGGCCCCTCCGGTCCAAATACCGGGTCGGTGGTGGGCGGCGGCACATTGGGTATCGCGGCGAGCGCATGTGCATGCTCCGCCTTGCTGCCGCGGCAAAGATTGTATTGCCCGTTCGGCGGATAGGCGCCGATAACCACAAAATCGGGGCTTTGTTTCAGGCGCTGGTGACCGATGCCGGCGGCAAGCACGACGACGTCGCCGGCTACCACGTCGATGATCTCGCCATTGTCCCCGCCGAAGCGCACCTGGGCGCGGCCGCGCGCAACCGCCATCGCTTCGTGAATCATCGAATGATAGTGGACATAGGGATAGATGCCGTTGCGCCAAAGACCGCCCCAGCCATTGGCCGCAAAGGTTTTTTCGATCAGCTCTTCGGGGTCGGGCGAGCCGGTCAGATCGATGCCGCCGCGATAGAGCACGAGCGGCAACACATTATTGGGGATATTGCCGTCGTCGGCGAAAACGTGAGTGATCGTCGGCACGGTGCGTTTACTTGCAATCGGCATCGGGGATCGGATGGGCTTGTCTCGGGCGGCCGGCAGTCTTGGTGCTAACGGCAGGGGGTTGAGATTTCCTAACCCGGCGGGACTTCCGGATTCTCCTTTCAGCCCTGCTTGGACGCGCGCATCTCCGCCACAAAATGCTTGAACAATCCGTGACTGTCGCGCGGGCCGGGCGAGGCTTCGGGATGGTATTGGACCGAGAAGACCGGTCTGTCCTTGAGCTTTAGCCCGCAATTGGAGCCGTCGAACAAGGATATATGGGTCTCCACCGCATTGGCGGGCAGGCTCGCGCCATCGACCGCGAAGCCGTGATTCATCGAGGTGATTTGCACCTTGCCGGTGGTCAGATCCTTCACCGGATGGTTCGCGCCGTGATGGCCCTGATGCATCTTCATCGTCCGCCCGCCGATGGCGATCGCCAGCATCTGATGGCCGAGGCAAATACCGAAGACCGGCTTCTGCTCGATCAATGAGCGGATCACCGGCACGGCATATTCGCCGGTCGCGGCCGGATCGCCCGGACCATTCGACAGAAAAATGCCGTCCGGTTTGAGCGCAAGAATATCGGCGGCGGATGTTTGCGCCGGCACCACGGTCACTTTGCAGCGATTGCCGGCGAGCTGGCGCAGAATGTTGCGTTTGATGCCGTAGTCGATGGCGACGACGTGAAACTCGGGGTCGCGCATTTCGCCGTAGCCTTCGCCCCATTGCCAGGGCGTTTCCTGCCAGGTGAAGCGCTGCCCGCTGGTCACCATCGGGACGAGGTCCATGCCGACTAGGCCCGGCCAGGCCTTGGCCTCGCGCTTGAGCGCGTCGAGATCGAAACGGCCGGACGGATCATGGGCAATGACCGCGTTCGGCATGCCCTTTTCGCGGATGAAGGCGGTGAGCGCGCGCGTGTCGATGCCGGCGAGCCCGATGACGCCGCGGCTCTTGAGCCAGGCATCGAGATGGCGCGTAGCGCGGTAATTCGAAGGCGCCGTGATCGCCGAATGCAGGATGGCGCCGCGCGCGCCAGGCGTTGCCGCCAGATTCACCGTTTCGATGTCGTCCTCATTGGTGCCGACATTGCCGATATGCGGAAATGTGAAGGTGATGATCTGCCCGGCATAGGACGGGTCGGTGAGAATCTCCTCGTAGCCCGTCATCGCGGTGTTGAAGCAGACCTCGCCGACGGCATGGCCGGTGGCGCCGAGGCCGAAGCCTTCGAGCACGGTGCCGTCGGCCAGCACGAGCAGAGCCGTCGGCTTCGGATCGTCCCAGATGCTCTGGGTCTGCGGTTGTGTCTGCATCGGCAAGGGCCTACATCATCGGCCTATATTGCGCGCCGGCCCCCGCCCGCGGCGCATTTTCGCAAGAGGCCATAGCCGTGTTGCGCGATCAGATCAACAATGCGCTCAAAGCCGCCATGAAGGCCGGCGACACGCGCCGCGTTTCGACGCTGCGGCTGATCAATGCCGAGATCCTCAAACGCGAGACCAGCGCTGCCGAGCGCCTGACGCTCACCGACGCCGAAATCCTCGACATCATGGGCAAGATGATCAAGCAGCGCCAGGAATCGCTCGACATCTACGAGAAGGCGGGCCGCAAGGAACTCGCCGACCAGGAGCGCGAGGAGATCGCGATCATTTCCGCCTATTTGCCGCGGCAGCTTTCGGACATCGAGGCGGGCGAAGCCATTTCCGCGCTGATCAAGGAGCTGGAGGCGGCAACCCTCAAGGACATGGGCCGCACCATGACGGCGCTCAAGGAGCGCTTCGCCGGCCGCATGGATATCGGCAAGGCGAGCGCCATGGTGAAGAAGCTTTTGGCGGGGTGACGGCTAAGTCGTCATTCTGGGGCCGAGCCAACGGGTCCGGCCCGCAGTGGCCGGCCCGATGACAGGCTCCGCGAGGAGCCCGGAATCCATAATCCCAGCAATGCCGGTTGCAACGCGGCGTCTGATCCTCTTGTTTCGGTGACTATGGATTCCGGGCTCGCGCCTTCGGCGCGCCCCGGAATGACGGTGAGAGTCTGTGGATAACCGGGACAAGCGGCTCCCGGGCTGCCGCGCGGTTTAGCCGCCCGGTATTTAAGCCGCTTTCGCGCTACGCTGCCGAATCACCATGCGATTCCCGCCGCAATTCCTTGACGAGCTGCGCGCGCGCCTTCCGGTCTCGGAAGTCGTCGGCCGCCGCGTGAAATTGCGCAAGGCGGGCCGCGAATGGAGAGGGCTGTCGCCGTTCAACAAGGAGAAGACGCCGTCCTTCTTCGTCAATGACCAGAAGGCGATGTGGTTTGATTTTTCCTCCGGCAAGAACGGCAACATCTTCGACTTCCTCATGCAGACGGAGGGCGTGAGCTTCCCTGAGGCGGTCGAGCGCCTCGCCGCCCAGGCGGGGGTGCCGCTGCCGGTGATGACGCGCGAAGCGCAGGCGCACGAAGAGCTCCGCCAGACGCTGCACGACATCATCGAGCTGGCGGCGAAATTCTTCGAGGCGAATTTGGCGTCGCGCGCGGGCGCGCGCGGCCGCGGCTATCTCGCCGACCGCGCCATCACCTCGGCGACGCAGCTCAAATTCCGGCTCGGCTATGCGAGCGGCGCGCAATACGCGCTCAAGGAATATCTCGGCACCGCAAAGATTCCGGTCGAGGACATGGTCGAGGCGGGTCTTCTGGTCGCCGGCGAGGAGATCGCCGTGCCCTATGATCGTTTCCGCGATCGGGTCATGTTTCCGATCAGCGACTGGCGCGGACGGGTCATCGCTTTCGGCGGGCGCGCGCTGGAAAAGGACGTGCCGGCGAAATATCTCAACTCGCCGGAGACGCCGCTCTTCCACAAAGGCGCGACGCTCTACAACATCGCCGCCGCACGCACGGCGGCGCACAATGCCGGCAAGTCCGGCGAGGACAATCTCTCCGGCCGCGTGATCGCGGTGGAAGGCTATATCGACGTCATCGCCATGGTCACCGCCGGATACGAAGCGACCGTCGCGCCGCTCGGCACCGCGCTCACCACCGACCAGCTTGCCCTGATGTGGCGCATGGCGGACGAGCCGATCCTTTGCTTCGACGGCGACGCCGCCGGACGCCGCGCCGCCTACCGCGCGCTCGACATCGCCTTGCCGCTGATCAAGCCGGGAAAGAGTCTGAAATTCGCTTCGCTGCCGGACGGGCAGGACCCGGACGACCTCGTTCGCTCCGGCGGGCGCGAGGCGGTCGAGGATGTGCTGAGCGCCGCCCGGCCGCTCGCCGACATATTGTGGATGCGCGAGAGCGAGGCCGGCGCGTTCCAAACGCCGGAACGCCGCGCCGCGCTCGAGGCGCGGCTCGGCGAAGTGACGGGAACCATCGCCGACGAAACCGTGCGCCGCTACTATCGGGAAGATTTCGCCGCGCGTCTGCGCCGGTTATTCGTGCCGGCGGACATTGCGCCGCGTCGCGGCAATTGGAACGACCGAGGCACTTGGAACGATAAAGCCCGACGGCCCGGCGGCGCCGCGCGCAGTCTTTCGCCGCGCTCCGCCTTCGGCGGCGAGCAAGGCTACGTCGTCACGAGCCCGCATTTGGCGGCAAGCCCGCTGCACCGCGGCCATCGCGCGGCCATACCGCGCCGCGAGGCTTTGATCCTGCAGGCCGCGCTCAATCATCCGTGGTTGTTGCATGACCGCACGGAAGAGCTGGCGGAGACCGAGTTCCGCCACGCCGATACGAAAAAGCTCAAGAGCGCTCTGATCGATATTCTCGCCCATCGGTTCGGCCATGAGGCCTCTCATGAACCGAGGCCGGAGACCGACGCCGATCGAGCGGAACTCACAGCCGACCTCATCCGCGCAGGCTTCGGCGACCTGCTTTCGCGGATCGAGCGCTCGATCACCACGCCGTCGGTTTGGGGCGCCCGGCCGGAAGCCGCTCCGAGCGATGTTTTGCTGACCTGGAAACAGCTTCTTGCCTTGCATCGGCAATGGCATTCCCTAACTAGGGAACTTAAGGACGCGGAATTGGCGCTTGGTCAGGACAACAGCGAAGCGAATTACACGCGTCTGATCGATGTGAAATCGCGGCTTTCCACGCTCGATGGAACTGAGGCTCTCATCGAGGGGTTCGGCGATCAGTCGGGCCGCCCGACGCGGTCGTTCTGAGGCCATCCTGGCCGAAAGCCCGGCGCGGTCGGCGCTGGACGCTATGCGGGCGAGGGAATAAGAGGGCGCTCGCAAGTGGATAGGGTTAGCCGGAGTTTAACGGAGTTCCGAGACAAGTAAGGGGCTTGATTCGGGCGGTGTCGCAGGCGCTGCCCCTTTTTGGGCTTGGATTTTGGGGCTTTTTGGGTTTTGAGCCTCGCCCCGGCTCGAAACATGCACGTCGGTCGGTTCGGCATGTCCGTATAACGGACAGTGCGCCTGGTCGGCGGACTTGGAATGGGAAGTCCGTCTGCCCGGCGTGGAGAAGAGCCATGGGGTAGGGGCGAAAACGAGCAAGGCCGCACGGCGGTTGGGACAGGCGTTCGTGGAGACGAAGATGGCGATTAAGAGCGTGGGCAACATCAAGACGGTTGCGAGCAAGGTCAAGGTCGCAACCCAGAAGTCCGCTGCGCCGAAGGAGGGTGAGGCGCCTGAAAAAGACGGCCCCGAGACCCCGGATGCCCCGCTGCCGCTGCTCGATCTTTCCGACGCCGCCGTCAAGAAGATGATCAAGCAGGCCAAGAAGCGCGGCTATGTCACTTATGAGCAGCTCAACTCGGTCATGCCCTCGGAAGAAGTCACCTCCGAGCAGATCGAAGACGTGCTGGCGATGATGAGCGAGATGGGCATCAACGTCGTGGAGACCGAGGAAGCGGAATCCGACGAGGAAGAGGGCGGCGCCCGCGAGGAGCCCGAAGAGGAAGAGTCCGAAGGCGGCGATCTGGTCGAGGTCACGCCGAAAACGCCGGCCAAGTCGGAAGGCAAGGAGCCGGCCGAGCGCACCGATGATCCAGTGCGCATGTATCTGCGCGAGATGGGCTCGGTCGAGCTTTTGTCGCGCGAGGGCGAGATCGCCATCGCCAAGCGCATCGAGGCCGGCCGCGAGGCGATGATCGCCGGGCTCTGCGAGAGCCCGCTGACCTTCCAGGCCGTCATCATCTGGCGCGACGAGCTCAACGAAGGAAAAGTCTTCCTCCGCGACATCATCGATCTGGAAGCGACCTATGCCGGTCCCGACGCCAAGAATGCTGCCGCCGCCGTATCCGCCGATCCGGCCTCGGGCGGAATTCCGGGCGTACCCGGCTTTGCCGGGCAGCCGCCGCAGGCGGTAGCACCGCCGTCGGCGCCGCCCTCCGCCACGCCGTTCAAGCCGCAGCCGGCGGCGGGCGCCGGCGACGGCGAAGAAGCGGCGCTCGAAGCCGCCATCGGCGAAGCCGAGATGGACGAGGACGATCTCGAAAACTCGATGTCGCTTGCGGCAATAGAGGCCGAGCTCAAGCCGAAAGTGCTCGAGACCTTCGACAACATCGCCGACACCTTCAAGCGGCTCCGCCGCCTGCAGGACATCGACATCCAGAACAAGCTCTCCAGCGGCAACGACAAGCTGTCGCCGAACCAGGAGCGGAAATACAAGAAGCTCAAGGAAGACATCATCGCCGAGGTGAAGTCGCTGCGGCTCAACCAGGCGCGCATCGATACGCTGGTCGAGCATCTCTACGACATCAACAAGAAGCTGGTCGGCCATGAGGGCCGGCTGATGCGGCTTGCCGAAAGCCATGGCGTGCCGCGCGAGGGCTTTTTGCGCCAGTATCAGGGCTCCGAGCTCGATCCGCGCTGGCTCAACCGCGTGTCGAAGCTTTCCGAGAAGGGCTGGAAGAATTTCGTCGCCCGCGACAAGGACCGCATCAAGGATTTGCGCACCAACATCCACACGCTTGCCACCGAGACCGGGCTCGAGATCGGCGAGTTCCGCAAGATCGTGCAGATGGTGCAGAAGGGCGAGCGCGAAGCGCGCCAGGCGAAGAAGGAGATGGTCGAGGCCAATCTCCGCCTCGTTATTTCCATCGCCAAGAAATACACCAACCGCGGCCTGCAATTCCTCGATTTGATCCAGGAAGGCAATATCGGCCTGATGAAGGCGGTCGATAAATTCGAATATCGCCGCGGCTACAAATTCTCGACCTACGCCACCTGGTGGATCCGGCAGGCGATCACGCG
>Ga0116217_10004186_pt1 | contig 12907 bp, 8 predicted proteins | sample Sb_taG_6_FD_89697 | JGI IMG/M metagenome (GOLD analysis project Ga0116217, IMG submission 89697) | Peat soil microbial communities from Weissenstadt, Germany - Sb_50d_4_PS metaG | ecosystem: Environmental > Terrestrial > Soil > Wetlands > Peat | place: Germany: Weissenstadt | collected 2010-09-21 | reverse complement strand
GAACGTGGGGACGTCGAACATGATGCTCGGCTTGATGCCTTCCCCGAGGGCAGCGCCCGCGGCGCCGTAGGACGCTGCGCCCGACAGTGCGCTGGGCGGGTCCAGCGCGGCTCCCACCGACGCTTCGCCTAGGCCGAGCACGAACTCGGCGTGCCCGTCGGAGGCGCGGCCGGCGGCGATCTCCAGCACCACGGGCAGGCCGGGCAGCCTGGCGCCGATAGCGGCTTCGGCGCCGCCGGTTGCGACCGGCGCCAGCGAGCCGCCCGCCTTGCGTAGCTGCGCGCCGAGCTGAGCAACTGCCGCGCGGGAGCGTGCCGGGTCGCTGGATTCGATCTCCACGGCCGCCTTCAGTTCCAGCAGGCTGGCACCCTCGGCGAAGATGCCCGCGGAGCCCATCCAGCTCTGGAAGTCCTGTCTGGCCTGGGGCGTGTCCGCCCCCAGCGCGGCCAGCGGCGTGAACAGCCCTTCGAACAGGCCCTTCAGGTTCAATGTGCCCGACGCGGGAGCTTCCGGACTGGCGCCTGCGATCGACAGCAGAGAGCGCAGGCCCTGCACGTCCGCGGCGAGGGTGGTGGCGACGTTGCCAAGACCCACCGCCAGCCACGATTCTCCGGGCAGTTGCGCGAGGGTGCCCGCTCCTTGGGCGCTGGAGGAGAGCAGTCCGCCGGCGGCGCCCGCAGGATGCGCGAGCGTGTCGGCGTCCAAGGCGATCGAGCTGGCGTTCGGCACGACCGAGACATTCGCTTCGCGCGCGCCGCCCAGCAGCGCCAGCACGCCTGCCAGCCCTTCCTGTTGGCTGGCCTGCGAAGTGCCTGCGGAGCTGGTCGAGCTGGCCGGGTTGGAGTACAGGTGCGCGAGCGCCTGAGCGGGCGCGGAGGCCAGCAGGGCCTGATAGCCGCTGGCATGCTCCAGCGAGGCTCCGCCGAGCTCGGTGTCGATGACGCTGTGCATCCCCGCTTCGCTGCCGATCACAGCAAAGCGGCGCACGATGCCCAATGCCAGCCCGCCCGAGGCCGCCTGGTAGGAGAAGCCGCGGTAGCTGGTCGCATGCGCGCCCGCGCGCTTGGCCTGGGCGTCCAGGAATGATCGCGCCTTGGCTTCGTTTGAGGTGTCCAGCACGATTGCCCCCTGGGCCGCCGCGCCAGCGCCGCCGGCGAACGGGGAGGCGATCGTCGATGAGCCGCCCAGCAGCCCCTGCTGTACAAGCGACAGAAGCGCGCCGGATGAGCCAACCGAGGTGACAAACACGCCTGCGTGCGGCCCCAGCCAGGGCGCCACGTCGCGCTTGAAGCTTAGGGCGGGCGAGCCGGGGGTCTGCAGGGCGCCCAGCAGGCGCAGGTAGGGATCTGCTTGATGGGTGAGCGCCCGTCCGGCCGCCAGCGCGGTCGTCTGCTGGGCGCCGGTCGGGCGCACGGTCGCGCCCGCGTACAGCGGCGCGGACGCGGGCACGACGATCGCGGGGTCGGCCGAGGTTCCTGGTGTCGAGGACGAGCCGCAGCCAGCGAGCACCGCCAGCGTAAGCGCCGAGGCGATTGGCGCAAGCGCATGGGCAATCGCGCGTCTACGCGGGGGAGGGCTTTGGCCGAAGGGCAACGCTGAAGTCCTTTTTCGCGGGTGGTCCGATACGGCGGGCGGTGGGGATCGTATGGGGCGCGCGCGCCCGCGCGCAAGCCACGTCTATCTGCAACCGCCCATGCACTTGACCGTCGTGCAAGTGCGCTTGCGCTCATGCGATCTGCCGGGCACACCGGATGCAAGCCCCAGATCCGCTCTGTAGCGCGGTTTTCGCCCGCAAGGTGGACCGTGGGACGGTTGAGTGGGAGAAGATGTGCAAATGGGGTTGCATTGTGGGAGAAAGTGGGATATGTTCGCGACAGCGAGCCGAGGTGGAGGGGCTCCTCCCACTCCTCCACCTCGGCTCGGTAATCAAGTTTGGGGAGCTTCACTAGTGGTCCCGTTCCGCGGCACCTTCGACCATACGCTCGATGCCAAGAACCGCCTCACCGTTCCAGCCCGCTACCGCGCCGCTTTGGCCGAGGGGGTGGTGCTCGCGATGCCGGTCGACCTGAAGCCGTGCGTGGGCGTGTGGCGTCCGGAGCAGTACGAGCGCTACACCCAGCGCGCCCTGGCCGAGCTGCCGCCGCTGTCGCCTCGCCTGACCGAGCTGGAGCGCTTCTTCTACGGCAGCTCCCACGACACTGAGCTCGACGCCGCCGGGCGCATCATGGTTCCGGGCTTCCTCGGCGAGCATGCGGGGCTGGCCAAGGAGGTCGTGGTGGTGGGGGTGGGCGACCGCATGGAGCTGTGGGCCAAGACCGCCTGGAGCGAACATCGATCGACGCTGCTGAGTGGCGTCGCGGAGGTCACCGCGCGTGCCGATGACACTGCCTGAGATCGCCCGTCGCGCGGGAATGGAGGGTTTTACCTCCGGTCGGTCGCCGATCGTCGTGCAGGCCCGCAGGAAGGGCCCCGGCGATGCCGGCCGCGGCTCATCCGCGAGGCGGGCCGCGCGTGCACGGACCGCGCAGAGGCTCGACGGCGAGGCGAGCGCGAGCTGCGCTCACACGCCGGTGCTCGCGCGCGAGCTGCTGGAGCTGCTCGACCCCCAGCCCGGCCAGACGGCGATCGACTGCACCTTCGGCGACGGCGGGCACGCGCGCCTGGTCGCGCAGCGGCTGGGCCCGGCAGGCACGCTGATCGCGATCGACCGCGACCCGCTCGCGCAGGAGCGCTTCGCCGCGCTGGCTGCCGAGACGGCATGCTCGGTGCGCTTCATCCGCTCTGGCTACGCCGAGGCGCTGGCGCGTCTGGCAGACGAGGGCGTGCGCGCAGACATGGCCTATTTCGACCTGGGCATGTCCTCGATGCAAGTGGACACGCGCGAGCGGGGATTCTCCTACTCATACGACGCGCCGCTGGACATGCGCATGGATCCCGCCCAGGAGCTGACCGCGCGCCAGATTGTGGCCGAGTGGGACGAGCGCCGCATCGCGCAGGTCTTGCGCGACTACGGCGAGGAGCGCCACGCCGGCGCGATCGCCCGCGAGATAGTGCGCCGGCGTGCGCAGACGCCGATCGACACGACGCTGGCGCTGGTCGACACGATCAAGGACGCGCTACCGGCCCCGGCGCGCTTCGCCGGCGGCCATCCCGCCAAGCGCTCCTTTCAGGCTTTGCGCATCGCGGTCAACGACGAGCTCGGACAGCTCGATCGCGCCCTGCCGCTGGCCTGGGGTCTGCTGCGCGACGGTGGCATGCTCGCCGGGATCGCCTTTCACTCGCTCGAGGACAGACGCGTCAAGCGCTTTCTTGGCGAGCAGGCGCGCGGCTGCATCTGCCCGCCCGACCTGCCCATATGCGTGTGCGGCCGCGAGCCGGCCGCCGCGCTGATCCCCCGCCGCGCGATCGTGCCCTCGGCAGACGAGCTCGCGAGCAACCCGCGCGCCGGCTCGGCGCGGCTGCGCGGCGCAAGGAAGCTATCCACAGCACACCAGGAGAACGCATGACGCCGCCAGCATCCGCCGCCGCCCCCGCGGTTCGCCGTCCGCCGCGTCCGAGCTCGCCTGCGCGGCGAGTGTCGGGCCCGGTGCGGGCGCCGGTCTCACCGTCGCGGCCCGCGCGCCCACAGACTCGACCACCCCGCGCGCGCACGCGGCGACCCCCCCAGGCACAGGCCGGCCTCGTGCCCGGCCTGCTCGCCACTGTCGGGCGTCTTGAGCGCCACCGCCTGCTGCACCGCCTGATCGCCGGCCGGGCGTGGATCGGCCTGGTCGCCTTCGCCCTGATCGGGATCGTCACGCTGCAACTGGCGCTGCTCGAGCTCAACTCGAGCGTGGGTCGCGCGCTCGAGCGCGAGGCGACGCTGCAGCGCGAGAACGCTGCGCTGGCGATCGACAACTCCGAACTGGCGGCCGGCAACCGCGTTGAGTCGCTGGCCAGCCGGCTAAACATGCAGCTGGTGCCGATGAGCGCGCTGCGCTTCTTGACTGCCCGGCCAGGGATCTTTACGCACCGCGCTGCGGCTGCACTGAGCGTGCCCGCCAAGGCGCCCGTCCCTGCCGCAGAAGCCGGGGCCGCGCCAAGCGCAACTGCCGCGACTCAGTCTGGCTCGCCCGAAGCCCAACCCGCGGGCGCTGCGACCGCAGGGGTCTCGCCAGAACAGACGGGCGCACAATCGGCTAGCGCCTCGCAGGTTCAATCGCAGGCGGGCGCGTCTGAAGCGAGCGCCCAGACGGGCGCGGGCGAAGCGGCCGGCGCGCCGAGTGCCGCGCAGGGGCCGGCCGGCCAGACGGCCGCCCCGCAGTCGTCTTCGCCTTCGTTGTCTGAACCCGCGAGCACGGCGGGCGAATCCGGCCAAGCGACGCCGGGCGGCGGCACGCAGGCAGGGGCCACGGGTTAGCGGTGGACGCTGTCCAAAGCCGGATTGGGTCGATCTTCGCGCTGTTCTTTGCGCTGCTGGTGCTCGCGGCGGGGCGCACCCTCTACCTCGGGGTGGTCCGTGGCGCGACCCTGCGCAAGGCCGCCAGCGACCAGCAGCTGACCTATGAAACCGTGGACGCGCCGCGCGGCACGATCACCGACCGCAACGGCGTCGACCTCGCGGTCTCTGAACCCGCCAAGGACATCTCCGCAGATCCCTACCTGATCACCGATCCGCTGCGAGCGGCGCAGCAGCTGTCGCGCCCGCTTGGGCAGACTCTGGCGAGCGTCCTTGGCAAGCTCTCAGAACGCCGCGGCTTCGTGTATCTGGCGCGCTCGGTGCCAGCTGCGCAGGCGCAGGCGATCCTCGCTCTGAAGATCCCCGGCGTGACCGGCACCTCGGTGATGCGCCGCGTGTACCCACGCGGGCCGCTGGCCGCGCAGGCGCTCGGTCTGGTCGGCACCGAAGACAAGGGGCTGGCGGGACTGGAGTACTCGCGCAATGCGCTGCTGCGCGGCCGCTCCGGCCAGCGGCGCGTGGTCAGCGACGCGCTCGGCCAGCCGGTGTCGATCTCAGAACCTCACCACGAGGTGCCCGGCTCGTCATTGGCGCTGACGCTGGACGCCAACATCCAGCAGCGCAGCGAAGACGTGCTCGCGGCGGTCGGCCGGGTGTTCCAGCCGAGCGATGCGACAGCGATCGTGATGGACCCGCGCAGCGGGGCGATCCTCGCGCTGGCCAACTGGCCGCAGGTCAACGCCGAGGATCCCGGCTCATCGCCCGCCGACGCGATGGAGGACCGTGCGGTGTCGTTCAACTACGAACCGGGCTCCACCTTCAAGCTCGTCGCGGTCTCCGACGCGCTCGAGCGGGGGCTGATCACGCCTAGCACGCCCTTTGACATCCCCGATCAGATCCAGGTGGCCGACAGGACGATCCACGACGACACCGAACACCCCGAAGAGACGCTCACGAGCTCCCAGATCCTCGCGCGCTCGAGCAACGTCGGCGTGATCAAGATCGGGGCGCTCGACGGGCCGCACAGCTTCAACGAATGGGTTCACCGATTCGGCTTCGGGGCGCCCACCGGCGTGGAACTGCCGGGCGAGGAAAAGGGCGTGGCGCTGCCTCTGAGCGAATACTCGGGCTCCTCGATGGGCAACCTGCCGATCGGCCAGGGCGAGCTGGTCACCCCGATGCAGATGGCCAGCGCCTACGCGGCGATCGCCAACGGCGGGATCCTGCGTACCCCGCACATCATCGGTGCCATCGACGGGCGCGCCCGGCCGCTGCCGCGCGGGCATCGCATCATCTCCAGCACCGTTGCCGCCCAGGTGCGCCACATGCTCGAAGGCGTGCTCGGCCCGGAAGGCACCGCCAGCGAGGTCTCGATCCCGGGCTACCAGCTCGCCGGCAAGACCGGCACGGCCAGCAAGATCGATCCGGAAACCGGCGAATACTCCCACAGCAAATACGTGGCCTCGTTCATCGGCTTCGCGCCCGCGGCCGACCCCAAGCTGCTGTGCGCGGTGGTCGTCGACGAACCACAGTCCGGCTCGATCTACGGCGGCAGCGTAGCCGCACCCGCGTTCGCCCAGATCATGAGCTTCGCGCTGCCCTATCTGGGTATCGCCCCCGAAGGCTAGGTCGGCTCCGGGGAGGCGGAAACTAGACTCATCCCATGCCGGCGCGGCGCAAGCCATCGATGGATCTGCAGGAGCTCGCCGGCGGACTGTCCACGCTTTCCCCAGGCGCGCCTGTGCAGATCACCGGCCTGGCCTACGACAGCCGTGCGGTCAGACCCGGCGATCTGTTCTTCTGCGTGTCTGGCTTTCACAGCGACGGCCACGAGTTCGCCGCCGAGGCGGTGCGCCAGGGCGCCGCCGCGCTCGTGGTCGAGCGGGCGCTCGGCCTGGGCGTGCCCGAACTGCGCGTCGCGTCCGCCCGCGCCGCGATGGCGCCGGTCGCGGCGCGCTTCTACGGCCACCCGTCGCGCGAGCTGAAGGTGGTGGGCGTGACCGGCACCAACGGCAAGACCACCACCGCCTATCTGGTGCGCGCCCTGCTGCAGGCGGCCGGCGAGCAGTGCGGCCTGCTGGGCACCGTCAAGTCGGTCATCGGTGGGCGCGCGCGACCGGTCCAGCGCACGACCGCCGAGGCGATCGACCTGCAGGCCGACCTGCGCGCGATGCTCACCGGCGGCGATCGAGCCTGCGCGATGGAGGTCTCCTCGCACGCGCTGGAGCTCGGGCGTGTCGATCACACCGAGTTCGCCGCTGTCGTGTTCACCAACCTGAGCCGCGACCACCTCGACTTCCACGACACGATGGAGGATTACTTCCAGGCCAAGCGGCGGCTGTTCCTCGCGCCGCAGGGCGCCCCACAGCCGGTCAGCGTGATCAACGTCGATGACTCTTATGGACGCCGCTTGGCCGCGGAGATCGACGGCGCCCGCACGTTTGCGCTCAACGCGCCCGCCGACTACCGCGCAAGCGATGTGCGCTTTGACCTGACGGGCGCGCGCTTTACCCTGCACAGCCCTGCCGGTGCGCATGAGCTCGCGTTGCCGATGCCGGGCCGCTTCAACGTCGCCAACGCGCTCGGCGCGCTCGCTGCCGCCCACGCGCTCGGGGCGCCGCTTGAGGTCCTGATCGCGGCGCTGGAGCGCGGGGTTCACGTGCCGGGCCGCTTCGAGCCAGTGGAGGAGGGACAGGAGTTCGCGGTGCTCGTCGACTACGCCCACACGCCCGACTCGCTGGAGAACGTGCTTGGCGCCGCACGCGAGCTGGCCGAGTCGGCCGAGGGCCCCGCGGGGCGCGTGCTGTGCGTGTTCGGCGCCGGCGGCGACCGCGACCGCGGCAAGCGCCCGCTGATGGGCGCGGTCGCCGCGCGCCTGGCAGACCTGGCGCTGGTCACCTCCGACAACCCCCGCTCGGAGGACCCCGAGCGGATTATCGCCGAGATCATGGTCGGCGTGGAGGGCGCCGAGGATCGGGGCGAGGGCGTCCACGGCGCCGCGGCCGAGGGCCTGCCCGCCGAGCGCGTTCCACGGCACGTGCAGGCGATCGTCGACCGCCGCAGCGCGATCGCGCAGGCCGTCGCGTGCGCGCGGCGTGGCGACGTGCTGGTGATCGCCGGCAAGGGCCACGAGCAGGGGCAGGAGCTGGCCGGCGGGCGCAAGCTGCCCTTCGACGATGTGACCGTCGCCAGGGAGGCGTTGGGCGCGCGCCTGCGGGGCCTGGCCGGGGCCGGCGCGCGATGACCTGCCGGGACACCAGCCTGCGATGACCCCTGCGGAGGCCAGGCTGCGATGACCGACTGGGACGCCGACACGCTCGCCTGTGCCGCCCACGCCGAGCTCGCGCGCTCGCCGACGGGCGCATACGCCGGCACGGGCCCGCGGGCGGCCAGCGTCGACTCGCGCAGCATCGCCGCGGGCGAGTTGTTCGTCGGCCTGCCCGGCGAGCGAGCCGACGGCGGCCGCTATGCCGCGCAGGCACTGCGCGCCGGAGCCTGGGGAGCACTGGTCACGCCCGCGCATGCCAGCGCGGCTGCAGCTGCCCCCAGCGACGGCGCGGTGCTCGTGCACGACGATCCGCTGCTCGCCCTGCAGGAGCTCGCGCGCGCCTGGCGCCAGGAGCTCGGCGCCCGCGGTGCGCGTGTCGTGGCCATCACCGGCTCCACCGGCAAGACCTCCACCAAGGACATCCTCGCTGCGCTGCTCAGCACCCAGCTGCGCACGGCCGCCAGCCCGCAGAACCTCAACACCGAGATCGGATTGCCGCTGGCGATCCTTGCCGCCGGCGCCGACAGCCAGGCGCTCGTGCTGGAGATGGCCATGCGCGGCGCCGGCCAGATCGCCCAGCTGACCGCGATCGCCCAGCCGGACATAGGCGTGATCGTCAACGTCGGTCCCGCCCATCTGGCGCAGCTTGGCTCGCTGGCGGCCATCGCGGCGGCCAAGGCCGAGCTGATCGCGGGTCTGGCCCCGGGCGCGTGCGCGGTCATCCCCGCGGGCGAGCCGCTGCTCGCCCCCCATCTGCGCGCCGACCTGCACACGCTGACCTTCGGCGAGGGCGGAGATGTACGGCTGATCGAGTGCCGCCAGGATGGGCGCGTGCTGATCTGCCACGCGGACGCCGAGATCGAGCTGTGGCCGTCGTTCGCGCAGGCTCACAACCTGCGCAACCTGCTGGCAGCGGTCGCGGCGGCCCGGGCACTGGGCATCACCCCGGGGGGGCGCCTGCAGGTGAGCTTCTCGGCCATGCGCGGACAGCGCCACGTCCTGGCGGGCGGCGTGGTGGTGATCGACGACTGCTACAACGCCAACCCGATGTCCATGCGTGCCGCGATCGACGAGCTCGCCCAGGCCGCCGACGGGCGCACGGTGGCGGTGCTCGGCGACATGCTCGAGCTCGGCGAGGGTGCGCCCGAGCTGCATCGCCAGATCGGCCAGCACGCCCGTGAGCGGGGGGTCGACCTGCTCGTCACCGTCGGCCCGCTCGCCGGCGAGATGGGCGGCGCGTTCGCCGGCCAAGCGTATGCGGTGCCTGACGCGCAGGCCGCCGCCGGGCTGCTGGGCGGCCTGCTGCGCGACGGCGACACCGTGCTGGTCAAGGGCTCGCGGGGGGTCGGGCTAGAGCGGGTTGTGGACGCTCTGTGCGGCGCCCAGGAGGCGGACGCAGAGAGCGCGGACGGCCGGCGCGCGCTTGCGGGCGGCGCGGGCCCCGGACGGCGCTGAATGGGTCGGATTCTCTTCGGCGGCACGGCCGCGCTGCTGATCTGCATCTTTCTCAGCCCCAAGTTCATCGAGTTCCTGCGCAAGCGCGAGTTCGGCCAGCAGATCCGCGAGGACGGACCCCAGGGCCACCACCAGAAGGCGGGTACGCCGACGATGGGTGGGATCATCTTGTTCTTGGCGGTCGCGGTCGCGTTCCTGATCCTGACCGAATACGAATGGCGCTCGATTGGCGTGTTCGGCGCCGCGATCGCCTGTGCGCTGCTGGGCTTCGCCGACGACTACACCAAGCTCGTCAGGCGCCGCTCGCTGGGACTGCGCGCGCGGACCAAGCTGGGGATCACCATCGCGATCTCGCTCGGCCTGTGGTTCGTGGCGACCAAGGAGGCGCACCTGGCCCCGGCTTTGGAGTTGAACTTCGTCGACTACCACATCGACCTCGGCCCGCTGTTCCCGCTGCTGATCTATCTCGTCGTGGCGGGCACCACCAGCGCGGTCAACCTCACCGACGGGCTCGACGGCCTCGCCGCCGGCTGCGCCGCGATCGTCCTGCTGGCCTACATCGGCATCACCTTCCTGGCCGGCGACTTCGACATGGCGATGCTGGCCGGCTGCCTGGTGGGCGCGTGCATTGGCTTTCTGTGGTTCAACGCGTTTCCCGCGACGATCTTCATGGGCGACACGGGCTCGCTGGGACTCGGCGGAGCGATCGCCGGGCTGGCGGTGATGACCAAGACGGAGGTCCTGCTGATCCTGATCGGCGGGATCTTCGTGATCGAGGCGCTGTCGGTGGTGATCCAGGTGGCCTACTTCCAGATGACGCGCAAGCGCGTCTTCTTGATGGCGCCCATCCACCACCACTTCGAGCTGAAGGCCTGGTCTGAGACGAAGATCATCCTGCGTTTCTGGATCGTCGCGTCGCTGCTCGCCGCGATCGGCTTTACGATCTATCGCCAAAGCCGAGGCGTCTAGAAGCTTCAAGTTGTGGCGGTCGCGCTGTCGATACCGACCTGGTGTCGACGATTTCGGCTGCTCCACAACAGTCAAGCCCCGAGCGTGAGGCGGCGCCGGACGAGCACGTCGTCGCGGTGGGCAGCCCGATGGCCCGCGCGGCACGGGCGTTCGGCGACGCATACCCGCCGATCGACCGCCATTGGCTGGTCCGCAGCGCCGGCCTGGCCTACCTGGCGGCGACGCTCATCTACATCCCGTGGCTGTACGCCTCGCTCAACCGCGAGCTGCCGTGGCTGTCGTGGCCGTTCTTCCTGGCAAACACGCTGACGCTCGCCACGACCTTCCTGAGCGTCTACAACCACTGGTGGCGGGCCGTTCCCGTCCCGCATCCGCTGCCCTACGGCGTGGAGCCCACCGTGGGCATCCTGATCCCCTGCTGCGGCGAGCCAATTCCGATGATCCTGCGCACGATCCAATCGGTGCTCGAGCAGGACTGGCCACGCGAGCGCATGGTGATCGTCGTGAGCGACGACGCCCACGATCCCGCGCTCGAGCAGGCATTGAAAGGCTGGCCCGTTCTCTACCATCTGCCGCCGCCGCGCTATGCGCCCGGTCGCAACGGCGCCCCCAAGTCGGGCAACCTCAACTCAGCCTTCGTGATGCTCGGCCTCGCGCATCCCGAGGTGCGCTACGTCGAGACGCGCGACTGCGACGACGAGCTCGGCTCGACGGCTTTCTTGCGCCAGGCGGTCGGGCAGCTCGAGCACAACGAGCGCTTGGCCTACGTGCAGACGATCAAGGAAGCCCAGGTCAGCGCGGGAGATCCCTTCAACAACCGCGAGGCGATGTTCTACCGCGGGCAGATGCTCTCGCGCAACGCCGCCAACGCCACCTTCCCGTGCGGGTCGGGCCTGGTGTGGCGCCGCGCCGCGCTCGAACACATCGGCCTGTTTCCCACCTGGAACCTCGTCGAGGACCTGCAATCCGGGGTGGAGGCTCTGCGTCGTGGCTGGCAGGGCTGCTATCTGCCGATCGTCGGCGCGGTCGGCCAGCATTCGCCCGAGGACGTACCCAACGTCTACAAGCAGCGCGGGACGTGGGCGATCGACACGGTGCGCCTGATGCTGTGGGGCGATCTGCGTGGCCTGAGCCTGCGCCAGCGGGCGCAGTTCTATGAGCTGCTGTTCTACTACGTGCACGCATTCACAGCACTCGTGTATGTCCCCTGCATCATGACCGCGCTGCTCGGCTACGTGCCCTTCAAAACCAACGTGCACAGCTTCGTCATCCACATCCTGCCGCTGGTCTTGGCCACGGAGGCGTGGCTGTTGGCGATCAACCGCCCCTACAACGATCGCCGCCGCCGCCAGCGCCACCCGATCCGCGAGCTGTGGCGGGTGCGCATCGTCTGGAGCGGCCTCGCGCCCGTGTTCATGAAGGCCACGATCCAGGCGATCCTCGGCGGCCCCTCGCGCAAGCCGATCTACAAGGTCACCCGCAAGCACAACGACACACGCTGGCATTGGGCGCAGATCGTGCCGCACGCGCTCGTGCTGATGCTGGTGCTTATGACTCTGGCCTTCGCCCTGCGCCACGGCACGCTGCCAAGCGCGATCGTGCTCGTACCCTTCCTCTACTGGGGCGGCATGTACGTGGTGCTGCTGGCCGGCTTCGTGGCCCGCAGCTGGCACGGGGTGCGCGACGGACGCAGGAGCGTGCGCCCGACGGTGGAGCGACGTGTGCCCGAGCCGGTCAAGATCGCCGCGGCCACGTCCGCCACGCCTGACGCCGATGATCGCGCGGGCACGCGCGAGGCGCTGCACGAGCGCCTCGACGAGGTGCTGCGCTGGCGCGAAGCGCACGATCCGCCCGCGCGCCTGCGCCTGCGTCGTCCGGGCGCGCTCGTGCGCTTGCGAGCAGGGACGCCGCGACGCGGCTTGGCATGGAGGCTTCCGCGGGCGGGCGTCGAAGTGAGCGCAGATGCCAGCAGCGCCAGCACGGCGGGCGCGACCCGCCGCGGCCCGTCGACCGCGTAGCGAGCGCGGGCGCCAGGCGGGCGCGATCGCCGCCGGCCAGCCGCTGGAGCAACGCATCCTGCTGACCGCCACTCTCTGCCTGCTCGCCTTCGGGGCGGTGATGGTCTACAGCGCATCGTCCGCCACCACGCTGCTGCAGGGGCAGGGCAACGGCAGCGCCCAGCTGATCAAGTTCGTGCTCTATGGCGCTGTCGGGCTGTTCATCATGCGTCTGCTCGCGCGCGACGGAATCGCCAAAGCGCAGAGCATCACCGCGCCGCTGCTGGTCGTCTCGATCGTGCTCGTGCTCGCCACGCGCATACCCCATGTGGGCGTGAGCGTCAACGGCGCGCGGCGCTGGATCGGCCCCGGCCAGTTGCAGTTCCAGCCGTCGGAGCTGTTGAAGCTGGCGCTGGTGCTCTACTCGGCCGCACTGCTGGCCAGGCGCCCCCAGCGCGTGCACGACCTGCGCGAGCTGGCCAACCCGCTGGGGCTGGTCCTCGGCGGCTCGTGCCTGCTCGTGTTCATCCAGCCCGACCTGGGCACCGCGATGGTGATCGCATTTACCGCCACCGCGATGCTGCTGGCCGCGGGTATGCCGCTGCAGAAATTGGCCGCGCTCGCCGGCGCGCTGATGGTGCTGGTGCTGCTCTACGCGCTCGTGCAACCCTACGCGCGGGCGCGGCTGACCTCGTTCTTGGATCCCTGGGCGCACGCCTCCTCCAGCGGCTTTCAGGCGGTGCAGGGCCAGATCGCGATCGGCTCGGGCGGGCTGTTCGG
>Ga0116217_10004182_pt1 | contig 12913 bp, 14 predicted proteins | sample Sb_taG_6_FD_89697 | JGI IMG/M metagenome (GOLD analysis project Ga0116217, IMG submission 89697) | Peat soil microbial communities from Weissenstadt, Germany - Sb_50d_4_PS metaG | ecosystem: Environmental > Terrestrial > Soil > Wetlands > Peat | place: Germany: Weissenstadt | collected 2010-09-21 | reverse complement strand
GCCTGGACCGCTGCCCACGGGTTGGGGATGGTAATCAGCCGGTCCGCGGGCTGGTCGGTCTCGGGCCTGGTCGCAGCGAGCAGGGCCCGGCCGATGCCGTAGCGGGCCATCAGCTGCGCGGCCTTGCCGGTCAGGGCCTCGGCCTCGGCAGGGGTTACCCCGTGTGCCTCGGCTTTGGCGAGAAGCTTGCGGATCCGGTCCAGCGGGGCGTTGTCACTGGTCACGTCAGGTTCCTTTCAAGGACGGGGAAGCGCGGGCCGGGGGTGGTTCCGGCCCGCGCCCGGGAGAGGGGTTAACGGGGGCGCTGGCGGCGGGCGTCGTAGCTGGCGGCGCACTCCTCCGGCGTCATCGGCAAGACCGCGGCGGACGGGGGAAGGCCGGCGGCCAGGGCGTCACGCAGCAGCTCGGCCATCGAGTAGCCCGGGTCATCGGCCAGGGCCCGGTCCAGGGCGAGGTTGGCCAGGGCACCGTCGCCTGCCTGCCAGGCAGTGAACGCGAGCAGGGACGCGGGTCCAGCAACATAGCCGGGGCGGGCGCGGCGGGTCAGGTCGGTCCACAGCCGGAGGTGGGCGTCCCGGTGCGCCGGGTCCATCCGTGCCCACGCGTCGTCGCGGACCCGCAGGCTGGTCAGAACCAGTCCGAGCCGCGCGAACTCGCCGGGGTCGGTCAGGTGGCCGCCGCCGCGGTAGCAGGCGATCGCTTCCCGCACCGCGGCCAGCCCGGCGGCGTCCAGAGCGTCCGGGCCTGACCCGGTGAGCTGGCGCGCCGCGGCCCGCTCGGCCCGTGCGGTCGCCTGTTCCATCGCGTCGGCGGCGGGGCCATGCAGGGGCGCGAGGGTGGCGGCCAGCGCGGCCCGGCTGGCAGCGGCAGGGAGGCCGGCCTGTGCCAGGACCGCGGCGGCGGGATGCGCCGGGCTGGCGGGCCGGCCCTCGGCGGGGCAGCAGGACGGCTCGGTGCACAGGTAGGACCAGTACCGGCCGTCCTGCACCCGCAGCACGTCCTGCAGCCCGATCCCGGCCGGGGGCAGGACGTCGCGGGTCAGGTCGGCGACCGGGGTGACCAGGGTGCCGGGCCCGTACCCGATGACGACCGCGGTGGTCAGCTGCTGGCGGCGCAGCAGCGTGACGGTGTGATCGGCGATCGCGGCCGCGAGGTCGCGGTCGGGCGGGTCGGGCAGGTCGTACCGGAACGCCAGCCGGACGCGGTGGTGCGGGCCGCCGATCGCGATGACCACGAGACTGTCGGCGGGGTGGAAGCCCAGGAGGTGCGGTACGACGGCGAGCAGCGCGCCGGCGTCGCGGACCTGGACCCGGGCGGGCTGTGAGTTCATGACGGTTCCTTCCGTAGAGCGGGGTGACGGGCGGCTGGGGGCCGGCGCGGGCCCGGGTGGCCCGCGCCGGCCGGGGTGGGGGGTTCAGGAGGCCGGGATCAGGCCGGCCAGGACCTCGGCTTCGGCCTGCTCGTGGGCGGGCAGGTCGGTGGGCTCGCCGTTGGCGGCGGCCGCGCGGGCGGCCTTGCGGGCGGTGTAGCCGGTGCGCAGGTTGTCGAAAGCCATCGACGCGGCGATGTCACGGGCGCGGAGCGTGATCTTCGCGCGGGGTTCGCTGCTGCCCTCGGGAAGCCAGGCATCGGCGAGCATGTCATCGGCCAAGACCGTGATGCGGTCCCCCTTGCGCACCGATTCCGCCGTGCGGGTGGCCAACAGGCCGAAGGCGGTGATCTTGACCCAGCGGGTGACGGAGTCGCCGTTGCCGCGCGAGGGGACCTCGATCGCCAGGCGGAGCTCGACGCCGTCGGAGCCATCCCGGGTGCGGAAAGTACGGGGGTCATCGCCGAGACGGCCGGTGACGGTGATCTGGATCGGGTTCACGGATGTCTCCCTCTGGTACCGGTGTCCGGGAGGGCCGGCCGTCCTTGGTGGCGGCCTGGGCTGCGGTGCCCTTCCCGGCGGTCAGGTGTCAGCGCCGCGAGGGAGGGGAACGTCAGCCGGGCGGCCCGGGCGGGCAAAGATGTTTTCCCGGCGGGCGGAGCCCGCGCTTTGGGGGAAAAGATCTGTGGGCCGGCCCGGGCGAGCGCAGCGAGAGCCCGGTTGCGGGCACCGACGACGCGGCGCAAGCTGACCAAGCCGGGAGGGAACAACCCGCAGGCCAGACCCGCCGCCGGCGAACCGCCAGGACCAGCGCACCGGGAGCAGCCCCCTGAACCAGGACAGCCACGCAGGCGCGGCACTGGGAACGAGCTTCAGCGCCTCGGAACACAGCTCGGCGTCACACGCCAGCAAGATCACCGGGAGGATCTGGAATGCCGGGAGCAGCAGCGTGCTGCGGACAGACCGTCAGCCGGCGCGCCTAGTGGCCGCCGTACGTCGCGCGGACGCAAGGGTCCGCGAGATCTCTGCGTCGGGCAGCCCCGAGCTTCGCGCCGCCTCGGCGAGTCCAGTCAGCGAGTCTGCACGCCCCGCTTCCACGAGCCGGCACGCGGCCCAGAACAAGCCCGCGTTCCGGTTGCCCTCCTCAAGCGCGGCCACCCACGCGGCCAGCCGGTCAGCATCGCAGCGCCCCGGGCGCTGCCGCCCGGCAGCGGGTCTGCGCCCGGCCGGGTCCAGCAGGCGGACGACCGCGTCCCAGTCCAGGCAGGTCCCCGCGGCACGGAACTGGACCACCCGGTAGCGCCGGCCGCCGACCTGCGAGGGCGGGGCTAGGACATACCCGCCAGCGGCTTTGAAGTCCAGATGATAAGCGGCCAGGCGGCTGCTGCGCTGCCCGGTGCCGGGGTAGTAGGCGTGCAGCCCGCCACCGGGAGTCGCCACAATCGCGAGCGAGCCTCCGGCCAGGCCCGCCTGCCGCAGCTGGCGGAAGGCCGGGTAGCCGCTGCCGCGCGGCCGGACGTCGACGTCCAGCACGTCGGGCCCGGGCGCGCCCGTGGCGATCGCCACGTTCCGGTCAGCATCGGCCTTCCACCAGGCCGTGATGCGGTCAGGATCGGTCGTGGCGTCCCTGAAGCCGTGCGGGGTAGCCGGTTCCTTCGATCCGGGCTGGCACGGGAACACCGGCCAGCCGCGCCGCGCGTAGGCCAGGGCATGCGCGGCGGCGCCGGCGTCACCGCCCATCACGGGCCTCACGGGGAGCCGGGCTAGGCGGGACGCGCCGGGCAGCCAGCCGGGGCCGGTGATCGCGGCACAGTCGCCCGGGCGTCACCGCCGGCGTGGCGCGAGCGTGGATATCTGTTGCGCAGCCTGGAGCGCCTGTGATAGCCGCGCCGCTGGCATGCCTGAGATCAGGAGCCCAGGGGAGCAGGCTCGAGCTGGTCATGGAGAACCTCCTAGCGCACGAACCCGCCAGCCAGGCACGGCCAGCGGGTCATCAGGTATGGATGCAAACCGCGTGTAACGCGGAGCAGCGGGTGCCGCCGGCGAGCGGCCGGCGGCACCCGCTGAGAGTGCAGTCAGGCCGCGATCTCCCCGATGCGATCGGTGTCCTGGCCGTCCTGGTCACCGGCGACGGGCCGGCTGTCGTCGCCTGGGTCCCCGCCGGGGAAGTCGTCCGCAGCGTCGCTGTCCGCAGCATCGCCGCCGGAGATCTGGCTGTCTGGGATGCCGTCACCGGCAGTGTCGTCAGCGTCACGACCGCGCTCGCCGGCCGGGATAGCCGGGTGTTCCGCGCTGCCAGGGTCGCCGTCGGCGGTGCTGTCTGCCGTCTGGTCACCAGCGCCCAGGATGTCGTCAGCCGGGATGTCGCCGGTGTAGGGCATGCCGTTGGCGACGGCTTGTTCGATGCCGGAGAGGTGGTAGCCGATGGCGGCGAGGAAGGTGAGGTAGGTGCTGGCGGCGGCGCGGGGGCAGGGGCTGTACCGGTCGGTGCGCCAGGTGTTGCGGCCCTCGGCGTCGGTCATGGCGTGCTCGTAGGCGGTGATGACCGGGGCGAGCATCAGCACCATCAGCCGCCCGGTGTTAGCTGTGTCGCAGGCCTGTTCCCAGTCGGCGGCGTCGTGGCCGGTAAGCGTGGCGAACAGCGCCTTATTGGCGGCGGTGGCCAGGCCGGAGCGCAGCGGGTCAGGCATGACGATGAGCTGCCGGGCGAGGAACGCCTGGGCCTCGCGCGGCACCGAGCGTCGGGGGAACAAGCTGGCGGTGAGCCAGCGGTGCCGGACGTCGGCGGCGGCCTGCCAGGCCTTGTTCCCCGAGATCACCAGCCGCCGGTCTGGGTCTGCGGCCGGGTCCGGGTGTAGCCGTGCTCCAGCGCGCCCAGCAGCGTGCCGGTGGCGTCGTCGTCGCCGTCAAATTCGGCGAGCACGGCCAGGTCCTCCAGGGTCAGCTCGCGGCCCAGCCCGGCCGCCCTGGCCCGGGTCTCGGCCGGCAGCCCGCCGGCGGCGAGGGCCGTCCGGACCTGGGCGGCGGTCCGGCCGGTGGCCTTGCGGATCCGGGTCCTGCTGGCACCCGCCTCATGCGCGGCGAACAACGCCGCGGTCTCCTCCAGGACGGTGTAGTTGGCGCGGTAACCGTCGCTGTTCGCGAGCAGCATGTCCAGGTACTGGCCGGCCTGGTCACCGGCCCGGCCCGCGTCGACGTCACACGGCACCTGCGCCAGGCCCGCCCGGGCGGCGGCGGCCAGGCGGCGGTGCCCCTCGATGACCAGCCACCCGCCGCCGGGGCTGGTGGTGATCAGCAGCGGGATCCGCACGCCCTCGGCCGCGACCGACGCGACGAGTTCCGGAGTCAGGTTCAGGTCCTCGCGGACATTGCCGGGATGAGCGGTCAGCTCGCTGACCGCGATCATCAGCCGTCGGCCGGCCCCGGCGGCGGCCGAGTTGTCGGCGGGCTGACGGTCAGGACCGCCGGCGGCGGTGACCGGCTGGTCGTCGGGAGCGGTGACGGTTGCGGGTTCGGAGTAGGCATGCATCGCAGGAGTGTCCTTTCATCAATGTTTCCGGCCGCCAGCGGTCGCAGGCAGCCTTGATCTGGGTTGCGGAGTTCAGGCGCAGTGATCGCCGGGCGGGCTGGCGGGGTGCAGGGGGCAGCCGTCGAGCGTGACGGCCAGGGCGTCACGCTCGGCGGGGGTGCTGGTGGTGATCTCGATCAGCAGGCCGGGTCCGGCCGGTTCCTGCCGCACGGTGACCGTGGTGTCGCCTGAGTCGATGCGGGCGACCGGCCATCCCAGGGTGGTCTCGGTGGTGCTGACCTCGATGTCGCGGCCGCGGACCAGGACCCGCCCGGTCCGGGCCAGGATCAGGGCCACATCGCCCAGCAGCGCCTGCTCGCCGTCGGAGCTGCTGGTCAGCAGGGCGTGCAGGTCGTTCAGGGCAGCCGTGTCGCTGTAACCGGGCCGGGTCCGCGGACGCAGCCACGTGACGGTGGCATCAGGCATAGCGGCCTCCTTTCAAAGGCGCGAGAAACACAGACCCCGCACCTCACGCCGGGGCTGGGCGCGGGTGCCGGGCCTGGGCCGGTTGGGGTTAGAGGGCGGCGGCGATCTCCAGGGCACGCAGCGCCTGGGACTCCATCTCGTGCGCGGCGTCCGCGTCCGGCAGGGTCTGGGCGACGCTGGTCACCGCGTGCAAGATCCCGCCGGCGGTGACGTCGCCGCCGCGGATGAAATGGGCCATGATCTCGGTCTGCTGGGCGTCGGTGAACCGCAGCCGGCCGCTGACCACCTGCACCGCTTCCTGCGGATCGGCGAGCGGGTGCCCGGCATGGGCCGCGACCGCCCGGACCACCCGGTCCACGTACCCGGGCTCCAGGAAGGTGGTGACGGCGTCGGCGGTGCGGGCGGTGATCAGCGCGAGGGTCTTGTCGAGGGTGTTGCCGGACCAGGTGACCACGCCCTGCTCCAGCCGCTCGCCCAGGTGCACCGCCCGGATCGCGTCCCTGCTGATCGTCATCCCGTTCCGGCAGACCTGCACCACCAGCCGCGGGGTCAGGGTGAACGCGCCGCACCCGGTCTCGCTGTTGGAGATCACGAACCCGGCGAACACCACCGGGTTCTCCGCCCCGGACGCGCCGGTGAACGGGCTGCGGTACCCCGCCAGCAGCGCCGGCGCCAGAACCGCGACCTGCTCGCACACCACCCGCACGTACATCCGCCGCTCGGTCAGATCACACCCGTCAACCTCGACCGGAACACCGGCGGCCCGGACCCCGTCCAGCGCGGCGAGCAGCACGTCCAGGTTGTCAATCCGCCTGTACCCGTCCGACAGGAACGCCCGCGCCGCCCCGGCACCGGTGCCCGAGCCGGGCCGCAGGCAGCGGACCAGGAACTTGCGGGCATCGCCGTCCAGCCAGGCGTTGACGTTCGCGTCGTACAGGCCAGGCTTGACCTCGCGCAGCCGCCGCAAGTACGGGCCGGGGATGCCGAGCTTGTCCGCCAGGCCCTGATCGCACACCTCGGTCGGGGTGTACGTGCCGACGGTCATCGTCACCCCGTCCGGGCCGAGGACCGGGTCAGCGCCATCAATGATCAGCTGCCCGTTCCGGGCGCGGATCGCGGCCGCCGGGGCCACAATGTCGACCTTGCGGGCCTGCTGATCGCGCAGCATCGCCGCGAGATCGCCGAGTGTCACGTTCCGGACCCCCGCAGATGGGGTTGCGGGGTCGGTGGTATCGGTCATGGGGTGCCGTCCTTCCGCGTGCCTGAGTGTGGTCGTCCGGGCGGCGGGTGCCTCCCGGGTGGTCAGGCGGCAGGCGCCGCGGCGGACGGAGCCCGCACCACCGGCCGGCCCCGGGGCGGGCAAGATGTTTTCCCAGCGGCACCGCCCGCGCAGTCAGGGAAAAGATCTTTGAACGACCGGGGGTGAGCGCAGCGAAAGGCCGGTTGCGGGAACCGACACAGCGGCGCAGGCTGACCACAGCCGGGAGGCACGCCCGGACGACCTTCAGAGAGCAGATGGACCACGGCCAGGTAGGGGCCGGTGGGAGCCAGCGTCAAGCCCATCGCGGACACCGACACCAGGGACACGTACACGGCCTACAAAGACGGCCGGAGCACTCCACTCCAGCGCCGAAGTGCCACCTGTGGGTGCATTCGTGTACTACGCCTGGACCTAGCCTCTGTGGTTGAGCAGGGAGGCGACCCCGCCTCCGATTTTCTGCATGTGCTCGCGTCTGGTCGCCCCTCTACATGCCTTGGCGGTTTTCAAGGCCGGGTTTCGCAGATGAGTTGTGGCTGCCTGACCTGGGCAAATGCCTCCAGCGCAGTCTGGATGGCGAGGTTCATCCCGTGCATATCCCGCCCGTGCTGACAGACTGGGCCGTCCACTTTCAGGAGTAGCAACCCGGCTGGTGAGGGTCTCTGTTACCAAGGTTGGCAGTGGTCCGGCGGCGCGTCGGTGGCTGCCCGTGTGTGGGGACGTAGCCGTCAGCGGCCCGCCTGGTGAAAGGACTGCACTCGGCTGTCAGCGGAAGCTTCTGGCTGCCAGAACCTGGGCGTCGTTGTCGTTATGCGGCAGTGGACACGCCGCGACGCAGGTCCGCGCAGTCGCGCTAAACCGAAGTTGGCACAACCTCATGGCACGGGCACTCGCACGGCTCATCGTCTTCGCCAGGTGTGAAATGCACGGCGCCCAGGCACGGATCGCAGTAATCAAACCGTTCTTCTGGGTCAGTGATCATCTCGGGCGGCAACCCTATGGGTATCCCGTCAGCGGCGCGCGGCCACCACGGCGGTATCTCACTCACGGCCTGAGTCTAGAGGCTCGCACAGTCAACTGGGATGGCGAGAGGATATTGCCCCCTGACCTGGCCTTGATCATGGGGGAATGGGGTGGACGCCACCGATGACCGTCCGCTTTTCAGGAGTGCCAGATGCACAGGTTGGCGAAGGTTGCCGCAGCGTAGACGGTTGCCGATGTGTTCTCCAGGTCGGGGCTGGTTGCCGTCGTTGCCGTCACCGTTGCCGTCAGCTCACAGCTCAGCAGGTCTCTTCGGCGGCTAGCGACAGCTGGTCTGGCAAGCGGTCTGGGTCGCGCGGCGGGTCAGCCCGAAGAGGCCGCACGCCCGCCGCGCGTGGCCTTGGCGCGACCGTGGCGAAGCCCGCTCAGCCTGGCGCAGGTCGCAGACCGACAAGAGCTTGTCGGAGCTGTTCTCGGCCGCTTGCGTAGCGTAACTCGACTCCTGTACCCGGATCTGGCCTGGTGTCCTGGCATCCGCCTCGCGGTTACGGATCGAAAGGTCGAACAGGAGCTTTGCGCCTTGGCACCGCTATCGGATGCCCAGAGTACATAATCGTTGCATGCTTACCGTTACTTTGGTGCTGGCGGTCGTCGGCACGGTTACTGGTGTTGGCTCGCTTGGATGGCAGATAATCTCGTTCCAGCGGTCTGGTCCGGTGGTGAAACTTCGCGTCGGATACCCCCAAATGCCAGTCCACGACAAGAACGGCAACCTATTCTACACGGTCATAGTCTCGGCTTTCAATGTAGGTCGCGGTCCTATTACCGTCTCCAATTGGGGAATCAGGCTGCCAGACAATGATTATCTGGACCCCACCTTCGGTAATCCGCCAGCGTCTGAGTTCTCCGATCCCCTTCCGTTCCGCTTGGAGTCCGGTAATTGTGGGACGTGGTTCATGTCGCTCAACGACATTGATAAGAGATGCGATGAGTACTGCATTCGCCGCAAGGATCTCATTGCCTTTGTGGAACTGGCCGACGGCACCGTCCGTGAAGCGCCGCTGCCGTAATGGGGCGTGGCGCGCTCCGCGCGCCCTTGACGGACTTGTGAAGAAAGTTCTCACAGGAGCTAGCTGATGACGCGGGAGGCGCGAGTGGCGCGGCTGGCGCAGGGGAGGCTAAGGGCGCTGAGTGCAGGGCATTGGCCATGCGTGGCGCAGTGGCAGGCAGCGACCAGGTGCCGCAGGAGCCGCTCTCAGTGACACATCACTGCACATGGCCGACCGGATCGACGGTGGAGCGTCAGGGCATACGCTCAGGTCAGGCGGCATTTGTGCTGATCAGTCAACGGAGGGTGTGGTGTCCAACAGCAGTTCAAGACCCAGGGGGACTTGAACTGCTGGCCTATATCTTCGGCGCCAGCCCGGAACTATGGCTGAGCGTCTGACCAGCGGATCCCGGCACAGCCGTCGCCTTGCCCGCCGGAGTGGTCAGCGCCTGGACGGTCGGCCGCCGCGGGCGGCGGCGCCTCGACCACGCCGACCGGTGCCGAGCACGGCCCAGCGCCGCGCCGGTCGGCGCGCGGCCGATCACGCGACCGTGATCCCGATTCTTGCCGCCGCGATCGGCGAGCTGTGCATGCATGCCGCTGCCCGCGACGAGCCGGACCGTGCCGCCGCGCTGCGGCTTCTGATCGGGGCGTACGGGTCAGATGGCACGTGCACGCTGCGTCAGCTCTGCGAGGTCAGCCGAGCTGGCGGCCGTAGCCGAGCGCGGGACCGTCCCGGCCGAAGCGCGGGACCAGACGCGGTCCTGAGCGGCTTGTGTGCGGCGCCGACCAGGACAACCAACAGAATGCCATATCGTTCCTCATGGACAGTGGCGTGATCGTCGCGGCGGTCATCGGCGCGGGCGGATCGGTAATCGGTGGCCTCGTGGGTGGCTGGCTTGCCCTAGTCGCAGGCCACAGGCAGTGGCAGCGAGATTCCGAAGCACAGCGGGCTGAGCGTTCTCGTGCGGCAGCAATGCTGATCGCCGAGTCAGTTGCCGAATTGGAGAAGGCGGTAGTCATCTACGCGGCTGGGGAAAGTGACAGCATCGGGCTGCGCGTGGCCTTCAACGTTTTCGCTCAAACAGCCGGAGTGCAAGCTATAGCCCTGGCAGATCGGGATCTCAGGAGCCGCGTGCGCAATCACGTGGAATGGGTCGGAACGTTCGCTGCGATCGCCGATCAGCGACAGGTCGAAGCTGTGCTAGTCGAACCCATGCGCCGACACGCCGACGCTCTGATCGATGCGCTCGATTCTCACGTCAACGACCTTCCGCTTCCCCCGTATCAGCCGCCGCCGCTGGGCGATGCAGCCGCTCTGATCGAATGGCAGCCGGTAGGCACGCCCGGCTCCGGACCGCTTCCGGCATGAATCCGTCTGCCGAAGCGGCCCTGATAAGCGGCGGTTGGGCGACCGTGGTCGGCGCGCTTGGCTACTGGTTCAACCGGGCAACGGCCAGAGCGACCATCCAGGCGACGAACGCGAACGCTACTAACGCTCTGGACGCTGGCCACCAGGCACAACTGTGGGAGAAGCGGGCGGAGGCATATGTCGATGCCATGACTGCGATCGAGCGGCGCCGGGCCAAGCGCGACTTCCTCGCCGCGCCGGTTCAGATCCATGACGAGGCAACCCAGCAGCGGATGGTGCAGGAGGCATTCGCGGCGCCAAAGGACGACGACTGGGCGCGCATCAGCGCGCGGGTTTCTGTCTATACCACGCCGATGGTCCGGCACGCCCTGGAGCAGGCCGCGATGGCCGACCATCAGATGAATGTCAAGATGATCCAGCACAAGTCCCTCATAGAACGACTCCACGGGCCGTCGGCCAGCGTTCCTACTGGCGAGCAGATCATGGCCGCATTCGAGGCGATCCAGGCTGCGGCCGAAATGGCCAACACGGCAGACGCGGACCTGGCCACTGCCATGCAAGTTGACCTGGAGCGCAGGCCAAGCATCGCTTTGGCCGGCCTTCCAGGCCAGGAGCCAGCGGAGATGCCGCCGGATCGCTCGCCAGGCGAAATACGGCGCCGATGGTCCGTCCGCCGATAATCGGATAATGACGACGCTGCGCTTCGAGCCTGGCTGCTCCTGGCGAGCGGTTCTTGGCGCAACCCGTAGCTGTGGCTGAGCGCGCCCGCCCGTGCCACGGCGGCCGGTGCCGCACGTGGCCCATCAGCGGGCAGCGCTGAGCACAGGCAACGGCACGACCACGGCCGGTCAAACGGTCGGCGGGCAGTGCCTCGACGGCCGCAGTGCCCGAACGACGGCAAGCGCCACATGGCGGCTGGCGGCTCGACCGCTGTGCGGGGGAGGTCACAGGGCAGGACGAGCACCCGCCCGGCGAGCAGGACCCACCAGAATTGGATTAATCCGGCTCCGCATGTCACAGCGATCCGGCAGGCTATGGGACTGGCAATATGTCAGCAGAGAGGAGTAATCGGAGCCAGTGAGCAATCAGTGCCATGCGCTGCTCCGCCGGGGTGACGGCACGCGGCACAAGCGATGGTGCCTTGTGTCCCCTGCACCGGAGTACGACGTCACGTGCCCATGGGGGCATGTGACCCGCGGACCGCTTTGTACCGAGCACGCGCCGGTCAATGGAGCGCCGCTCCTGCGCTACGTCTGGAAATGCCAGGACTGCCATCCATGCCAGGCGAAAGGATATCGCGGCTGGCCATGCCGGGCGCTGCCAACAAGCGCGTTTGAGTGGCAATGCCGCTGCGGCGAGGTAATCACCCGATGGATCTGCGCCGATGACGCCGAGCGTACCGGCATGGAGGTCGCATGGGGCGCGCCCTGCCCGCGTGGCGGCCGGCCTGGAGATGGGCACGCATGGGCGACCGGGGGCCGTCGGCATAATCATCCCGGCTGCTGCGCCGGGCCATCTCGCCCTGCGCCGCCTCCGGGACGCGAATGGCCCACGTTCGAACTGTCACCGTGGGTTATGTGGGCTGCTATGAGTCAGCTAGCTCGAGAGGAACTACCTCCTGAAGGACTGACCCCGGAGCAACTTCTGACGCTCGTCGAGATCACGCCTTGGCGGATCGCCACCGGATGGGTCGAGTCGCCGCCCTCAGACCCACGGACCGAATGGACAACGCTCGCCTGCGAAAGCGACAGTGCCGGTCAGAGCGTCGCTGAGTTCGTGGTCGAGGCGGCCGAGTGGGAAGCCCGCGGCCTCCTTCGCTGGGATCAGGAAAACCAGACAGCCGAGCTGGCCGCCGCCCTTGACACGGCGCTCCAGTATGCGGGCTTGGAACCACCGGTGATCTAATGCCCTCTCGGGTCAGCGTGCCATCGATAGAGAGAGCTTGGCGCCACTGGCTCGGCCAGCTATGCGGAATCGGCCCCTGCACGGCCGCCAATTCGCCCCCGGGCAGGGCGCGGCGTCCGGCGCACGACCGCACCAACTACGGCGCCGGCCGTGGCCGAGCGGCAGCGCGGGCACCAGCTCGGCCACCGCCGGGCGGCAGTCAGCACCTGGAACACGCGCTCGGCTGGTGCCGAGCGCGGCTACCAGACGAGGGAACTCTACCCGACTTACACCACTGACCCAGGTGTGGACAAGGTAGCAGACCTCATAGTGCACTTCGGCAGCGCCATGAGCCTACCCAAAGAACAGCGCGAGGTAGAGGTGCGGCTGTACTTCGGCGACACGCAGATCAGGGTGGAAGCGGAGAACGTGCATACTGGGCAGGTACAGAAGGCCCAGGTTAAGTGGACTCCGACCTGGTAGGAGCCGACGTCCAGGCATGCGATTGGAAGGGGGATCCGGTGTCATTCTGGAATGATCTGGGACGGCGTCTCGACGAGCTCGCGGGAGCCGTTGAAAGGCTCAGCCCTAGAGTCAGGGCCGTGGAGGAGAAGTGCGACGCTCTTGAGAAGAAATGTAACCCGCTCGCAGGGCAGCTGGCCGAAGTCGACCGGCTAGCCACGGACACTGCAGGAAAGTGGACCGCGGAAAAGCATCCGGGCAAGCAGACCGAGAACGACAACCGTCACCATGACTTGGCCGCTGAATATGCGGGGTTCCGGGACGGCGAGGTGTTCGCTCTCGCGATCGCTCCAACCAGAGACCAGCGGAGTTGCCTCGACGCTGGTCGGAGGAGTGGCTGGAGCGCACTTAACGAGCCGAGTGCGTGCGCGATCTTTCCCGACGAGGTCACGTAGTGTGATCGTTCCTGGGGGTGATTCGCGCCGAGGGTGGATCCGGCCGGGGTTGCCGGTCAGATCATGCGTTCGTGCTGCTGCACGCGGATC
>Ga0116217_10004180_pt1 | contig 12918 bp, 8 predicted proteins | sample Sb_taG_6_FD_89697 | JGI IMG/M metagenome (GOLD analysis project Ga0116217, IMG submission 89697) | Peat soil microbial communities from Weissenstadt, Germany - Sb_50d_4_PS metaG | ecosystem: Environmental > Terrestrial > Soil > Wetlands > Peat | place: Germany: Weissenstadt | collected 2010-09-21 | reverse complement strand
TGCGCGTCGACGGCGAGTTGACGGAGATCCGCACGCCTGACCTTCGCTTCACGCCGACCGAAGCGCGGGCCCTGTTCGAGTCGGCCGGTGTGCGGCTGTCGGACGTGGCGCTGGCGCAGTTGTTGCAGCGGACCGAGGGGTGGGCCGGAGGCCTGCGACTGGCCGCGATGTCACTGGCCGCCCATGACGATCCTGAACGGTTCGCGGGGGAGTTCTCGGGTAGCGAGCGCACCGTGTCGGGCTATCTCGTGGCGGAGGTGCTAGAGCGCCAGCCAGCGGAGGTGCGGGAACTGCTCCTCTGTACCTCGGTGCTGGAACGGGTCAGTGGGCCGCTGGCCGACTGCCTTACCGGCGGCTCGGGTGCCGAGCGGATCTTGCAGGAGCTGGAGGACGGCAACGCCTTTGTGACCTCGGTCGATGCCGGAAGGTCGTGGTTCCGCTACCACCACCTGTTTGCCGACCTGTTGCGGCTCGAGCTCCGGCGGATGTCTCCGGAGATCGTGGGTCAGCTGCATCGGGCGGCCTCCGACTGGTTCGAGCAGGAGGGCTACGCGGTCGAGGCGGTCCGCCACGCACAGATGGCGCGCGACTGGCGCCGCGCCGCACGGCTGCTTTTTGACAGCCGCATCGGCCTGATCCTCGATGGCCGTCTGGCCACGCTTCGCGCGCTGCTGGATGCCTTCCCGGCGCGGGTCTCGGCGGCCGATCCCGAGCTCGCGGTCGTGTTCGCCGGCGTTCGGCTCCGCGACTGTGCACTCGACGAAGCAGACGCGTACGTCGCCGTGGCCGAGCGGATCGCGGAGGCCGTGCCGGAGGACCGCCAAAAACTGTTCGGCCTCCATCTGGCGAGCGTCCGCCTCGCGCTGGCTCGCCAGCGCGGCGATCTCGACGGCGGCGTGCAGGCGATGCGCTCGCTCGAATCGGCGCTCGACGGCCAGCCGCCGAATGTGGCCGGCCGTAGCGACGATATTCGCGCCCTGGCGCTGATAACGCTCGGCACCACGGAGCTGTGGTCCCTGCGGTTGACGGACGCGCGCCGCCGTCTGGAGGAAGGACTCGCACTGGCACGGCAGACAAGGCGTCCCTACCTGGAGATCGGTTGCATTGCGCACCTGGCGATCGCCGCCCCGCTCAGCGGGCTGTCGGCGTCGGCCGCGCTTGCCCTCAGCGAGGAGGCCGTAACGATCGCCGAGGCCCACGGACTGGCCACCAATCCGATTGTTGCGCTCGCCTTTGCCATCGGCGCAGGCTCACTGGCCTGGCTGGGACGGTTCGACGAGGCCGAGCAGTGGCTCGAGCGGGCTGGGCTGGCGCTCCGCTCGGGAGGAGATCCGGGGACGGAGCTGGCCCTGCACCACGCGCGCGGCCTGCTCTACTCCGGTCAAGGCCGGCTCGAGGACGCGCTGGCCGAGTTCCGGAACGGGGAGAGGATCCAAGGGATGCTCGCCGGCGAGCACGCGCTCATGGTCGACCTGCGCGCGCGCACTATGCTGACGGAGGTCCGGACGGGCGGGCTGTCCGATGCCCGCGCCGCGCTCGACAGCATCGCCGAGCAGGACCGCGACCGGGCCGAGGTGCGAATCCCTGCGGCCGCGATCTCCCTTGCCGAGGGCAGCCCGGAGAAAGCGATCGAGCTGCTCGGGCCGGTTACGGAGCGCTCGGTCGAGTCCCTCATCCCGACGTGGGCGGCCATTCACGCTCTGCTGTTCGACGCCGCCGCTCGTGAGGAGATCGGCGACACGCGCGACGCGGAGGCATCGCTCGAGCGGGCCCTCGATCTAGCCGAGCCCGAGGGGCTGATCCTGCCCTTCACGATCATCCCGGTCGAGGACCTTCTGGAGCGTTATCCGCGGCATCGAACTGCCCACGCCGCGTTCCTGTCAACGATCCGCGACGTGCGCGCTGGTCAGTCTGCCAAGCCGCAGGACGAGCCCGCTCCCCTGCTGGATGAGCTCAGTGCCGCAGAGGTGCGCGTCATCAGGTATCTGCCGAGCAACCTCCGGGCGCCGGAGATCGCCTCCGAGCTGTTCGTCTCGACGAACACGATCAGGACCCACCTGCGCCACATCTACGCCAAGCTCGGTGTTCACAACCGTGCCGAGGCGGTCGTGCGCGCCCGGGGGCTCGGGCTCCTCGCACCGTCCCGTAGCCGCCGTTGACCCATTGTGAGAGGCTTGTTCTGACGCTACGACGCGACGTGACATTCCGAGCATGACACTGGGTGTTCCGGGAACTCGGCGGGCGATTCCCCGGCCGACGGTGGCAGCACGACGCCTGGTCCGGCGGGATGGGCTGTACGATCGTTTGTCAGCGCCGGAAGGCGGTGCGGTGGTGCTGGTCTGCGCACCGGCCGGAAGCGGTAAGACGGTGCTGCTGCGCTCGTGGATCGAGGCGGCGGGCCTGGAGGATCGGGCGGGATGGGTGTCGGTCGAGCGTGCCGAGCGGGACGCCCAGCGTTTCTGGCTCGCGGTGATTGACGCGCTCGCCGGTGCGGTCGACGTCGTGGAGCGCGTCGCGCCGGCGCCGACGTTCCACGGCCGAGCCGTCGTCGAGCAGCTCCTCGCCGATCTTGAGCTGCTGGAGGACCCGGCCGTGCTGGTCATCGACGATCTACACGAGCTCGAGTCGGCCGACGCACTGGAATGGCTCGAGCTGTTTCTGGCCAGCCTCCAGTCGCCGTTACGCGTGGTCTTGGCCACGCGTGAAGACCCGCGCCTCGGCCTTCATCGCCTGCGTCTATCCGGTCAGCTCACGGAGCTGCGGGCTCCTGATCTGCGCTTCTCGGTGGAGGAGACGGTGGAGCTGCTCCGAGCGGACGGGATCGCGGTCTCCGATGGGGCGGCGTCGCTGCTCTATGAACGGACGGAGGGGTGGGCGGCCGGCTTGCGGTTGGCCGCGATCTCGCTGGCGCAGCAACCGGACCCGGAGCGCTTTATCACAGAGTTCTCGGGCAGCGAGCGCAACGTGGCCGGGTATCTGCTGGCGGAGGTCCTGGAGCGCCAGCCGGCAGAGGTGCGCGAGATGCTGTTGCGCACGTCGGTACTCGAGCGGGTGTGTGGTCCCCTGGCCGATTTCCTTACCGGTGGTTCGGGTGCCGAGCGGATGTTGCAGGGGCTCGAGGATGCCAACGCGTTCGTGACCTCCCTGGACGCGAGGCGGTTCTGGTTTCGGTACCACCGTCTTTTCGCGGATTTGCTTCAGCTAGAGCTGCGGCGAGCCAGCCCAACGCTTGTTGGGTCATTGCACCGGGCGGCCGCCGAGTGGCACGAGCAGCAGGGGTTCGTCGTGGAGGCGATCCGCCACGCCCAGGCGGCGCGTGACTGGAGCCTTGCGTCCCGCCTGCTGGCGGACCATCACATCGATTTGGCCTTCGACGGCGGCTGGGGAACGGTTTGCCAGGTGTTGAGCGCGTTTCCTGCCGATGTAGCGGCTGCCGATCCGGAGCTCGCGCTCGTATCCGCCACCGCGCGCCTGCTGGACGGTGCACTCGACAAGAGCCGGGCTTATCTGGATCTCGCGGGCCGAATAGCCGACGCCGTTCCCGCGGATCGTAGACCGGGCTTTGACGTGCTGCTGGCCGCGCTGAGGCTCGCGCTCGCGCGCTGGCATGGTGATCTCGAGAAGGTGCTGGAGATGCGGCCGTTGTTGGAGGCGGCGCTGGCCGCGCAACCGCCCGGGGAGGGTGCCCTCGGCGAGGAGATCAGGTGTGTCGCGTTCCAGAACCTGGGAGTGGCCGAGCTCTGGTCATCGCGGCTGGAGGATGCCCGGCGCGACCTCGAGCAGGGGCTGGCGCTGGCGCGCCGCGCGGGACGACCCTGGCTCGAGATCCCGTGTCTCGCTCACCTCGGGATCGCAGGCCCGTTAACCGGCCTCTCGCTCTCCGCGGGGCTCGCGCTGAGCCAGGAGGCCGTGCGAATTGTCGATGCGCACGGCTGGGGCGATGACCCAGTGGTTGTCACCGCCCTGGCGACCGGCGCGATGGCGCTGCTCTGGCTGGGGCGACTCGACGAGGCCGAGCAATGGCTCGAGCGCGCGGGGCGCGCGGTGCGTCCGGGGGGTGAACCCGGCACCGAGCTGATCGTGGACTATGCCCGAGCGCTTCTCTGCCTCGCACGCGGCTCACTCGCAGAGGCGCTGGCGGCGCTCCACTCCGCGACGCAGATGGAGGGTCTGCTGGCCGGCGAGCACGCATTCGGGCCGGTCGTGCGGGCACGTCTGGTGCAAACGGAAGCACGCATAGGGGAGCTGCCTGCCGCGCGCGCGGCGCTCGATGATGCCAGCGACGAGGAGCGCAATGCCGGCGACATGCGCGCGGCCGCTGCCGTCGTCCAACTCTCAGAAGGTGAGCCAGAACATGCGATCGAGGTACTCGCCCCGGTGCTCGACGGTTCCGCTCCGGTGCTTCATGGGCCATCGATGAGGACGGAGGCGCAGCTGCTCGATGCAGTGGCCCGCGAGCAGCTTGGAGACCAGCGCGCGGCGGAAGCTTCCCTAGAACGCGCGCTTGACCTCGCCGAACCGGAGGGTGTCCTCCTGCCGTTCATCCTCGTCCCCGTCCAGCCGCTGCTCGATCTCCCGTCAGGGCGGCGCACCGCACATCCCGCGCTTCGGCGAGCCGTCCTCGACGTGCTGGCCGGTGCCGTACCGCACGGCGAAGCGCCGGCGGGGAACGTCGACGAGCTCAGTGAGGCCGAGCTTCGCGTCGTCCGCTACCTCCCCACCAACCTGAGGACGCCGGAGATCGCCAGCGAGCTGTTCGTGTCGACGAACACGGTCAGGACGCACCTGCGCCACATCTACGCCAAGCTCGGCGCCCACGGTCGCGCTGAGGCCGTTGACCGCGCTCGAGAGCTCGGGCTCCTCGCGCCATCTCACCCGCGCCGCTAGCGGTAACGCCGAATTAGCCTCCCGGGCGCGCCGCCTGAGTCACGCACCGGTGGCGGTTACTCAATCACGCAAAGTGAGTGACGACAGCTCACATCGGGCCGTTTGATCCTGCAGTCACCTGACATGGCGCCGGCTGGATCTCCACCGTCCGGACGCCACCACAACCTAAGGAGGCTAGATGGAGCTGCTTGCCACATATACCTTCGGTCAGGCGCTGCTCATCGTTTTGGAGTTTGCGCTGCTGATCCTCTGGATCTGGCTGGCTGTCACGGTCGTAGTTGACGTGTTTCGCAGCCACGATCTATCAGGCTGGGCGAAAGCCGGCTGGGTCGTGCTGATCGTTCTCCTCCCCCTGTTGGGAGTGCTCGTCTACGTCATCGCGCGGGGCGACAAGATGAAGGCTCACGAGGTGAGCCAGGAGCGCCTACAAGAAAGGGCGTTCATCGCCGACGTCGAGGACCTGAGGGCTCGTGGGATACTCACCGACGACGAGGTCCAGCGCGCCAAGACCAAGAGCCAGCCGATCACCAGCGCGCGGCCGTCACCAGACGACGACGTCGCCGAGCTCGAGGTCCTGAGGGATCGCGGGATCCTCAGCGACGAGGAGTTCAAGAGCGCCAAGCAAAGGGCGTTGGCTGCGTAGTATCCGAGCTGTCCGCCTCGAGCAGATCGCTGCGCCTCCTGACAACCGGCGCCCGGATGATCCGCTCGAGGTCGGTCAGCCGAAGCATGCCTCCCCGATGCGTGCCCAGCATCTGCTGCGGGACACGGTCCAGCGCTTTGTACCCTGACCGCCGATTCTGCGGAAGTTGTTTCGCCGATTTCCTCTAGCGAAGCCGGATGCCTCTCCTGACAGGCTGAGGGCCGCCGATCGATCAGGCCCGGACTCTTGATTCGGATCGTGATGGCTTAGCGCGTTCCGCACGGCCTCGAGTCTGCGCGGCGCCACGAGTGTGCTCCAGCAGGCGCTAACCCACATCGACGTCAAGAGACTCCGGGCGGATCCGACGCGGCGCCGAGCAGCGTATGGCCGGCCACCAGCTCCCACCAGCGGAACGACGTCGCGCCAAGCTGACACAAGCCGCGGCGGAGGAACTGAGGGTGCCTAGCCGCCTGCCCCCAGCGCGATCGGCACAACAACGTCTCGTCGGCCAGCACCCGATCCGGCCGCGCGAGATTGTCCGGCAAATTCCGCACTCGACCGGGAGCACCGCGTCCCGCAGACACTCCACCTGACCGGCCGCAAGCGTCAGCATCAAACCTCCACCAGGTCAGAAAGCCACCCGCGAGCAGGCAAATCCTCTCAAGGCGGTGGGATGCAAATAACCGGGTTCTGACCGGCAGGGGCGAGACCCTTCCCGACCGCAACGAGGAGGCGCCAACTGCCTGGACCCGGACAACGATCCCTGTCCCTGCGGCTCAGGCCGCAAGACCAAACGGTGCTGCGGCCAGCAGCGCGGGCCCTCCGAGGACCATCTCGCGCGCGCACATATCGCCGCCCTCGCCCACGACGCCGCCCACGACCTCGTCGGCCGCTCCGAGCAGGGGCTCGAGATCCTCTGGGAGGGCCTCTTCGACCTACCAACGGTCGACCTCTCCCTGCACGTCAAGCTCCCGGAGCTCATCACCCCCGAACTGCAACGACTGCGCGATGCCGTCGCCGAGGACGATTCCAACCACGGCTGGGACGACTCCGCGCGGTGACAGACCAAGTCGACAGCCCGCAACAACGCCTCGCCGACGCGATCCTCCGCCTCCGCGCTCAGCACCGCCTCACCCCCACACAGGCCGCCTACGCCATCTATCACCTCAACACCCGATCCCAACACCTCCTCGCCGCAAGCGTCACCCACGCCATGGCCGTCGCCGTCGGCGCAAGCCGCACCCCCGGCGGCCTCAGAATCGCCGGCTAACCCCGATCATTCATCCAGCGGTCGTAGCCGGGTCTGGCTCTCGCTAGACGTGGAACGGAACGCTGGTGACGACGACCTTCGAAAGCGGTGCGAGGGCGTGGCGTAGCCGAGCCGCCGTGTCCTCGTGCAGCAGCCTCTGCCAACGATGATGAAGGGCGAGATCCGGAACAACCACGGTCAAGGTGAGGTCGGGTCGCTGCGCGTGGAGCGATTCGATGTAGGCGACCGTTGGCGGGATGACGGCGCGGTAAGGAGACTGGATGAGCTCGAGCGGCACGTGGTTGCCCCAGGCGGTCCAGTACTGGCAGAAGCGCTCGGACTCCTCGGTGGTGGGGCTGACGTGCAGCGCGATCACGGGCTGACCCAGCGAGACTGCGTAGGCGAGGGCGCGCACGCTCACCCGGTCCAGATGCGCCATCGGAACGATGGTGAGGTTGGAGATCTCGGTGGGCGTCTCCTCGCTCTCGCCATCCCGCGGTCCCGAGACGCTGAGCGCGATGGAGCCGGCGACGCGATCGAAGTGGCGGCGGGTGAGCAGGGCCACGCCGGTGAAGGTGAGCACGATCAGCAGCGACACCCAGGCGCCGGCGGTGAACTTGGTGACGGCGGCGATGAGGAACACGACCGCCGACATTGCGCAGCCCATTGCGTTGATCGCAATGCTCGTGCGCCAACGCGCTCCCCGCTGGCGCCACCAGTGCACGACCATCCCGGCCTGTGAAAGCGTGAACGCGAGAAACACGCCTACTGCATACAGCGGGATCAACGAGCTCGTGTTGCCGCTGAACGCGATGAACACGAGCGCCGCCACGATCGACAGGAAGACGATCCCGTTGTTGAAGGCAAGGCGATCGCCCATCTTCAGGAACGGCCTGGGGGCGAAGCGGTCTCGTGCGAGCAGGAACATCACGCGCGGGAAGTCGTTGTACGCGGTGTCGGCGGCCAGCAGGAGCACCAGCGCGGTCGCCGCCTGCGTGTAGACGTAAAGTGGCCCGCTCCCGAAGTCGAGGTGCGCGAGTTGTGAAAGCACTGTCTGACTGGGCTCGGGGACGATTCCATCGAGGTGGACGACGACGACGATCCCGACGAACATGGCGATCAGCAGCCCGATCATCCAGGTCAGCGTGGTCCGCGCGTTGCGCCACTCGACGGGCTTGAACGCCGGCACCGCGTTGGAGATCGCCTCGATGCCCGTCATTGCGGTCGAGCCAGAGGCGAAGGCGCGCAGCACAAGCAACACGCCGACGCCCTGGGAAGCGTGCAGGACGGGAGGCGGCACCGGGTGAAAACCACGTCGGCCCGCGTCGACGAACGCGACGATCACCAGCAGCGCAATCGCGAAGATAAACGCGTACGTGGGCGCGGCGAACAGCGCACCCGCCTGGCGCACACCGCGTAGGTTGGCGGCCAGGAGAAACGCTATGAGCGCGAGTCCGAGCGGCACGACCGCCGCCTGCAGCGACGGGACGGCCGATGTCACGGCCGCGAGACCGGAGGAGATTGAGACGGCCACCGTCAGCACGTAGTCGGTGATCAGTCCGGCTGCGGCCAGCAATCCGGGAACCTGGCCGAGGTTCGCGCTGGCAACGATGTACGAACCCCCACCATGGGGATAGGCGCGGATCGTCTGGCGGTAGGACAGTCCCACGGCCAGCATCAGGAAGGCGATCGCCCCCGAGATCGGCAGCGACCAGCCGAGGCCGGGACCGCCCGCGAGGACAAGGACGGCGAGCATGGCCTCCGGGCCGTAGGCCACCGATGAGAGCGCGTCGGCCGAAAGTACCGGCAGCGCGACCAGCTTCCTCATCCGCTCCTGCACGATCGCGGTGCTCTTGAGCGGCGGCCCGAGGACGGCGCGGCGGAACCGGCGGGCGACCGTTCTCGGATCGAGGCCCGTGCCATCCTCATCGATCGTCGCCTCCAGCTCGTCTGGCGAGCCGCTCGCCGGGTTGACGTGAACGAGGCGGCCCCCTCGAGTCGGCTGGCTCAGCTCGGGCTGGCGGCTGAGCGACGGGTCAATTGGGAGGGAGCGACTCCGTCCGTTGGAACTCTGTCCCCACTCGGAGCCGACCTCCCCCAGGGCCCGGAGCTGGTCCGCGTCCAGTGGCGGGAGGACCGCGTCCGGACTCGGAGGGGCGTTCGAGCTGGAATTCGCCTCGAGCATCGTCCGCCGGACACTGCGGGGCGGCCGGGTGACTCGTCGTCATGCGCTTTGAGTGATTTCCGTCCCTACCGGCGGACGATGGCGCCCGCGATCACCCGCAATGCGTGATTACTGCTCACTCGATCACACGGCATCGTGAGGCTCAACACAACCGGCGAGGATCACCATGAGCACATCGAACCGAAGGTACCGGGTCGCCATAGTCGGCTCTGGCTTCGGCGGCTTGGCCGCCGCTAAGGCCCTGCGGCGCGCCCCCGTCGACGTGACCGTGATCGACCGCACCAACCATCACCTCTTCCAGCCGCTGCTCTACCAGATGGCGACCGGCATCGTGGGCGCGGGCGACATCGCCCCGCCGATCCGGGACATCCTCCGCCGCCACTCCAATACGCGCGTGCTGCTCGGCGACGTGGTCGACGTGGACCTGGACGCACGCGAGGTGACGCTCGAAGCGGTTGGCAGGAGCACTCGGGTGGCCTACGACGCCCTGATCGTCGCAGCCGGGGGTTGTCAGTCTTACTTCGGGCACGATGAGTTCGGCGTGCACGCCCCGGGCCTCAAGACGATCGACGACGCGCTCGAGGTGCGCGGCCGGATCTTCGGCGCATTCGAGCTGGCCGAGGGGGAGCAGGACGAGAGACAGCGGTATGGGTGGCTGACGGTCGCGGTCATCGGGGCGGGACCTACTGGTGTCGAAGTCGCCGGTCAGATCGTTGAGCTCTCGCGCCGAGCGCTCAAGCGCGACTTCCGGACGTTCGACCCGGCGCAGGCGCGAGTGATCCTGCTCGACGCCGCCGACACCGTCCTGCCGACCTTCCCGGAGTCACTCCGGCGGCGCGCGCACCGCGACCTACGGCGGCTCGGAGTCGAAACCCGGCTCGGCACGAAGGTCACTGGCGTCGACGAGAACGGACTCGATGTCGTCTGTCCTGACGGATCGTCCGGGAGGATCGAAGCCCGCACCAAAGTCTGGGCCGCGGGAGTCAAAGCGTCCGCACTCGGGGCGCGTCTCGCCGAGAAGAGCGGCGCCGCGGTGGATCGGTCAGGCCGCGTCGCCGTGCTTCCGGACTGCACACTGCCGGGACATCCGGAGGTGTTCGTCGTCGGTGACCTGATGAGCCTCGACGGGCTGCCAGGCGTCGCCGAAGTTGCGATGCAATCGGGCCGCCACGCGGCGCGGACGATCGTCCGGCGCCTCCGCGGCGAGGACACGATGCGCGAGTTCCGTTACTACGATCTCGGGACGATGGCGACGGTCTCCCGCTTCCGCGCCGTCGCGTGGCTCGGTCCGCTCCGTGTCGGTGGAGCCGTGGCCTGGCTGCTCTGGCTCGTGGTCCACCTCGCGTTCCTCACCGGCTTCAAGAATCGAGTGGCGACACTGGTCCGCTGGGCCATCGCGTTCCTCGGACGCGGCCGGCCCGAGCGCACGATCATCGAGCGGCAGGCCTTTGCGCGAACGCGCAAGCCGGAGCGCGGGTCCGGAAATGATCTGGCGATGACGAGCCAGACGACAGTGAACGACGCGTAGTCCAACCGGCACTCCGCCCGACACCGGTGGGTCCGGTCAGGCGCGACCGGTTGCTGGCCGTGCGGTTGGACGCATGAAACGAACGGCGCGGGTCCGTTCGTTTCATCCGCCCAATCGGCTGCTACGAGGACGTTCGTCCACGCGGAGGGTTCCTACGCCGCTGCCGGACGTGCAATCGCCGCCAGGTCCGCGGCTGCCGCCTCTTCGGAATCGAGCGCCGCCACATACGACGCGAACGCGAATACTCGCATTTCCGGCTCGGCATGAAGGAATCGATCCCACCGAGTGGAGACGACGTGAGCCGCCGCACGCCAAATCTCGAGCGCCTCGACACGGGCGCGTGACTGCTGTGTCCGGGTCATGAACATCTGATCTCTCCTTGCTGATTAGGTGCTGTCCTGTAATCCCTCAGCAGGATCGCGCCGCGTCGGGTGAGCCGTCGTCACGCGAAACCGATGATTCGCAGCGGCTGTCATTCACGCGCTCGGTCGGTGAGCTGAGCGGCGGTTGCGCTTGCTGCCGGAATAGGGGAGGGTTGTCTCGCTGCCATGGCGACGGCCAGCCGCAACCTCGTGCGACGGGCATCCGGACCGGCGGCTCGCGCCGCCGAAGCCGAACACGTTCCGCCCGCCGATCGCGCCGCGAGGGGCAAGTCGCTCCGGAGGGCGGCCCCCCGCTCGAGCCACGCCTCATGGGCGCCGAGGCCGGATCGGCCCGATCCCATCGCTCTGCTGGAGGAGCAGGCCGCCGAGCGACTGCCCGAGCTCGTGCCGATCCGCTACGGGCGGATGTCCGCCTCGCCGTTCGCCTTCTATCGGGGTGCGGCGTATGTCATGGCCTCGGACCTGGCCGATTTGCCGCACACCGGCATTCGGGTTCAACTTTGCGGCGATGCGCATTTGGGCAACTTCGGTGCCTTCGCCTCGCCGGAGCGGCATTTGCTGTTCGATCTCAACGACTTCGACGAGACCCTTCCGGGGCCGTGGGAATGGGACGTGAAGCGGCTGGCAGCGAGCGCTGCCGTCGCGGGCCGCGAGAACGCTGTGAAGACGAAGCGGCGGACGGCGATCGTCCGTGAGCTCGTCAGCGAGTACCGGCACGCGATCCGCCGCTTCGCCGCCATGAAGCCGCTGGATGTGTGGTACGCGCAGGCCAAGGTCAGCGACCTTCGGCGGCTGCTGCGTTCAACCGCCGGCGCAGACCGCGGGAGACGGTTTGACCAGGCGGTTGCCAAGGGCCGGCGAAGGGACAGCTCCCGCGCATTCGCCAAGCTTGCCGTCCTGGGGAACGGCGAGGCTCGGATCCGGGCAGACCCTCCGCTGATCGTCCCGATCGCGGATCTCCTCGACCGTTCCGCCGCGCTGCGGCTCGAATTGAGCGCCCGCAAGCTCTTGGAGTCTTACCTCGGCAGCTTGCGCGGTGATCACCGGCGCCTGCTGGAGCGCTATCGGTACGTCGACCTCGCACGCAAGGTCGTCGGCGTGGGGAGTGTTGGAACGCGCTGCTGGGTGATCCTGCTGCTCGGACGCGATTCGAGCGATCCCCTGTTCCTCCAGGCGAAGGAAGCGCCGCGCTCGGTACTCGAGCGATTCGCCGGCAGGTCGGAGTTCGCCAATCAGGGGCAGCGGGTGGTCGCGGGGCAGCGCCTGATGCAGTCGGCCAGTGACATCTTCCTCGGATGGTTGCGCCAGCCGCTTGGTCTCGAAGATCTCAAGCCGCGCGATCTCTACCTACGTCAGCTCTGGGACTCGAAGATCTCAGCCGACATCTCCGCGATGCGGGCATCCGATCTGGCCCTCTACGCCAGATTGTGCGCGTGGACGCTGGCCCGCGCCCACGCGCGATCCGGCGACTCCGTCGCGATCGCCGGCTACCTCGGTTCCTCCGAGGTCTTCGACCGTGCAATCGCTGCCTTTGCCGAGTCCTATGCCGATCAGAATGAGCGCGACCACGCCGCGCTCGTCGATGCCATAGCAACCGGTCGGGTGCAAGCAGATGCAGAGCGCTGAGCCGGAGCGAGAACGTCGTTAGCCGACGTTTCGGACCAGCCTGGCGTGGACGATCAGCTCGCTGGGGGTGCGGATTATGGCCGAGCGTGCTGTGGGTCCCCCTGGGGGCAGGCCAGAGCGGCAGCTCGGCCGTCAGCGTGCCCGTGCCGCCTCGGCTCCGGTCTCGGTCTCGGTCTCGCGGGCCAGGTAACCCCCGGCGCCGGCGTCGAACCGGCAGAGCCTCATCAGGACACCTCCGGGATCTCGACCGGCGCCTGCTCGGCGGCGTAGCCGCCGGCCATCGCCTTAGCGTAGATCTCCTCGAAGCTCATGCCTTCGGCGTAGTCGAACCCCACGCGCTCCGGGTCGACCTGCCCGCCGCACGCTGCGCGGGTAACGGTCCGCGAGCTCCGGCTTCCACTGATGTGACCTGGCTAC
>Ga0116217_10004177_pt1 | contig 12920 bp, 12 predicted proteins | sample Sb_taG_6_FD_89697 | JGI IMG/M metagenome (GOLD analysis project Ga0116217, IMG submission 89697) | Peat soil microbial communities from Weissenstadt, Germany - Sb_50d_4_PS metaG | ecosystem: Environmental > Terrestrial > Soil > Wetlands > Peat | place: Germany: Weissenstadt | collected 2010-09-21 | reverse complement strand
TGGCCTGTTCTCGTCAGTTGAGAATGCCAGTGATGCGTTCAGTCCGGCGACTTCGTCGGCGGTGAACCGTGTACCAGCCGCACCGATGTCGTTGACCATGTGCGTCGAGGGTGCCCCATCCTTGACGCGGTCTTATCGCGGCAAGGGTGGGAAAACAGGGATCTCATCTTTCCTTTTGATCTTGTCAATCCCTTCATCCTTTCGGAACCATCCAACCACCTGATTCCACGCTCATTTTTCCCCTGGCCAACTCTGCAGATTATTTCCCAGATATCGCTAAGCTTTAACTATGGAAGTTATAACGATGACCAAAACTGCACAAGTCGAAACTGTCGAATCCGAACCGAACCCAACTGCGGAGCTTGAGGCCAAACTCAATGACATCGAAGGGGTTGACCGTCCTGCCGAAAACCCTGCCGTCCTACGCTGTATACGGGCCTATAACCACGCCTTCAAAAGATGCCTTTCCAAAGATCCGGCTGCGACCTCCGAAGACGCCCAAAATGATGGCAGAGGCGCCTATCTTCGTGCCATGCCGCCCCTCGCCGGAATCAAGAACATTCGTGACTTTATCGCTTGCGTTACCTTTGCCTTGCTCACAGAAGTGATCGGCCCGGAACAGGCCGAAAACTACTTCGGCGCTTCCCGAGTCGCCCTCGGCGCCATTCGCTGTGGGTCAAGAGCGTCGTAGACCATCGTCCCCACCAGTCGCGGAGCGCGGATTTCTACCGTTTTGGGGGACATTTTCCACACTAACTATTGTGGAATCAACAACCGATCCGAAGAAAACCGGTCAAAAGCCGGAGTTGCAAATTTTTCTTGCCGTTTTGAGGGCGTTCTTCGACGCTAACTGTTTTGGAATCAACAAATCGATCCGAAAAGCGTGGTCAAAAAAGATCAAAAACGTAACCAATAGAACGCAAGGATTGCCGACAACCCAACCTCGAACCCAGCGCCAACCGCCCGGCCTGCGATCCGTTCCGATCGCTGCCAGGCGTTGGGTGCTAGGTTGTATCGACATATAGGGGTGCGCGTCGTTGCGAGTGAAAATCGGGTCAGACACCGGGGTCCCCGCAGACAGGTTTTCGTCTGTGGGGTGGAGGCGAGGCGGAGGACGACGGCTGTGGCGGGCCCACTGCCTAGGACGACAACGAAGTATGGCGCGATTTTCGCCGCAACCCTTTGGGCCGTGGCCGATTTTGCCGATTTCGTTGTCGCTCCTCGCTAGGAGACACCCGGTATCCGTCACTCGTCGCTCCTAGAACTCGGAAAAATCGGCTCTCGGCGACACGCGCCCCTATATGTCGATACAACCTAGGGCGCGCATGAAACTGAAACGAAGTCTACGCCGCGTTCTCGTTGGTGGCCCGTGAATCCACGGCGCGCACATTGAAGTGACTCATCCGAATCGAGAGCGCGCGTTCGATTTTTCGCAACTCGCCGCGCTCGGCCGGTCCGGCAAAGGTTGAAGCCACTCCCCTGGCCGAAGCGCGGCCAGTGCGTCCGACGCGGTGCACAAAATCCTCTGCAACTTTGGGCATATCGAAGTTGACCACGTGGGCGACGTTGGCCACGTCGAGGCCACGCGCGGCCACATCGGTGGCTACAAGCACACGGTGGCGGCCTTCAGTGAAGTTGCGCAGCGCCGAGTTCCGCTGCGCTTGCGTGCGGTCGCCGTGAATCTGGATGGCCGCATGGCCGGAGCGAGCTAACCGCCGTGCGACCCGGTCGGCTCCGTGCTTGGTGCGCACGAAGACCAGGAAGCTGCCGTTCTCAGCGTTGAGCAAATGTTCCAGGAGCTCCTGCTTTTTGTCCGGATTCACGCTGAAGGCGCGCAGCTCGACGTTCTCGGCCGGCTTCATGGTCGAGCCGATCTCGATGCGGACGGGGTTTTTGAGATAGTTGCGCGCGACTTGCTTGACCGCGCCTTCGAGTGTGGCCGAGTAGCACAGAGTTTGGCGCTGCGCAGGGATCACGGGGGCGATGCGGCGAATGGCCGGTCCGAAGCCCATATCGAGCATGCGGTCCACTTCGTCCAGCACCAGGATCTTGATCCGGTCAAGGCGAACAAGGCGGCGCTTGAGATAGTCCTCGAGGCGGCCGGGCGTGGCGACGATGAGGCGGACGCCGCGACGAATGGCTTCGATCTGCGGACGTTCATTCATGCCGCCGACCACCAGACCGACCGAGTACACGGGGCTGGGCCGGACGGCCTTGAAGGCCTGCTCGACCTGCATGGCCAGTTCGCGCGTGGGCAGCAGGATGAGCGCCTGCGCTCCAAGACCTTCCATTCTCTGCGAATCCGGCGTCTGCAGCATTTCAATGATGGGAATGAGGAAGCTGAGGGTCTTGCCGGTTCCCGTCTGCGCCGTGGCCAGCACGTCGCGGCCTTCGAGCGCGGGAGGAATTGCCCCCGCCTGCACCGGCGTGGGAATTTCGAATTTGTTAGCGTTGAGCCGTGCCATCAAGGCAGCGGAAAGGGAAAACTGAGAGAACTGAGTCGTCAAAACAACAATCTTTCTATTGGTTCCGGGAGCCCAAGATTTCATTCAGGCCTGCAAACGGAACCGGACACAAGAGGCGCGCCGCCACACAAATGGGCGCGAGCCTTCTTCAGAAAATGTGCGTAAGGAAGAACCGAAACCGTCCCTGGGACTGGCAGCAAGCATTCAAAAAAATGCTGGCGCGGAACTGACCCACGCTACACGAAACGCCTCTCGGCACACCGCCGATCGGCACCCTTCTTCCACGCATTGCATGCGCGGTTCCTGACCTTTTCTCGGATCAGGAGTTGAGTCACCATGACGGAAACTCAAGGGCTACGCTGTAGGGGCTTGGGGAAATCTGTGCAAGGCAGAGTTGCCTTCAGAGGGCAAAGCGCCGCTCACGACCAAATCACTGAGCGCAAACCCAGTGTAGCACAAGTCCGCATTTGCCTCGCCGCCTGGTACTAGAGCAGATGGAAGACAGAGTGCATCCGATCATGTCTCTGTCCATTCGGGTTTCATGCGAACGCTTTGGAGACGCAAACTCCATGAAGCGCTTCAAAGGCTTTATCGGGGCCATTTAGGGTGTCGATGCTCAGTGCATTTGTGCCTAATAAACGCGTCCTCAATCGCTTTGGATGGCACACTTGGTATCACTTCGAGGCTTTGCACGAATGGTTGAGACCACGCGCAATCGGAGCATCGCCAATTTGCAGACTTCTTTGTGGGCAATAGGATTGTTCGCGCAGTTTCAGTCATACTTTCAACTCTACGCTCATTTCCACTGCGAGTCCCGGGCCGCCCGTAACCGCCTGAATACGGAGCGCCGTTGTAACCGTACCTCGGTCTTCGGCTGGACCTTTGAGGCAGAAGATCATCCCGGTTCCCCGCATCCCAGCACCATTCGGCGTATGCTGAAAGTACATTCCGTTGTCCCTTTCTCGCCTCCAGCATCCCAGGCTCCGCTCCAGACGAGCATTTTGCGACTACGCAACCGAACGACTGGAGCTCAAAATGAGCAACATCAAGCAAAGCGATGTTAAGAATCATCTGTCGCCCCGCTTCAACCCGAAAATACATCTGTGCCAACCCGAAAGCGAGCCGGACGCAACTGGTTTCTCACAAGAGGAGCCCGCTGGCGGAGACCCAAACAGGAACGATTCCATGGAGAACCCACTCAGTCTTTCCTCGACCAGTGGCCGAGAGCCCATTGCGGGTGCGGCTCCCAAAAGCGCCCGGAATTGAAGACTCGCTCGATGTTCCTGCGCAGCCTCAGTCCAGGCTCGGGAAGCGGATGGTGCGCGGCGACGCGTACAGTTGTATTGCAGAACGAAGGCTCACGATGAATCACGCGACCATCATCTGGCCGAATTGGCTACCGCGCGTGCTGTGGTTCCGGCACGCTTGCCCTTGCTGCAACTCGGTTCAATTCAAGCCCAGTGAGATTCATTCGCTGGACGTACTTTTCTCCATGTTTGCGCTTCGCTCAGTTCGCTGCACGTTCTGCTGGCGACGCTACTACTGGTTTTCGTTACGAGTCGCGCAATGAGAATGGGCGATTGACCACTCAGCGAGCACCCTACCGGGACCTGTAGAGAAGTGCGCACCAAGCCGCCGAAATTCAGCGGGTGCGGGAAACGCAGACTCGCTCAACGGCGATTGACTCGGGGCCAACGAAGTACCGACGCTGGAAGTACAGCGCGAGATTCACAAGCGCTATCATCACCGGAACCTCGACCAGAGGCCCGATGACAGCCGCGAATGCGGCGCCCGAGTTGATGCCGAACACCGAAACCGCAACAGCGATTGCCAACTCGAAGTTATTCGAGGCTGCCGTAAACGACAGCGTTGCCGTCTTCGAATAGTCGGCTCCCAGCTTCCGTCCCATGTAGAACGACACGAGGAACATAACGACAAAGTAGATCAGCAGCGGAACTGCGATCCTCAGTACGTCCAGCGGCAGACGGACGATGTAGCTTCCCTTGAGCGAAAACATCGCCACGATGGTGAACAGCAGGGCGACGAGCGTCAACGGGCTCACGCGCGGAACAAAGCTCTTGTCGTACCACTCCCGCCCCCTGGCGCGAAGAAGAACGGTGCGGGTCAGGAATCCGGCAATGAAGGGAATGCCTAGATAGATGAACACGCTCCGGGCGATCTCGCCGATGGAGATGTTGACCACCGCGCCCCGCAATCCGAACCAGCCAGGCAGAATGGTGATAAACAGCCAGGAATAAACGGAATAGAAGAACACCTGAAACAGGGAGTTGAAGGCCACCAATCCCGCGGCATACTGCGTATCTCCCTTTGCGAGTTCATTCCACACGATCACCATGGCAATGCAGCGCGCCAACCCAATCAGGATGAGTCCGGCCATGTACTCGGGATAGGCGCGCAGGAAGATGATCGCCAGCGCAAACATCAGCACGGGGCCGATCAGCCAGTTCTGGACAAGAGAAAGTCCGAGCACGCGCTTGTTGCGGAAGACTTCATGGAGTTCCTCGAAGCGAACCCGCGTGAAGGGCGGATACATCATGAGGATGAGGCCCGCCGCGATGGGAATCGAAGTGGTGCCGACGCTGAAGCGATTCAGAAACGGCACCACGCCGGGAGCAAGCCAGCCAAGCAGAACACCGAGCGCCATGGCGCCGAAGATCCATGCAGTCAGATAGCGGTCCAGAAAAGACAACCTGCTCTTTTTCACTGATGTCTCCTACGAGCGGCCAATCTGGTCGATCTCGCGCTGGATGGCCATGTCCTCGAGCGCCGCCAGGGGCAGTGAGAGGAACAGCCCGATTCGACGGTCGAGTACCGTAAAGGCATCACGAAACGCACGCGCGATCTCTTCCGGCGTGCCTTTTACGGCGGCCGGATCGGCAACACCCCAGTGCGCCGTCATGGGCTGTCCCGGCCAGTAAGGGCACTGTTCCTTCGCCGCGTTGTCGCACACGGTGAAGACGAAGTCGAGTTTCGGCGCACCGGGCGAGGCAAATTCGTCCCACGACTTGCTGCGCAGGCCCGCGGTCGGAAGCCGGGCGAATTCGATTTGCCTAAGGGCTTCCGGCCGCACTTTGCCCGTGGGATGACTGCCCGCACTGTATGCGGTGAATTGCCCTTTGCCTTTGTGGTTCAAGATCGCTTCGGCCAAGATCGAGCGCGCCGAATTCCCGGTGCAGAGGAAGAGGACGTTGTAATGATCCGGCATCGCTAGTTGTTCGCTCCAATGGTTACTGGGGTGCAGCAGCCAGGCGCACAGCAGGCTGCGGCTGGTTTGGTGGCGCGTACAAACGCGCTCACGAATTTACCCGCGACCTGCGGCGCCAGTGCATCCACGTCCACGCCCGCCTCGACGAGGAACCGGCGTGCGTCCTCGACGTTGTACTCGCGGGTGATCTCGGTTGAGGCGGCCTCGAACCCCGCTGCATGCAGCTTGCTGAGATACTCCTGCTCGTCGAGCGCACCCGCCATGCAACCCACCCAGAGCAGCATGCTGGCGCGGATCTCAGCGGGAACGGGACCGCGTGTAACCACATCCGATACGGCGAAACGGCCGCCCGGCTTCAATACGCGAAAGGCTTCGCGGAGTACGCGATCCTTGTCGGCAGAGAGATTGATCACGCAGTTCGAAATGATGACGTCGACCGAGTTGTCGGGCAGAGGAATGTTTTCGATTTCGCCCTTCAGAAACTCGACGTTCTCGACGCCGGCTTGCTGCTGATTTGCGCGCGCCAATGCGAGCATTTCATCGGTCATATCCAGGCCGTAGGCCTTGCCCGCCGGACCCACGCGCCGCGCGGAGAGCAGGACATCAATCCCGCCTCCCGACCCCAGGTCGAGCACCACCTGTCCGGGCTTCAACTCGATCAGTGCCGTGGGATTGCCGCAGCCAAGCGAAGCCTGCACGGCCTTCGCAGGCAGTTCGCCCTTCTCCCCTGCACTGTAGAGGTTTGTGGTGATCGGGTCGCAGCAGCGCAGCCCCGGATCGCAGCACGCCTGCGCGCTGCCCGAATCGGTCACGGCCCTCGCCGCACTTCCGTACTTTTCCTTTACCTGTTGTTGAACGCTCGCCTTGGAATCCATTGTCGCGTCTCCTCGCATACGCTAAAACGAATGTATTCTCCACTGGACATATCTGTCAAGGCGTATATAATAAATATTGTGGATCGTTCGCCAAAGAGCTCCGACCTGGCACTGCTGTTTGCGGCACTATCAGACCGCACACGCCTGCGGCTGCTGAACCTGATGGACGGGCGGGAGGTTTGCGTCTGCTATTTCGTCGAGATTCTCGGCCAAAGCCAGCCTAAGATATCGCGACATCTTGCGTATCTGCGACGAGCCGGCGTAGTGGCTGCACGCCGCGAAGGCAAATGGATGCATTACAAGATCGTTGTTCCCCGTCACGCCGGTGCAGCCAAAATTCTTCGCGAAACGCTCTCGGTGGTTAGAGAAGAGAGGGCAATGCAAACCGATTTTGCGCGTCTCAGCAAGGCCTGCTGTGCGCCGCGCAGAGTCACTACGCTTGAGGGTGCGCCATTGCCGCTTCCGGTCGATCGCTCCCTATGACGGGAAACAGGAGCCGGTTACGAAGCTTCTGCTCCGGCCAAGTGCGCTGGGATGTCTTTCACCATTTCCTCCCATGCAGTAATTGAGTCGAGGACTCCCAAATCCGCTTACCTCTGCGGATAGCACGAACCAGAACCCGGTTCCATAGCTAAGTGCCGGGCAAGTGGCGCGGGGCTGGGTTTGAGAACCCGCCCCGCAGTTTTCTTTGAATTTTCCAGCGGTTGCGCTGATCTCGTCACTGGCCTTTCAGGCGCCGGTTCAATGTCTCCCGGTTCCCAGGTCGTCCGAACGCCCGGCATCCAAGCGGTACCACTGGGCGATGGGGCGTCCGCCCGGCCACGCTGGCTGCCACGTGGGAGAGCCGCTTTTGGTGCGCGTGATGGTGCACTGCTGTGGCCAGCCGTTAGGGGAGTCTTCCCATGGCTCCTGACGTCCGTACACGGTCAAATCGAGCAGGTGGTAGTTGTTATCCATCACCTCTACGCCGCGACTCGTCGTCCAATATGTCTCGAAGACCCTGGATTCCTGTCGCAGATAGCTGACGAGGTGCATTCTGCCGATCCGGCGTCCGATCAAGAGGGTCTCGAGTGATTCCCGGGGCGCAGAATACCAGGGCATCTCCCAACCCATGAAGTTGCGGTAGCGAGCGCTCTCCTCGTACGGGCCCTGGCAAAACACAGCGAAGGTGACATCTCGAGAATGAAGGTAGGACAGCTCCGCAACCTGCGTGGTGACCCACGTGCAGCCTTCGCACTGCTCGGGCGCAGGGTGGCCGCTGTGTCACATGAAGTAGTAGGCGATTAGCTGCCGACGGCCCTCGAACGCATCGAGAAGCGTGACCGGGCCTCGCGGGCCGATCAGTATTGTAGTAGCGTCGATCTCGACCATTGGGAGCCGCCCGCGGGCAGCCGCTATGGCATCACCTTCGCGCGTGTGAGCCTTTTCTCGAACCAGCAATGCATCAAGCTCCGCCTGAAATGCGCTTCGATCGACGATCCGGGGCGCTCCAAGCTCCTTTGTCGTGATGCCTATGATCGTTCCCCTCCTTTGCTGCCAGTCTTTGAGTTTGGGTGTCGCGCTCATTCGCAGCCGCATGCTTTTGCATCTGCTTCGCGCCTCCGGATGGCGGCTCCTGCAGGGTCAGTGAGGATATCGAGCCACATTGGGTGAATCGTTGTCTCGGCCTCGTAGTTGTCATGCCAGTTCCACCATTTGTATGGCGGGGTCTGCGGGTAGCCCTCAGGTGAATCCTCCCCGGTCTCCTGGCGGCCGAGCGCCGTCATATCGAGGTAGCTCCAGGTGGTGCCCATCGCCTCGTCGCCACGGCTGTTGATGAAATATGTGCGGAACACCTTGTCGCCGTCGCGAATGAACGCATTGTGGCCGTGCCACTGGTCCACTCCGAAGTCCGCATCGAAGCTGTCGGTCATGGTGTACCACGGCATTTCCCAGCCCATCCGTGCCTTCAGGCGCGCGATGTCTGCCTGTGGCGCGCGTGAGGCCCACGCGAGCGTGGTGTCGCGAGCGTTCAGGTGGGACAAATGAGACACCTGGTCGGCGCCGAGAGAGCAGCCGTGGCAGGCGTGATCGGGCCAGCCGAATACCCCGGGCTCGAAGAAGGCGCGATAGACGATCAACTGACGGCGCCCCTCGAACAAGTCGAGCAGGGTTGCCTTGCCCCTGGGTCCGTCGAACTCGTACTTCTTGTCGATAGCCATCCAGGGCATCCGCCGGCGCTGGGCGGCCATGGCATCACGGGCTCGAGTCAATTCCTTCTCTTTAACGAGCAATTGTTGCCGCGCCGCTTCCCACTCCTGCGGAGATACGATCGGGGGTGTCTTCATTGCGCGGTTTTCAGTTCCGTGCATTGTCTGTGTTGTCATCGTCGTTTTCTCCCTTTGTTGGATTTTGGTGTTTCGGTTCGGCCTATATTTCGGCTTATATATGACCGGGTATCTGGCGGTCATGTACAAATACAAATATTGATGCAGAATTAGAACGTGATGGGAGTGACAAGTCAAGAAAACGAGTGCTTGACCGATGCTTACCGAGGCTCCTCCGCGTAATCGCGACCTTGCCGGATTTCGAGAAAGTGATCAAATGAATACGCTCGATCTGCCGGATGATGAGCGCTTGCCGGCTCTCGCGAAGTTGATTGAGTCGGCGATGAAGGCTGATCAGACCGCAGGCGTCCGCAGCGCCTGTACCGAGTTTATAAAAGGGGCGTCGCTGTATTACAGCGTGCCAGAATGCGCTGTCAGGGTGCTGGCCGCCCGGCCGCTTCGAGTCTGCGAACAATGGGCTTCCGAGCTTTTCGGCGACTACACTCCCGAAACGATGTTGATCCGGGTGTGGATGCGAACGGCAGTGCGCAAGGAGATCACGTCATTCGGCACGTTTCTGAGCACGCTATGCCATGAATTTTGCCACCATCTCGACTACAAGAAGTTTGGGTTTGCGGACTCGTGGCATACACGAGGATTCTACGAACGGGCTGCTGTGCTTTACCATCACGCGCGGGGAACTCCGCCGAAGCATTTGTTCTGGGTGCCGATGGCTGGCAGCCGCTGGCGGATTGATTGGCCCAAGACGAATAAAAGTACGCGGGAGTAACACGAGATCGAAAGGGGCAACTCTCCCGACCTTTGACTTAATCGACCATTCCAAGCTATAAAAGTTCATGTCATGGAAGTGACTTCCATGACATCATTGCCGCAGCACCGTGCTTCGGCGCAACTCACCACTGCGATCGCCAGGATGTTCGGGAAGGCGGTGAAATTCCGCCACTGCCCCGCAACTGTGAGCGCACCTAGTCAGGTTCCCGTCCTTGTAGAGGTGTTGGAGCCAGGCAGGATTTCAGCCCGGGCCCGTCCGTACCCGCGGGTTGGCCCATGAAGCCACTGCAGCCGAACTTGCTTGATTCGGCTTTGGGAAGGCGGCTGAAGCAGCGCAAGTCAGGAGACCGGTCCGAGGCGCACCCAACAGCTTTCGCGTTCCGAGGGGAACGAAGGAGCAATCATGCCGACTCCCAGTTTCTTGCGCTCCGCTTGCGCCCGCGTTCTTAAGCAAGTCCCGGCCCGATTCGCAGTCCGTGCGCTTGCCGCATTCTTCCTTGTATTGTTTGCCGCGTTTGCTCCCGCGGCGTCGATCCGCGGTGTTGTAACCGACGCTACCGGAGCCAAGGTTACAGGAGCCGCTGTCTCTCTGTTCAACAACGGTAAAGTCATCGCGTCGGCAGTCTCTTCGGCAGACGGCAGTTTTGAGATACTCACGGGCGCGAGCGGCCGTTTCTTTCTGGTGGTTTCGGCCAGGAGTTTTCGTCAACTGCAGACGCCAGACTTCTACGCCAGCCAATTCGCTTCAGTTGAGCACAATATTGTGCTTGAACCGGACTGGGTGCGAGAGTCCATCGTGGTGACTGCAACCGGCACGCCCACGCCGCAGCCTCAAACGAGTGCCGCCACCACGGTGCTGAGTCCGCTTGATCTCGCGCTTCCAACCGACCTGGTCAGTGCGCTGCGACTCATGCCGGGAACATTTGTGGTCCAAACCGGTCAGCGAGGCGCACAGGCCTCGCTGTTTGTCCGCGGCGGCGACTCGGACGACAACAAAATTCTCATTGACGGCGTCGACGCCGGCGATCTTGGCGGGCGTTTCGATTTTGGTCCTCTATCAACGGCGGGCGTTGAAAGTGCAGAAGTCTATCGCGGACCGGATTCCAACCTTTACGGCGCCGGCGCTGACTCCAGTGTCGTCAGCCTCACCACCCCGCACGGCACGACCAGCTTCCCTTCCCTGCTCTTCCAAGGCGATGCCGGGAGCTTCAACACATCGCACGAGCAATTCGCGCTCGCTGGAGCGCACAGCAAGCTTGACTACCTCGGCGCCATCAGTTGGTTGCAGACCGCCAATTATCTGCCGATGGACAAGTCGCATCTTGGCACTGGGGCTGCAAATGTCGGCATATCGCTCAACGCCTCAACGCAGCTTCGCGGGACGGTCCATTACGGCGTGGCATCGACAGGTGATCCCAACGCGTGGAACTTCTATTATGTTGCCGACAACGCCACGCAAAAGGACCAGGATCTCTTCGCCAGCGGCTCCATCGACAACCAGACCACACCGGGTATTTACCAGAGTGCGCGCTACGGCCTGACCCGGAAACGCGAACAGTACACACAGTGGGCTCCTGAAGGCATCTGCTTTCCGGCCGGGTCATGCGGTAGTCCCGGTGTCACGCCTACCTACGCGGGTGGAAACTACTTCGGTCTACCTTTTACGATTCATGGGGCAAATGGCTACACCGTGGCCGGCCCGGCGCTCCTCGACTACAGCTGGATCAACGGCGAAAAGTATCCGCACAGCAACCAGATCGTCTCCAACCGCGACGCCCTGATCTACCACGGGGACGTCACCATCACGCCGCACCTTGGCGGCCTGATCGGATTTCAATTTGAAGACGAGCGCGGGGCCGATCCTCAGGGTTCTTATCCCTCAGTCGAGCGCACCAACTACGACTATATCGCCGCGGTGCATGGTGATTTCAAGACCCGGTTCTTTTATTCGCTCGGGGGCAGCCTCGAGCACTACTCACTGTTCGGGACACAGACCACACCACGAGCCGGAGTCTCGTATTACCTTTTTCGGCCACGCAGCGGAGTCTTCAGCGGCACGCGTGTCCTGTTCAACTATGGCGATGCGGTGCGCGAGCCTTCGCTCACTGACCAGTTCTACTCGCTCTACAACTTTCTTGCGAGCAATGGCGGCCAATCCACGATTCAGCAGCTCAACATCATGCCTCTTGCTGCGCCTAGCGTCCGCACCTATGAGGGTGGCGGGGAGCAGTATTTCTTCAGCCAGCACCTCATCTTTCGCGCAAGCTTCTTTCACAACGAATTCGGACGGCAGATCGAGTACGTTGGCCTCAATCTTGTTCCGCAACTCCTCCCCAATCTCGCCGCTGCGCAGCAAAAGCAACTGGAGACAATTTTACAAACGGCCGGCGCTTATGAGCTGAGCATCAACAGCGAGGCATATCGCGCGCTCGGTATTGAAACCAGCGTTGAAAGCGGCATTGGCCGCAATCTCTTTCTGCGCGGGGGCTACACCTATCTCGATGCCGCGGTGCAGCGCTCATTCACCAATAACGATGTCGCGCTGCTCGGTCCCATCCCGACGTACAACAACGTCCCCAACGGCATTCCAATTGGCGCGGACTCGCCGCTGCAGGGCGCTCGCCCATTTCGCCGCGCGCCACATACTGGCTATTTCACGGCCACTTATTCCGACAAGCTTTTCACGGGCATGTTCACTTCCGCCTTCGCAAGCCGGTCAGATGACTCCGACTTTCTTGCGTACGATGACATCAACGGAGGAAATAGCCTGCTGCTGCCGAACCGCAATCTCGATTTCGGTTATGCTGACCTCGGTCTCGGCGGCAGCTTCCAACTGCGCAGCTGGGTCGACGTCTATGCGCAGGCAGAAAACCTGCTCAACAACGAACACATTGCGCCCGTTGGCTATCAAAGCCTGCCGTTCAACCTCCGCGTCGGACTGCGCCTTCGCTGGGGCCCGGGCAGCGGTCACTGATTCACGATCGAACCGCGTCATTCGTCCTCGGGGCTCCTCTTGGGCATATTCCGGCGTCAATTGGGCCCTTCGAGGCGCTCCTTCCCAACGAGGGACTCCTGCGATCGGAGCGTATTTGCCTTGTTTTCCACAATTTGCCGACCGATCTCGATTGACCGCAATTCCTGTCCTCCTTTTCCGCCTTTTCTCCCTTGGACATTCATGTTCGGCTGGCCTACAATGACCTTTCCCTAGAGATCGCAGTAACCCCGAGATGAATGCATTGAGGGGCTTCAGTGCGTG
>Ga0116217_10004172_pt1 | contig 12928 bp, 4 predicted proteins | sample Sb_taG_6_FD_89697 | JGI IMG/M metagenome (GOLD analysis project Ga0116217, IMG submission 89697) | Peat soil microbial communities from Weissenstadt, Germany - Sb_50d_4_PS metaG | ecosystem: Environmental > Terrestrial > Soil > Wetlands > Peat | place: Germany: Weissenstadt | collected 2010-09-21 | reverse complement strand
TAGTCGGCACCTGCATGACGACCGTGATCGTTTGGATAAGGCCTCCGGCGCACAGCGTGAACGAGTTGGTGTAGTTTCCGGGCGACAACCCGGTACGGTCCACCGTGACCTGAACAGTGTCCTGCTCGGTGGAGGTGGCGCCGGCGGGCGGGGTGAAGCTCAACCAGGGCGCGGTTGACACGATATACCAGTTCATTAGCCCGACGCCGGTGTTGAAAATGGAGATGTTCTCCTGGTTGACGCCTTGGGCGAAGAACATCGTGTCCTGAGTATAGGGATCATCGAGAATCCCGTTGTGGTTCAAATCGTAGGCCGCGTCCGCCGGTGAATTGGTAAAACGCACCGTCCGGCCAACGTAGAGCGCCGCATTGGTGCCCCCATAGCGCGGGTCCCCAAGCTGGAAAAGTTCCAACGGCGGAAGGGGCGGATCGGTTGGCCCGCGGGGCGCCACGGAGTCGGGCGGCAAGGTGATCACCGGCGTGGACGCAAGCGTTAGGTTCGCCGTGCTAAAAACCCAGTATCCCACGCCCGGCTGGACGCCCGCGAGATCGGTGATGGGAGGCAACGCCAGCGTGTCATAACCCACAAAGCGTTGGAGCGTGCCGCCCGAGAAGCTCCAGATGACCGGCACGCTGGAAAGTTGCCCCCGAAAGATACTGGCGAAATCCGTTTTGCCCGAAGGTCCGACGGTGAGGCCGGGGAAGCCAACCAGGTTCCAGCCCGGCACTAGGGTCGTGACGCCGTTCCAGGGTGTGCCGGTAAGCTGCAAGGTCGTGCCTTTGGAGACTTTAATCCAGTAGCCCTGGCCCGGATAAAGCCGCGGCAAGGTGGCAACAACCGGGGACAACGTGTTAGTGGGCTGAAAGACCTGCCAGTTGGCGGATGCGGCATCGTAAGCCCAAATGGCTATGAGCGCGCCGCTGTCCGAACCCAGGGCCGAGATAATGTCCGCCGGTGTGAACCCACTGCTGTTAACCTGAAACGAAATCAGGTTCCAGCCGGTGTAGAGCGGGATGGACTGAATCTGTGAAGTTTGCGCCCCGGCCGGGACAACGGGGAAAAAAGTCAGCCACAGAATCACAGCCGCCAGCACGCCGGCAGCCTTCTCCGGACAAATTCTCGCATTCATCACGATGCTTTCCCCAGGTTCTCTGGTTTGGGGCTCTCGCCGCCGCTGGCCGTGAACAGTCCCTGGAACGACAACCTGCGGGTCCCACTTATCGCGCCAGCACACCGGCGGGAGAATTGCTTTTTTTGCCAGCAAACTCAGGCCTTCTGATTCTTCTAATGCGTACGATAATAGGTTGAAGAAAGGCTAATTGCCTAGGGGGTAAAAGTTTGGAAAACTCCATAATTCTTTGGAGACGACCAAAAAGGGGTGCCAATACCGGCGGAACAGCGGGGGAGCAGGCGCCGGAGCATGCGATGCGGGCGTCTCGGCGAGGCCTATCTTTCCTGACGACGACCTGGCTGGCGTGGACGCTTGGCTCCCGGGTGACCACGAGGTTGGGGCCGGACGGGGCGAGTGGTTGCTTGCATCGTCTCTCGCCAGGCTCTTGGGGACAGGCCGGTGGCTTTTTTGAACGCACAGCAAAAGTTTTCTTCGCTTGAGTAACCAGTAGCAGAGGCGACCTCGGCAGGCGTCCTGGCGACCGGGCGCACTCAAGAACAGGACAGGCGTGAATTTGAAACGAGAAGAGCACATTCGACAGTCGTTCTCGCAGGCGTTGGAAAGAGTGCCAGCCACGCGCGGACCATTCCTGGAGGAGGCCTGCAAAGGAGACCCGGAGTTGTACGACCAATTGGAATCGCTGCTTGGCGCCCATGAACGAGCGGGACGGTTTCTGCGGGCGGCCCGGATACGCCGGATGCGGCCGACGGATGCGGGGACGATGGAAAGGCCGCGCCGGGGGAGGACCCGGCGTGGCGATCAGTGATTACTGGAACGACGGTGGTATGGTTACGGTGCGGTAGAAACTCTTCGGACCACTGAAGAGGGGCGGAGCGATGATTTGTTCCTCATGCAGGTTCGTAATGGCGGTAGTGGTCCAGCCGGGCACACCCAGATTGTCGCGATATTGCAGGGTATAAAGCATGTAGGGTTCGCCGTACAGCAGCAGGGACGGGGACTTGCTTACGCTCGACAACTCCAGCGCTGGGGGCGGCGTGTTATATGGCGTGGTGGTGTGCGCGTCGTTGAGCAAATTCAGCAGTCGCATGGTGTGGCCGACCATACGCGGAATTTCTGATTGGCCAGTCGCCTGCAGGTTGCTCAGGCATTGATTAAGGCGGTTGGTAAAGCACTGGAAGGGGAGCCCGTCCACTTGGGTTAGCTCTTGGGGCAGGGCGAAGGGGCTGGCTTGGAGCTGCGCATTCTGGGCCTGGAGGAAGTTGATGGCAGTGGCAGTGTCGGCCAACGATGTGTTGCCATATAGGAAAGCGTGCAGAATATCGTCGCGCGCGAGCGTGTACGGCATGCCCAACTCCAACACGGCCGCCAGCAGCAGTTTGGCGCCATTAACATCCGTGCCGACAGAATATAGTGGCCCGCCAAGGCTCAGTTCCTGAACGAGGTTGGTGTTGTTGCCGATGAACAAGGAGTTCACACCAAAGGGAATCTGCGCCGGCATAAACGTCAGGGCCTGGGCGTTGGTAGTGCCCGATGCGGCGGTAGTCCTCAGGAGGAGGCTGTGGAAGTCGCCAGCGGCAATACCCACGCTATTGTTCCAGGTTTGCGGCTGCAAAAACGCTCCCGGGCCTGAACCCCAAGCGACGACGCTTCCGTCAGCTCTCAGGGCGAGGCTATGGTACGGGCCGGCGGCAATGGCGACTACTCCGGACTGGGCAGCCAGGGGCACACTGGACTGCCCGCTGGAATTGAGGCCCCACGCCACAGCGGCGCCGTTGGTCAGAAGGGCGAGGCTGTGGTAGCGGCCCGCGGCGATGGCGACGGCGCCAGAAAGCGGCGGCTGTCCTGGGAACGTGACCAAATGCGCTGAAGAGTAGGAACCTGGCGAGGGCACGCCGTTGGCCTGGCCCTCATCGTTGTCTCCCCATCCGACGACGGTGCCGTTGGCTTTGAGGGCGAGGCTATGTTCGCCGCCTGCGGCAACGGCGACAACCTGACCCTGGACCTGCACGCCGTCAGCGTTCGGAGGCACGTTCGTCTGGTCACAGCCATTGAGACCCCAGGCCACCACGTTGCCGTTGTTCAGCAGTGCGAGGTTGTGTTTGGAACCGGCACTGATGGCCACCACACCGCTTTGGGCTTGCCAGGGAACACTGCCTTGGCCGAAGTCATTAAGGCCCCAAGCCAGCACGGAGCCGTTGGTGGTGAGCGCGAGGCTGTGACCGAGGCCGCCAGCTACGGCCTGAATGCCACTCTGGGCTTGAGTCGGGATGGTCGCCTGTTGCCAAGTGTTCATCCCCCAAGCGACGGGTGAGTGGTCGGAGGTCACAGCCAGGCAGTGGGCGGAACCAGCCCCCACAGCGGTAACGGGGTTCGAAACCGATGGAACATTCCAGAGGCCAGGGGGATACTTGCCCCAGGCATCGAGTTCAACCACGTTGGCCGGAATAGTGGTTTGGGCGAAGTTATATCCTCCGGAGGTTCCGGGTCCTCCACAGCCGGAGCCGACGACCGTGCCGTCGGCCAGTAGCGCCAAGCTATGAAAACCGCCGCCGGAAATCGCTACCACATTGGTCAACGTCCCTAGTGCGGTGAATTCGCCGTCGTCATCGTAACCCCAGGCGGCGACCGTGCCATCGGCCAGCAGAGCCAAGTCAAAGCACATGCCTGAGGCAATGGCCACCACGCCGGACTGCTGGATGAACTCCCACACTTGGCATACGGTGCGGCCAACGTATCCCCAACCCGCGAGCGTGCCATCGGCTTGGAGCACGAGACAATGCGACAAACCGGCGGAGATGGCTACGGCATCGGTGATGTTGGGCGCAGCGTTCACGAGACCGGGGTCTCCCCAGAGGACGACAGTGCCGTCGGTCTTGAGGGCCATACTGATATCGTAGGCTGCGGCGATGGCGACCACGTCGCTTAAACCGGCGGGAACGGTGGTATCACCAAAGATTCCGCTAGCCCCCCAAGCCACCACGGTGCCATCGGCCCTCAGCGCTAGACTGTGATATGCGCCCGCCGCGATGGCCACCACGTTATTCAGACCAGAGGGAATGGTGGCTTGGCCGTTGTTATTACCGCCCGAGGTTCCCGGGGATCCTGCTCCCCAGCCGACGACGGTGCCGTCAGCTTTGAGTGCCAGGCTGTGGTAATAGCCCGCCGAGACAGCCACAACGTTGGTCAAGCCGGCAGGAATGGTGGCTTGGCCATAAATATTGATACCACCCGACGTCCCCGGCGCTCCCGCGCCCCAGCCGACGACGGTGCCATCGGCCTTAAGCGCCAGACTGTGGAGGCCACCTGCGGCTATATGGGCGCGGTCAAGCGGGTAGGCGAGAGATGCGGGTGGGCTGCTCAGGCCGTATGAGCCGTCTCCCCAACTAAGCACCGTGCCATCGGCCCGGAGAGCCGTACTATGATAGCCACCCGCAGCAAGGGCGACCACTTTGCCCACGCCGCTAGGAATGATGGACTGCCCGTAATCAAAGCTGTCTCCGGGATTGTTGGTGAGCCCGGCGCCCCAAGCGACCACCGTACCACCGGGCAGCAGGGCCAGAGTGTGGAATCTACCCCCAGCCACCGCCACCACGTTGGACAAGCCAGCAGGAATGGTGGCTTGACCGTGATTGTTAAGACCCCAAGCGATGACGGTGCCGTTGGCTTGGAGCGCCAAGCTATGCCATGCGCCCGCCGAAACGGATACCACGTTGGTCAGGCCGGCGGGAATGTTGGCCTCCCCGTCGCCGTTGTATCCCCAAGCAACGACAGTCCCGTCCGCCTTAAGCGCCAGACTGTGAGAGGAGCCTGCCGCAATGGCGACCACATTGGACAAGGTTTGCCCCGCCAGCGAAACCGGGCCGGAAGAGAGGTACGGCGAAACCGGATTCGGCACACCCGTAGCCTGACCATATTGGTTGTATCCCCAGCCGACGACGGTGCCGTCGGCCAGGAGAGATAGACTGTGATAGTTGCCCGCGGCAATCCCCACGACGCTGGTCAAGCCGGGGGGAACGTTGGTCTGGCCGTAAGCATTCCATCCCCAGCCGACGACGGTGCCGTCACCCTTAAGCGCGAGGTTGTGGGAGAAGCCCGTTGCAATCGCCACGACGTTCGTCGCGTCGGCCGGAATATTGGTCTCGCCGGTGGAGTTGTCGCCCCAAGCGACGACCGTGCCATCGGATTTGAGCGCCAGGCTATGATATGAACCTGCGGCGATGCGAGGTGTAGGCGCGGCGACCAACATCATCGTTGTATTAGAGGCATTAATACGAGGGGCGGTCGTGTCCCATTGCCGCCAGGCGTCGAGGGCGAAGCCGAGGTTAGGGTTGGCGGCGTACGTCTCCTCAGTGCTGGAGATCTGGGCGTTGAAGTTAGAAAGGCAGTTAGTGTAGAAGGTCTCCAAGTCCGTATAGAGCGGCCAGTTGATGTTGGTGCCGGAGGCGAAGATGAGGGAGCGGAAGAAGTTGGTGAGGTTGTGCCCCACGCCGATGATGTCGGGAATTCTAAGGTTTACCCCGCGGAAGAGCATGGGATTCTCGACCGAGAGTTGCAGGTAGGCGTAGGCGCCATAGAACCAGTCCCGCGGATTCGCCAGAGGTGTGATTCCCCCGGGGGTTGTCCCCAGACCGGACAGGAACGTATAGAGGTAGTTCAGATTCGCGTCCAAGGGTAACGAGGTGAGCTGTGCCTCAAGAGAAGAGAAAAAGCCATTAGAGGGAGAACAGAGGCCATCCGCGGCCAAGCCGGTCGCGTACGTGTAGAAAGTATTCTCTGGTCCATCGTTAGGGCTGTAGGCTGACCAGGTCATGGGACCGCTGTAGGGGTGGGTAGCTTCGTAGAACAGCGAACCGTTCATGTCGCTTAGCAGCGTATCGCGCTGGCTCTGTTGGAAGTCGTCGAATATTTGGCTCTCGAGCCGGTCGATGTTGGTTTGCAGGTTGAGAATGCCGCTGCGGACGTCATTTACGTCGGCGAGCAAAGTGGCGCCTTGGGCCTGATTATTTACCCAATCTATTTGAATCTGGCTGAACTGCTGCTCCAGGAGGTTGAAGATGCTGGTGAGGGACTGGTCCACCCGGTCGAAGCGGTAGTTCATGTTGGCGCTCAAGTCCCCGATCATGGTCTGGAGGTTGGCGATTTGATCGGCCATCTCTTCCCCGGCGGATTTGGTGCCAGTAAAAATGTTGAAAAGATCCATCCCGCCCGACATCACCGACTCCAGGCCACACGTGTCACCATGACAGACGCCGCCAATCCCAATGGCGAGATCGCCGAAGGCGCCCACGATTTGTTCCACTTGCGATGCACAGGTGTTGTCCAAAATGAGCTGAGACTGAACGAGAATGGCGGCAGTGGCGGAGGCGATGGTGGCCGGCAGGCCCTGTTGCACGGCGGCCAGGAGGTCGAGGTTGGCTTGAATGGCCGCCTGGTTGGTTAGGTAAGCCAGCGGGTCCGACTGGCTTTGGTTCACCTGTGCCAGCAACGTCAAGTTGGCATTGATGCTATCCCAGATGCTCTGCATCTCGCTATTAAACAGATTTGTCAAAAGGGTACTGGAGACCGTGAGGCCGCCGTTGAGGTTGGTCAGGCTAATCGCCAGGAAATTGGTCATGGTGGGGCTATTCCCAAGTATGGAGTTAGTGTTTCCGATAATAGCGGCCGGGCTGTCTGCGAGCGCCACTTGCGTTTCCGGCTTCAGCAGCCAGTCCATAGCCAGGGCGAAGGAAGAGTTGGTTCTGGCACGAGCCATGCAATCGTTTACCAAGGCCTGGCGCTTGATAGGCTCGGCTGCGGATCTGAAGATGCGTTGGTTGCCTGAGTCTGCCAGCGACATTAGGAGAGCGGAAGGCGAAGGTGCCGAGAGAGTCGAGTTAGTCCGATCGGCAGCACTGAGCATGAAATTGTTGAGCAGGCTCAGGTCGGCCGAGACGAAATTAGTGCGCGCGGGCACCTGGCGCAGGGTGTCCAAGTACGCCGCCAAGATCTCGTCCGCGTAACCGCTGGTTCGGATGTAATCGGGCGCGTTGGTCCGGTAGAGCTGGAGGGCGTTGGTTAATAAGCCAACCAAGGCGGGTGTGCTGGCGTGGGGGTTGCGCCGCTGCATTTCCAGGAGCACGCGGAGGCAGGCTTCCAGCTCGGGCTTCAGGGCCAGTTGGGAGTGCAAATTGGCGGAATAGACCATCCGCTGGAAATCCGCGGCGCTGATGGTCGCATTGGTCTGTGCCAGGGCGCGCGGGGTGGCGGTGAACAGGACGAAAGCCGGCAGTACGAAGGCCAGCGGGCGAGCGAGAAGCGAAAACGGGAGTTTGGTTTTCATCGGTTATTCTTTTAAGTTGTGAACGTGGAGGTGACGGAGGGAATGAAATTGACGAGTGCGCGAGTCGAGAGGCCGGGGGAAATTCGGGGGAATAAAAGCCTTGACGCCCAGCCATGGGCGCAAGGGCAACATACGACACTCGCGCCACGGATGAGCGAGAGCACGTTGACCAACAGCCGTCCAATCAGGTTCTCGTTCATCGCCTAAACCGCAGTCAGCCACAGAATCACAGCCGCCAAGGCGCCTGCAGCCTTCTCCGGATAAGTTCTCGCGTTCATCACGATGCCTTCCCCAAGTCCTCTGGTTTCGAGTTCTGGCCTCCGCCGGCCCTAAACATTTTCCATGAACCGGGCAATCCTCGACGCGCGCGTGCGACGTTTCTCCCTCGTCCCTTCCGAAGGGGAGAGGGTCGGGCAGAGGGTTCCGTTCTCTCGCCCAGGTTCATGGTCCCAATGCATGCGCAAAAGCGAAAGCGGGCTTCCCTGGAACGACAACCTGCGGGTCCCGCTATCGCGCCAGCACACCGGCGGAAGAGTTGTTTTGGTTGCCAACAATCTCGGGCCTTCTGCTTCTTCTAATGCGCACGATAATAAGTTGAAGAAAGGCTAATTGCCTAGGGGGTAAAAGTTTGGAAAACTCCATAATTCTTTGGAGCCGACCAAAAAGGGGTGCCAATGCCGGCGGAACAGCGGGGGAGCGGGCGCCGGAGCATGCGGGCGTCTCGACGAGGCCTATCTTTCCTGACGACGACCAGGCTGGCGTGGACGCTTGGCTCCGGGGAGTTGGGGCCGGACGGGGCGAGCGGTTGCTCGCATCGTCTCTCGCCAGGCTCTTGGGGACAGGCCGGTGGCTTTTTTGAACGCGAAGCGAAAGCTCTCTTCGCTTGAGTAACCGGTGGCAGAGGCGACCTCGCCAGGCGTCCTGGCGACCTCGCCGAGCAACTCCTTAGCCGTTTGGATGCGCAGCTCCGTGAGATAAGTCTTGAAGGGAACGCCAACCGCCTGGGAAAAAAGCTTCGAGAGGTATGCGGTGTTCATCCGCAGCTCGCCGGCCAATCCCTGCAGCGTGAGGGGCTTCGCAAAATCCCACTGGACGCGCTCGAGCACGGTGTGGACAACCTGATCGGCGCGGGATTGAGGGCCGGAGATTCGAGCCGTTGCCGGGGGGCTTGGAAGATAGCGGCTGAGCGCCTCGTGGAGTCGCGTTTGTTCCCGTTCGAGCGCCACGACCGAGCGGGCGGCGGCGTTGAGATCGGCCTTGCGCAAATCGCTCAAACTGGCGGTTTGCACATGCTGAACAACCTCGTGCAGGAAGCGGGCGGCGCGGGCGAAGTTCAGGCGGCTTAAAACAATCGCTCCACGCCGAGTGAAATGACTTTCCGCAGTAGCAGCGGAGCTGGTCGCCTTTGGTGACTGCAGAGGGGAATGCTCCAGGGCCTGCAAGTAGGCGATGCCCAGCGTCTGGCTACGGACGCGGACGGGTAGCCAGTAATTCCGGACCCCGAGAGGGCACGTAAAGCGGTGGCCCCGACCGGACTCCAAGGTGACGCGCAGGTGAGGTGGGCAGCAGGTGCGGCATTGGCGGCGCAGGGGGGAGCCACTCACCTTGCAGCAGGCCGAGCAACGGCTTGGCAGCACGTATGCATCCCCGCCCTTTGGAACAGCCGTCTTCCAGGCAATGTGAAAATGCAAACCGGTGAACTGAGCAAAAAGCCTGTCCCAAATGCGGCTCAGATGCTTCCGGATTAGCTCGCGGTATCTTTGGTCCTGCAGCAACTCCCCGGGGGTCCACCGGGACGGGACAATTACAGGGACGGGACGTGTAGGATGAATGAGGGGTGTAATTTTACCGACCCCTGAACGCGTTCCAACCGGCTTGCGCAGCCCTGTCATGATTCTCGCTGAGAGTGCTACCGAATTTGCTGCCAGCGTAAAGCCTTTTCATCCAAATGCAAGCACAAAATGTAGTTCAAAACACTGTACCGCCAAACGCGGCAGGTTGCTCACGCGAATTCCGATTAATTATCTTGACAATTAACATGGGCGGTCCGCCTGCCGCATCGGGCAGCAAATCGTCGAAATTCTCCGCTGCCTTCAATCACTGCCCCAGCACCCGATAAAATCCAGCGTCGTTGCTGGGTGAGAGCGTAAGGTTGGTGGCGCTGATGGGCGCGCCAAAGTTCTGCCAATTGGGACTGGCCAGGTTCGTCGTGAACTGCACTTGGAACGGAGCGATGCCGCCCACCCAGCTCAGCAGGAACTTCGTGCTCTGCAATCCCGCGGTCGCGGTGATGGCCGGCGCGGGCGTGACGAGGATGGTCATTGTGGCGCTGTTCGACAGGCCGAAAGAGTCGGCCACGCTGACCAGAAAATTATTCGTGCCCACGGCGCTGGACAACGGCGTGCCCGAGAGTTGGCCGCCGGAACTGACGGCGAGCCAAGCCGGGCCGCTGAGCAAAGCGAACGTATCCGGGTTACCATTGGGGTCCGCTGCGTTCGTGGCAATGGTGTTCGAGTAGGGTTGGCCTGCGATGATCGCCGGCTCGCTAAACGGGTTCTCGAGGAACACCGGCGGGCGATTGGTCGCCGCGTGGAAATGCGTCTGCACTTGGGCGGGAGTCAGAACGTAATTGTAGATCGCGAACTCCTCGCCCGTGCCCACGAACTGCGTGTCGTACGGCGTGTTCACACCCGACTGCCGCGAGCCGAACGTGACGGCGTTCGCGGAGCTGAGCAGTCCACTGCCGGCGGTGATCGACCCCACTGCATTGGACACTCCGTCGATATACAAAATGACCTGGCCCTGCGGCTCAGCGCAGACTCCGACCAAGTGGTGCCATTGTCCGTTGGGGGCGATGGTGCCATTGGCCAAGTGCGCGCCGCCGCCGGCGTCGCGGACGAAAAAGCGGAACGCATGGTTGGGCGTGCCGTCGTTGCCAGTGTCCAGGTTGAACTGCTCGCCACCGGCGCCCGTGCCTTTGGTGATGATGCCCGCGTCGGAAGATTGCGCGTTGCCGTCAACCCAGGCTTCGACGGAAAACGAAGCGTTTGCGGGGTTGGCAAAGTCGATCGGAATGTTGGCCACGTAGCTGTTGATAGAAGCCAGCACGCCGAATCTCGCCGCCGTGTGCGTGTCGATGAGATGGTCGCCGGTTTGGCCCAGCAGGGCATTGGTGTAAGTGCCGTTGTGGGCGCCCACGTAATCGTGCGCCACTGTGCCGCTGGTCTCGTCCAGCCGCCAAAACGATTTGTCCAAAGGGATAGGACGGCGTTGCCACTACCGTGAGCGCAACCACGCTGCTCGTGAGGACACCGAAAGCGTTGCTGACCACGACCGAGTAATTTCCGGAGTTGGTGAGTTGCAAGTTAGCCAGCGTGTCTGAGGAACTCGTGGCGCCACTGATGGGCGCTCCGTTGAACAGCCACTGATAATACAAGGGTATGGCGCCGGCAACCCCCACCGACAGCACGGTGCTTTGGCCGGCGAAGAGCCACAGATTAGTGGGGCTGGGCTGCTGGGTAATCACCGGAGTCGTATAGACCGTGAGCGTGGCGACGACGCTCGTGGCGCCTCCGAAGTTATTGGTTATCACGACAAAGTAATTGCCGGCGTAGTTCGTTTGAATCGGCGCGCTGAAGGTCAGGCTGGCCGTGGCCGAGCCGGATAGCCCGTTGCCATCGCTCAACGGCGTGCCGCTGCCAGGGCTGCCGCTGTACCATTGATAGGCCAGCGGCGGGCTGCCCATGGCCACGACATTTATCGACGCACCTTGGGCGGGGTTGTTGTTGGCGGTCGATTGGGGTTGCTGAGTGATCGCGACCTGCGGCGGCATGAGGGCGCCGCTGACCGCGAACACGCCCGCGTCCTGGTTCCCGCCTACGCTCGGATCGTTGAACGTGATGGAGGCAATGGCCTGATTCAAACCAAGCGCGGCCAGGTTGATAGTTGTTTGGTAAAGGTTTGGGTTGCTGGTGCCGTTGTCCTCGGTCGAGAGGCCGCTGTTTAGGTCGAGCCTGCCGAAGCCTTGCAGCGCCACGTTCGCGCTGGTGTTGAACCAATCCTGCGCGTTGTAACCGAAGCTCTGGCTGTGCGCGCCGTTGGTGAAGTTGATCACGCAGGTTCCGAGGCCGCCGCCGTTCGCCGAGGAGGCCAGAATCGCCAGCGAGTTGTAGGCCTGCGGGTTAGTAAGCCGCAGCACGCCCGAACTGGCGTGGGTATAGCCGAGCAGGAGCACATTGGTGGCTCCGTACTGGCCGAATTGGAAGACTGTCGTGCCGTCCACCTGGCTGGCGAAACTTCCACTCTGGGGCAGCCCCTGTGCGCCTCCGCTGCCGGACACTTGCGGATTTGCATTCAGCCCAGCCTGATAGAAGCAGATGTTGTTGGCGATGTCGAAACCGGTCGCCTTGGGACTGGCGGTGGTGGCGTTGGTCGGCACGATCACTCCGGCGTTGAAGCCGGAGATGGCGATCGGAAAGTTCGCGCCGGACACGATCAAGGTGAAGAGCCGGCTTTGCACAATCCCGCTGGTGGTGTTGGTAATCCAAACCGTGGAGTAGTAGGTGCCCGTGGTCAGGTTGGTGGTAGCCGCGGTGTTTAGGCTAACCGTGAGGGTTGTCACCGAACTGGCGGGCGGGAGCGCGCCGTTCGTCGCGGAGACCGTGAGCCAGGCGGAGGTGTTGGCCAGTGTCCAACTCAAGGCCGCGGCCCCGGCATTCGTGAGTGAAAACGTGGTCGCCGCCGCGCCGAAGGGGATTTCCTGAGGCGTGGTCAGGGTAAACCCAATCCCGGGCGTGATGTGGAGTGAATCCGTAGGGGCGGCCAGGACATCGATCAGATTGCTTCCATTAGGCGAACCCCAGCCGGTGGCCAAATCGTAGCCCGGAACGCCGAAAAAGTTGTTAGGGCTGCCGCTGTTGGTGTTGTTGCCGGTGGTGATGTCGTGGAACAGGGTGGTGTAATTATTGGAGCCCCGGCCGATGGCGTAGATAATCGGGTTGAGGAAGCCCAGTGATTTCTTGCCGTTGGCCTCGGCTTGCTGGTTGATCAAAGCCATGAATCCCGCCCAAAGTGGCGCTGCCGCGCTCGTACCGCCCACCGTGCCGGACTGGCCGTCCTTGAGAAACCAGAACAGGACCGTGTCGGCCAGGATGGATACATCCGGGAAGTTGCGTTGCGTGGTCGAGCCATGGTTCGTGACCATGCTCATCCCCTGCTGGTAGGTTGGAATACCGTAGTGTGGGGTGATGCCGCCACCGCTGCCAATCCAAGTCGTCTCCGATTGCCAGGGGCCCCGTTGGCCGGCGGTGGTCAGGGAAGTCCCTCCCACCGACGTGATGTTCGGGTCATCGGCGGGGGCAAAGATCGTCTGCGAGGAGTTGTAGGCGCCGCCGTCGCCGGCGGCCGCAAAGAAGTTCTGCCCTTGCGTCGCAAACTCGAGGAACACATTGTCCATCGTGCCGGGTGGGGGATAAAAG
>Ga0116217_10004171_pt1 | contig 12928 bp, 9 predicted proteins | sample Sb_taG_6_FD_89697 | JGI IMG/M metagenome (GOLD analysis project Ga0116217, IMG submission 89697) | Peat soil microbial communities from Weissenstadt, Germany - Sb_50d_4_PS metaG | ecosystem: Environmental > Terrestrial > Soil > Wetlands > Peat | place: Germany: Weissenstadt | collected 2010-09-21 | reverse complement strand
GGCTTCAGCCTGTCTGGTTTTGGCCTTGCAGGGTTTTACGCAAAGCGACAGGCTGAAGCCCGTCCTACTGTTCCGCCTTATACGTCTCCGAATATTCAACGTAGCGCGTGGCGTAAGCCTCGATGCTTGCCTGATCTTCCGGCGTGAGCGCGCGGCGAAATTTTCCGGGATGCCCCATGAACAAGCTGCCCGGCGGGACCACTGTCCCCTCAGGCACCAAAGTGCCCGCCGCCACGATCGAGCCTTCGCCGATGCGCGCTCCGTTCAGTAGGATCGCGCCCATGCCGATCAGGACGCGCGATTCGATCGTGCAGCCGTGCAAAATGGCCCCGTGCCCAACCGTCACCATGTCGGCCAAAACCAACGGATGCGTGTCCTTGTAGACGTGCAGGATCGAGCCGTCCTGAATATTGGTGCGCGCGCCGATGCGGATCCAGTTCACGTCGCCGCGAATCACGACGCACGGCCACACGCTCGAAAGTTCGCCAATGGAAACGTCGCCGATGACGACCGCTTGAGGATCGATGTAAGCCGATGCCGCGATTTGCGGAGTCCGCCCGTGGTGACTGCGAATCATGCACGCACCTCGATGGAATTGAAACAAGTGAAGCTAACACACGCATACTGTGCTGACAACAAAGGCAGTGGCCCGGTATTCGGTCACCCCAAACTCACGCAGTTTTGATGGTAACTACAGATCAATTCTTGCCTTCCCGAACTGATCTAGTTGGAAACGAATGACCTTGTACTCCTGTCCGCAAAAACCGTAATGTCCCAATTGATTTTCCAGCCATTTATCCGGAATTGCGGCGTGCAACAATTCTCCCTTGTGGAAGATATCAAAAGACCCGTCCTGCTTTCTAATGATCTCCCAAACATTGCCTTTCATCATGTCTCCAGGCTGCGGGGAAAATGGCCATTTGCCAGCCACTGTGAAGCCTCAATCAATTTCAACGACCGACCCTCGCGCCGCGGCCGGCTTTGCTTCCAAACGCGCGGCGACGGCGCGCGCCATCGCGTAGATGCTTTTCGCCCCAGGGGCGTCCGGCCCGAGCAGCGCGACGGGCTTCCCGGTATCGCCGCCGATGCGGATTTGCGGATCGATTTCAATTTCGCCGAGCAGGGGCACGCCGTAAGTTTCCGCGATGCGCCGACCTTCGCCGTGGCCGAAGACGTCGATGCGTCCCTGGCAATGCGGGCAACTGAAGAAACTCATGTTCTCGACGACGCCAAGGATGTCCACGTTGACCTGGCGAAACATTTCCATGGCCTTGCGGACATCGGCCAGGGCAACCGTGGAAGGCGTCGTAACCAGCACTGCGCCGGTCACGGGCACGAGCTGAATCAGAGAGAGCTGCACATCGCCGGTGCCCGGAGGAAGATCGATGATCAGATAGTCCAACTCGCCCCACAAGACGCTGCGCAGGAATTGCTGCATTACGCTGTGCAGCATCGGCCCGCGCCAGATCATGGGCTTGTCGCCCGGATTGAGCAGGCCCATTGAAATCATCTTCAAACCCTGCGCCACGACGGGAAGGATCTCCCGCTCGCTAAGCGCATGCGGCTGCTCGTCGGTCCCCAGCATGATCGGCACGTTGGGACCATACACATCCGCATCGAGCAAGCCGACCGATGCTCCCAGACGCTGAAGCGCGAGGGCCAGGTTCACGGCTACCGTGGTCTTTCCCACGCCGCCCTTTCCGCTCGCGACGGCGACGAGATTCTTCACGCCCTGGATGGGCAATTTGGGCGGCTGGGGCACGGAGGGCGGCGGCATGGTAAGTTTCTCCTGGATCAACAGAATCTGCGGTTGCGCGTTTTACAGCCTTCATTTTGAACGAGAAAACCCTGCACGTCCACTGGCACCCGGCCATCGGGACAGGCAGTTCCACATTGGCCACAATTCGGCCATAGGCCATTGTTCCCTGCGTGTGCCCGCGCTAGGGTAAGAAAGGAGGGGCGCGGCCCATCTGCGCCCTTTACGCGATGGATTCAGTTAATACCAAACAGACATCCGCGCGCGCCTTCATACGCAGCCTCAACATTCTGCTCAAATATGCGCGGCTCTACAGCTTTGACCATGCGCGCACAACCGAGCAGTTCAATACCGCGTGGAATGAATTGCACGAGTCGATTCCCGTCACCAACGAATCCGGCCTATTGCTGAGCGCCACCGGCTCGCAGCTTTTGCTCGATGGCGTGCCCATTGATGCTTCCCCCGCCGAGCGCAGCTTTGCCCAATTGCTTTCGGCCGCAGGCCTCGCCAGCATTCAATTCACGACGCGCGTCACGAAGGAAGACTTCGAACGGCTGGTGCGCGCATTTCCCACGAATAATACCAAGCCTGCAGTCCTGGCCGAGCAGCTGAAAACAGCGCTGGCCGGCGTTCCAAACATTCGAATCAACGAAATTCGTTTCGTCGCTGAGGATTCTTCCAAGACGGACGCCCTGGCCGCAGGCTTGCTCACTGCGCAAACCCTGGGCGCCGACGCCGATTCGATGAAGGACTGGCTCCGCGACCCGCAAAAACTGCTGCAATTGATCGCCGCAGCCGAAGGATCACGCGGCGAATCAGGCGATGGCCCCGGCGGCGGACCAGGCGGCGAAGGCCCGGGGACGGGCGGATCTGGAAGCACGGGTGGCAACGCGGTGACGGGAGCAGGCGCAGGAAATGCAGCCGGCAGTGGACCAGGCGCTGGAGGAACGGGCGGCGGCGCGGGAAGCGGCGTAGGCACTGGCGGACCTGGCTCTGGAACCATCGGCGGCACAAGCGGCGCTGGAGCCGGCACAGGGACCGGCGTGGGCAGCGGTCCAGGGGGCACCGGCACAGGGGGCGGCACAGGCGGTGGGACCCCGGGCGGCCAAAGTCCTTACTCTGGAGCAAAACCGGGCAGCGGAGTCATCCAGCGAGGAGCTGGGGCAGGCCCATCCGGAAGCGGAGGGCCACGCAGAGGCGGTCCTGGCGGACTGGGCCCAGGCGGCCCTGGCGGCGGGGGCTCGACGAGCGGCACACGCGGGCCGAGCGACACGGGAAGCGGCATTTCGGCTTGGACCACCAAAGATGAAGACATCCTTGGGATTCTGAAGCTTCTGACGAGTCTGGGGCACACCGTCTCAGGCCCGGGCGGGAGCATGCAGCCCGGCCCTTTGCAGGAAGAATTGACCAAGCTGCCGGCGGAATCGCAAGAGATGTTGCGGCAGGCGCTGGCGGCCGTGGCGGCGCAAGCGCCCGCGACGAATTCGAAAGACCCAATGCTGTTGCGCCTCGCGGAGCATCTCGCGATCAAGTTCGCCCTGGAGCGATACCAGCGCGGCGAAGTGAAGGTCAACGCCGTGCGCCAGATGTTTGAAAAGATGTCTCAGGAAATCGAAGGCCTGCGAAAAATCCTGGGCGGGCACGAGCAAAAACTGGCGGACGCGGGAGTGATCGTCGAATCAACCGCGGAGTTGCTCGACCAGCAGTTCTGGGCCGCGGTGCCGGAACGCGGCAAGCGCACCGTGCTCACCTCGTCGGAAGCATGGTGCATTCCGGCGCGCAACCTCAAGCAATACGTCGAGGAACTTATCAGGAACGGCGATGAGAAAACAGCGCTCGCGATTCTGCAGAATTACGCTTCCTGCCTGCAAAGCGACGAATTCGAGGCGCGGCGACGATCGGCGATTGGCATCGCGGATCTCGCCGATGTGTACGCTTCGCTCGGAGGCCGCCCTCTCGCGCCTGCGATTCAGATAGCCGGGGCGCAATTGAGCGTCGAGCGCGACGACAATTTGCAAGGGCTCATCAGCGCCGCGTTTGTGCGCCTGGCGCAGGAAGCGGGCTTGAAGCGGCTGTTTCCCGCGCTGCTGCAATCGCTCGATTCGCTGGATACGGTGGAGCACCAGCGGCCTGTCTTCGCGCAAAGCCTGCGCCCGCGCATCGGGCTGGAAAAACGCGTGCCGGAATTTTTGGAAGACGTTTTGCGCGGAGATCGCAAGCTCGAAGGTTTAGAGATCTTGTTGCAACGCGTGCCGCGCAGCGCGGCGGAAAATTTAATTTCGCGTTTCAACCGCACTTCGAGTCGCGTCGAGATGCAGCGCCTGGTGGACCTGGCGCGCGCCGTGGGAGAGGAATTGATGGGCTCGCTGCGAGACGCGCTTCGCTCCGGCTCCGCGAATGAAGCCGCGGAGACCGCAGGCCTGCTGAGCCGCCTCGACCACACCACAATCGACCGCTGGTTGCCCGAGCGCCTGGCCGATTGGCCGCGGCAAGCGCAAGATCGCGTGGTGCGCCTGATTGCGATGGGCGGCGCAGCCGAGCGCGGAAGCCTGCTGGTGAATCTGCTTCACATGCTGGACCCGGTCTTGTTGCCCCTGGCCATCGATGAAATTGGATTGAGCGAAGACGCGAGTTGCATTCCCACTCTATTGCACCTGGCGGAAGGAGAGGCGAGCCGCTCGGCCGGGCTGTTTGTCCGGTTGAAAGCGGTGGAGGCGCTTGGAAGGCTTAAGGCGAAAGAGGCCACCGAACTATTGCGAGGCATCGCGGAAGCTCGGCACATGTTTCACTGGACGCACCCGGGTGAACTGCGCCTGGCAGCCGTGCAGTCCATGAAGAAAATCGATCCCAATTGGGCAGCGGATTTTGTCCCCCGAAGCGGGTTCAGTGAAGACGAATTGGCCATGGCGCCTCTGGATCCGCTGCCCAACGCAAAATATTTCCGCCGCAGGCGCTATCCTCGCATTCGTCTGTCGCAACCCATCACGGCCATCGCGGCGGTCGGGCAGGATTCCTACCGGCTGGAAATTCGCGGGCTAAGCTTGAGCGGGGGAATCGCGGTCGGCGAAAAGCATCTGTTGCCGGGCACGCTCGTCTCCATGAAAATTGGCTCGACGCTGCGCCCGATCCGGGCGCAGGTCTTGATGCGCGATGCGCGAGCTCAGGGTCTCGGATTTGAATTTGCCGACATGGATCTGGACGAACGCGCCCGCCTCCGCAAAGTGCTCCTGGAAAACAAGACTTCGCCGAATACCGATGAACGAGTCCTTCTCACCCAGTCCGCCGGTTAATTTTACAATTCGCTTTGATCCGGTTTGGGGGAGTCTCGGGGCTCGCAGCTTTTCGATACGGGATTCTCTCGTTTTGCGGGGTACGAATCTACCAGAAATGAACGACTTGTTTTGACCTCTGCACAACCATCGGTTGTTTGCGACCATCTATATTCTTGGGCGTGCGCGCCACGAGCAGGGTGCGCGGCCCTACGCCCTAAGGGTGAAGAATAGAATCCGCCATTTCACCTCAGAACAAAGACGAGATGGCGGATTTAGCAAAACGACACGCAGCACGGCGCCTGAGACCTGTCGAGTGGAAGGGCTATAGTATTTTCCAAAGTGCGATAACGTTTCTTAAAAGGAGAGAGTCCTTGTCAAAGCTAACGATCCGTACAATTCCGCTTCTCGCTCTTCTCTTGCTGGCTGGGGTCAAACAGGCAAGCGCACAAGGGGTCAGCGCCTATTTTGGTTTAGGCAGCGCGTTCGACAGCGCGGCAACATCTTCAGGCTGTGCTCCGCAACAACTTTTCGACCCTTTCACAGGAGTCAGCGGGACCTGTGAGACCGCGCCAACCATGGGCGGGGTCTTTGGCGTCTTCGGCGCAGACTTTATGATCAATCCGCATCTGGGTGTCAACGGCGAGTACTCCTTCCGCTTTGCCCAAGCCGACTACTTGCCCGCTGCATCACTAAAAGTTCGTCCTGGGTTTTACGATTTTAACGCGGTCTATCAGCCGACCGCGAGTGACAAGCGCGTGGTTCCTGTCCTGGAGGGAGGAATTGGCGGGGCCAAATTGTCCTTTTATGTGTCCCAGCAGGCAGGTTCCATATTTACCCAGAGTCAGTTCTTCACCAGCTCCAATCACTTTCAAGTGCACGGCGGCGTTGGCGTGAAGTTGTACGTCAAATCGGACATATTTATTAAGCCTCAATTTGATATCCATTATGTGCCAAACCTGACTGACCAATATGGGCGGAACACTGTTCCAGAATTTACGATCTCAATTGGCTACACCTTCGGACGACAGTAAAAATGCCGCACGCCGCGGAAGGGCCGTAAAATTGCAGGATCGGTCGCTCCTGTCTTGCGCACTTTCGGGCGGGAACGGCTCTTCCCGCCCGCCCACTATCTTGTTCTGCCTAATTGTGGACTGGCCGAACGCCTGACGGAGATGAGTTCGCCGCCCGCATAATCTCCAGGAATCCCGCGGAGCCAAGGAGCGTGCTCGCCGTGGCAACTCCGCCCATCAAGGCGCCCATGATTCCGAGCACGGCTACATCTGCGCCGGTGAGGAATAGGTTTCGGATCGGCGTCTTGGGCGTAAACCAGCTCTTTCGAAATCTGTCCGGCGTCGCCGGATATCCGTAGATCGTCCCGGATGGCGCTCCCGTAAAATATTCAAAGGAAAGAGGCGTCGCGAGTTCGGCGTAGGCCACCAAGTCCCGAAAACCGGGGTGCTGCTGCTCGATGAGATCCAGCAAGGTTTGGGTTATGCGGGCCTTGGCCGATTCGTAGTCCGTTCCGCGCCGCCGCCAGGGCTCTTCGCGAAACGCCTCCAGAGTGCGATAGGAAAAGGGCGCCACAATTTCCGCAGTGTGGCTCTGTGCCCGCGGGTCTTTCAAAGACGGAAACGAGAGGTAAGCCATCGGGGCGCGGCCCTCGAGCAAGTCGTTCCGGCCGGCGCAGATCTGATTGTGATCGAAAGACGAGAAGATCCAGTAATTTTCTCCCTGAAGACCCAACTCGCGAGGATCGCGCTTCAGTCCAAGAAACAGCTCGACGGCTTCCAAGCCCTCCGGAGGTGTTTCCAGTTCCGCGCGGAACGGGATCGCCTCGCTGGGCAACAAACGCGTGAACGTATTCCATGCTCCCGCATCGGAAACAATGACTGGCGCGCGAAATTCCAGCCGAGGTTGCTCCTTCCCTTTCTTGAGCTGAACTTCCACGCCCACGGCCCGACCGTCCTCCAAAATAATTTTCGTGACTTCGTGGCCCGCCAGAAGTTCTCCGCCCGCTGCACGAATCACGGAACTCGCCGCCTTGGGAATTTCCCCCGCCCCGCCGGAGGGATACCATGCGCCGTTCAGATAGTGGCTTACGATCACGGCGTGGGCCACAAAGGCGCTGCGGCCCGGAGGCAATCCGTAGTCCGCCCATTGCGAAGCGAGTACGGCGCGAAGGCGAGGATCGCGAATGTGGCTTTCCAGATATTGCTCGGTCGTTTGCAATGCCGATTGTTCTGAAAAGCGATTGATGGTTTTCACGATCCAGCTCACCGGTTGCGGCGTGACCATCGCCATGATGTGCCGATTGAGCCAGCCCGCGGCGCGTTTGATGTCATGGAAATATTCGCGGATGGCTTGCTTTTCCGCGGGAAAAGCTTCCACGAGAGTACGCTCGAAATTCGCCTGGCCCTTTGGCACCTTTACGGTGAGGCCGGGATAAGCGAACACATCGTAAACATCCGGCATGGGCGCCCAGTCCACGCCGCCATCCGTGATGAAATCGAAGAGCTTGCGTCCCGTCATGCCGCGGCCCATTTCGCCCACGTAATGAACGCCGACATCCCAGGTCCAGCCGCCCGGACGGCTGAAGGTGTGCGTGAATCCGCCAATCTTGAAATGGCGTTCGAGGACGAGGACGCGCCACTTCCGCAGCTTGGCCATGATGCTGGCAAAGGCGAGCGCGCCCATGCCGGAACCGATGACGATGGCGTCGTAGGAATGCTCGTTGGGTTTTTGTTTTTCGGACGTGCCGCCCTGCGCCATGATAGCCTCCCGTGCAAATCAATGTGGACACTGACCACATTGTAAGGGATCGATGTTGCGTTTGTCAACATGTCCGTGTAAAATACTTTTTGAACGATGCCCCGACGACCTTACCATCACGGCAACCTGCGCCGAGCACTTCTCCAAGGAGCGGTCCGCGTCATCGCCGAAGCGGGGCCGGCGGCGTTCACCCTTCGCGAAGTCGCGCGGAGAGCCGGGGTTTCCCACAACGCGCCCTACCGCCATTTTCGGGACAAAGACGCGCTCCTTGCCGCCGTCGCCGCGCAGGGGTTTCGCGAACTCACGCTCGCCATGCGAGAGGCGGGCGACCGCCAATCGAATGCGTTGGACAAGCTGAAGCAATCCGGCATGGCGTACGTGGTATTCGCGGTCCGCAGACCGGAGCACTTCACCGTGATGTTCGACGCCCCCGTCATCGCCTGCAAAGATCCCGAATACGTGCAGGCCTCGCAAGAAGCGTTCAACACCCTGGTGAATTACATTCGAAATAGTCAGGAAGAAGGCCAATTGCCGTCCGGGAACACAATGGAGCGGGCGCTGTACGCGTGGTCGCTCGTCCACGGGATCGCGAAACTCGCCGTCGCCGGCCGCTTTCCGTTTCGAACGAAAGCCGCCATGCTGAAGTTCGCCAAGTTTGCCATTGACGAATCGGTTTCAGGCGCCTGATTGAATCAGTTTCCGAGTTCGAATCGCGGGCTCGCTTAGAATCCCAAAGCTGACAAGGATCGCGGAGCGTTGAAGTCTGTCGAGATGCTAATCTGCCGCCACCGTTCCGCATCGGCTGCACGCGCCGCCTCGGCTTCGCCTGCGTACTTGACGGCGTCACTGCCCAGCAGGAGATGCGCAGGCAAACGATCGCTGGCAGCCAGACGAAGGATGACCTGAGCCACCTTGGCCGGATCGCTATTCTCCTGGCCCCAGAGAGGCTTAAGCGCTTTGGCCATGGCACCTACGGAAGGTTCATAATCTGGGAGCAGGTCGGGGGTTTCTTTATTCGCTCGTTCACCCCAGTTCGTCCGCATCCCGCCGGGTTCCAGCGCGCATATTTTGACGCCAAAAGGGGACACCTCCTGCGCCAGAGCCTCGGTGAACCCCCCAACAGCCCACTTAGCAGCGTGGTATGCAGCGCTGCCAGGAAGTGCCAAACGACCGCCCACTGATGATATCTGAAGGATGCAACCGCTCTTTTGCTTCCGCATGATTGGCAGCGCAGCACGGGTCACGTTGACTACGCCATAGAAGTTGGTATCGACCAGCGCCTTGAATCTCTCCGAGCTCAACTGTTCGAACGGGGCAATATCGCCGTAGCCCGCGTTATTCACGACGACATCGAGACGCCCGAAAGCGTCCACAGCCACCTTCACTGCTGCATATGCCGCATCCTCGTCTGCCACATCAAGGGGAGCGGTGCGAACCTCATCGCCATACTTCTCCACCAGATCCTCAAGGCGGCGAGGGTCGCGGGCCGTTGCAACGAGGCGGTCGCCCGATGCAAGCACAGCTTCTGCGATGTTGCGGCCCAATCCGCTTGCACTGCCGGTTACTAACCAGACTTTAGACATGAAGACCCTCCATTCTGTTTCTTAAATACACGATAACCGCCTAGGCGCGCAAGAACGTGGGAAAGATTCATCGAATAATTTCTTCCATCCTGGAAAGCGCCGCCACTTCCGCCGGTCCACGCAGGGAAAACTTGGCCCGTGTCATTGCGGCTGCCGCGCCTCCGGGCGGTCGGTTGCCTCGATTCGGATTTCCGTCAGATCGCTGAGCAGGTTTGCCGCCCACCGGTAGATGTTGTGCTCCCTCACCTCGCGCCGCATCCAATGCATTCGCTTGGCCTGTTCCGCTTCCGGCATTTCGAGCGCCGTGTGGATCGCCTCGCTCAGCTGCTTGATGTCATAGGGGTTCACCAGCAACGCGTCGGAAAGCTCGAGCGCCGCTCCCGCGAACGTGCTGAGAATCAGCACGCCACGGTCGTCCGGGCGCGCGGCCACGAATTCTTTCGCCACCAGGTTCATCCCGTCATGCAGCGACGTCACCAGGCACACCGATGCCGCCCGGTAGTAACGCGTGATCTCTTCGTGCGAATGGTGTCTCTTCAGGAAGACAATCGGCTTCCACCGTCCTGCGTGAAACTTCGCGTTGATCCGCTCCGCTTCCGCGGTCACTTCATCCAGGAAATTCTTGTACCGCTCGATATCGGTCCGGCTCGGCGCCCCGATTTGGATAAGGGAGAATCTCCGCTGGTAGGATGGATACTGCTCGAGGAATCGCTCGATTGCGCGGAACCTCTCCAGAATTCCCTTCGTGTAGTCCACACGATCCACTCCCACGCCAAGGAACGAAGCCTCGATGCCCAGCTCCTCGCAAATCAACGTTCGCTCCGCCCCCGCGTTGCGCATCTCCACATCGTTTGGCGAGCTCTCCGGAAACGCGACGCTGATGGGATACGGCCGCACACGCGTCACGTGCCCCTGCCGGTTCACGGCAAAGCGGTCCCACTCCGTCAGCGCTTCCAGAGCGTGGTCCACAGTCTCCAAAAAATTATTGCAGTGCGTCTGAATGTGGAATCCGATCAAGTCCGCACCGAGCAAGCCATCGACCAGTTCCCTCTGCCACGGGCAAATTCCAAACACTTCTGGATTCGGCCACGGAATGTGCCAGAAAATAGCCACGCGAGCGTCGGGACGCGCATCCTTCACCATGCGCGGAAGCAGGGCGAAGTGGTAATCCTGCGCCAGCAGAATCGGCGATTCCGTCCCCTCCATTTCCTGCAGCACCACGTCCGCAAACCGCCGGTTGATCCGCTGATAGTGAAGCCAATCCTCGGGGCGGAACACGGGCCGCGTGTGCGCGATGTGGCACAACGGCCAGAGCCCTTCGTTTGAAAATCCTTCGTAAAATCCCTTGTCCTCCTCATCGGTCGTCCAAACGCGTCGCAGCGTGTAACTCGGATGATCCGGCGGCACGCGCAACCTGTCATTGGCGTCCACCACCTCGCGATCCCCGCTTCCCGGCCCGCTTGCCACCCACGTTCCGTTGCACGCCAGCAACACCGGCTCGAGCGCCGTCACGAGGCCGCTCGCCGGGACGATGACGCTGATCGTCTTGTCCTTTTCATTCATCACGTGCATGTACGGTTCGCGGTTGGAGACCACAAACAGCGGCGTCCCATGAAGTTTGTCCTGCAGGCTCACACGGAGCCGCTCCGCCGTCCAAAGGGAAGCCCCTGAATCGCGCAGCCTCGCTTCTTCCTCCGCTGTCGCCCGCGCCGTGCTCAAGTCGTGCGCCAGATGCGTGACTTCCTGATGTAACTGGTCGAATATCTCTCCCTGTCCCTGCGGCAGCGCCGGAGGGGCCTTGGCGCCGCTTGCGCCGCCCGTCCTCAGCATGCGCAGCCAGTGCGCGGTGTGCTTCAGCGGCCGCATGAAGGTCCATCGCACCAGTATCAGCGCCAAACCCGTGATCAGCAGGGTCTGCACTAATGCATTCACCAGCGAATCACGTAACGTATGCGCAACCTGCGCGTCGATGTAGCTCGTGTCATGGAACAACGCGAGGGCTCCCGTCAGCTCGTTGTCCCGGTGCAGCGGGCACGCCAAAATGTGCAGGGCCAGGTCTTCCTCTTTTCCGGATTGATCTGCGCGCTTCTCGAGAACATATTCGCCCTGTTCCTGATTCTTTCCGGCCGCGTTCTTCACAACCTCCGGCCAGCTCTGGAACTCCCTCGCAATTCCCGGCGTGATCGCCAGCGCCCTTCCCCCCGCGTCATACACAGCGACGCCTTTCAAATGCTCGCGCTCGCCGAATCGTTCCACCAGCCGTTGCAAATTCCCGTCCGGCGCGCGATCCATCAGCGGTTCGACATTTTCCTGCAAGGTCTCGCCAAGAATTTCAGCTCTCCGGGACAGATCGCTTCTCAGGATGCGTTTCTCCGTACGCACCTGGTACCACGCGAACAGTCCGGAAACGACCGCGACGCTCACGATCAGGGGCAGGACCATTTTCAGGGCCGTGCGCATCGATTCTCCTCTACTGTCTGTCCCGAGGATGAGCCGCGCCGGGTTGGGTGCGGGCGGCCTAAATTAAGTCAAATTGCCGTTCGTTTTTTGCTCGAAATAAATGGACCCTCGTTCACATTTTGCATGACAAGAGTCGAGGTGTCCGTCAGGTGTTTACCGGATTTCCGGCCAGGTCATGACTGTAAGAGGATATCTGCATCTTGTGAAGGCATCCTCACGTAATCTTTCATTCTTAACAGGAAAAACCCCCCAATAGCTGCCTTCTTTAGCACAGTCCAGCCGGGCTTCAAAACACTTCCTCTCAGCGATCTCCACGATTCCAGCCTCTGGAATCACCACTCTTTGCAAGGCGATTGCAGGACAGGGTACAATGAATTTTTGAGCGTGCCTGCAGGATGCCCCCATACTGCGCGCACGTGCATCTCATACGCAGGGCCTCGGAGCCCGCCCCGGAGAAGGAAGCTTATTCCGAAGGACACTGAAGGGTTGTGATGCGAGTCGATACCCTGATCGACCAAGTTGTTGCCAAGTTCATCGGCACCAAGCACGAGCGCGACCTGAAGGTGATCCAGCCGCTGGTCACCCGGATCAACGCGCTCGCGCCGGAGTTTGAGAAGCTGAGCGACGCCGAGCTTCTGGAGAAAACGGTGCAGCTGCGGACCGAGGTGCAGGGGCGCCTCGGCAGCATTCCGCTGGAAGATCCGGACTTCAAAGAGCGCTGCAAGGATGCGCTGGAACCCGCGCTGGTTCCGGCCTTTGCGCTGGTGCGCGAAGCCGGCCGTCGGAAGCTGGGCATGCGCCATTTCGACGTGCAATTGATCGGCGGCATCGTCTTGAACGAAGGCAAAATCGCCGAAATGAAGACGGGCGAAGGTAAGACGCTCGTCGCCACGCTTCCTGCCGTCCTCAACGCGCTCACAGGCCGGGGCGTGCACATCGTAACCGTGAACGATTACCTGGCGCGGCGCGACGCGGAGTGGATGAGCCCGATCTACCGGTCGCTGGGCATGACCGTGGGCGTGATCGTCCACGATCTGAGCGACGTCGAGCGGCGCGCGACGTACGGCGCGGACATCACTTACGGCACG
>Ga0116217_10004169_pt1 | contig 12930 bp, 16 predicted proteins | sample Sb_taG_6_FD_89697 | JGI IMG/M metagenome (GOLD analysis project Ga0116217, IMG submission 89697) | Peat soil microbial communities from Weissenstadt, Germany - Sb_50d_4_PS metaG | ecosystem: Environmental > Terrestrial > Soil > Wetlands > Peat | place: Germany: Weissenstadt | collected 2010-09-21 | reverse complement strand
TTCGGTGAAGCGCTGGGTGCTCGAAGGCACCGACTACGTCTATCCGCGTACGACCAACAAAATCCTCGCCGCCTATCTGAAATTGAAAGGCGTCCCCGACGAAGACGTGATGATCAACTATACGCCGTTCGCGTTCTCCGACTGGCAGACCGAGGTGTCTAAGATCAAGACCTTCGGCTCGGCCGGCAAAAAGACGGCGGTCGTATCGACGATAAACGGCGACGCTAACGTGCCGTTCTACAAGGAACTCGGCAACCAGGGCATCAAGGCGACCGACATTCCGGTGGTCGCGTTCTCGGTCGGCGAAGAGGAGCTCGCCGGTCTCGACACCAAGCCGCTCGTCGGCCATCTGGCTGCCTGGAACTATTTCGAATCGATCGATACGCCCGCGAACAAAGATTTCATCGAGAAATGGCATGAGTTCACCAAGAAGCCGAACCGCACCACCAACGATCCGATGGAGGCGCATGTCATCGGCTTCAACATGTGGGTGAAGGCGGTCGAGAAGGCCCAAAGCTTCGAGCCGGACAAGGTGATCGACGCCATGATCGGCGTCTCGGTGCCGAACCTCACCGGCGGCTATTCGACGATGATGCCCAATCACCACATCACCAAGCCTGTCTATATCGGCGAGATCCAGGGCGACGGCCAGCTCAACACGGTCTGGCAGACGCCGGGCACTGTCGTGGCGCAGGAGTGGTCGCCCTACCTCGAGGGCTCGCGCGATCTGATCGCTGATTGGCGGAAACCGATGTCGTGCGGCAACTTCAACGTCAAGACGGGCAAGTGCGGCGGCTGATTACGGCGGTCTTCGACGACCGCCTTTGAGCAAGGCGCCCTTCTCCCGATAGCTCGGCAGCAAGACGGGCGTCCTTTCGGACGCCCTGCGGCGAGAGAAGGGTAAGCCCCGCCGCGCCCCATGAGAATTGACCGGGATCGAGGCCCGAGAGCGAAAGGAGAGTCATGACGTCGCCGAACGCCTCTCGTCCCGGCGCTCAAGGTTTCGCGCGCCGCTTCCGTCTGCGCGTCTTCGGCGCGATCGGCGTTCTCGCGCTTCTCATGGTCGCCAGCACTGCTCGCGCCGACGCTGTCGACGACACGCTGGCGAAGTTTCTCGACGACAAGTTCCCGCAGGCGGAGGCCGCGATTGGCGAGTTGGCGGCCGAGGCGCCGCCTCAGGCCCAAGCCATTCTGGAGGCCCTTGGCGATAATCGCCTCATGGTCGATCCCGCCGATCATCTCGTCGCCTACAAGACGGCCGCCGGCGCGCTTCTCAACGCCAAGACCGGCCAACCGGTTGCGGGCGTCGATCCCGCCGCCTTCAAGAAAGTGCGCGTCAACAACGCGCTGAGGCGCGCCATCGAAGGCGCGATGGGTTCGCTGACCCTCGCCAATCCCGATCCGGAGAAGCGCATCGCTGCGGCCGAAGACGTGTTCAGGACGCACGACGCCAAGGCGTTGCCGGCGCTTCAGGCGCAGCTCGCGAAGGAGAGCGACGCGCGCGTCGCCGGCGCATTGCAGCTCGCTGAGGCCTCGATCATGGCGACGAGCGACAGCGCTTCCCCGCAGGACCGTCTCTCCGCCATCGCGACGCTCAAGGAACGCGGCAATGAGGACGCGCAGAGCCTCATCGACGGGATCGCGCAAAAAACCACGGATCCCGCGGTCAAGAGCGCCGCCGAATCCGCGCTCGCCTCAATCCATACGCGCCTCGCCATGTGGCGGGTGGCGCAGAACCTCTGGTATGGGCTTTCGGCGTCGTCGGTTCTGCTCCTGGCGGCGATCGGGCTCGCGATCACCTTCGGCGTCATGGGCGTCATCAATATGGCGCACGGCGAGATGGTGATGCTCGGGGCCTATGCGACCTATGTCGTGCAGATCCTTCTGCCCCCTTCGCTCCAAGAGTGGTCGCTCGCCCTCGCGATCCCGCTCGCGTTCGTGGTGGCGGGCGCCGTCGGCATCGCGATCGAGCGTCTGGTGATCCGCTTTCTCTATACGCGCCCGCTCGAGACGCTGCTCGCGACCTGGGGCGTGTCGCTCATTTTGCAGCAGGGCGTGCGCAGCCTGTTCGGCGCCAACAATCGCCAGGTCAGTAACCCGCACTTCATGTCAGGCGCGTTCGAGCTCGGCGGCCTGTCGATCACCACGAACCGGCTTTGGATCATCGTGCTCTCGGCGGTCGTCTTCATCGGCCTGCAACTCGTGCTGCGCGCGACGCCGTTCGGCCTGCAGATGCGCGCCGTGACCCAGAACCGCCGCATGGCGGCGGCGATGGGCGTCTCGACCGCGCGCATCGACATGCTGGCCTTCGGGCTGGGCTCCGGGGTGGCGGGGATCGCGGGGGTCGCGCTGTCGCAAATCGACAATGTCTCGCCGAACCTCGGCCAGGGCTACATCATCGACAGTTTCATGGTCGTCGTGTTCGGCGGCGTCGGAAACCTGTGGGGCACGGCGTTCGGCGCCTTGTTGATCGGGCTCGCCAACAAGCTGCTCGAACCCTTGATCGGCGCGGTCCAGGGCCAGATCGTGCTCTTGATCTTCATCATCCTCTTCATCCAGAGACGGCCGAGAGGGCTGTTTGCGCTCCGCGGCCGTGCGGTGGAAGCATGAGCGCGCGACTGGACCAGCTCGGCCTCGCGTTCGTCGCGGTCCTCGTCGCCGCGGCGATCGTGGTGCCGCTCATGTCCCTGGCCACGGCGACCAATTCGGCGTTTTACCTGCCGCCCTACCTGGTCCAGCTGCTCGGCAAGTATCTTTGCTACGCGATCCTCGCCGTCGCCCTCGATCTCGTCTGGGGCTATTGCGGCATCCTGTCGCTCGGCCATGGCGCGTTCTTCGCGCTCGGCGGCTACGCGATGGGCATGTATCTGATGCGGCAGATCGGCGCGCGCGGCGTCTACGCCAACCCGATCCTGCCCGACTTCATGGTGTTTCTGAACTGGAAGGAGCTGCCGGTCGCTTGGTGGGGATTCAACTGGTTTCCCTACGCGATGGCGATGGTCGTGCTCGTGCCCGGGCTGCTGGCGCTCGCCTTCGGCTGGTTCGCCTTCCGCTCGCGGGTGACCGGCGTCTATCTCTCGATCATCACCCAGGCGATGACCTTCGCCTTGTTCAAGGAGTTCTTTCGCAACGACTTCGGCTTCGGCGGCAACAACGGGCTCACCGACTTCAAGGACCTGCTCGGCTTCTCGCTGCAGTCGGCCCCGACCAAGGCGGCCCTCTTCTCGGCGAGCGCGATCGCGCTGATCCTCGCCTATGCGGTCTCGCGCGCGATCATCGCCTCAAAATACGGCAAGGCGCTGGTCGCAGTGCGTGACGCCGAGAGCCGCATGCGCTTTCTCGGCTACCGGGTCGAGAATTATAAGCTCTTTGTGTTCGTCGTTTCGGCGGTGATCGCCGGAATCGCCGGCGCGCTCTATGTGCCCCAGGTCGGGATCATCAATCCGAGCGAATTCGCGCCCGGAAATTCCATCGAAGCGGCGATCTGGGTCGCGGTCGGCGGCCGCGGCACGCTGATCGGCGCGGCGCTCGGCGCCATCGCCGTCAACTTCGCCAAGACCTATTTCACCGGCGCGTTTCCCGAATATTGGCTTTATGGCCTCGGCCTCTTGTTCGTCCTCGTCACGCTGTTCCTGCCCAAGGGCCTGCTGGGGCTCGCGCTTAGAGGGAGCGAGCCGAAGCCGCGCGAGGTCATTTCCGTCGACGCGATCGAGGAGGGCGCCGAGCCATGACGCTCGCCGGAACTCCGAACCCGAGCCTCACTCAATCGCTTCTCTATCTCGACGGCGTCAGCGTTTCGTTCGACGGCTACAAAGCGCTGCGCAGCCTGTCGCTGGTTCTGGCGCCGGGCGAGATGCGCGCGATCATAGGCCCAAACGGGGCCGGCAAGACGACCATGATGGACGTCATCACCGGCAAGACGCGCCCCGATGAAGGCGAGGTGCTGTTCGACGGCCGGCACGATCTGACCAAGCTCGACGAAGCGGAAATCGCCACGCTCGGGGTGGGGCGCAAGTTTCAGAAACCGACCGTGTTTGAATATCACACCGTCGAGGACAATCTCTTGCTGGCGACCAAGGCGCCGCGCAGCGTGCGCGCGACCCTGTTCGGGCGCGAAGACCCGAAGACGCTCGAGACGATCGACGCCATCCTCGCGACGACCCGGCTCGCCGACCATCGGGCGCGGGTTGCCGGATCGCTGTCGCACGGCCAGAAGCAATGGCTCGAAATCGGCATGCTCTTGGCGCAGGACCCGAAGCTCTTGCTGGTCGACGAGCCGGTCGCCGGCATGACCGACAGCGAGACCGCGGCGACCGCGGACCTTTTGCGCGAAATCGCGCGCGATCATTCGGTGATCGTCGTCGAGCACGACATGCACTTCGTGCGCGAGCTTGGCGTCAAGGTGACCGTGCTGCATGAAGGCTCGGTGCTGGCCGAAGGGTCGCTCGACCAGGTCAGCGACGACCCGCGCGTCGTCGAGGTCTACCTGGGGCGGTAAATGCTGGGATTGCATCGCAATGTGTGCGCAGCGGCTGGCCAGCGACGTCGGCGCGTCGCCAACCTGTCTCCTCCTCCCTTGTGGGGGAGGGTTAGGGAGGGGGGTCGCGCCATGCTTCAGCGATTGGCGCCCGCGTACCGGATAGGGCGGCCGGAGCATACCAAGCATGAAGAACGCGCCGTGATTTCCGTTCGGCGCCACCCCCCGCCCCTGCCCGCCCCCACCATAGGGTGTCCGGAAGGACGCCCGTCTCTCGACGGGCTATGGGGGGCGGGAGAAGGCTCGGCGCTATGTTGAGCGTCGATCGCATCGATCTCTATTACGGCGCGGCGCAGGCGCTTCGCTCGGTGTCGCTGAAGGCGGTGACCGGACGCATCTTGTGCGTCCTGGGGCGCAACGGCGTAGGCAAGTCGTCGCTTCTGCGCGCCATCGTCGGCCAGCACGGCATCGCTTCGGGCTCCATCCAGTGGAACGGCAAGGAAATGAGCGCGCTGCCCAGCCATCAGCGGGCGCGGCTCGGCTTCGGCTACGTGCCGCAGGGGCGCGAGATTTTCCCATTGCTCTCGGTCAGGGAGAACCTCCAGACCGGCTTCGCGACGCTCCGCCGCGACGAGCGCGTGGTCGACGACGAGATTTTCAGCCTGTTTCCCGTTCTTTCCGACATGCTGGGGCGGCGCGGCGGCGATCTGTCCGGCGGGCAGCAGCAGCAGTTGGCGATCGCGCGCGCGCTCGTGACCAAGCCCAAGCTCCTCATTCTCGATGAGCCGACCGAAGGCATCCAGCCCTCGATCATCAAGGACATCGGGCGCGCGCTCGTGCATCTGCGCCGCAAGGGCGAAATGGCGATCCTGGTGGTCGAGCAATATTTCGAATGGGCGCGCGACATCGCCGACGATTACGCGGTCATGGACCGCGGCGCGGTCGTGCTGTCGGGCGCGCGCGAGGCGATGAACGAGAGCGAGGTTCGGCGCCGGCTGACGGTGTGAGCGCCTGGGTGCGCAACCATTTGGAGGTCGTGACTGACACGAACGACACGGTCCAGTCGGCCTAAATTTCCGTCGCGCGGGAAATATTTTTCCAACCCGGGTGACGCCAAAGTGCTGGTTTGGGTGGAATTTTCCGTAAATATAAGGATCGAAGTATGGATTTTGTGCAGAGGCCTATTCCAAGGGCCTCAGCCCGGCGATGATCGCCGCGCAGGCGAGCGCGATATAGCGCGGGATTTTCGATTTCCCGTTTTCATAGGCCGCGATCGTAGTTCGCGAGCAGCCGAGCGCCTTGGCGGCCTCAATCTGGGTTATCCCCAGGCTGATCCGCCATCGTACGAATGAATCGCTGGTCATTTTTGGCCTGCTTCTCAAGCATGCGCTTGAGATCGGCGGTCGCTTTCTCGATGTCGGCGCCGCAAATGTCGGCGACCATCGACAATGTAACCGGCTCGGAGGGGTATTCCTCGAAAAGGCATTCGGTGTCGTCGTTGTCGGCAATCCATTTGATCGCTTCGCGATAACCTGGTCGTTACACAGCAACCTCGATTATTCCTGCCTCACACGAGTTTGATTTCATATTCGGCGAAGCCGCCGCCGCCGGCCAGGACGTGGCCGCGGTCCTCGAGCGCCGCCCGAACTTCGGCGACCGTCTCCGGATCGTCCAAGTTGTCGACCTCGAACTCGGCCCATCTGACCGGCGGGTCGCCATTGATCTTGATGAGCGTCAGATTATTGATCGGGAACATCAGGTTAACTCCAATTCTCGCTCGCGCGCCGGGCTAACCTCATCGTGGCATTGCCATACGTGCAGGGCCGGCCGCGGCTCCTCGATTTCGTATCCGTAGCGGCGGACATTGCGGTCGCGCAGGTATTCAGTCGCCCATTTGGCGATCACTGCGGAGCGAAGCCTCGGCATGATTTCCGGCGGGATTTGCAGCTTGGCGCGCATCTTAGCCTCCCTTAGAATGATCGAGCCGCAACGAAGCACGCGACCGCGCCGTCGTTGCGCGCAGCGCGGATCACGTCTTCCGCCGTGGTCCGATAGGCGAAGTCGAGAATGACGATGTGCCCGTCAACCGTCTTGACCAGAACATGGAAATTGGAAGCCTCCTTTTTTACCTGCGCGCATTATGTCCAGATCTGGTCACAATGTCAAGTGCAAAAACACTGGACGTTGGAATGTTTTTGTGATAGGCGTTGGTACATTCCAATGCGCGGAGTGGTACTCGACGCCGAAACAACCGGACTTGATCCGATAGAGCGATCGGATTGTTGAGATTGGCGCGCTTACCGGGGGTTGACAACAAGCAGGGAGTTGTTGTCGCCTCAACAGAAAGTGAGGAGAAAATCATGCCGTCCGCGTTGGCCCGATCCGTCCAGGCGCGATTGAATCAGCTTGGCCGCAACCCGTTTGAGGCGGCGCGAAAGGGCGGATTGGAACGCAGCTTCGTCAACGACATTTTGATCGGGCGCAAAAAGTCCGTGCGCGGCGACAATATCGGCCGCCTGGCGACCGCCCTCGATTGGACGGTTGCCGACATGATGACGCGCATCGACGGGAATCCGAGCACCGAGCTTCGCCGACGTCGGATCGCGGAAGGCAAGACCCTACGTGAGCTTGCCGAGGCGTCGGCGATCGACATCGACAGGCTCGAGCGGGCGGAGTATGGATTCGCGGAGGATGCGTCCGCCTGGCTAGGGGCGGACGAATACCAGCGGCTCGCCGAGGTGCTCCGCGTTGAGCCGGAGGCGATCACACTATCCGCAAAGCCGGCGCCGCCGGCTGCGGGGATTGACTCCGATCATCTTGCGGCGCTGATGTCTGCGGCGTTTGAGGAGTTTGGACTAAATGAGGGCCAGGCGATGAACCTCGCCCTAGCCCTGCTAGCAGCGTCCGAGTCTCCGCCAAGTCCTCAAGCACCCGATCAAGCCAAGGGCCTTGCGCGTGCCGTCGCTCGGTCTCTAGAGCGTCTATGCTCTCGCTGAGCGCGGCGGCTACCAGATAAGCATGGCGTGACATTGATTTGATCCTATTGCCCTCTGGTTTGCGATTGGTTTCCCTAATTTTGCGTTCGTCCGACGCTCGAATCGCGCTTTGTGCGCGCCATTCTCGTTAAACCTATTCCGACTCACCTGTCAATTACCGACGTTAGGGTAATCACTCCGACTTGATAAAGTTGGAAATGAGCGCCTGGATATGTCGGCGGCTCCAATTGGAGGGAGTTCCGACATGTAGGCCACCTTCAGCAACCCATCCGCCTTCGACATTGAGAAAATTTCCGCACAAGCGTCGTCCACCGGGACGAATAGCGCGGTTTTGACCCTGCAGTTCTCCGCCCGTCGACTGGCAGCGGCGAGCGGGAAGTTTCAGATATTTGGGCCCGCCCCGGATGTATGACCGCTTCCTAAGGGCCGCGGCGGAAATCAATGCGATTGTCACTCCCGCATTTTACGGCGTCCCCCTCGCCCCGGAGGCGGCGGGGAATGACCGAGTTTCCCTACGCGGGGCGTGTCCGGGCGGCGCTTCTTAGCGCGTGCCGCGAGCAGATCGAACCCGACGTTTGCGAATGCTTCCAACTGGCCTATCGCTAATTGGAGGCGGCTAGGGCGATGAAAGTAGGAAAAATACTATTTTTAGTTGACTTATGGTTGGATTGTGTTTAATCGGCTCAGAAAGAATGGAAAGATACGGTTGGATGGTTACGATGACCACCACAGACAGAACATTACCGCATGGGCCGAGCAGGTTTGCGCCGACATCGGCCGCCTGAGACCCGCCGAGGGCGAAAGCTCGAAAGATTTCGGCCGAAGGCTCCGAAGCGCATCCGCAGAATTGCGGCTTCACGCCCGAGTCCTCATCGGGGACGTTGAGGTCTTCGAAGCACGCGAAGGGAGGCTGCAGTGACCAACTTCCAAATCCGTAGGCTCCTCCCCGAGGATATGAGCGCCTACTGCGACCACATGGTCGGGCTCGACCGCCAAAGCCGGAATGATCGGTTTGAAGGCGCCATGTCCGACGGCGCGATCATCAATTACGCCACGCGGCCCTTGAAAGAGGGCGAATACCTGTACGGGGCCTTTGACGGCGACCATCTCTGTGGAGTTGGAGAGCTTCGATCTTCGGCCTTAGCCGAGGGCGAAACCCACGCCGAGGCCGCCTTATCGGTCGACGGAGCGCACCGTAAGCAGGGGATAGGCGCACGGCTATTCGAGCGCCTCCGCCTTGCCGCGGCCGAGCACGGCATCGACGTCATCGATCTTATCGCCCTGCCAAGCAACTTCGCCGTGAGGGCAATCGCGAGAAAATTCAAGATGCTTCTCGTCTTTGAGAGCGGCGTGCTGGCCGGACAACTGAGGGCAGCATCATGAGCGAGCCATACGCACGCAAAGACGGCTTCGACGCATTCGCCGACGGCAACGCGATCATCGACAACCCGTTCATTCAGTTTCCCTCGCTGAGGGAGAAGGGCCTTGCGAGGGCTTGGGCGGACGGTTGGATTGAGGCGCGAGACCAATATCGCAACACCGAACGCGCCCACAAGACCAGACAGCATGAACGGCAATCCATCGATGCATGACGGTGGCGCAATGACAGACGAAGAGCGAGCTGAGGCCTTAACCTACTGGCAACGGCACGCGCTAGGGCCGAACGAAAGGCGCAAGACCTGCGCCTACTGCGGACATCCCTACTACTGGCCATGCGAAGCCGACGAACACGAACGCTGCGGCAACTTCCAACACTTCCAACACATGAGGGCCGCAGTCGAATTGGGGGTGAAAAAATGACACGCCCGACCAAGGCGGTCGAGATGGTGCTCGCCGGCCGTGCGGGGGCCATCATGAATGGCGTCATCCATTCCGACGCGCTCCTCGCCGAAGTGGTCAAGAAGGACGGAGGCCTGCGCACCGGAAGGCGCCTAAGCCACGTCTTCGCCGTGGGCGTGCCAGGACGCGCCGAAATTCTCTATGTCTCAGACGCCGCAATCAACATTGCCCCGGACCTCGCGACGAAGGTCGACATCACCCGAAACGCGATCGATCTTGCGCACGCCTGCGGGTGTGTGGGGCCCAATGTCGCCGTCCTCTCTGCGGTCGAGACGGTCAATCCGAGCATTCCCTCGACCGTGGACGCGGCGGAACTGAGAAGCATGGCCGGGCGGGGCCAGTTTCGCGGCGCGCTCGTCGACGGCCCCTTCGCGATGGATAACGCCATCGACATCGATGCCGCGCGCACCAAGGGCATCGCATCGCCGCTCGCCGGCCGAGCCGACATCCTGATCGTTCCCAACATCGAGGCCGGCGACATACTGGTCAAGGGCCTCGTCTTCCTCGCGAGGGCGCAGACCGCAGGGATTGTGATGGGCGCCAAGGCCCCCATCATACTGACGAGCCGGGCCGACAACGCTCGCGCTAGGCTGACATCCTGCGCCCTCACCCAACTCCATCACCACATCGCTTTCGAAGGGAGGAAAGCAGCATGACCTGTCAGACCGCCGAGACCTTTCGCAAGCTCGCCGAGCGCAAGTGTCAATCGGCATCCAATTTTGATCCTCGATCGGCGTCCAAAAGTGACCCCCTGATGATGACGGGCTCGGACGGTAGCCCTCGCCTTGGCAGGGCTGGTTTTTGGGTTGCGCAGCCGGGGCGAGCGCGGGTTAGCGAGAGGCTCTTCTGTTTGAAGATCAGGCGCGGTTCTTGAAGCGCCAGCTCTCGTTGCCGGTCTCGACGATGTCACAGTGATGGGTGAGGCGATCGAGGAGCGCGGTCGTCATTTTTGGATCGCCAAAGACGCTCGGCCAATCGCCGAAGGCGAGGTTGGTGGTGACGACGATTGAGGTGCGCTCATAGAGTCGGCTGACCAAGTGGGACAGCAATTGCCCGCCGGCCTGGGCGAAGGGCAGATAGCCGAGTTCGTCGAGGATGACGAAGTCGAGGCGGGTGAGATAGTCGGCAATGCGTCCCTGGCGTTGGGCTCGGCTTTCGGCCTCGACGAGATCGACGGTGGTGAAGAAGCGTCCGCGCGATCCTTCCCGGATGCCGCTTCGCGCGATGGCGATGGCCAGATGCGTCTCACCGTTCCGGTTCCTCCGGCATGCACGACGTTGCGCTGTTGGGCGATGAAGGCTCCGCCAGCGGGATCGCACACGAGCGCCTCGTTGATCGGCGTGTCTTTGAACAGGAAGTCCTCGACGTCCTTGGCCAACGGTAGCTTGGCGACGGTGAGCTGGTGCTTGATTGAGCGCGCCTGCTTGGCGCGTTGCTGGCTGGTGCAGGCCAAAGCCTGCTGCCGTTCGGCTGGATAAGCAGGAAAAGGCCTCCGCCGTCGGCAAGCTTGTACGCTTTCTCGGCCGGTTGCGCGCGTTCGATCGAAAATGTGTTGAGCGTCATTTTTTGGGGTATCTACCCCTGGGTCACTGGGACATTTCCCGAGAATCTACCCCAAAATCGACGCGATGCAACGCGGCCGGGAGCGACGCGATGCAACGATGTTTGCGTTTAACTTCGCGATGGCTCGCCGCGCCCGCCCGCCTCTTGTTTGGCCTCGCGAAGGGGAGGCAATCGCGAATCCCGCTCTCCCGCCGCGAGCTCATTCACAGGCTCGGCGCTGCCCGAGGCTCAAGCGCGGGGCAGGCTCGTCCCCAGCCAGCCAAGGCTAAGCCGAGCCAAACGGGGAAACGCCCCGGCGGTCGAGATGTGTGAATCCGGTAGGGTCAAGCCCGAGGGCGTGCTTCCCGTCAGGAGAGGGGGCGTGCGGGCGCTAAATCTTCCGTCCGATGGCGAGGAACTTCTCCGCGCGCGCGTTGCGCAGTGCACCTGGGCTCATGCCGCCGAGCGACTTCAGCGCGTCGCTGATCGCCCGCCCGGTCGCGGCGACGGCTGCGGCCGGATCACGATGCGCGCCGCCCGCCGGCTCGGGGATGACGCCATCGATGATGCCGAACTTGATGAGGTCCTGGGCGGTGATCTTCATGCTCGTGGCCGAATCCTGGGCGCGCGAGGAATCGCGCCACAGGATCGACGCCGAGGCTTCGGGCGAGGCTACGGTGTAGATCGCATGTTCGAGCATCAGCACGATGTTGCAGGTCGCGATGGCGAGCGCGCCGCCGGAGCCGCCCTCGCCGATGATCACCGCGATGTTGGGCACGCCGAGCGAAAGACACGCGTCGATCGAGCGGGCGATCGCTTCGGCCTGGCCGCGCTCCTCGGCGTCAACGCCGGGGAACGCGCCGGCGGTGTCGATCAGCGAAATCACCGGCAGCTCGAATCGGTTGGCGAGGTGCATAAGACGCACCGCCTTGCGATAGCCCTCCGGGCGCGCCATGCCGAAATTGTGGCGCACCCGGCTTGCCGTGTCGTTGCCCTTCTCCTGACCCAGGATGCAGACCGAGTGGCCCTCGAACCGGCCGAGGCCGCCGACGATTGCTTGGTCCTCGCCGAAATACCGGTCGCCGGCGAGCGCGATGAAGTCCGTGATGAGGCCGTTGAGGTAATCGCTGAAACGCGGACGGCCTTGCAAGCGCGCGACCTGCGTTTTCTGCCAGGGCGTCAGATTGGCGTAGAGTTCGGCCAGCGCCTTGTCGGCCTTGGCCTCGAGCTTGACGATTTCTTCCGCCAGCGCCGGCGAATCGCCATTCTTTGCGACCGCACGCAGTTCCTCGACGCGGGCGTCGATATCGGCGACCGCCGTTTCGAAGCTGAGGTAGGTGCGCATTCGGTCCTTGAAGCCAACCGCCGAAGCTCCCGGCGGCGCGCGAAACTGGCGGCGCCGGGACGCGAAGTCAAGCCGGCGGCCAGTCTTGCAGCAGTCTTGCATCGCGACGCGCGATGCGGCAAAAGGAAGCGGTTTAGGAGTGTAGCTCAATTGGCAGAGCACCGGTCTCCAAAACCGGGGGTTGCGAGTTCGAGTCTCGCCTCTCCTGCCATCGCCGGAAGGCGATGAGCGGGCGTAGTTCAATGGTAGAACGGAAGCTTCCCAAGCTTCATACGAGGGTTCGATTCCCTTCGCCCGCTCCAATACTTAGCTCAAACCAACCTAAGTTATGGCACGGATTTGGCAGCAGAAGGTGCCGCGCTTTGGCGCCACGCCATATGACATTATCGCCATCGATTCTTCGAGCGGTTGAACCCATCGCCAGCTCCGGGCGCAAATCTGCCCGCGCCGCCCCACTGTGATGCTGTTTGACCCATTCAAACTTTCAAATGGTCCGGAACGCTGACTACGAATCTGGGTGAGGAGTTCGAATCTCTTCGGGCGCGCCAATTGCAACTCTCCGCCGCGATCCGGCGCATCGAATTTTCGGGCCGGCGAATGAGACTTCGTTGCTACCGACGGGGTTCCGAATGAGTTGGCGCGGTGCCTCAACCAGCCGCTGTCTCTCATGCCCAGGGATCGAAATTTTTGCGCTTCGACGCAATGAGCGGCGACACCTGCCGGAGTGTGAT
>Ga0116217_10004168_pt1 | contig 12930 bp, 12 predicted proteins | sample Sb_taG_6_FD_89697 | JGI IMG/M metagenome (GOLD analysis project Ga0116217, IMG submission 89697) | Peat soil microbial communities from Weissenstadt, Germany - Sb_50d_4_PS metaG | ecosystem: Environmental > Terrestrial > Soil > Wetlands > Peat | place: Germany: Weissenstadt | collected 2010-09-21 | reverse complement strand
GCTATCGTGCCCCAGTTGCTGCCGGGGTGGCTGCTGGGCGAGGCGAATGCGCTGGAGCAGCTGGCGCGCCCGCTGGCCCTGCGCCTGGCGGGCCCCGCGGTGGGCGGAGCATTGGTCGGCGCGCTCGGCCCCGGAGCGGCCTTCCTGGCGGACGGGGCCACCTTCGTGATCTCGGCGCTGGCGCTGTGGTCGATGTCCTCGCACGCCCGCGCCGCGCACGCCCGCGCCGAAGTGGACCCCGAGCGAGCGCGAGGGGCATCCGCACCCCCGTACCCACCCTCAGCCCAATCCGAACCCGCACCCCAATCCGCGCGCGCGCCCCAATCCGAAACCGCGCCCGCCACGGCCACCGCCGGGCGCGAACTGCTCGAGGGCTGGAGCTACGTGCGCAAGCACGTGTGGCTGTGGGGCACGTTCGCGAGCGCGAGCGTGGCCTATCTGCTGTTCCTGGGCCCGGCGGAGGTGCTGCTGCCGTTCATGGTCAAGCACGTGCTGCGCGGCAGCGGCTTGCAGCTCGGACTGGTGCTGGGCGCGGGCGGCCTGGGCTCGGTGGCGTGCGCGCTGGCGATGACCCGCAGCGGCCTGCCGAGGCGGAGCATGACCTTCATCTACGCGGTGTGGACGCTGGCCACGATCGCCGTCGCGGGATATGGGCTGGCCACGGCGATGTGGCAGCTGATGGTGGCCAGCCTGGCCTTCAACCTGCTGGAGACGGCGGGCACGGTGGTGTGGGCGACGATGAAGCAGAGGCACGTGCCGGGGCACCTGCTGGGGAGGGTGTCGAGCCTGGATTGGCTGATCTCGATCGGTCTGCTGCCGCTGTCGCTGGCCCTGACGGGGCCGATGAGCGCGGCGGTGGGCGTGCGCGCGACGCTGATCGGAGCGGGCGTGCTGGGTGCGGCGGCGACGCTGGGCGGTCTGCTGCTGCCGGGGATGCGCCGGGTGGACTACGTCTGGGGCGGCCCCTCCGGGGCGCTGACGGCGAACACGATGTGAGCCCGCGCGACGGCGAGGAAGGCGTGATTCTCGATGGGCCCGCCGTCCAGAGGCTCGAGCGTCACATCGGTGAGCGTGAGGAAGTCCCGCTCGGAGGCGTTGAGGACATCCGAGACGCGGCTGCGGTAGCCGTCGCGGGCGAGCACGATGAGGCCTTCGATGCGATGGCGGGGGGTCTGCACGCGGATGCGCTCCTGGCGGTGATCCATGCTCTCAGGACCCTCGCCGGAAGGAGGGCCCTCGCCGGGAACGGGACCCTCGCCGGAAGCGCCGGTGGAGGTGGCAGGTGTGGAGCTCACGCGGCCATTATGACCCGACCGCGCGAGCTCCGGCGCACAATCCCCTACGGGATGACGATCGTAAAGGCGTAGCCGCCCGCCAGCGTGGAGGTGGCGGGAGCGTAGGTGTCGACCTCGAAGGCGCTGCCTGGGCAGCCGTTCTTGCGCTGAGCGTTGAGCGCAACCAGGCCGGGAGCTTCGGAAGCGCTGTAGGAGACCTCGGCCGAGACGGCCGCCGAGTCGGCGCCCGGATTGATGGGCGACGCGGGGGTGACGCAGTAGACACCGGCCTTGGGACTGCTGACGCCGGTGATGTTGGAGCTCTGGGCGGGGACGACTTCCGTGGAGGGCTTGATCACGGCATAGGCGCGCGCGGTGCCGGCAGGTCCGGCGGGTCCGGGGGGTCCCTGCGAGCCATTGGCCCCAGTGGGCCCGGCGCTTCCCTTGCCCGTGTGCCCGCGCGGACCGGGAGCGCCGGTGAAGCCCCGCGGCCCGGTGGCGCCGGTGAAGCCCCGCGGCCCGCGTGGTCCGCGCGGCCCGGGGATGAGGCACTCGCGCACGCGGTGGTGGCCGGCGACGATGGTGAAGCAGCTTGAGCTGTGAGCCCTGGCGCGCGAGGCGCCGGCGCTCAGCAGGCTGGTGCCGGCGAGCGCGGGCACGGCGACGGTCATGGCCCCGATGACGGCGGGGGTGGCGAGCAGAGCCAGCGTGCGCGGGTGGCGCGGGTGGCGCGGATGAGCGTGAGGATGACGGCGACGGCGAGGTGGCATGTGAGGTTCGTCCCTTCCTGGTTTGGTCTGGTGCCGTGGAGAAGGAACACACGAGCGACCTGCTTTGGAGCGGTCTTATGCCCCCCCACCCCCGTGGGATGGCCTTCAGGCGACCTGGTCGGGCACGTGGTCGGGCACGCGCGCGGCGAGCCCGGCGCGCACGAGGGGCCCGGCGGAGGCGCTGGACGGATCCCCCGCGGGCCGGTTGCGCTCCTCGCGCACGATGTAGAGGGGCCGGTGCTTGACCTCGTCGTAGATGCGCCCGACGTACTCGCCGATGACGCCGAGGGCGATCAGCTGGATGCCCCCGAGCAGGAGGATGGCGATGGTGATGGAGCCGAAGCCGGGCAGGTAGGAGCCGACGAGGCGCAGGGCGATGACGACGGGAATGGCGATGAAGGCCACCCCCGCGGAGAGGATGCCCACGTAGGTGGCGAGCTGGAGGGGAAGGTGCGAGAAGGAGGCGATGGCGTCGAGCGAGAAGCGAAGCATTTTGCGCAGCGTGTACTTGGTCTCGCCGGCGTGGCGGGCGTCGCGCTCGTAGGGCACGGCGGTCTGCGTGAAGCCCACCCAGACGGTCATGCCGCGCAGGAAGCGCGAGCGCTCGGTCATGGCCAAAAGCGCGTCCAGAGCCCCGCGATCGAGCAGGCGAAAGTCACCGGAGTTGGGCTCGAGGTTGACCTGGGCGAGCTTGTCGAAGAGCTTGTAGAACCATGAGGCGGTGGCGAGCTTGAAGGCGGTCTCCCCCTGGCGCCGTTCGCGCACGGCGTAGACGACGTCGGACCCCTGCTGCCAGCGCTCGACCATGGTGGGGATGAGCTCGGGAGGGTCCTGGAGGTCGGCGTCGATCATCGCCACGACATCCCCGATGGCATGCTCGAGCCCGGCTGTGAGCGCGGCCTGGTGGCCGAAGTTGCGCGAGAGATGGATGACGCGCACGCGCGGATCCTGGTCGGCGAGGCGGTCGAGCAGCCGCGGGGTGGCGTCGCAGGAGCCGTCGTCGACGAGCACGAGCTCGAAGGCGTAGTCGGCGAGCGCCGCGAGGGCGCGCTGCACGAAGAGCTCGATGAGCTGCTCCTCGTTGTAGACGGGCGCGACCACGCTGAGCAGCGCGGGGGAGCGGGGGCGATGAGGGGCGGTCGCGGTGGACATGAGCTGAGAGCCGGAGAAGCTGGTTAAGGTGTCCTGCATGAGAAGGGTAGAGGAAGAGCCCGCGGGGAGCCCGCGACTGAGCATGCACGTGGTGGTGCAGTTCGTCAAGTTCGGCATCGTGGGCGTCAGCAACACGCTGCTGTTCCTGGCCGTCTACACCCTGCTGGTGGAGGGTCTGGGCGTGTGGTACCTGGCGGCCTCGGCGATCGGCTTCGTGATCGGCGCGACCAACGGCTTCCTGCTGAACCGCCGCTGGACGTTTCGCGAGCACGTGGGCGACGCCCTGACCCCCGTACGCTGGGGAATCGTGCAGGGCTGCGGACTGCTCCTGAACCTGGCCCTCGTGGCCGGATGCGTGGAAGGCCTGGGCATGGACGAGCTGGTGGGCCAGGCCGTGGCGATCGCGATCGTCGTCGTGGTGACGTTCGCGGCCAACCGCGCGTGGACCTTCCGCACCCGCCCGGCGCAGGCCAGCGGGCAGGATTTTTTTTAATTTGAGAGGGCCGGTTGGTGGGGAGCCGACTGCCACACCGAGGATCGCGCGAGGTGAATATCTAGCGCGCGCGTCTGCGCGCCTTGGCGCGAGGCCTGCCCTTCTTGGGGCAGCCGGTCACCGCGATCTTCGTGCTCTGCGTGATCTGCGCGCCGTTCTGGCCGGTGATCGTCGTGGGCATGAGGAGCTTGGAGCCACAGAGGTCGCCGTGCGACTTGGCGGGCAGGTCGGTGGCAAGCGCGGAGTTGGGACCCTCGGGGAGGTTGAGCTCGAACGAGCTGATCGGCGCGTCGGGCACCGAGCCGAAGGTGCTGCTGGTGATCCCGTGGCTGACGAAGGTGTTGCCCGTGAGATCGATGCGAACCCCGTCCCCCTGGAGGATGACGACGAGATCGGGGAACGCCTCGCCGCCGTGCGAGACGAGGTAGGCGGGCCCCGCCAGGAGCACCGGCAGCACCGGCGTGATGCCCCTGGCGATCCCCACGAGCGACCCCGCCGGGCAGGTGGCCGGATTGGCTTCGAAGGTCGCCGCGAGGCACGCCTGGCGCAGCGTGGTCAGGCGCGAGGGCAGCTGCTTGGGCAGCTTCACTTCGACCTTGGCGATGTTGGCCTGACCGGTGGCGGAGGTGACCTTCACATCGAGGCTGGCCCCCCTGGCCTTGGAGGTGGCGCCCCGCGTGGACACCGCGAAGCCGGGCTTGAAGGGCAGCGAGGCGCAGTCCGCCGCCTGAAAGCGCGAGGACACCGCCGCGCTGGCGCCTTCGTCGCTGGCGATGGTGCCGTTGACGGCGAGCGGCGCGCAGCTGGTGGGGTTGAAGATGAAGCCTTCTCGATCGACGTTCACGTTGATCGCCCGGATCTGCAGGGGGATGCCCTGCTCGATCGTGGGCAGCGGATCGCTGACGATCGTGATCCGCGCGGTGTGGGGATCTGCGTAGATGGCGGCCTTGACCGTGACGTTGCCCAGGTTGAACGGCCCCGCCACCGCGGGCACTACGATCGAGAGGCCGAACGGGCCGCCCTTGTAGGGGCCGGTGAGGAAGACCTGCCCGCCGCCCACAGAGACCGGGTCAAGCCCAGGTCCAGCGGTGGCGGTGGTGTGCCCGATGAGGCTGGCCTGAGGGCAGGCGCCCTGGCTGGCCTGCGATTCACCGCAGAGCGGCACCTGCGAGAGCATCCCCAGGAGCCCGGGCGGAGTGGTGACCGAAACGGCACCCAGCATCTGGTCCCCATCGGGCCGTGAGATGGTGGTTGAGAACGGAGCAAAACTCCCGGCCCTGTTGTTGATCGTGCCCGCCGTGAACGACGGGGAGAACCCGTGTGAGCACCCGCTGGCGACCGAGAACGATTCGATCGGCGGCGTCGCCACGGTGCCATTCCAGCCCGTGAGCTGCGTGCTGGGCGCGTAGCGGCCGCACTGGCTCGGCGTGACGAGCGCGGCGCGCGGGCCGGCGAAGAGGTGCAGCTTCAGGTCGCTGAAGGGCTGCTGCGGGTTTTCGTCGAAGGTGGTCGTCAGCTGGCCGGTCGTGGGGTTCGCATGGACGTGGCCCGCGAGCTTGACCAACGCACCGTCGGCCTCGGCTTTTAGGTAGACGGCGAGCAGCGAGTTGAACGGGTTTTCGTTCTGCCTGGCCACGTACACCCATCCCTTGAGCGGCTGTTCGAGCAGTGGCGTGTCAATCTCGACTTCGCCGATTTTCGACGCGTCGGGGCAGGTCGGCTCGTTGCCGTTGTTCAGCCCGATCTCCGCAGCCGTACAGGCATTCAGGCCGTTGGCCGCCGACGGCGAGACGGCCATTCCTTCCGGGAACGTCACCACGGCGTCCTTCAGATGCGCCTCCGCCCGCCCTTCCGGTTCCTCGTTCTGGGGGAGGTGGACATCCACGTCAAGCCCTGTGGGGGTGTTCGCGGCGGTCGTTTCCGGTGCCGGAGCGATGCTGACAGCCGGCTTGAAGTCAAGGCCCGCGCATTCCTGCACCGAGAGCTGATTGCCCTGGTTGTCGGTCAGTGGGTAGCTGGCGGTGAGCGGGTAGGAGAACGGGACCAGCGATTCGACCGGCTGCTCCCAGGAGTCCATGCTGACGAGGCTGGCCAGGGGAGTGCCGCAGGAGGTCGGATTGGTCAACAGCGGAATCGCGGGTTTTGCGCCCGGGGCGCCGCGTTCGGCGTCGTGCGAGGGATCTCCCGGCATGCCCCACAGCGTCAGCGTGCTGCGCAGAACTTCCAGCTGGTCGATGTTCCGCAGCACCGCCTTCAAGCCGTAGCCTTCGCCGGTGCGAACGCCGAAGTCGATGAACCCGACACGATACTGATAGGCGAAGCCGAACTGCGCCGGCACACCCGGCGGCGGTTCGAGGTTGTACACCGGCAGCAGAAACACCAGAAACGGGTGTCCTGCGGTCAATGCCTCAGTACCGACTCGGGTATCGGCCGGACATGCCGGTTCCTGCAATTCCTTTCTCCCGCGGTCGAAGAGCGCCCTCGGGCACCTGGGTGTCGCATTCGGGTCGCCGGAGAACCCGGCCGGCAGGCCGATTTCCAAATCCTTCACTTCCTCCGTCGGCACGGCCTTGAAGATGCTGCCGATGTTGTTCACCACTAGGTTCGTGATGAACTGGTAGGGGTGCGACCCAGCCTGCGTGGAAGGCGATCCATCGCGGTTGAGCGACAGCTGTTCAAAGCTCTCCAGCCCAAAGCCCGCGGGCGCGAAGCCGATCGCCGTCCGCTCGCTGCTCCTTGCTTCGCTCGCGCCCCCACCGGTGACGCTGACCGTGTTGCTCACGCTGCCCGCGGCACTGCCGGAGACCGCGACGCCGATGACGATGAATGGAGCCCCCTGAAGGCGTTCCACCCCGGGAGCGATCGCCGGCAGGTTCACAGGATTGTTCGTGCACACCACCACCGCTGTCTCCAAGCCGGAGCATTCCCAATATTCATTTCCCGTAGGTTCGCCTTCTGAGAACTCTCCGCTGGCCGATGTCGCGATCAGGCTTGAAGCGGAGGCCAATCAAGCAAAGCAGATGTTTGGAACGATGTCAATGCTTTAAGCAACTTTTAGATTCCTGGGTCTTCCCAAGGCGGCTCCTACGGCCCAAAACCCCAGTGTTCACGGGCTTTGTCGGCCCCTGGCGGTCCCCTAGGGTCGGAGACAAAAAAGGCAAACTGCGCGAAAACACGAGCCCGCGAGGGGATCTCGGGGCCTCGATGAGGACGGAGCCAGACCCCCTCCCTCTCGCGGAGCTCGCAGCCCTGCGCCCCCTCAGCCGAACTGCGCCCTCAGCCGAACAAAGCCAGCAGCGAGAGCCCCGCGGGGATGCGAACCCCGCGCCCGATCAGCGCCGCCTCCAGGTTCAGGGGCTGCTGGAGCCCCCAGTTGAGCGGCGCCGGGGGGACCCAGAGGTCGAGGCTCGAACCCTCGCCCCCCCGGTTGAAGAACTCGAGCGCGCGCATGCCGATCGCCAGCGGCAGAAGGAGCGAGTTGAAGTGCGTGGTGCGCTCGCAGCGCCACCCCGCGCGCTCGGCGGCCCCCACGAGCGTGGCGCGGCTGTAGCGCCTGTAATGATGGTTGACCACGTCGTGGCGGCTCCACAGCCACTGATAGGCGGGCACCGTGACGAGCAGCCTGCCCCCCGGCGCGACGACGCGGCGCAGCTCGCGCAGCGCTCCCACGTCGTCCTCCAGGTGCTCGATGACATCCAGGCTCACGGCCAGCTCGAAGCTGCCCTCGGCGAAGGGCATGTCCAGCACCGAGCCTTCGATGACCTCCCCCGCCTGGCGCTCGCGCGCGGCCTGGACGCTCGCGGAGGAGAGCTCGATGCCGGTGACCGCCCCATGGTGCCGCAGCTCGAGCATGTTGCGCCCGCTGCCGCAGCCGGCGTCGAGCAGCCTCGAGCCGGGGGCTATGGCAAGGTCGCGCAGCACCACATCCAGCACCCGGCGGCGCCCGCGGTACCACCAGTGGCGGTCCTCGACGCGGTGGGTGAGGAGCTCGAAGTCGCGGTCCACAGAGGAGCATCTTTTACAAAAGGGCGGACGCGCGCGTTGCGACCCCCCCTCGGCCGGCCCTTCCGCGCTCTGAGGCGTGCTCCGGCGTGCTCCGGAGAAAGCCCCCTTGCAACGGGATTGGACCGTCCTGCCCTTGGGTACACTTGGGCAGGTCGAGTCTCGGCTCGCTTGGGAGGTCCCATGCCCGCAATACCGCTGTCACAGGAGCCCGTGTGAGAACCCGATGAGCACCGCCCCGATGAGCGCCGTCGCCCGCCGAACCCCAACGCTGCTCGTGGCCGCCGTGCTGGGCGCGCTGATCGTGCTGCTGCTGGGGATGTACTTCTACGATCGCTCCCGGCGCGACGTGATCGCCCATGGCGTGAGCATCGGCGGGGTGCCCGTGGGCGGGCTCTCGGCCTCGGCAGCCGAAGCCAAGCTGCGCGCGGAACTGGCCGCGCGCATGGAACGCCCGGTGACGCTCCACTTCGGCAGGCGCACGTGGCGGATCACCGGGAGCCAGGCCAGCCTGACGGTCGACGCGGCGGGCCTCGTGGCGCAGGCCGTGGACGCCAGCCGCCGGGGATCGATCTTCTCGCGCACCATCCGGGGCCTCACCGGGGGGAGCGTCGACAGCGACATCCCCCTGCAGGCCGGCTACTCCCACGAAGCGGTGCGCCGCCTGGCCGGCTACGTGAGCGCCAGGGTCGATCACCCCGCGGTGAACGCCTCCGTGGAACCCTCGGCCACGGGGCTCAGCGAGGTGCAGGGCCACGATGGGGTCGTGGTGGACACCCCGCTGCTGCGCAGCCGCATCGCGGGCGCGCTCACCGCCACCGTGGGAGCCGGCGACGTGCGCGTGCCGGCCCACATCGTGCACCCCGCCGTGAGCACCGCCCAGCTGGCCGCGAGGTACCCCGCCTACATCATCATCGACCGCGGCGCCTTCACGCTGCGCTTCTACCAGCACCTGCACCTCGCCGCCACCTACCCCATCGCCGTGGGCATGCAGGGCCTGGAAACGACCGCGGGCCTCTACCAGATCCAGTGGAAGCAGGTGGACCCCCCCTGGTACGTCCCCAACTCGGCCTGGGCGGGCGCGCTGGCGGGCAAGGTCATCCCCCCCGGTCCCGAAGACCCCCTCAAGGCGCGCTTCATGTCCTTCAACGGGGGCGCGGGCATCCACGGCATCGACCCCTCCGAGTACTCCTCCATCGGCCACGACGCCTCCCACGGCTGCGTGCGCATGAGGATCCCCGACGTCATCGCGCTCTACAGCCGCACGCCGGTGGGCACGCCCGTCTACGTGGCCTGACCCCTCACGGCGACGGCTGCGCTCTCCTCCCCACCCTCGCGAGGCGCAATCCCGCCGGACTCCCCCTCAGATGCCCGTGGGCGATTGTCGCGACGGGGGTTCCCGGTTCTGATGGCGCTCGCCCCGCACCTGCACGGCGATGTAGACCACGATGATGTTGACGATCACGCCGATCCCGATGAAGGTGGCGATCAGGCCGACGTCCTTGGACGCCGCCGCGCTGGCGAGGAGGGGCAACATGAGCCCGGGCAGCCTAGCAGCGCCCAAACGCGTGCGTGTCGTAGCCTGTGTGCCGACCGCTCGGGGCCCGCGGCGGACGGCTTTTCACCGGCGCAGCGGCTCCCAGAGCATCGCAGTGCCCGGAGAGGTGCCGGAGCGGTTGAACGGGCGCGACTGGAAATCGCGTAACGGGGGAAACCTCGTTCGGGGGTTCGAATCCCCCCCTCTCCGTTTTTCGCCAGATGGCAGCGATTTGTGGTGTGGCCTGATCGTTTGATGGCCACCGGCCACGGGCGTATCAAGTCGGTGGTTCGGCGACGGCCAGCGGCGAGGTATCGGGATAGAGCTTGGCGATGAGCTCTCGCAGGGGTAGTGGGTCAGTTTGGGAAAGCGGCCCAAAGGGCCGATTGAAGAGTCTACGCAGCGCGGCATCCATAACCAGCGGCCCCGGCGCGGGCGGTGACCCAACGCCGGGACCTGAGCACAGGAGAAGATGCCTCCCATGCCTGACCAGAACCCTACCCTCACGCCCATAGAGCAGGACGGCCAGATCGATGCCGCGATCCTCTGCCTGCTGATCGACGTTGACGCTACGCGGCCGTGGTCGTTCGACGAGATCGCCCGCGAAATGGGCGTCAACCCCACAGACAGCCTCAACCGCCTCTACGGTGGTGGCCTCATCCATCGCCTTGGGGGCTTCGCGTGGGCCACACGCGCCGCCGTCATCGCCGACGAGATTCGTTAGATGCAGGTCAGGGAGCCGGACCCGTCCGGGGCCACGGTACGCCGCCTGCGGCACGAACGGGGCATCACGCAGGAAGCGTTGGCGTTCGACGCCGACGTGACCATCGCCACGCTGTCGCGGATCGAACGCGGCGTGTCTGGCCCGAAGGTGGCGACGCTGAGGAAGATCGCCGTCGCGCTCAACATGAGCCTCGTGGAGCTGGTCACGACCGTCGAGCAAGACCGCTGAGCGTAGGGAGCGCCACGCCCGAGGGCCGGGCGTGGCGCTCTGCGCCTCAAAAGCGAGGAGCCCGCCGAAGCGGGCTCCTCAAACCCTATGGCACGGGACCAGCAGGGCTGGTCTAGCTCCAACGGGCGATTCTCTACCACCTCGGAGCGTAGCGCACTGAGTGGCGGATTGGCAAGGGCGCAGGAATCCGTCCGGTCGGTGCCGAATACTCTCTTGAGTGCCCCCGCCGGGATTCGAACCCGGGACCTGATCTTTGGTAGAGAACCGCTCTATCCGCTGAGCTACGAGGGCAACCGCTCCCCGCGTCAAACGAGAAGCCCAAGAAGACTACGGATGGGCGCGGCGGAAATGTGGCTGTTCGGGCGTGACGCTCCCCGTGGCGCTACGATCCCTGCATGGCCGACCTGAACCAGACAGCCCACCGGATCGTCCATGGCTCGACAGATCGGGACCCCGCGGAGAAGGTGCCAGGCTCATCGGAGACCCCGCCTCCGGCCCCAAAGAAGCCGGACGGACCCCCCACCGAGACATCCCGCGAGAGCGCCGAGCACCGCTAATCGTCCTCGCTGGGCGGAATGTCGATGACGAGGGGCAGCCTGGGTTCGAGTGGAGGAAACGCCCGCTCGAACAAGTCCTGAAACTCAGCGTTGTTCTTCGAGATACGCATGAGGGTCGTCACGGTGGAGATCTGCTTGTCCAGGTGCGGGTTGCCCGTGTCCGCCGTGAGGAACTGGTGAAACTTGTGTGGGCGATAGCCTCGCTCGGTGCGGGGGTTGAGAGCGCGCAGCTTGTCGAGCACGCCGGGTGGTAGCTGCTCGTACACGTATTTGTTGACGAGCTTGCCGACGTAGGGCGTGCGCTTCGACGTGCCGGGCTTGTACTCCCAGCCCTGAAGCCTGTAGATCTCCTGGAAGAACTCGTCAGGGAAGGTCTTGATCCAGGGGCGAAGCTCGGCCTTGACATAGGCTTCGAGGATCTTCTGAAGCTCGTGGCGCGCCCGTGTCTCCTGGTAGCCCGTGGCCTCGTCTATCAGGGCGATAATCCCGACCCGCATTAGGCCGCGAGCCAAAATCTCCGCTGCCTTGGCAGCGGGCACCTGGCTCTTCAACAGTCGTCCGTCGGCTCGCGCGTCCAGATAGACTTCGCAGACCAGCGGAAGCAACTCGGCCCGGTAGCCATAAGCGCGACCGCCTGTGCGTGGCGCATACAAGATCGGATCGGCCATCTCTTGCAGCTCTCTTGAGATGTAGGGCTGCAGGTTCGACGCGGAGAGGAACGCCGGTATGCGACTGCCGCGCACCCCCGTACCGCCCTTCGCCTTGGGGGCGCGACTGAGCGCAGTAAGGAAGGTCTCCTGGCTGATGAGCCGCTGGCCGTCCTCGGTGACGGCGCACTTGATCGCCCTGTCACCAATCCGCAACTCCCCATCATCGGGCGCCGGGATTGCCACGTTCCCCCAGCGTGCGGCTGCCGCCTCCTGGGCTATCGCCTTCCTCTCTTCGGGGCTCAGAAGTTCGGCGCGGGCCTTCCCTCCGGCGCTCGCCCCTCGCCGGGAGAGAGCGCGAGCGCCCCTTGTTACCTCGTCCTGCGATGACTTAGCCATTACGGCCTCCTTGATCGTGCAAGCATTGACGCACGGAGGCTAGCAGGCGATGTCGTCGTCCATGTTTCGCCGCTTGGCTATGCGGTTTTCGCCGCAAAACTGCTCGGTTCGTCGCCCATGCTTGCCCGACAAAGTATCCGTCCGATGGGCTGTTCATACTGGAGCTATGAACAGACTGAGCACAGAGAAGCGCGCGCAGATCGTGGGCTGCCTCGTCGAGGGCAACAGCATCCGCTCCACCGTGCGGATGACGGGCGCAGCGAAGAACACGATCACGAAGCTCCTCGTAGACCTTGGGGAGGCGTGCGCGGGCTACCAGGACCGGGCGCTGCGGGACCTGCCGTGCAAGACCATCCAGGTGGACGAGATTTGGGCGTACTGCTACAGCAAGCAGAAGAACGTCCCGGAGGAGCACAAGGGCGAGTACGGCTACGGTGATGTGTGGACGTGGACCGCGATCTGCGCGGATACGAAGCTCGTCCCATCATGGCTGGTGGGGGAGCGCACGGTGGACGATGCGTGGGTGTTCATGACGGACCTTCAGGAACGTCTCGCGCGCCGCGTGCAGCTCACGTCGGATGGCTTGAAGGCGTACCTCCAGGCGGTCGATCTGGCGTTCGGGGATGACATCGACTACGCGATGCTCCAGAAGATTTACGGGCAGGACCAGAGCCCGAGCGCGAGCCGGCGCTACAGCCCAGCCGTCTGCACGGGCACCACGTCCGAAGTCATCAAGGGCTGGCCCGACCCGCAGAAGGTCAGCACCAGCTACGTCGAGCGCCAGAACCTCACCATGCGAATGGGGATGCGCCGCTTCACGCGCCTGACCAATGGGTTCTCGAAGAAGGTCGAGAACCTGGCGCACGCCGTGAGCCTGCACTACATGTACTACAACTTCGGCCGTCCCCACCAGACGCTCAGCAAGCCGTACCCGCGCACTCCGGCGATGGCAGCGGGTGTCGCCGATCATGTCTGGACTCTCCGGGAGATCGCGGGGCTACTCGATCCAAACTGACCCACTACCCTCGCAGGGCTTCGAAGTCGCGCACGTTCTCGGTGACGAGTTCGCGGCCGTGCGTCCAGGCGCAGGCAGCGATTTGGATATCCAGGACCCATCCAGCGCGGTGCTCTGGTTTGGTGCCTTTGC
>Ga0116217_10004165_pt1 | contig 12937 bp, 12 predicted proteins | sample Sb_taG_6_FD_89697 | JGI IMG/M metagenome (GOLD analysis project Ga0116217, IMG submission 89697) | Peat soil microbial communities from Weissenstadt, Germany - Sb_50d_4_PS metaG | ecosystem: Environmental > Terrestrial > Soil > Wetlands > Peat | place: Germany: Weissenstadt | collected 2010-09-21 | reverse complement strand
GTGTGGCAGGTGTTGGGTTCGAACCAACGTAGGCTGAGCCGACGGTTTTACAGCCCGTCGCTCCTAGCCGAGGCTGATGCCGCTGACCAGCACATACGCCGTTCGAGGCGCCGTCCCGGGCCGCCGCCGTCCGCTATATGTCCGTACGCACCGGGCTTAGGCCACGGACGGGGCCGGAAAAAGCCACGGACGGGGCCGGTGGGAGCGGTTACGCTGACCGTCCGCCCGGCTTCTTGCCTCTAACCTGGCGTTTCAGGATACCTGCTCGCTATCGCCATCCCCTCATCGCCGGGCTCGGGACCGGACTGAGTGTCCTGGGTGCCGAGGGCGTCGGTTTATCCGCCTGTTCGCGCGGGCCGAACAGCATCTCCTCGGGTGCCTGCCGGCGGACGAGCAGGCAGCGTTCCGGCCCTGCTCGCCCGGCTGTCGACCCACGTGAACTACCTGGACCCGGTCGCCACCGTGTGCGACGCGGTCGTGGACATCAGGAGCCGCGCTTAACCGGCTTCGGTGACGTGGCCGTTGGCGACCGCGATACGGCGGGTGACCGCGACCGCCTCCAGCATCCGGCGATCGTGGGTGACCAGGAGGAACGTGCCCGGATAGGTCTCGAGGGCGCCTTCGAGCTGCTCGATCGCGGGCAGGTCTAGATGGTTGGTGGGCTCGTCGAGGACCAGCAGGTTCACGCCCCGGGCCTGGAGCAGCGCCAGGGCCGCCCGGGTCCGCTCGCCCGGCGACAGCGAGCTCGCCGGGCGCAGCACGTGGCCGGCCACCAGTCCGTACTTGGCCAGCAGTGTCCTGATGTCCTCTGGGAGCAGGCTCGGGACCTGCGCCGAGAACGCCTCCAGCAGCGGGACCTCGCCGTCGAACAGGCTGCGGGCCTGGTCCACCTCGCCGACCTGGATGCCGCTGCCCAGTGACGCGTGACCCGATACCAGCGGTAGCCGGCCGAGTAGCGCTCCGATGAGGGTCGACTTGCCGGCCCCGTTCGGGCCGGTGATGGCGATCCGGTCGGCCCAGTTGACCTGGAGGCTGACCGGGCCAAGGCGGAAACCGCCGCGTTCGATGACCGCGTCGCGCAGCGTGGCGGCCACCGTACCGGACCGGGGCGCGGCGGCGATCTCCATTTTGAGCTGCCGCTCCTTGCGCGGCTCGGCGACGACGTCCAGGCGGTCCAGCATCCGCTCCGTGGCCTTGACCTTGCCCGCCAGCTTTTCCGAACGGGCGACCTGCCGGTGCAGGATGTGCTTGTCGTTGTCGGTCGCCTTGGTCCTGGCTTGACGGACGCCCTTGTCGGCCCAGCCGATCTGGGTCCGCATCCGTTCCTGGAGCCCAGCACGGGTGTCGGCGTACTTCTCGTAGGCCTCGCGGGCGTGCTCCCTGGCGATCTGCCGCTCCTCCAGGTAGGCGAGATAACCGCCGCCGTAGAGGCGTACCTGCTGCTGCGCCAGGTCGAGTTCCAGGACCCGGTGCACGGTGCGCTCGAGAAACGCGCGGTCGTGGCTGACCAGGACGGTTCCGGCCCGCAGGCCCCGCACGAACCCTTCCAGGATCTCCAGCCCGGCGATGTCCAGGTCGTTGGTCGGCTCGTCGAGCAGGAAGACGTCGTAGCGGGACAGCAGCAGCGAGGCGAGGTTGACACGGGCCGCCTGGCCGCCGGACAGGCTGGTCATCGCCTCGCTGCCGGCGTCGGCGGGCAGTCCGAGGGTGGTGAAGACCGCGGCGGCGCGCTCCTCTAGGTCCGCACCGCCCAGGGCGAGCCAGCGCTCCAGCGCGGTGGCGTAGGCGTCGTCCGCTCCCGGCTTCTCCTCGACCAGCAGCGCCGTGGCCTCGTCCAGGTCCTGCTGCGCGCGGGCGACGCCGGTGCGCCGGGCGATGAAGCCGTTGATGCTCTCACCCGGGCGCCGCTCCGGCTCCTGGGAGAGGTAGCCGACGGTGGCGGCGGGCGGGCTGAGCCCGACTTCGCCCTGATCCGGTTGGACCAGCCCGGCCAGGATGCGCAGCAGGGTGGACTTGCCCGCGCCGTTGGCACCGACCAGGCCGGTGATCTCGCCGGGGGCGATAACCAAGTCGAGGCCGGAGAAAAGAAGGCGGTCGGCATGGCCGACGGCAAGGCCCTTGGCCGTGAGTATCGCGCTCATCGCCCGCTCATCTTAGATGCGGGCCGGCGCGCCGCCGTAATCATTTCCCTCCGGCTACGCCGGACCCGCGACGCCGGTCAGGTTTGCCCTCGGGTCAATGAAGTACCCGGCCACCAGGCCTGTCGGGGCACGTTCCGGGCCCATCTGCCGCTTGCCGCCGAGCCGCTCGGCTTCCCGCAGGGCGGCCTCGACGTCGGGCACGCCGACGTAGAAGATGACGTGGCTCAGATAGCCGGTGCCGCCACCGACAACCGACAACCGACACTGCCGGGAATCCCGGTCCAGTCGGGCGTCGCCACCCGGTCGACGAAGCCGTAGTTCAACGATTGTCCTTGACGGACGCCATTCTCAACGGGCTGCCCACATCGCCCAGGTCATAGCCGGGCACCGGCACATTGACGTTTTCCCAACAAGTTTCACTTGATCATCTTGTGCTCGAATAGCACCAGGACAAATGCGGCCCTGGCTATGAGACCAATTCGTCCCGGGCTGGCAGTGACATGCTGGAGCGTCCGCCAGCGCTGGGTCAACAGCGCGAAGCCACGCTCGCCCAGGCACCGCACCGAACGCAAAAGCGCGTTGCGGGCCCGGGTATCAATGTCCAGCTCCTTGACCCCGGCCGGCTTCTTCACCGGGACATGGACCCCGTGACCAGCGCCTTCGTAGCCGGGATCAGCCAGCACGGGCATCGCGTCCAGGAACGGCCGCAGCACGCCCAGGACATTCTCGCGGGCGGCGGCCAGGTCATGGACATTGCCCGGCAGCACATCAGAAACCCGCAGCGGAATCCCCGACGGGTAAAACAGCGCCTGGATATTCCCGCCGAAATCATGCGTCTTCCCCGCATACCACAAGTCGATCGTCTCCCCTTTCCGGCTGACGGTTTTCTCCCGGCACCGGTCCGTGTCCACCACCTTGCCGTCCAAGATCAGGTACGGCACGCCCTCAGCCAGGGCTCGCTCCAGCTGCTCCTGCAGGCCCGGCGCGCGGGCCGCGATCACTTCGATCACCTCATCGAGGTACCGGTACGCCGTCGACTGCGGCAGCGCGAAGCCGGCGCCCAGCCGCGGGATATCACCCTTGTCCCGGAACCAGGCCAGGCCGAACAGCGCCTGCTTATAGCAGCCCAGCCTGCGGGTTCCCTTCCGCGTCCCGATCTGGCGGCGGCGGGCGGCCAGCAGCCCGGAAACGAACAAGATCAGTTCCCTGGGCACGTCGAGCGTGACACGATAGGAGACCACGCGGAGCCTCTCCCCGGTAGCGGGTGTTCTTTGGCGAGACTTCTTCTACCGGGGGCTCCGCGCCTCCCCGGCGATCTCCGCTAATGTCCGCGTATCTGCCCGGACGTCCCGCTACATCACGTTTGCCCGGCTCGTCCTTGCTGGGAAAACCTCAATCTTCATGACACACTCCCCTCAGCAGGCGGCAGACATTTGCAGGCAGCCATACCCGTTCGTTGCTTTACTCCTCTCTGTGAAATTCAGCAATAAATGACCCGATGCTTTTAGGTTAGCGTCCGGCTCTATTTCAGGGAAAGCCACAGAACTAGCAGCTTTCTAAGAAATTCCTATTCTGGGAATGTTTGCCCAAGCGGAACGCCACCCCTCTTGATTGCCCGGTAGCGGGTGCGGCCCGGTGTACTGCGCTAGTCGTGAGCACGGCTGGGACCGTAGTCTCCTGGCTGGTGGCGACAACTTCGTAAGCGTCGCGGCTGCGGCCTGACCGACGGGCAGCCTCAAGCAGTCAGAGCGGCTGCTACGGAGAATGAGCACTCAAGGCGCGGCCGACCGCGGCAGCGTAGAACGCCGAATCGGATCGTGTCCGATGGGCGTGATTCAAACCGCCCCGGTCACGTACAGATAAGCCGGTTATCGCGCAGGCAGCCCGCGAGTGCCTGGAGATGGGCTGTGTCGTTGCAGGATTTTTCGGATGACGCCGGGTGCTGACGGGTGATACCAGGCATACGAGGAAATCCCGAGCGGCCAGGAATGATCATTCTCGGCTGCTCGCTGACGGCTGCCTGCTGGAACCAAAGACGTGTGCCTGCGGCGGGGTGCCTGCCGGTCTGGTGTCAGCGGCAGTTAGGTCAGCGTGTGGCCGAGTGGCCTGACCTCGACCGAGCCGTGCCACGCGGCCGGGATCGTGGTGGCCAGCCGAACGGCGCCGTCCAGGTCATCACAGTCGGCGATGATCCAGCCGGTGAGCTGTTCCCTGGTCTGGGCGGCTGGGCCGTCGGTGATGATGATGTCACCGCCGTGCCAGCACCGCACGATTCGCGCGGCGCGGGCCGGCAGCAGCCGCTGGGTGTCTGCTAGCACGCCACGTGCCCGCAGTCCGTCGAGGATCGCGGTGAACTGTTCCTCACGCCGCCGCCTTTCAGGGTCGCTGGCTGCCGTTTCCTCGTCGCAGTAGATGAGCAAGGCGTAGCGCATGTCGTCTCCATAGAACGGCGCTTGGATGGAATGGCGGGCGGCTGGCTATCGGCCGGGCAGGAACGAAGTGGCTCATGCCTGAGCCGCGTCGTAGATGCGCTGCTGGACGGCGGGGTCGAGGGAGAGCGGGGAGCTTGCCTGTTTCTTTTCCTTGCCCTTGACAAAGTTCCTGCCGGACACGGTGGCGAGCGTGGGGTCGGCGGCGAGGCGCACGTACTGCTGGGAGCCGCGCTGGACTCCGGCGGCTGCGAAGAAGGGGATCACGTAGCTCATCAGGATCCCCATCAGCGCCGGGCCTTCGAACTGCTCTGAGCCGCTCTTGCCCTTCATGATGCCGGGGTCGAGCAGATTGGCGGTGACGCCGCGGCCGGCCCAGCGGCGCGCGAGGCCGTAAGTCCAGGTGGTCACGGCGAGCTTGGCGGTCTGGTAGCTGCGCATCTGGTAGCGGCCCCGCTGGTTGCTGCCCTGCCGCGGGTCCGCCTGGCCGGGGTGGATGAGCGCGTCGATGTCGGCGGTCTTCAGCAGCTTGTGCGCGCTGGACCCTACCGTGATCACCCGGGCTGGCGCGCTGGCGAGCAGGCGGTCCTCGAGGAGGCGGGTGAGCAGGAACGCGCCGAGGAAGTTCTGCGCGAAACCGCGGTCGATGCCCTCGCGGGTGCGCGCGCCGGCCGGGAGCAGGCCGCCTGCGCTGTGGATCAGCACGTGGACCGGTCCGCTGCGCGCGAGCACGGCCGTCGCGAGCACGCAGACGTCGGCGGCCTCGCCTATGTCCGCGCACAGGAACTGCGCCGAACCGCCGGTGGCGCGGATCGGCTCGGCCGCCGCCGCGCCCCGCGCCTGGTTGTGCCCGACGACGAGGACCTCCGCCTCGAGCCTGGCGAGCTCGATCGCCGCGCAGCGCCCATCCCGCGCGAGGCCCCCGTGAACAGCACCGTCTTGCCCTTCATACTCCAGCCCGTGGCGGCGTTCTGGGCCCGGATGCGCCGAGCCGCCTGGTTCTCTTCGGCTCGCATGCGCCGATCCCCTTCCGTGAGAGTGCCGACTCGGTGTGATGGATGCCGCGTGGCGGACTCGAAGTCGCATCGATGTGGTGCCGGAGGGCGGCTGGCCGAGAGGCTCAGGCGGCCCGGCGGTATCTGAGCACCGAAAGCGGGGCGAAGACGGCGATGATGCCGGCTCACCAGAGGATGGCCGCTATCGCGTGCGAGGCGGTCGGGCCCCCGAGCAGCAGCGGCCGGATGGCGTTGACGGTGGCGGTGAGGGGCTGGTGGTCGGCGTAGGCGCGCAGCGGGCCGGGCATGCTGGCGGTCAGCACGAAGGCGCTGGAGGGAAAGGTGAGCAGGACGGTGAGCGGGACCGCCGCGGCCCCGGCCGCCTCGGCGCTTTTGGCCGCCAGCCCGAGCAGCGCGGTGACCCAGGAGATGGCGAAGCCGAACAGCAGCAGCACTCCGGCGGCAGCGGCCAGGGCAGCCCCGTTGGTGTGGAGGCGGAAGCCGACCAGGTAGCCGACGCCGAGCATGAGGGCGATGACGAATACGTTCCGCAGGGCGTCGGCCAGGACCCGGCCCGCGAGTACCGCGGAGCGGGCCATGACCAGCGACCGGAACCGTTCGATGAGCCCGCCCCGGAGGTCTTCGGCCATGCCGATGGCGGTGTTCTGGGCGCCGAACAGCACGGTGGTCACGAAGATCCCGGCCATGAGGTAGTTGGTGTAGCTGGCGCCGGGAACGTGGATGGAGCCGCCGAACACGTACCGGAACATCAGCACGAACAGCACGGGCTGGATCGTCACGAACGCCAGCAGCTGGGGCCGGCGGGTCATGCTGATGAGGTTGCGTTTGGCGACCGCCAGGGAATCGGCGGCCGCCCACGCCAGCTTCGATCGGCGCGGGGACGACAGCGGGAGGTCAGCTGGTGCGGCGAGGGTCATGAGGCATCTCCTTTGTTGATACCGCTGCCGACGGCCGCCGGTGCGGCGGGTGCATCCGGGCCGGCGCCGGGGTGATGGCCAGTCAGCTGGAGGAAGACGTCGTCGAGGGTCGGTTCGCGGATGGCCAGCGATTCGCAGGCGATGGCGCCGTCGTCCAGCAGGCGGATGACCTGCTGGACCGACGGGCCCTTGTCGGGCACCTTCACCGCCAGGGTGCGGCTGCCGTCGAGCACGCCGGTGGGGGCGATCGGCTGGAGACGTTCGGCGGCGCGCTGGGCGTCGGCGGGGTCGGCGACGCGGATCTCGACGACGGTGGAGCCCAGGCTGGCCTTCAGCTCGACGGGGGTGCCCTCGGCGATGATCCGGCCTCGGTCGATCACCACGATGTGGTTGGCGAGGCGGTCGGCTTCCTCGAGGTACTGGGTGGTCAGCAGCACGGTTGTGCCGTCGGCGACGAGCTCGCCGATGAGGGCCCACAGGTCACTGCGGCCGCTCGGGTCCAGCCCGGTGGTCGGCTCGTCCAGGAACAGCACCGGGGGCCGGTGGACCAGGGCGGCGGCCAGGTCCAGGCGGCGGCGCATGCCGCCCGAGTAGGTGCGGACTGGCCGGGCGGCGGCGCTGGTGAGGCCGAAGCGGCCCAGCAGCTCCTCAGCGCGTGAGGCGATGGCCGGGCGCGGCTGATGGGTGAGCTGGCCGATCAGGCGGAGGTTCTCCCGGCCGGTCAGGTTCTCATCGACGGCGGCGTACTGCCCGGCCAGGCCGATGACGGCCCGCACCTCCCCGGCCTGGCAGACGACGTCGAGGCCGAGCACGCTCGCCTGCCCGGCGTCGGGCTTGAGGATGGTCGTGAGGATCCGCACGGCCGTGGTCTTGCCGGCGCCGTTCGGCCCGAGCAGGCCCAGCACGCTGCCGGCCTCGACCGCCAGGTCGATGCCGTCCAGCGCGGCGACGGGGCCGAACCGCTTGACCAGCCCGTGCGCCGCGATCGCCGCCTCAGCCATGGCCGGGCAGGGTCCGCGGCAGCCCGAACCCAGGCAGCACGCCGTTGCCGGTGCGGGTCACGGCTCGCTTCTTGAGCGCCTCAGGCATCGGTTGCGGCCCGCGGGTTCCCGGTGAACTCCGGAACGGCGCCGATTTCCAGGCCACCGCCGAGCTGGAGGGCCGGACATCCCGTGGCCAGCGCGGCTGCGCCGTCGATGTCATCGGCGGTCACCAGGGAGTAGCCGCCGAGCCGGGTCCCGGCATCGAGCTTGCCCAGCGTCCGGGTGGCGATTACGCCGTGCCCGGTGTCTATGCGGCTGCTGCCCAGGCTCTCGAACCAGGCCTGCCACGCCTTCCCGGTTTCCTCCCCGGGCTGGTAGTCCTTGGGCACACGGTACGAGAACAGGAATTTAGGCACCGTCGTCTCCTCACTTTCTCCGGCTCACCTCACGCTGTCTGTCGAACAGGTAGATGCTCGGCAGCCGGAAAAGTGGGCAGGGGGTGCCCGGTTTCGGGCTGGCGCGGCGTCTATACCAGTAGCCGGACAGGTGAAACTGCACTTGCGGCCCGGATGGGAGGGTTCTCGTCGACACTGATCTGGTCACCAGGGCACAGGCCGGCGACCCGGATGCCTTCGCCGAGCTGGTCGAGGGACACCGGCGTGAACTGGAACTGCACTGCTACCGCGTCCTCGGCTCGGCCCAAGACGCCGAGGACACCGTCCAGGAGACGTTCCTCGCCGCCTGGCAGCACATCGCCGGGTTCGAGGCCCGGTCCTCGGTCCGCACGTGGCTCTACCGGATCGCGACCAACCGCTGCCTCGCCGCTCTCCGCTCCGCTCGCAGACGTCAGCCCGCGGACCTCGCTGTGCCGGTAGGCCCCTACCCCGAGCCGAACGCCACCAGCGAGGTGATGTGGCTGGAGCCTTACCCCGACCTGCTCCTGGAGGGGATCGCGGACGCCGCACCAGGTCCCGATGCCCGCGTCGAGGCACGCGAGTCCATCTCGCTGGCGTTCGTGGCTGCCCTGCAGCTGCTGCCACCACGTCAGCGGGCTGTCCTGGTCCTGCGGGACGTGCTCGGCTTCCGGGCCAAGGAGGTCGCGGCGATGCTCGGCACCAGTGAAGAAGCAATCAGCAGCGCGCTCAGACATGCTCGTGCGAACCTGCACCGCAGGCTCCCACCGCCCGCAGGCCCCCCTCCCGTCCCGAACTCCCAGGCCGAACGAGCCATCATCGAGCAGCTGGCCACCGCGTACGAGGCCGGAGACGTTGCCGGCCTGGTATCGCTGCTCACCGAAGATGCGGTCATCACCGCACCACTAGCCGGCGGCGCATATGTGGGGCCGGCTGCCGCGGCCCGCGTTTTCGAGACGATCTTCGCCCAGGACCGGTCCTATCGCCTGATACCTACCCGCGCGAACCGGCAGCCCGCTTTCGGCGTCTACGTCCGGGACCCGGCGACCGGGGTGTTCCACGCCAACGGCATGCTGGTCGTCACACTGGCCGGCGACCGGATCCGGGCGATGACCCGCTTCGACAACAGCGTCATCGCAAAGTTCGGTCTTCCCCGGCGGCTCTCCTGAGCCGACAGACCTAAAGCAACACCCTGGCAGGGGAACCCGCTGCCTACCGGGCGCATGCAGGACTTGGCGTTGCGCGTGGCAGCCCGGCCGCCCGGTTCGCGGCGTTAACGTCAAGCCCGGACACACCCCGTGCATGCCGTCAAGCGGCTACCCACACCGCTCCCTGGCCCCGTCCCCGTCCGCTATGCGTCCATGGACACCGCAACGCGGGGGTCTACAGCGCGACAAGGTGACACACGCTGGGACAGAGAACAACAGATAGATGCTGACGAGGTATGGCACTGACCGCACGCGGTGAGCGGCGTCATGCATCGCGGGACTTCAGGACGAGTGCGCCGAGGAGGAGGGCGGCGGCGGTCCAGAGGGCAACGACGCCGAGGCCCTGCCACGGGGTGAGCGGCAGGCTGTTCACCCCGATCGTGGCCTGGACGTCCAGGCCGGCGGACATGGGGCCGATCTGCTGCAGGCGCCGGGAGATCGTCGCGTCGGAGATGACGGCCGCGAGGATCGGGAACAGGTACAGCAGGCCGAGCACCAGTCCGATGGCCGCCGCGGAATCGCGTACCGCGGTGGCGATCCCGAGGCTGAGCAGGGTGATGAGCGTCAGGTACACGACTGTACCGGCGGCGGCCCGGATATCGGTGCCTGCGGTGAGGGACGCGTACCCGTGCGCTGGGGTGAACCCGTGGCCAGGGAGGATCAGCCGCCCGGCGAGCGCGGAGCCGGCCACGGCCAGCGCTGAGGCGATCAGCACCGGGGCGGTGAGCACCGCGGTCTTGGCGAAGAGCCACGTCAGCCGCCGGGGCATCGCGGTCAGCGACAGCTTGATCATCCCGGTGCTGTACTCGTTGCCGATGGCCAGCACGCCGGCGACGGCGACCACCGCCTGGCCCGGGTAGATCCCGGTGAAGCTGACCTTCGCGGGGTCGATCCCGCACGCGGCGGACGAGCACTGGGCCGCGCTGGCCGCCGCCGCCCCCACGGTGACGGTCAGCGCGATGATTCCGGCCAGCAGCCAGGCTGGCCCGGCCACGGTGCGGAGCTTGGTCCACTCGGCGTGCAGCGCCTGGACCACCGGATGAGGCGACGGCGAGACCCGGGCCGCGAGGCTCATGCGTCCCTCCTGCGCAGCAGGTAGAAGGCCAGCGCCAGCGCGGCGGCCGCCCACGCGCACTCCACCGCCAGCCCGGCCCATCCCGGGAGCGGGTAGTACCCGTCACTCACCCGGTACACGGCGGTGACCTGGTAAAACTTGGGGAGCGCCTGCTGCGCGGCCATGGCGGCGACCGGGGTGACCTGCAGCGCCCAGCCTCCCCCTCCCCCTCCGGCTCTGCCGTGCCCGCCGCTTAGCGGGCCGAAGGCGAGCAGGTACGGGACGAAGATCACCACGATGACGGCGGCGATCGCCGGCGCACTGCGCCGCACTATGGTGCCGATGGCGAGCGCGAGCACCCCCGCCAGGGCGAGCAGTGCCCCGGTGCCGGCCACCATGCGCGCCTCGGTGAGCGGCGAAGCCGGCCACACCGGGATGCCCGTCCTGCGCACTATGGGCGTGGCGACGGCGAGCGCGAGGGTGGCGGCGACCAGGCCGGCGACGAAGCCGACCGCGCCGATCACGACGGCCTTGGCCGCCAGCAGCCGGCCTCGGCGCGGCGCGGCCGTCAGCGAGACGCGGATCAGCCCGCGCCGGTACTCGCCGGTCATGAACATCGCGGACACCACGATCAGCGGGACCAGCCCGAAGAACGTACCGAGCAGCGCCCGCTGGACGGAGATGCCGGCGGCGGGGGCGATGTCGCCGGAACCGCCGGTCACGGTGAGCGCGCCGCCGCTCTGGCTGAGCGTGCCGGGCTGTCCGACGCCGTTCGGGCCGGTGCCGCCTACGTTGGTGGCCGTCCAGCCGGTCGCGGGCCAGGAGAGCCCGATGTGCTGGAAGACGCCGGTGACCGTGGCGGCATCCGTGCCGGGAGCGGCGGTGAAGAGCCCGGCTTTCACGGTGGTGGTCAGGCCCGGGAGGGTCACGGTTCCCACCGGCATCCAGTGCGCGCCGTCGGCGGAGTCGTACCCGGTGACCGTATCCCCGTCGCGGACGAGCCGCAGCCAGCGCGGCGCGGACACGGACACGCTGCCCGGCAGGCCGGGCGTGTCGTTGACGTAGTCCCATTGCATCCGCACGCCGTTGGACCCGGTGGCCATCATCGCCGCGTAGGCGGAGCCCTGCGCCGTGTTCTCCTTGATGATGATCCCGGCCTTCGACCATGGCTGCAGGCCGGGTGCCGTCTGGGGCTGGCCGTTGCTACCTGGGCCGACGTCGACCTGGCCGGTTAGCGACGTCAGTTGCGCGGTGATCGTGCCGTTCCCGGTCAGTTGCCGGTGCACGAAGTAGAACGCGTCCTGGACCGGCTCACCGCCAGGCCCGGTTGGCTGTACCGGGCAGGCGGCCGTGCTGGCCGCAGCGCTGGCCCCGCTGACCGCGGTGCACCCGCCGCTGATACTGCCGGCGAGGAACGCGAAGGCGGTAATCGCCAGGATCGTGACGAGCGCCGCGATGACCCAGCCGCGCACGGTGCGGAACTTGGTCCACTCGGCGTGCACCAGGTGCCAGAAACTCTCGCGCGGCGCGGTCACCGGGGAGCGGTACGGTGTCACGGCCCTGGTCGTCATGATGCCGCCTCCGCCCGGTACTCGACGCTCTCCCGGGTGAGGTCCATGTAGGCCTTCTCAAGGGTGACCCGGTGGGCGGTCACCTCGCTGAAGGGGATGGCGTGGCCTGCCAGGATCGCCACCAGTCGTTCTGATGACAGGTTGGAAACTGTGAGCACGCCGGAACCGGTGACGGTGACCTCAGCTCCCGCATTGGCGAGCACCGTCGTCGCGTCGGCCGGCGCGATGGTGCGCAGCGTGATGCGGTGGCCGGAGGCGGCGGCGATGAGATCGGCGACGGTGGTGTCGGCGATCACCCGGCCGCGGCCCACGATGACCAGGTGGCCGGCGGTGTCTTCCAGTTCGCTCATCAGGTGGCTGGAGACCAGGACCGCGCGGCCCTGCGCCGCGAGGTCGCGCAGGAAGCCCTTCATCCAGACGATGCCCTCGGGGTCCATGCCGTTGAACGGCTCGTCGAAGATCAGCACCGGCGGGTCGCCGAGCAGCGCGGCGGCGATGGCGAGGCGCTGCCGCATGCCGAGGGAGTAGCCGCCGGCCTTGCGGCGGGCGGCGGGTTCCAGGCCGGCCAGCGCGATCACCTCATCGACCCGGCCCGCCTTGAGGCCCTGGGAGTGGGCGAGCCACAGCAGGTGGTTGCGTCCGCTGCGGCCGGGCTGCAGCGCGCCCGCGTCCAGCAGCGACCCGACGTGAGTCAGCGGGTTCTGCAGCGAGCGGTACGGCCGGCCGCCGATGGTGGCGGTGCCCGCGTCGGGGGCGTCCAGGCCCACGACGACGCGCATGGTGGTCGATTTGCCGGCGCCGTTCGGCCCGACGAAGCCGGTCACGCGGCCGGGCTGGACCGTGAACGTCATCCCGTCCAGCGCCTGCACCGGGCCGAACCGCTTGCGCAGTCCGTCGATCTCGATAGTCGCGTTCATGTGTCATCCGCTCGTTAGCAGGCCGGACCGGCCTGAGGCAGCGGGTAGGCGGGCGGGCGCTGCTCCCGGAAGGTGTCCAGGGGCGGGCGGGTGCTCTTGGCCTGGATGGCGTTGCGGCGCTCGAGCTCGGCCCAGTACACGGGGTCGAGGTAGATGGCCGGGTCCGGCCATGCCGCCGTCAGCTCCGCGGCCTGGCCGGCGTACAGCCCGGCGTCCGCCAGCTGCCCGAACGTCATGCCGCACCAGGAATTGACGAACTTGGGGGCCTGCCCGTTCACCGATGCCGTC
>Ga0116217_10004163_pt1 | contig 12940 bp, 13 predicted proteins | sample Sb_taG_6_FD_89697 | JGI IMG/M metagenome (GOLD analysis project Ga0116217, IMG submission 89697) | Peat soil microbial communities from Weissenstadt, Germany - Sb_50d_4_PS metaG | ecosystem: Environmental > Terrestrial > Soil > Wetlands > Peat | place: Germany: Weissenstadt | collected 2010-09-21 | reverse complement strand
TTTGGCGCCCACGGCGGTTTCGCCGTTTTCCTTGCGGATGCGGCCGCGCAAATCGATGATCTCGCCGTCGAGGCTCGAATTTTTCTTTACCGAGACGACGAGCCATTCCAGCGTGATCGTTTCGTCGGCATAGACCGGCCGCCGAAACCTGACCCAGAATTCCAGTCCGAGCATCGCGCCGCGGTTGGAAAAATGCGACGCAGTCAGCGCCAAAAGATGCGCCGTCGTTTGCGGTCCGCTGGCGAGCAGCCGGCCAAAGCGGGATGCGGCGGCGTACTCGGCGTCGTGATGCAACGGATTGGAATCGCCAACCGCATGCGCGAACGCGCTGGTCGCACTCGGTTCAAGTGAAACGACCGCGGAAAAGCGCTCATGCGGGTGGGTGGAGATCATTTCTTTTTTCCGAACCCGGGAAATCCCGGCGGCAATCCGCCCGGCAGCTTTGGGCCAACACCCGGAAGCCCGCCCGGAAGCCCTCCGCCGGGGAGACCACCGGGCAAGCCGGGGAAATTCGGCGGCAAGCCGCCTCCGCCGGGCAGGCCGCCCGGCATCTTCTCCGCGAGCTTCGCGATCTGCTCCTGGCTCGGCATGCCGCCGGCCAGACCGCCAAGGCCGAGCATGTTGGCAATCCCTGCCATCGGCCCACGCTTGGTACCCATCGCCTTCATGACGTCGGCCATGGTGCGATGCATTTTGAGGAGGCGGTTGATGTCCTCAGGCTTGGTGCCGGACCCGGCGGCAATGCGCCGCTTGCGGCTCGCTTTGAGGATGTCGGGATTGCGCCGCTCGGCCGGCGTCATCGAGTCGATGATCGCCATCTGCCGCGTGAGCACTTTTTCGTCGAGGTTGCGCTCGGCGAGCTGGTTTTTGATCTTGCCCATGCCGGGCAGCATGGTCATCAGCCCGCTCATGCCGCCGAGATTTTGCATTTGCGTGAGCTGCTCGCGCAGATCGGCAAGATCGAACGAGCCTTTGCGCATCTTCTCGGCGACGCGCGCGGCCTTCTCGGCGTCGAGGGTGGCGGCGGCTTTCTCCACCAGCGCGACGATGTCGCCCATGCCGAGAATGCGGCCCGCGATGCGAGCGGGGTCGAAATCCTCCAGGGCGTCGAGTTTTTCGCCGGTGCCGATCAGCTTGATCGGCTTGCCGGTCACCGAGCGCATCGACAGCGCGGCGCCGCCGCGGCCGTCGCCGTCGACGCGGGTGAGCACGATGCCGGTGAGCCCCACGCGCTCATTGAAGCTACGGGCGAGATTGACGGCGTCCTGGCCGGTCAGCGCGTCGGCGACCAGCAAGACTTCGTGCGGAGAGGCGGCGCGGCGCACGTCCGCCGCCTCGTTCATCATCGCTTCGTCGAGCGTGATGCGGCCGGCGGTATCGAGCAGCACGACATCATAGCCGCCGAGCCGGCCGGCTTGCAGTGCGCGGGTCGCGATCTGCACCGGCGTCTGTCCGGCGACGATCGGCAAGGTGTCGATGCCGACCTGCTTGCCGAGCACCGCGAGCTGTTCCATCGCCGCCGGGCGGCGGGTGTCGAGCGAGGCCATCAGCGTCTTGCGCTTCATCGTCTCGGCTAGACGCTTCGCCAGTTTCGCCGTCGTCGTGGTTTTGCCAGAGCCCTGCAGGCCGACCATCATGATGGCGACCGGCGGCGCCGCATTGAGGTCGATCGGCTGCGCGCTCGCGCCCAGGGTCTCGACCAATTGGTCGTGCACGATCTTCACGACCATCTGGCCGGGCGTGACCGACTTGACGACCTCAATCCCGACGGCGCGCTTCTTCACCTCTTCGGTGAAAGCGCGCGCGACGTCGAGCGCGACATCGGCTTCGATCAGGGCGCGGCGCACCTCTTGCAGCGCCGCCTCGACATCACCCTCCGACAGCGCGCCGCGCCGGGTCAGGCGGTCGAGGACGGCGTTCAAACGCTCGGAAAGGCTGTCAAACATTATTCCACTTCCTCGTCATTCCGGGCTCCTCGCTGCGCTCGGCCCCGGAATGACGGCAATCGGGTCCGAATACGGCGAGAAAACACGTAAAACGCCCGAGGGCGCATCGCGCTGTCGGGCGGTTGCCTCCGGTCTCACGGGACCGGTCGGCGGTCAGGGATTTCAGTCTCTTGCGAGAGCGGCCGGAAAATAGGTGCAGAGGTGAGCGGCGTCAACCGTGGCGTTATGCCCGGCCGCGGGCGCCGGCAGCCGCTATAATACCCTGCCAATGTCGCGCTATTACACCGGTCCGGTCTCCGACCACTTCGACGGCGAGCGTTTTTTCGATCCGCAGGGCGTGCCGCCCAGGAGCCGGCGGGAACTGCATCGGTGGCTCATTGATCGCTACTGGCGCGGCACCAAGGCGAAATGGCCGGCCTGGGCGCCGTCGCCCTATGCCGACCGCCCGCCAGTGCGGGTCGTAGGCTCCGCCTGCCGCATTTCCTATGTCGGCCACGCGAGCTTTTTCCTTCAGGCCGCCGGGCTGAACATGCTGCTCGATCCGGTCTGGTCGATGCGCGCCTCGCCCTTTCGCTTTGTGGGACCGAAGCGCGTCAATCATCCTGGCATCGCTTTTGCGGATTTGCCGCCGATCGATGTCGTTCTGGTGTCGCACGCGCACTACGATCATCTCGACGTCGCGACGCTGTCGCGGCTTGCGGCGGCGCATGGCCCGCGCGTCATCGCGCCGCTCGGCAACGATGCCATCATGCGCCACCATGATCCGGCGATCGCGGCCGAAACCTACGACTGGCACGATCGCCTGGAGGTCGCCGCAAACGTAACGGTGACGCTCGTGCCGACGCGCCATTGGTCGGCGCGCAACTTGTCCGATCGCAACATGTCGCTGTGGGCTTCGTTTGTGATCGAGGCGCCGGCGGGCCGCATCTATTTCGTCGCCGATTCGAGCTATGGCGGCGGCGAGCATTTCCGCGATGCGCGGCAGGGGTACGGTCCGTTCAAGCTCGCCATTCTGCCGATCGGGGCCTATGAACCGCGCTGGTTCATGGCCGACCAGCACATGAATCCGGCGGAGTCGGTCAAGGCCTTCATCGACTGCGGCGCGGAACGCGCGCTGGGCCATCACTACGGCACGTTTCAGCTCACCGACGAGCCGTTTGATGCGCCGCTTCTCGCGCTCGCCGAAGCGCTGGAAGACGCGGGAATTCCGGCCGAGCGATTCGGCACGCTACGGCCGGGCCAGGTATGGGAACTCTAGCTGTTTGTGTGTAAGGGCCGATCGACCGGCCGCCGGCCCCAATTCATTTGATCATTTTTTGATCAAGACATAAACGTTGACGACGAGATGATCTTCGTTGGTCGTGAGCGGATCGGTCAAATATTGCTCGATGAACATGTCCTTGGCTTCGAGCCGATGGTCGTCGAGATAGTTGGTGATGGCCTCGTAGGTATTGTCCAGGCCGTCATACGACCCGCGATGGACGAATTTCAGTGCATGCCCTTCCGGCGAAGTGCCGACGTTGATCTCGCCCTTGGGCGGAGTCTTCGGCGGCTCCGCGACGGGGATGGCCGCCTCGAACTGAAAGCCGGTGTCGTCGGTCGCGGTAAAGATCGTCATCGCCTGGCCGTCGATCTTAAGACCTTCTTTGCCGATGTAGGCTTTCAGCGTCTTGAAGGAGTTGGTGATCGTCTCGAAGGCATTGTCCCAGGTGCCGGTGCCCTTGAGGTATACGATCGGCTTGGCGGTCAGTGTCGCGTCTTCGCCGAACGGATCGCCGGTTGGAGCCGGCGCAGCCTGAGCCGGCGCGGCGGGCGCGGGTTGGGCGGCATCGGGCTTGGCCGGCGACGCGGGCGGTGCTTGCGCCGGGCTTTCGGCCCGGGATGGCTGCGGCTCGGCGGCGGCGAAAATAACAGCAGCCAAGGCAGCAGCGAGCGCAAGGCGTAGGTACATCCGATTCTCCCTATGTAGTTTGCGGCACATCCGCTGATGGCCGCCGTCCCCCGTCAATCGTCCTACTGGTGCGGTGGATTTGAAGTTCCTAAACCGTAATGGCTAACTCGCGGAGGAACTTCAAATCCAAAAACCGCACTGGAAATCATACACTGCCAGTGTCCCTTTGATGCCGAAGTTCGCATAAGAGTGTGCCGATAGCACTGGCGAACGTCGGAATCGGGACACTAGCGTAGACGAAGCAAGTCCTCATATAAGTTTGGCACATTCGGGCATTATCATGAGCGCGCTGGCCAATCGCGACTTCGTCAAGATGAACGGTCTCGGCAACGAGATCGTAATCGTCGATCTACGCCATGGCGCGCAACCGATCGCTGCCGACGAGGCACGCGCGGCCGCCCGGCAGGAGCCCTACGACCAGCTCATGGCGCTTTATCCGGGGCGTGGCGGCAGCGATGCGTCGGTCAGAATTTACAACAACGACGGCTCGGAGGCCGGTGCCTGCGGTAACGGCATGCGCTGCGTGGCCTCTCTTGTCAGCGCTGAGACCGGCAAGACCCGGTTGAGCTTCGAAACGTCGGTCGGCGCCATTGCCTGCTGGCGCGCCGCCGAAGGGCTGTTCACGGTCGATATGGGCGCACCGCGCTTTCGCTGGGATGAGATTCCGCTGTCCACCCCGATGCCGGATACGCGCGCGATCGATCTGCAATTTGGGCCGCCCGGCGCGCTGATCTTGCGCTCGCCGTCGGTCGTGAACGTGGGCAACCCGCACGCGATCTTCTGGGTCGATGATCCGCAAGCCTACGATCTGCGCCGGATCGGTCCGCAGCTCGAGCAGCACACGCTATTTCCTGAGCGCGCCAATATCACGCTGGCGGCGACGCCCACGCGCGATCACGTCGTGATCCGCACCTGGGAGCGCGGCGCCGGCCTCACCAAGGCCTGCGGCTCGGCGGCTTGCGCGGCCGCCGTCGCGGCGGCGCGGCTCTCCCGCACCGGACGGAATGTGACCGTCACACTGCCGGGCGGCGATCTTGCGATCGAATGGCGCGAGAGCGACGACCATGTGCTGATGACGGGGCCGGTGGCATACGAGCATCGCGGCCGATTCGATGCGGCGCTGTTTGCCGACGCAGGCGCCGCGTAATCGCATGGGCGTCGAGGTCGTCACCTTCGGTTGCCGGCTCAATGCCGCCGAGTCGGAAGTGATCCGCCGCGAGGCGGAGCGCGCCGGTTTGAGCGACACGGTGGTGGTCAATACCTGCGCGGTCACTGCAGAAGCAGTCCGCCAGGCGCGGCAAACAATTCGGGCGCTGCGCCGCGAGCGGCCTTCGGCGAAGATCGTGGTCACCGGCTGCGCGGCGCAGACCGAACCGCAAACCTTCGCGGCGATGACCGAAACCGATCGGGTGCTGGGGAATACGGAAAAACTCAGCGGTGCGGCGTGGGCGCAGACCTATGCGGACTTCGGCCTTGCCGATGCGCCAAAGACGCTCGTCAACGACATCATGGCCGTCAAGGAAACCGCAGCGCATCTGATCGAGGGTTTCGCCGGCCGCGCGCGGGCCTTCGTCCAGGTGCAAAACGGCTGTGACCATCGCTGCACCTTCTGCATCATCCCGTTCGGCCGCGGCAGTTCGCGCTCGGTGCCGATGGGCGCCGTGGTCGCCGATGTGCAGCGCCTCGTTGCCAACGGCTATGGTGAGGTCGTGCTCACCGGCGTCGATGTCACGAGCTATGGCGCCGATCTGCCCGGTGCGCCCAAGCTCGGCACGCTGGTCAAGCAAATCCTCAAGCATGTGCCGGAGCTCAAGCGGCTGCGCTTATCGTCGATCGATTCGGTGGAAGCCGATCGCGATCTGATCGATGCCTTTGTCGGTGACAAGCGGCTGATGCCGCATCTGCATCTGTCGCTGCAAGCCGGCGACGATCTGATCCTCAAGCGCATGAAGCGCCGGCATTCGCGCGCGGACGCGATCGCGTTCTGCCATGATTTGCGCCACTTACGTCCGGACATCGTGTTCGGCGCCGACATCATCGCCGGCTTCCCCACCGAGACGGAGGCGATGTTCGCCAACTCGCTCGCGCTGGTCGAGGAATGCGGGCTGACGCATCTGCATGTCTTTCCGTTTTCCGCGCGGCCCGGCACGCCGGCGGCGCGCATGCCGCAGCTTGACCGTGCGATCGTGAAAGAGCGGGCCGCGCGTCTGCGCGCATGCGGCACACGCGCGTTGCAGCGGCACCTGGATTCCGAAGTCGGCGAAACACGGCGCGTGTTGATCGAGTCGGAGGCGCAGGGCCGCACCGAGCAATTCACGCCAATCCGGCTTGCGGCTCCCGGCGAGCCCGGCTCGATTGTCGAGCTGAAAATCGCCGCGCACGACGGCAGGCAATTACTGGCGGCTTGAGTCATTCCGGAAGCCGCGGAGCGGCTGTCCGGAATCCATAGCCACGATTTGTGCAGAATTTTTCACCAACCGTGGTTATGGATTCCGGGTTCCTCGCTTCGCTCAGGCCCCGGAATGACGCCGTCTATGGATCGTCAGTTATTCCTTTCCATCTGCACTGTGACAAAGCGGCCTGCATGTGTTGCGGCACCGGTGCCGTAACACATATCGCTGCGCGGTTCTTGCAGAGCGGCACGACCACCTCGCGGGCGTGCAGATGCAGAATCGGCCCGCCGCTGCGCGCCGCGTTGCCGTAAATCCCATCGCCCACGATCGGCCAGCCCATTTCCGCGCAATGCACCCGCAGCTGATGCGTCCTTCCGGTGACCGGTTCGAGCGCGAGCCAGGTCGATTTTTCCTCGGCGTCGCGCCCCAGCACCTTCCACTTCGTGATCGCCGGCTGGCCCTTGGGATCGTGCTTCATCCACCAGCCGCGCGTCTCATCGAGCCGGCCGAGCGGAAGCTCGATGATCCCTTCGTCGATGCCGGGTGCCCCCTCGACCACCGCCCAATAGGTCTTTTCGACAGCGCCGGACTTGAACAGCCGACCGAGCTGGGCGAGCGCCTTGCGGTGGCGGCCGAGCACCAGGCAGCCCGAGGTGTCGCGATCGAGCCGATGCGCCAGCGCCGGCGCGCGCGGCAGCCCGAACCGCAGCGCATCGAAATGATCCTCCAGGCTTTCGCCGCCTTTGGGGCCGCGATGCACGGCGAAACCCGTCGGTTTGTCGATCACCAGCATGAGCCCGTCGCGGTAGAGCACCCGCGACACCATCTCTTCCGGAGTCATATTGCCTGCCTTCACGAAACCGCTATCACGGGCACGACAGAAGCGACAGCGTTGGGAAAATGAGCGAAAGCGCGACCGAAACGAAAGGCAGTTTGTGGCGTCGCCTTGCCGGCGGGCTCAAGCGCACCTCCTCGGCGCTGGGCGGCGCCATTTCCGACCTTGTTTCCAAGCGCAAGCTCGATGCCGCAACGATCGCCGAGATCAAGGATGTCCTCGTGCGCGCCGATCTCGGCCTTAATACTGCGGACCGGATCGGCGATGCGCTGGCCGAAGGCCGCCATGACAAGACAATTTCGCCTGCCGAAGTGACCGCTGTGGTTGCCGCGGAGATCGAGCAGGTCCTTCGCCCGGTGGCGCAACCGCTCGTGATCGATACGGCGCAAAAGCCGTTCGTCATTCTGGTTGCCGGTGTCAACGGCTCCGGCAAAACCACCACAATCGGCAAGCTTGCGGCGAAGTTCCGCGCCGAAGGCCGCAGCGTGATGCTTGCGGCCGGCGACACGTTTCGCGCCGCCGCGATCGATCAGTTGAAGATTTGGGGCGAGCGCACCGGTGCCGAAGTGATCGCTCGCCAAGCCGGGTCCGATGCCGCTGGCCTTGTATTCGATGCGGTGCGTGCGGCGAAGGATCGCGGCGTCGATGTGCTGCTGATCGATACCGCCGGCCGTTTGCAGAATCGCAGCGAATTGATGGAAGAGTTGCACAAGGTCGTGCGGGTGATGAAGAAGGTCGATGCGTCGGCGCCGCACGCCGTGCTGCTCGTGCTCGACGCGACGGTCGGGCAGAACGCGCTGTCGCAGGTGGAGATTTTCAGCAAGGTGGTCGGCGTCACCGGGCTCGTCATGACCAAGCTCGACGGCACCGCGCGCGGCGGCATTCTTGTCGCCATCGCCGCGAAATTTAAGGTTCCGGTGCATTTTATCGGCGTCGGCGAGAGCGTCGACGATCTGGCGCCGTTCTCGGCGCACGATTTCGCGCGCGCGATTGCCGGGGTTGAATAGTTGTCCTCTCCCCGGTGCGGAGAGGTCGCGAGCGACGCGAGCGGGTGAGGGGGTTCCAAGTTTGAGTTTCCAGCTCGGCCCACCCTCCGCAGGGGAGAGGGTGAAGCGCGTCGTGGCTCGCATGACAAATTCAATCGCGCGCGCTACACACCCGTCCCATATGACCGAAACCACCAAGCCGCAGCTCAATCCCTTCCTCAAGCTCGCCTTCGACCTCGGGCCGCTGGTGCTGTTTTTCTTTGCCAATTCCCGCTACGGCATTTTTGTCGCCACCGGGACATTCATGGTCGCTGTGCTGGCGGCGCTGGCGGCGTCCTATGTGCTGACGCGGCATCTGCCGATCATGCCGGTGGTCACCGCCATTGTCGTGCTTGTTTTCGGCGGGTTGACGCTGATCCTGCACAACGATCTGTTCATCAAGATCAAGCCGACCATCATCTACGCGCTGTTCGGTGGCGTCCTGCTCGGCGGGCTGATCTTCGGCAAGTCGTTTCTCGGCATCGTGTTCGATTCGCTTTTTCATCTCACCGAAGAAGGCTGGCGCAGGTTGACGTTACGCTGGGCGCTGTTCTTTTTCGCCCTCGCCGTGCTCAATGAGATCATCTGGCGCAACACGTCGACCGACATGTGGGTGGACTTCAAGGTGTTCGGCGTTCTGCCGCTCACGCTTGTGTTCGGCGCTCTGCAATATCCGCTGTTGAAGAAATACGCCGCGGAGCCGGCGGAATAATTCGTCATTCCGGATCGCCGCGAAGCGGCGAGTCCGGAATCCATAACCACGATCAGTGCAGAATCGGCACAATCCGGGGTTATGGATTCCGGCGCCTCGCTCCGCTCGGCCCCGGAATGACGAGGCGCTATGACCCCGCCGCTCCCAGCGCCTTTTCGATCTCCGGCTTGATCACCGTGTCGATATTCTCAGGCGTCATTGGTCCGACCAATTTGTAGGCGATGCGGCCGTCGCGGCCGACGATGAAGGTCTCCGGCACGCCATAGACGCCCCATTCGATCGCGGCGCGGCCGTTCGGATCGGCGCCGGCGGCAGCAAAAGGATCGCCGTAGCGGCCGAGAAACCGGCGGGCGTTCTCCGGCTCGTCCTTGTAGTTGATGCCGACGATGCGCAGCCGCGGGTCTTGCGCGAGCTGCATCAGCAGCGGCGCCTCGTCATGGCAGGGTACGCACCATGACGCCCAGACATTCACCAGCGTCACCGCGCCTTTGAAGCTCGCCGGGTCGACGCCCGGCACCGGCTTGCCGTCGCGATCGAGGCCGGCGATTGGCGGCAACGTCGTTTGCGGCGCCGGATGTCCGATCAGCGCGGAAGGAATGCGCGAGGGATCGCCGGAGAAAAGGCGGATCAGAAAGAGCAGCACCAAGGCAAGGAACACGACGAGCGGCACCAGCACGATCAAGCGGCGCCGGCCAACGCCCGCGTGCTCCTTTTCAGCGGATGTCACGCCTTTTCCTTTGCCTGGTGTGGCGCCGGCTCCGGTGGTGGCGGCGCCGAGCGCCGGATGACGCCACGCCGCTCGAGGTCCGCCAGGTTACGGCGTTGCGCGCGATAATCGAGCATCACCCAGGCGCATAATCCGCCGACAACGATGACGGCGGCAGCGTAAGCCGCGATGATGAAGCCCGTGTGAGCGGCCACCGGCATCATCAGCTTGCCGCGCTCGCCTGCATCAGTCGCAATGTCCGCACGCGGCGCCGGAGGATCTCGTTGCGCATGGCCGCGAGCAGAAGCGTCGCGAATGCAAGCGTGAATGCGGCCGTCATAATGAAGAGCGGAATGAGGATCGAGGCATCGATCGTCGGCGCGCCGAAGCGAAACACCGAGGCCGGCTGATGCAGCGTGTTCCACCAATCGACGGAGAATTTGATGATCGGCAGATCGATCGCGCCGACGAGCGTGAGAATGGCGGCGCCGCGCGCCGCGCGCGAAGGATCCTCGACCGTGCGCCACAGCGCGATGACGCCGAGATAGAGAAGGAACAGCAGCAGCACCGAGGTGAGCCGCGCATCCCATACCCAGTAGGTGCCCCACATCGGCCGTCCCCACAACGAGCCGGTCACGAGGCACATCAGGGTGAAGGCAGCCCCGATCGGTGCCGCCGCCTTGGCGGCGACATCGGCCAGCGGATGACGCCAGACCAGCGTGCCGAGCGCCGCGACCGTCATCACGCCCCAGCCGAGCATGCCGAGCCAGGCGCCCGGCACATGCAGAAACATGATCTTCACCGTGGCGCCCTGCTGATAATCATCCGGAGCGACGATCGCCTGGTTGATGCCGAACGCGAAGACGACCGCGGCCAAGCCGCCGAGCCACGGAATGGTGCGGTTGGCGAAGGCGAGGAAACGCGTCGGGTTGGCGAGATCGGCTATGGCCATCGGGAATATCCAAATCCAACCGCTAGAGCGCAATCGCTTTAGATTGAATCGATTGGCGCTCCAAGTTTTTGGTGGAGCATGATCTTTCCGGAAAACCGGTTTCCACCCCGGATCAAGTCCGGGGCAGGCTTTTTCCGGATCATGCTCTAGCTTATTCCATTTCCTGCCGCAGCGCTGCCGCCGCGGCGAACGGCCCCACCACAAGGCTCGCCAGGGTCAGCGCGCACAAAATCGTAAACGGCGTACCGAACGGTATCGGCCCGACCACGGCCGCATTGGCGGCGGCTACCCCGAAAATGAGGACCGGCACGGTCAGGGGCAAGACCAGCACCGCCACCAATAGCCCGCCGCGGCGCAACGTCACCGCAATGGCCGCGCCGATGAGCCCGATGAAGGTGAGGGCCGGCGTTCCGACCAGAAGGGTCAGCACAAGCGCGGCTGCGGCCGGTGCATCGAGATTAAGAAAAAGGCCGATCAGCGGCGCCGCAATGACGAGCGGCAAGCCGGTTGTGAGCCAATGGGCGAGGCCCTTGGCGGCCACGACGATTTCGAGCGGCGCTCGGCCCATCAGGATGAGATCGAGCGAGCCATCGTCGTGATCGGCCGCAAATAGCCGATCGAGCGCCAGCAGGCTCGCGAGCAAGGCCGCGAGCCACAGGATTGCCGGCCCGATGCGTTTGAGGAGCGCGAGGTCGGGGCCAAGCGCGAAAGGCACGAGCGTCACGACGACCAGGAAGAACAACACTCCCATCAGCGCGCCGCCGCCGACGCGTATGGCGATGCGCATGTCCCGCAGAAGAATCGCAGCTAGGGGAGTCATGATTTTTGCTGCTCCCCTCCCGCCTGTGGGGAGGGGTTGGGGGTGGGGGTCGCGAGGTGATGGGCAGCCGTCGACGCTTGCGCGCTACCAGACGACCCCCTGCCCTGACCCTCCCCCACAAGGGGGGAGTGATAAGCGTGATCGAGGCGCAGCTCGCGTGCATCCTCAAGCCCCAGCGCGCTGTGCGTGGCGGCGAGGATGATGCCGCCGTCGACCAGATGCGCCCGCATGATCTCGCCGAGCCGTATCTGTGCCGCGGCATCGAGCGTCGAGGTCGGCTCGTCGAGCAGCCACAGCGGGCGCTTGACCGCGAGCAGGCGCGCGATCGAAAGACGGCGCCGTTGCCCGGCGGACAGATAGGCTGCCGGCAGGTCGGAAAGCGCATCGAGGCCGACGGCGGCGAGTGGTCCGGCTAGCTCGACGGTTGTTGCACCAAGAAAGGTCGACCAGAACCGCAAGTTCTCCTCGACCGAGAGCGACGGCTTCAAGGCGTCCAGATGGCCGAGATAATGAGCCTGCTCGCCGACCGTCAGTTCCGGGTCGCCGCCTTCCAAGGCGAGGCTCCCCCCTGCGATTCGGACGAGGCCAACCACCATGCGCAGCAGGGAGGATTTGCCGGCGCCGTTGCGGCCGCGAATCGTCAGGCTTTCGCCTGCTGCGACGGAAAAGCTCACACCTGCGAATACGTCACGGCCGCCGCGCCGGCAGGCCAGATCAGAGGCGGAAAGCCGCATCAAAAACGTCCCTCAATACGAGGCAAAGGCCGAATCCGCCGCGCGGGAGAAGGCCAGCAAGCTGCGGATGCGCCGCATGTTATCGATCATTTCTTGCTGATCTGGCACAAGTCTTGAAAAGCTCTTATAAGCCGAAGCGCGGTTGGCGGCGCATTGGCGACGCCTTCCGCGCCCGGCGCCAACGCTCCGTTGGAACCTGTTCCGGCAATCAATCGTCAGCGGTTTACGCCGGCGGGCGGCCGGCGGGATGGGAAAATAGTCATGACTTCGCTCGATAGTTTCAAATGCTTGAAGCCGCTCAAAGTCGGATCCAAGACCTACGCCTATTACAGCCTGCCGGTGGCCGAGAAGAATGGCCTGAAGGGAATTTCGCGGCTGCCATTTTCGCTCAAGGTTCTGCTCGAGAACATGCTCCGCCATGAGGATGGCCGCACGGTCACCAAGGAAGACATCCAGGCGGTCGCGCAATGGCTCAAGACCAAGACCTCCGACCGCGAAATCGCGTTTCGGCCGGCACGCGTCCTGATGCAGGATTTCACCGGCGTTCCCGCCGTGGTCGATCTCGCCGCCATGCGCGATGCGATGAAGATGCTCGGCGGCGATCCGAAGAAGATCAATCCCCTGGTGCCGGTCGATCTCGTCATCGACCATTCGGTGGTGGTCAATTATTTCGGCAGCAACACCGCATTCAAAAAGAATGTCGACGAAGAGTACAAACAAAATCAGGAACGTTACCGGTTTCTCAAATGGGCGCAGCGCTCCTTTGAGGATTTCCGCGTCGTGCCGCCCGGCACCGGCATCTGTCACCAAGTCAATCTCGAATACTTGTCGCAGACCGTTTGGACGGCAAAGAGCAAGACCAAGTT
>Ga0116217_10004152_pt1 | contig 12958 bp, 19 predicted proteins | sample Sb_taG_6_FD_89697 | JGI IMG/M metagenome (GOLD analysis project Ga0116217, IMG submission 89697) | Peat soil microbial communities from Weissenstadt, Germany - Sb_50d_4_PS metaG | ecosystem: Environmental > Terrestrial > Soil > Wetlands > Peat | place: Germany: Weissenstadt | collected 2010-09-21 | reverse complement strand
TCGGGCGGGACATAGCCTTCGTCGTGATGGTCCGTCGACTGGGGCTCGGGTGGCTCCTCGGGGGAGAGCGCCTCTCGGACTCGGTCGAGGGTGGCGGCGTCGATGGTGACGGAAAAAAGGAGACCGCCGTTGCCATCGGTCCCGTCGCGGCACGACAATGTAAAGCGTTCGTTTTCGGTCATCGACCTTTGAGCGCTCCCTCTCGGATGCTTATATACCCGCTTACAGGGTCCATCGGAGTTACCCTATGCCGTGTGAGACAGTAGCACGGATATGGTGAGAGAGCCCACGCTCACGGCTCCTCCGACCCGAGCGAGGTGGGGCCGTCCTTGCGCGACGGCACGGGGCCCGACCACGCGGGTGCCCCGTGGGTCGCAGCGCACGCAGCCTCGTCATGGGGCACGACGAACTGTGCCAGTGGACGATTGCAGGCGTGGCAGCGCTTTACAATGACCATCGAAGCACCCAGCGGGAAGGCGGGTCTCGGGCCCAGCGGCATTACCCCCTCACGACAGGTTTGACAAACATCATCACGTTGCAGCCCTCGACCGCACAGAGCCACACGCTCTCGTTCGAATAGCGACCTGCCAGAATAGCGTCCGAACCGCGAACGAGCTTGGAGCCGTCCTTGAAACAAAGCCGCTGATGCGCGAACAAAGCGATGTGAGCTTGCTGAATCACGTCGGGTGGAATGATGGTTCCGAGCAGCGCTGGCGTTATTACCACGTCGCCGAAAGCTTTGGGTTCTCTCTCTGTCATCACTGACAGCCGGGGCAGTTTCGTGCTATGGCTTCGCAGCAGCGGGTTGTTTTCGCCCGATGACGATGCGTAGAACGATACCCGACATGAGGAAGCCCAGACCGACCAGCGCGATGGCCGCAAGGTCGTGCACGATGACGAGTTGGAGCGGAAAGAACCAATTCACCCCAGTGACGATGACGAAAAATCCGCCACCCATCAACCAGCAACCCTCATGCAGTCGTCGCAGACGAAAGTCGTGACGCACTCGGAAGGATGACACACAGAATCTCAGTCGGTCAGACCCTCAACGTCACGCTTTCTTCCGACAACGAGGAAAGCGACGATGCCACCCACCGCAGCCAGTCCGACAATGAGAGGTAGAGCCGCTGCACTCGAAGCACCTCCGCCGCCCCCGCCTCCGCCTCCGCCACCACCCGTTCCGCCCGTTCCATCCGCGATGAAGGTGGCATTATCCGAACCGAAATTGTCAGCGAGCATATATCCATCGGTCGGGTCATAGGCGTGGATGCCGATGGTGTAGCTTCCCGTGGGAATGTTGAGCAGGAAGACACCCGAATCGCTGAGCACGCTGACATATCCGTCGATGTTGGCAACGAAAATCTCATTCGTGGCATCATCGAATCCGATGCCATAGGGATGCCCTCCGACCGAGGTGCTCCACGTGATGATTTTGCTCCTGTCGGAAAAGGCCGATACCTGTCCTGAGTTGTAGTCGCTGACGTAAGCGGTATGCGCCAAGCCCGAGTGAGCCACGACGGTAGGACCGTTGAAGCCGCCCGTGCTCGTCCAGACCGTCAGATTGGCGCCGCCGACGAATTGAACCTCATTCGAACCGTAGTCGCTGACGAACAGCGTGCTCGTGTCGTCGTCATACAGACACCCGATGGGCTGGGAGGCAACACTGATACTTGCCCAATCAGTGTAGTTGGCGGCTCCAATGACCGAGACATTGTCCGACCCCCGATTGACGACAAAGACGCTGCCCCCCTTCTGTGCCCCATAGGCATAGCAGAGACGTTCGGGTCCGAGGCCGACGGGAATGACGTGCGTCAGCGTGTCGCTGGTCAGGTTCACGACCGAGACAAAGCCCTGTCCGTTGATGACGGAGAGCGAGGTCGACCCCGAGTCGGTGACCCACGCCTCGTTTTGTCCTGACGACGTATTCGAAACATTCTCCACTCCGAAGGGTCCCGTCTTCACCACGTTCACCTGAAGGGAAGCGGGCGGGTCGGCCGCGTTAATGATGGCAACCGCATGGATGCCGCTTTCTGCCACGATGAAGACATCGGTCGTCGGATTCCAATCGTTGAATAGTGGAGCCGAGCCAATGGGAAGGTAGACGGTGTAGGGCTCGGAATACGCAGGAGGCGGTGAGGCTCTTACGTCAGGAGCAAATGCGAGCACGCCGAAAGCGCTACCGCACAGGATGACGGCCACACAGGCCGCCCACAGTGACCTGCGCGTCTTCCGCGCTCCCCGATGGGGCTGCAACGTGATGAGGAAAGAGTTGAAGCGAGGATTCTTAGGGCTCCTCGCTCCGACATTCGGGCGCCCTCCCGAGAGGGACCAAGACGAAGAGAGACTCAAGCGGGGTTACCGCTCAAGACTCTATTCGCGCTCGGCCACTGCGAAGCCGACAGCGCCGACGTAAGCGAGGGCCGAGATGGTCCCCAACTCACCGTCCGTGAAGTTGCCGACATCCGCCGCCGTAATGTATCCCTCGAAAACGGCAATCGCAAGGACCGCCATCAGCGAACCTGCAATGCCGAGAACGACGGCGAGGGTGTGGTATAGATTCTTAATAAAAGACCTCCACCTCTTTTGTGGCGTCCTTTATCGAGGAGCAGGCCCCCGATAGGAGTGGCGCAGCATACTCACTCATAGATGGAAGAGTTACGGGGAGAGTGTCGGGCATCACTCGCCCCTCTTCAGTCCGCGCATCGATTTGAGATACTGCCGAATCTTCTTCTCGTCCTCGGCGGTCAGCAGGGCTTGTGCTTCGGCCGCCTCGACCGCGAGGTTCGAATGCCCGACGGGGCGCCGCTCGTCCGCCATAGGCGCCGCCGCCATGAGCGCACCGTAGGAGGGAGCGCGGCGTCGGTAGCCGCGATTCCGACCGTTCGCCGAAGGCTCGACCCGCACCTCTTCCTCGTTCACCTTGAGCCCCACGTTGTAGCCCCGCTCGCGCCAGTAGTCGGCGTCCTTGGTGACACCATGCTTCGTCACCGTGGGGATGGGAATCGAGTAGTGCGTCGCCGACCAATGGGGTCGAATCGACGGCGGACATTCCGTGCACGTCTTCTTGACCCGAGGACCATACGGGTCGTCTTCCTTCTCGACGGACATTACTTCTTCCTCCGAGCGCGCCGCGTCGCGTAACCGACGACGGGCCGTCCGTTGCGCAGGTGGGCCTTCACGGGCACGAGCGAGTAGTAGAGACCAGCCTCGGGGATAAAAGTCCAGAAGCCATCGGGTTTCTTCTCGCTGACCTTCGCGTCGCCAAACTCCGTCAGCACGGTGTTCTCCACGTGCGGTCCCGCGCCTGTCGCCAGTTCGTATCGCCCCTGAAGAATCGAGCGCTGACCCATACGCCTACCCATGGTCACGGCGGTCAACGACGACTGTAGCGATGGCACGACGGCGATGCCGCGCTCCCCATCTTGGTCGACCGTCCGAAGCACCCTGTGCGGCAGCCCGAGTTGGTGAACTTCCTTTGCCAGTTCCATCTGCCGTGGAAACGCCCACTTGGCAGTCTGAGGACCATTCCCAACACCCACGATTGTTGCATCTGCGTAACGCAGGCGAGCCTTAATGCTCAACTACATCACCTTAGACCCATTCCTTCTTACGGTAGCGTCGGAACTGGATGGCAACGAGAACGCCCACTCCCAACGAAGCCCCGATAGCGATGATGAGAATCGGGTTGATGCTCGGTAGGATGACGGGTGGCACGGGCTGGTAGAACGTCACTTGCTGACAGCCGAACACGCCCATGAAGTTGGTCGTCTGCACGAAGAGACCGACCCAGACCGTCTCGCCATCGACGAAGGAGACGTTGTAGCCCGTGGTGGCATTGAAGGCATAGTCGACCATCCCCGAAGCAGGCGAGAAGCCGTTGATGACGACATACCACGTCCATACCTCCGCGTCGCTCGCCGCGTTGAGGCATGAGGCCGAGGTATTCGTGATGATGAGGAACGCGTCTGTCATGTTAAACCATGTCTGGTTGCTCCACGTCTCGTTGAACGACGTGCCCGTGATGTTGCTGATGGTCAACGTCGGAATCTGCGAAGGCACCCAATAGAGCATGACGTCACAGGTCGTCGTGCACGAGGTGTTCTTGTCGTTGGGCGTATATACAATGCCACTGAGCCACTGCGACTGCGGACCGACGAACGTCCACTCGTTGACCCACGGCCCTCCGCCGAAGGCGAAGTTCTGCGTGTAGAAGAAGGCGTTGAACCACGCAGGGTTACCCGACGACCCTGCTCCCGCCTGCACGACGGACCGGTTCAGAGGGTCGACCCATGCCGACTGGTTGGCAGGAGATTGGCTGGGGATGTTGTCGCTTGGGCTGAACCCATTGAAGAAGTAGCCGGACGTGTCCCAGAAGGCAACACTCGACTCATCACTCGTGCCGACGCCCGACGTGTTCGTCACGACAGGAATCCCGTCGAGGTTCATGTTCGCTTCGAGGTTGATGACCATGTTGCGGTTGCCACCGCACCCGTTGCTGCCCAATCCCCACACCGACGTGACCGCGCCGTTCACCTTGAACAGGTAAGGCATGTTCTCGATGTCGACGCCGCAGGTCGCGTTGTCGACACTCCACCGCTGAAGGTAGTGAATGGTCGGCACGCCCGCGGGGAACGTCAGATTGAACGCGATGACCTGAAGGGTGTTGTTCGTCGTGTTATCGATGTCCTCGATGACCTGCGCAACGGGCGGAATGTAGGCCGCGCTGTTCCAGAAAGTGATGTTCGAAAGACCCGACTTGGTCACCACTACGTGCGAGTAGACGTTGAAGAAGTTGAACGTGCTCAGGTCGCACGGGGTGAAGAAGACCCATCCCGTCGCGCTGTAGGCGCCCGCATTGAAGTTGCCACAGCCCTCCGTGGCGTCGAACGAGAGCAGCGTCGTGTTATCGAACCTGAAACTATTGTTCGTGAGGTCATACCAAGCGACCCAGACATAACCGGGATTGTTGTCAGGCAGCATCTCGGCACCCATCTCATAGAGGGCCGTCACCTGCTGGTTCGGTCCCTGATACGCTTGAATCATGTTGACGCTGTTGTAGTTCGACAGGTTCGTCGGCCATGCGTGTAGTGTCGTGATAGCCCCCGACACGAGATTCTTAGAGAGCAACTGGCCCGACGCATTCACATAGAAGGCCGTCATCGCCCCGCTCGGAATCTGATTCGTCACGACAGGAGTGTCGAAGATGTTGTAGCCACCATCGAAAAAGTAACGCGTTCCCGCAAAGAACGGGAGCGTGTAGTTCTGCCAGTCGACGGGCTGCGTCCACGTCGTCCATCCGCTCGTCAGCACGCGGTCGGTTGTCGCCGTTGCACAAGACGAGGCAGGACTGATGCCCGTCGCGTTGGACGTGAACACTTCGTAACTGAAGGTCGTGGCCCCCGTCAGACCAGTATGAGCGAACGAGTCGATGACCGAGCCTGAGTATAACACCATCGGAGGATGGTAGACCAGCGGATGCCCGCACGTGTCATTCATCCACGCGATGACGGTGCTGTTTACCAACGATTCTCCGCTGGGGTTCATCCACGTCAGGTCGATTTCCGAAGTCGATACGGTCGTTGCCATCAGGTCGAACGGTGCTGTCGCATTGGTCGGCATGGCAATCGTCGTCACATTAGCACAGTTCGAATACGCCGACTCTCCCGTCGAATTGGACGCCGTGACTTCGAACGACAGCATCGTAGAATAGCCATAGCCAACCATCTCGAACATCGTGTAGACGCCTCCCAAGTCTGACAGCGACGACCCGCCCGTGCATCCGTAACCCGCGAACTGGTAGACCGCATTGTCGGTCAACGTCCCATTTGGGTTGTTCCATGTCAGGTTGGCGTTGCCCATGTGGGCGTTGTCAGGAGCGGGTGCTGCCGTCAAGGAGTAAGGAACCGACGGAACGGTGCCCGCGACGCCCACCGCGAACAGGGCAGCAGCATCGTAGGCGTAGTGCGTGACGACCCCGTTTTCCAACTGTCCGTTGATGGCGATGACCCCACCGCTGACGTTGGTTTGATTCCAGACTCCGAAGTCGGCAAAGACGGCTCCCGCCTTGATGACCCCGTTGCCCCACCCAGCGGGTTCGAAGCCCGAGCCCGCCGTGTAGCCGCCGAGCGACCAATCGAACACGTTGGCCTGCGAACAGGCCGACGCCGTGGTCACCCCGGGATTCAGCGAGGCTCCCTGCGTGAGCAGCGCCGAGTTCACGACCGTTCCCGTGGAGAACTGCGAGACCAGCAAATCCATTTCGTCGGCTCCTGCGGCGCTGACGGTCAGGGTCACCGACCCGCTCATCGCGTTGGTCACATCATACAGGTAGTAGAAAACGAACACGTGGCTGTTGAAGCTCAGGTTAGTGTAGGTGTTCACCGTATCGCTGATGGTTGGCACGGGCGCCCCCCCGCTCGTGTAAATCAAGACCCCGACCACGATGGTGTCGCCCGAACCGATGGTGAGCGCCTGTGTGACCGAGGTGGATGAACTCGTATCGGCAAAGGCTCCAAGTTGGGTCGGGAAGACGCATCCAGAGTCGGCGTGTAGCCCCGACGACGGGTGCGGGACCGCACTCGGAGTCGAGCCCGCTGGCGACGCCAGCAAGGACAATCCTCCCAGCCCGCCCAGCACCATGAGGAGCGTCACGAAGACGGCCGCCATGCGACCAAAGCCCTTTCGGGGTGCGGAGAGAATGCGGAGATGCTTCATCGTGATTTTATCCTCGAATCAGACGGACGATATACAAAATTAGCCACGCGATGAACACGAGGACGATGATGAGCAGAATCCATCCGATGATGCACCCCAAATCGATAAAGAACGTGCCGAGATAGTGCCCGATGACGGGGATACTATTGGCCGCCTGCCCGATGTAGATGAAGATGGAGCCGCCGAGCGTGACAATGGTTCCCGCCCACGAGTCATACCACTGGTTCATCGCCCCCGTTCCGCATTGCTGCTGGGCCTGCCGACAGAAGGTGCCGCATCCGTTGAAGACAGGCGGGAAGGGAATCGGCGGAAGGATGGAGTGGATGAATCCGATAGCGAACACGTTGAAGTAGGTCACCGAGATGTCGCACGGGTTCTGCGGGACGCCGTTCAGCACGCACGAAGAGATGAGGATGGCATCCCCCTGCGTGACATTGCTTCCGCTCGGGATGTTGGTCAGGTCGCCCGAGATATTCGTGTAGTTGCCATTGCCCGTCAGCGACACGTAGGTCGGCACTCCCCACTCAGGCGAGAAGGCAGGATTGCCATACTCCACATTGCTTTTGTAATTGACGAGCAACGCAATCATCGGGTTATTGACAGGAATCGGGAATATCGTGTTCAGCGGAATGTTCTGCTGATACTCGTAAGGATAGATGAGCGACGGGACGATGTTGTAGGCAGGCCACGAGGCCACATCGTTGTAGGTGGTGTTCACCGCCTTCGTGCCATTGAGGTTCAGCGCCACGTTCGTCCCGTTCAATGCGCCCGCGATGTAGACCGAGGCCGTGATGTTGAGCGCGAGCACCCACGAGCCCGTCCAGTTGAAGGAGAAGCCGAGGAATTGGTCGCCACAGAAGCCCACCTGATTGGTGAAGACCTCGCCATACTCCCGAGCGACTGCGTTGAGATATCCGAGGTAGACCGCCTCGACATTGGAGGCGCTGAGCTTGTAATTCTGGAAGTCCGTGGCCGTGGGGAACGCGTCGGAAGGCGTGGGAATGGCGCAGTTCGCAGGAATGCTGTAGGTGCCGTTGAGCGTGATGACGCGGAGCGTCTGCCAGTAGTCATACGCCATAATCATCGTGTTGTTGACCAGCGCTTGCGCAGTCTTGGCGAATCCAAACATGCTGCCGTTGCCCGCGACTACCGCACCGGGTCCGCCGCTCGGCACGTGGCTGTCCCCCGTCGTCGAAGCGTTGGAAGTCTGGCACGGGTCGGGATTGCTCGTGACATCCCACGTGATGCAGACCTGAACGGGTGTGCCTGCTGGGTCCTGCGGAGTGGCCACGGCTTGCGATATGAGTTGCGGCGTAATCATGTAGTTCCCGTAGTCCGAGGTGTTCGAAAGGATGTTGAGTGGGACCATGCTGTTGAGGAAATTGCTCCCGAACGGTGTGCGGCCCGGACCGCTGACCGAGATGTTGCGGAGGGCATACGCCCCCGAGGTTTCGATGATAGAAGCGCTGTTGGAGCCCGAGCAGGTGGCACTCCCCGAACAGACAAGTTTCAGCAGGCTGAACTGATTGATGTTGTGGACGGTTGTTTCAGTCGTGACGTTGGAGGGCAGGGACGAGGTTGCCCAGTCCTTGTAATTCACATGCGGGACAGCCCAACTGGTGTGGGTCGTCAGGTCGTAGACTGTCCAATTCCCGAACTCATCGGCATAGTTGGACAGGTTGTCATAATTCGCATTCATAACCATGCCTCCGGGGGCGAGGTTGAAGTAGGTCGTGTTGGCTCCGCCGCTGAAGGCCGTGCCTCCCGAAGTCCAGAATTCCACGGGCTGACCGACCTGGAAAACTCCCGCGCCGCCCGTTCCACCGTTGGAGACAAAGGGTGGGTTCCAACCGATGCCGAACCCTGCGACCTGAACGCCGCTGAACGTTCCCGTGGGCCCGAACAGGTTGTTCCACGAGCCTGCCGTGGCGTTCCACGCCTGATACTGTTGATGAGCGAGATAGGTGTCGACACCTTCGAGCGAGGGAACAAGTCCCGAGTCGATGGCGACCTCATCGTAGGTGGTCGTATTCCACGTCTCATTCAAGAAGTAGGGAACGATGGCCTCGGCGCGACCCTCGTAGTAGCTGAGCAATTCTTGGAAGGTTGCGTTCAAGTTTGCCGTAGCCGCATTGGTTTCATTGAGATAATTGAACAGGGTCGTGATGATGTTCTGAGCCCCCACCGCCGCGTTGGCCGCGTTGATGGCGCTCGTGTCGCTCGGTTGTGCCCCGAGACAAGCGGGACCGAAGATGCCGATGGAAATCAGGCCACCCGTGAACGTGGCGAGACACGCGATACCCTGTGGAATCGGAGGTAACTGGTCCGCGTAGCCGCTCAGCGGACGCTGGGCCGTCTGCTTCACGGCTTCCGAAATCAGCGTGGCATTCGAAGGAGCCGAGGTCGTGACGAGTGGAGCAATAACGGGCGAGACGCTCGCCACAATGGGTATTCCACTCAGCACCATCACGAAGATGGCGAAGACTGAGAGTATGCCCGTGAACAAGAACGACTTGGGTCTGCGGTTCACAGACGGCCTTCCCGCGCGAGTTTTCGCCGCTCCGCAGGAGACCACGACTTCGCCCCCAGCCGCGCGGTCGCTAATGCTTCAGGGCTGTGATGCGGGCTCGGCTTCCATCCGTTGCGGTCGAGCTCGCGCTTGATGGCGGCGACCATCCGTTTCCACTCCTTCGAGTGCTCAGGTCCCATCCGAATGAACGTGCGAACCCGCTCGGGCTTGCCTCGGGCAGAATGTGACAAGTGGGCCGTAACGGTGGAAGGCATCAGACCTCGCTCTTAGCCGGGAGGGTTTCAACCCTCGCGTAGGGTCTTGAGACGCTGCCGCAGACGCATCGCGGCCTCGTCCCGCTGCCACGCGTCCGAGTCGAACGCAGTGGAGCGCTCGGGGTTGAGCGACCAGTGCCCCGTGACGAAGTAGCGCGTGCCGTTGACCATCTCGTAGTGCGCGTCGACCCAGTGTCCTTGCGGATTGCCCAAGGTCCGACGAGTGCGGGCGTAGTCGGCAACGTCATCGGCGAGCGACACGTCTATGCCCTCCGTCGTCGGCGCGCGGCGTGAGCACGAGCCCTGCCGCTCGCGCGAACGGGGACCACCACGACCACCATCGGAACTTCGGGTAGGTAGGCAGCGCGAACCACGCGCAAGCGAGTCAGTTCCGCAGCCGCCCGCGGGTCGATGAGGATGTCGGGCATCTACTTGCTCATCTCCATCTCGTCGAGAATCTTGCCGATTTTGTTGCGGACCTTCTTGCCATTGACGTATCGAGCACCCTCGTCAGTGGAGAGTAGTTCGTCGAGCAGTTCGAGGTCAGACTTCGTCAGCCGAGGAGCACGCCGTTCGTAATGACTCACGAGGACATAGCCCTTCGTCGGGTGTCGGCGCACGTGGGTGGAGACATTCGCCATCGTCAGACCCCCGTCAATGGAAACACGAGAACGACCACGATGACGACGCCCGCTGCGAGGAGCGCCCAGAGTGCGATGTTCATCCCCTGCGCTCCCTGTTAAGCTCGGCTCTGGTAGGAGCATAGCCCACGCCGTTGACCCATCCACCATTCGTGCGGCGTTTATGTGCGCGAACTACTCCAAGAACCCCGCTCGAATCTTTACGAACGTGAGCCGACACGGGAGTCCACTCGACCTCGACGGGACTCAGCCAGTCCTTGGCGGGGATGACCTTGGCCGAGCCACCCTTCTCGATAACCCCGTTGGCGAACTCGTTGGCGTTGGTCGTCGCATTGAAATACCTGTGCATCATGGGCTGCGCTCCTTGTTGATGCGGTCTCGCTGGCGGAGCGCGATACGCAGAACTTCCTTCGCGTTGCGTCCTGACACTTCGACGTGCTTCACGCCACCGCCAGCAGGTCTCACGGTCTCATACTCAAACGTCGCGCTGTAGGAGTGGCCGTGTTCGTTCGGAGCGTGCTTCGTCACCGTGATGTGCGGGCCGCGTCGCACGTAGGCCCGAGCCCGATGGCTGGCCTTGACTGGGTAGATGTCGGTAGGACCTGCGCGCGTCATTAGCATTAGGTGTCTCCCGTGATGCCGAGCCATGTCCATTTCTTCATCTCTTTCTTTGTGATTTTTCGACGGGCGAGGTAGCCGCCGACCCGTTTCTTCCCTCGCTTGTGCGTCTTCACCCACACGAGCTTGTAGTGGGTGAACTTCTTGATGCGCGGCATCTACGCCCTCTTGCGCTTCACGTAGGAGCGCACGCCGCGCGAGCCCGTTCGAGGATGAGCACGGACCATGAACGAGTCGATGAACGACTGCGACGGTCTGATGCCCGCTTGTTGAAGTCGAACCATGATGCGGTTCCGCAGCATCTGTTCGGAGAGTCGCATGGCAGCAGCACGCGTTCCGTAGACATCGGCATGCGCAGTCGTGCCGTCAGGCTCCTTGATGGTGATGACGTAGTGTGGCTCTGGTCCCTCGTCGGAAAACCGACCCACTTCCCGCACGCTCGCATCGAACCCCATCTTCAGATGAGCGCTGACGAACTTCGAGTTCTCGCGCTCGCGGTTCTCTCGCCAACCCCTGTTTATTTCGGAGTCGTTGCGGTCTCCCCATGCCTGCTGCTGCTCGGGGGTCATGTCCTTCCACGCCATCAGACCATCCCCGCACCGATGACGAGACCCGCGACGAGTCCGCATACGAGCATCCCGATGGCCGTTCCGAAGGCCCAGTTGAAGTCGACCACGTCGCCCGTCATACCTTCCTCCCGCGCCGAGCAGGGAAGGGTGTTCCGGGGCCGAAGGGAAGCCGTTCGAGTTGCACACCCACCTGCGCAAGGTATCCCGCGCGTGTCTCATCAACGAACGCATAGGGCGACACGCGGCTGCCGAAGCGCGTCGGATGCTGAAGACGAGGGTCGGGGTTCTTCCCAATCTTGGGAAGCTCCACCTCGGCACGTGCTCGTTCCCACCCCATCAAACTGGTCGACAGGAACCACGCGGCTTCCTTGTCCGACGCCGACATCCCATATCCCGGACGCCCCTGCGTCTTGGTGACCGTCCAGCCGACATCCTCACGGAACTTCGCGGTGGCAATCGGGAAGGCGTAGTGAAGCAGCGTCACCGTGTTTCCCTTCCGCTCGACCTCCCATGGACCCGCCGCCGCGTATCCTTCCGCAAGTCCTTTCTGAAGCAACTCCTTCGAGAAGCCAGCGCGACCCACGCCCGTGCCCCGCCCCGCGGCAACCTGCGCGGTCGTCAGGTAGCGCATCGCGTGGCGCCGCACGGGACGGCCCTCACGGGTGTGCCGACGGCGAATGGTCGTCGGCATCTCAGCGCACCCGCTCGGCATACTTTTCGAGGTTGGGCGTCCCACGGAACACCCAGACTTCGTTGTAGTCGCCATCAGACGCATCGACCAGTGCGCCATCGAACCCGCTCAAATCGACCCCGAGGTTGTCACCGATGTGCGCCAACTCGTCCGAGTCGAAGCTGATTAGCGTGTAGTTCGGCGTATCGAGCGCCCCTATCGGACGCATTTCATTGGTCTTGCCGGGCACCATGCGGATGTCGCCCTTCTCGGGCCAGTAGCGTCGGACCGCTGCCGCTGCGGGCGTCTCTCCCGCACGGCGCCGCGGCAGGCTGCGGCGATAGGGTCGCGCCCTGCGCGAACCGTTGACCTTGACGGGCTTCGCCATCTTCAGCGCATCTCCGCAAGGTCGAGCCGACCCCGCGCATCCGAACGGACCATCAGTTCGCCCCCAGAGGCGAACCCGATGACGGCAAAGGCGTCATCTCAGCGCGCCACCCGCCGAACGTGAGCCCGAGCACGCGATGATGCCCTGATGGGCACGATGCGAGCGGTAAATCCAGCGCCCTTCATTCGCCAACCCTCGGCGTAGGCATTCGCGGCCCTCTTCTCCTGAGTCTCGACGAACAGAAACGGTTTCTGTCGAGCAGCACGGCCGTGAGAAATGACCTCGAAGGTCTTGGGAAAGTTCACGATGACCGCCCATTTGTTCGTCATTTCACGCCAGCCATGGGGGCGTCTCGCCCTCGGGATACCGACGGCATCAGCCCTCACGCTCCACAACCCATCCTGCTCCGAAGGTTCGGTTTTGGGCTCGGGCCGCTTCTCGCGCTTCCGCCCTGTAACCGTCAGGCTTGCCGTTCAGCAGAACTCGATACGACGCGCGAGTCGTGCTGCGAGAGATTTTGCTCCCCACGCGCGGCACGGCTTCACTCATCCTTTGACAGTTGCCAGAGTCCGAC
>Ga0116217_10004150_pt1 | contig 12959 bp, 14 predicted proteins | sample Sb_taG_6_FD_89697 | JGI IMG/M metagenome (GOLD analysis project Ga0116217, IMG submission 89697) | Peat soil microbial communities from Weissenstadt, Germany - Sb_50d_4_PS metaG | ecosystem: Environmental > Terrestrial > Soil > Wetlands > Peat | place: Germany: Weissenstadt | collected 2010-09-21 | reverse complement strand
GACCCCGATCCCGCGCATTGGCTTGCGCTCGAGGAGGCGGAGCGGCTGCGTCAGGCGAAGGACTACCACCGACGCCACGACCCCTTGCTGGTCGAGCTGGAAATTCACGCCGTCGTTCATGTCGTGATCGAGAATCAGATCGCGATGGGCAAGGAAACGCCGGTGGAGCGAGCACTGGAACGGCTCATGTCGGAAGGCCTAACTCGACACGAAGCCGTTCATGCCCTGGGCTCGGTGTTAACCGAAATGATCATCGGAGCCGCCAACGACAAGGAGGCGGAGGGTTCCCAGGCGGACGCCTACAACGACGCCATCGCGCGGATCACCGCTGAAGATTGGCGGCGGCTGGCGGCCGATGACTGAGGCGAGAGGCGAAAAGGGCGCGCCCTCATGGCTTCGACAGGCGCCTCCTGTGCTCCCGCACTGGAATCATCGCGCGCACCTTCTTGACTCTGGCGGGGTCGAACCGGGCCGAGACGATCCCGACCCCGTCGGAGGCCTTGGCGATCACATGGCCCCAGGGGTCGGCGACCAGCGAATGACCATAAGTCTGCCGCTGCTCGTTGCCGACCGTGAACGAGCCGGTCTGGGCGCTGGCGCAGACATAGGTTTCGGTCTCGATCGCGCGGGCGCGCAAGAGCACTTCCCAGTGGTCCTTGCCGGTCTGCATGGTGAAGGCGGCTGGCATCGCGATCATCTCCGCGCCCTTTTCCGCCAGCGCCTGAAATAAGTCCGGGAAGCGCAAGTCGTAGCAGATCGAACAACCAACGGTGACCCCTTCGCAGTCGTAGGTGACCACCTGGTCGCCCGCCTTCACCGTTGCGCTCTCTTTGTAGGCGGCTCCGTCCGGGGTCATGACATCGAAGAGGTGGATCTTGCGGTAGCGGGCGATCTCCTCGCCCTCGCGATTAAAGACGACCGACGTGTTGTGATAGCGGTCCTCGCCGTCGAGCCTCTCCATGATCGAGCCGGCGTGGACAAAGATGCGGTGCTTGATCGCCTGGCCGCGCGCCATTTCATAGGCCGGGCCGCCGGGCAGCCGCTCGGCGTTGGCGAGCTTCTCCGCCCGCGAGCCGCCCGCCCAGTCGAACTGTTCCGGCAGCAGCACCCAATCCGGGCTCTCCTCGGTCACGGCGCGCTCGATCAGCGCCTCAGCCGCGGCGATGTTGGCGGCCTTATCGCCGATCGAATTCATCTGGATAAGCGAGACTTTCATGCGAGCGCTCCGGGACGCTCGCCAATGTGGTCGGCGCGCAATCGCGCGTCAACCGCGCGCGAAGGCGGCGAGGGCGTTCAGCTGGTCGGCGATGAAGCCGCGGGTCGCCGGATCGGTCAATTCACCGGTCGCGGGGTCGATCTTCGTGTTGACCTGGGGGACGATGACCTCCGGTTTGTTTAGCAGGCGTCCGTCGAGGTAGACGAACACATGGCGCAGATGCAGTTGCGCCCGTACGCCGCCGTATAGGCCGGTCGACGCGCTCTCAAGCGCGATCGGCTTGCCAGCGAAGGGCTGATTGGGCGAACGGGAGATCCAGTCGATGGCGTTTTTCAGCACGCCCGGGATCGAATGGTTGTATTCGGGCGTAACGATGATGACTCCGTCCGCCTTGCGGATCGCCCCCACCGTGGCGGTAACGATCGGTGGGAAGCCGTTATCCTGCACGTCGTGATTGTAGAGCGGAAACTCGCCGACCGAGGGCAGAGGCTCGATCGTCACGCCTTCCGGCGCGAGCGCCGGAAGGGTGCGGGCGATCGCCGCGTTGAAGGAGCCCTCGCGCAGGCTGCCCACCATGACGACAAAATGAAGCGGCTTGTCTTGAGCCATTGATTGTCCCCGTCAGGCCAAAGCGCCGCCTCGCCGCGATTCAGGGCCGCGGTTTGGCGTTTGTCGCGGAATTGCTATGGTCCCTACCAAATCGGGACCAACGCAGGGAGCCATGATCGCCGCAAACGAGCTTTTTTCCGTCCGGGGCCGCACCGCGCTGGTGACCGGCGGGGCGACCGGTCTCGGCCGGATCTGCGCCGAGGCGCTGCTTGCCGCCGGCGCGCGCGTCATGATCGCCTCGCGCAAGGCGGAGGCCTGCGAAGCGGCGGCGCGGGAGCTTTCCGCGCTCGGGCCCTGCGAGGGCTTCGGCGGCACGGTCGGCAACGAAGCCGGCGTCGCCGCGCTGGTCGCGGAGACCCTCAAGCGCACCGACGTTTTGCATATTCTCGTCAACAACGCGGGCTTAACCTGGGGCGAGCCGTTCGAGACCTATCCCTGGAAGGCGTGGGAGAGGGTGATGAGCGTCAATGTCGCGGGCCTGTTCTCGTTGACCCGCGATCTCGCGCCGACGTTGTTCGCCTCGGCGAATGCGGAGCGGCCCTCGACGGTGGTCAACCTCGGCTCGGTCATGGGCACGGCGACGCATTCCGAGAACGCTTACGCCTATTCCGCCGCCAAGGCGGCCGTGCATCATCTGACGCGCATTCTCGCCCAGGAATTCGCCGGGCGACAGGTGACGGTCAACGCCATCGCGCCCGGACCGTTTCCCACCAACATGACGCGGTTTGCGATCGGGGATGAAGCGGGCGCGGCGCGAGGGGCGAAGACAGTGCCCATGGGGCGGCTCGGACGACCGGACGACATCGCCGGCGCGATCCTGTTTCTCACCGGACGCGGCGGCGCCTATACCACCGGCGCCATCCTGCCGGTCGACGGCGGCCTCTCGGTCGCCCCGCCGCCGTCCATGTTCGAAGGCCGCCAATGAACGATTGGGCGAACGTCAAGACAGTTCCCGCCGCCGAGGTCGCCTCCCTGGTCGGGCGCACCTTCGTGTCGCGCTGGATCACCGTCGATCAGCAGCGGATCGACGCCTTCGCCAAGGTCACTGAAGACGAGCAGTTCATCCACGTCGACCCCGGGCGGGCGGGAGCGACTGCGTTCGGCGGCACGGTCGCCCACGGCTTCCTCACCCTCTCCCTGCTCTCGGCCATGGCCTATGGCGCGCTGCCCAGAATCGAGGGCATCGCCCATGGCGTGAATTATGGCTTCGACCGCGTGCGCTTCGTCCACCCCGTCCGTTCGGGAAGCCGGGTGCGCGGGCATTTCACGCTGCAGGCGGTCACGCCGCGCTCGGCGCGCGAATGGCAACTGACCTACGAGGTCAGCGTCGAGATCGAAGGCGCCCAGAAGCCCGCGCTGGCGGCGACCTGGCTCACGATGCAGGTGATGGCGTAGCACCGACCAGAGGACGGAAGGAGGAGCGCGCTGGCGGAGACAGGTCTTGTCCGAATAAGCGGACTGTGTGTACAATACACATCGTGCGAAGCGCTGACCTTATCCGCGAGTTGGAAAAGGCCGGATGGGTCTTGAAACGGGTCCGTGGTTCGCACCACGTGTTCGTTCATTCTCAACGGCGCGGCATCGTCGTCGTGCCGCATCCCAAGCGCGAGCTGGGTGTTGGCCTTGTCGCCGCGATCCGCAAACAGGCTGGCCTTTGATCATGCGCTACCCGATCGCGATTGAGCCTCGAACCGAACGTTCCGACTATGGCGTGGTCATTCCGGACTTGCCGGGCTCCTTCTCGGCGGGAGAAACGCTTGACGAAGCGATTGCGGGCGCGGAGGAAGCCGGGCTTGCGTGGATCGACGCAGCGCTCGACGCTGGGGAAGCCATTCCCGAGCCGTCGCCGCTCGAAGCAATCCGCGCGAGACCGGAGTTTGCCGGCTGGATTCTGTCGCTTGTGACGATCGATCCGGCCGCACTCGACGACACGGTCGAGCGCGTCAACATCACCCTTCCGCGTCGCGTCCTGCGGCGGCTTGACGAGGAAGCGCGCGCCGCCGGCGAGACGCGCTCGGGCTATATCGCCAAGCTCGCCATGGGGCGGTGACTCTCCACGCCGCGCTCGGCGCGCGAATGGCAACTGAGCTACGAGGTCAGCGTCGAGATCGAAGGGGTGCAGAAGCCCGCGCTGGCGGCGACCTGGCTCACGATGCAGGTGATGGGCGCCGCCTGACATGGAGGCCGCGCGGCCGGCCTTATTGTGGAGGCTTGTGCAGGTAGACGCCGGCCGCGACGAGCAAGATCCCCCCTGTTTCCGTCACGGTCGGGATTTGGGCGAGAACAACTGCCCCGACAACAGTCGCCGTCGCCGGCAGGAGGGTGAGCATCAGCGCGAAAGTGGCGCGGGGCAGGCGCGCCATGGCGAGCTGATCGCAGACGTAGGGGATGACCGAGGACGATATGCCTACGCCAATTCCGGCGAGGATCAGCGTAGGTCTGGACAGCACAGGCGCGACGTCAGCAGCGCCGATCGGCATCGCGACGATGAGCGCGACCAGCATCGCCGCTCCAAGGCGGTCAATTCCGCTCGCTCCGCCGGCGCGGGAAATGGCGTGGCCGATCACAATATAGCCGCCAAACAGAGCGGCGTTAGCGACCGCAAGAAGGACGCCGAGCTTATCGCCTGACCACTGGAAGCCGATCAGCAGGAAGACGCCGGCGACGGCGACGAGCAAGGCAGTGACGTTGCGGACGGACGGCACGCCAATGAGCGCTATGGCGATGGCCGGCACGAACTCGATCGCGGCGACGGTCGCCAGCGGCATCCGGGCGATCGCCAAGTAAAACACGGAATTCATGAGCGCAAGGGTCGTCCCAAGAGCGACGACCAATAGCCGAGAGCGCGGGTCCCAGCGGACGACGCTCCGCCACGGGCGCCGCCACGCCGCGAAGACGACCGCGGCCGAGGCGATCCTCAGCCAAGCCACGCCAAGCACCCCGACATGCGCGAAGAGCAGGACTGCAAAGGAAGGGCCGAGATAGTGGAAAAGCGCGCTGACCATGAAGAACGCGTGCGGGGGCGCGCGATCGGCCAGTCTCGCGGGCGAGGAGTGAACGAGTTCCGTCATTCCTGGATATTGCCAGCCCAATGACGAATGGCGACCGAGATTCGGAGGTGATATGGTATTATGAGCGATGTTTCGGAGGAGGACATGCCAAATCACCGCAGAGTCGAGAGCGTCGATCTTGATGAAAGCGACCGGCGGCTCATCGAGGCGCTCGACCGCAATGCGCGCACGTCGACCGCCGATCTCGCCAGGCTCATCGGGCTCTCGCCGCAAAGCACATCCGACCGAGTGAAACGCCTCGAAGATTTGGGCGTTATCATCGGATTTACGGTCCGGCTCGACCCAACGGCGCTTGGGCTTGGAATTGGCGCCTATATCCGCATCCGTCCGGCGATGGGCGAACTGCAGCGCGTGAGCCAGCTCTTGGCCGGCATCCCAGAGATCATCGAGTGCGACCGCGTGACGGGCGAAGATTGCTTCGTGGCGAAAGTCTTCGTGCCGCGAGTCGACGACCTCGAACGCGTCATCGACCGATTGCTTCCGTTCGCGCAGACGAACACTTCGATCATACAGTCCTCGCCGGTCCGGCGAAGGCAACCAGCGTTGCGCGGCTAGCGCGCAACCGTCGCCGTCATCCGAACCGCACCGCCTCGCCCGTCGACGGCGCCGTGAGTTCGCCCTCCCACATCACCTGGCGCCCGCGCACGAAGGTCCCAACGGGCCAGCCCATCACCGCCCGGCCGTCGTAAGGGGTCCAGCGCGAGCGCGAGGCGATCCAGGAATCGCGGATCGTCTCGCGGCGCTTCAAATCGACGATGGTGAAGTCGGCGTCGTATCCAACCGCGATGCGGCCCTTGCCAACGATTCCGAACAGGCGCTGCGGCCCGGCGCTGGTCAGGTCGACGAAGCGCTGAAGCGTCAGCCGCCCGGCGTTGACGTGGTCGAGCATGATCGGAACGAGCGTCTGCACGCCAGTCATGCCCGACGGGCTCTCAGGGTACGGCTTGGCTTTTTCTTCCAACCTGTGCGGCGCGTGGTCGGAGCCAAGGACGTCGACGACGCCCTGCTCGAGCCCGCGCCAGATGGCGTCGCGATGTTCGGGCCCGCGAACCGGTGGGTTCATCTGCATTTTCGTCTTGAGGCGCGGATAGTCCTCCGCGCTGAGGGTTAGATGATGCGGCGTCGCCTCGCAGCTTGCGACGTCCTTGGCGCTGGCCAGAAACTCCATCTCCTGGCGCGTCGAAACATGCAGCACATGCACTTGTGCGCGCGCCTGGCGCGCAAGGCGGATGAGCCGTTCCGTCGAACGCAGGGCCGCGATTTCGTCGCGCCAGATGGGATGCGAGGAGGGATCGCCGGCCACGCGCAGGGCTTTGCGCTCAGTGAGGCGCGCCTCGTCCTCGCTGTGGAACGCCGCGCGGCGGCGGGTCTGTTTGAGGATCGCCAGCACCCCCTCGTCGTCGGCGACCAACAGGCGCCCGGTCGACGAACCCATGAACACCTTGATCCCCGCCGCGCCGGGCAGCCGCTCGAGCTCGGGAATGTCGGCGACATTGTCGTGCGTGGCCCCGACCCAGAAGGCGAAGTCGCAATGCATGCGGCCCTTGGCCCGCCCGAGCTTGTCGGCGAGCGCGTCCGCGCTGGTCGTCGCCGGGTCGGTGTTGGGCATTTCGAACACGGCGGTCACCCCGCCGAGAACGGCCGCGCGCGAGCCGGTCTCCAGGTCCTCCTTGTGAACGAGCCCGGGCTCGCGGAAATGCACTTGCGAATCGATGACGCCGGGAAGAATGTGCAGGCCGCGGCAATCGACGCGCTCGCCCGCCTCGGCCCCGCTCAAGGCGCCGATCTCGGCGATGCGCCCATGGCGAACGCCAATGTCGCGCACGCCTATCCCATCCTGGTTGACCACGGTCCCGTTGGCGAGCACACAATCGAAACTCAGCGGCATGGCGGCTCTTTCTTGCAGTGGCGCGAAAGCGGCCTATTTGACAGTCTCCGCCCTTGCAAGCGCGACTGGAGGCGTCCCCATGCACAAGAAAGCCGCCATGCTCGAGGATCGCGGCGTCGTTTCCGTGACGGGCGCGGACGCGACCGGATTTCTTCAAGGCCTGCTGACCAACGACGTGGAACGGCTCGAGCCCGGTCAAGCGCGCTACGCGGCGCTTCTGACGCCGCAGGGCAAGATCCTGTTCGACATGATCGTGGTCCGCGGGCCGGGCGAGGAGCCATCCTATCTCATCGACTGCGCTGGCGTGCAGGCGGCCGATCTCGCCCGGCGGCTCGGCTTCTACAAGCTGCGCGCCAAAGTCGCGATCGCCGACGTAAGCGCCGATCGCGCCGTCGCCGCCTTTTGGGGAGACGAGCCGTCAAGCGTCGACGAAGGGTTTCTCTACGCCGACCCGCGCGATCCGCGCCTCGGCTGGCGCGCCATTCTGCCGCGCCCGATCGCGGCCGCGGTCGGGTCAGAGCACGTGGGCGAGTACGAGGGCCTGCGCATCGCCGTCGGGGCGCCGAAGGGAGGCCTCGATTTCGCCTATGCGGACGCCTTCCCGCACGACGCCAATCTCGATCTTCTCCACGGGGTCGATTTCGACAAGGGCTGCTATGTCGGCCAGGAGGTCGTCTCGCGCATGAAGCATCGCGGGACGGCCCGCAAGCGCATCGCGCGCGTCAAGCTGGCCGGCCCTGCGCCCGCGCCCGGGACGCCCGTGCTTGACCGCGAGCTCGCGGTCGGCGCGCTTGGCTCCTCTTCGGGACGCGAAGCGCTCGCGCTCATCAGGCTCGACCGCGCCGAGGAGGCGAAGGCGGCGGGGAGGACGTTGAGCGCAGGCGGCGTCGACTTGGCGCTCGCCAAGTAGGCCGCAAGGGCAACAGCCTCCCCTGCCAGGGCCGATTGCAGCGGCGGGAGTCGCCGAGAACGCGCGCTCTTAGGCCAATCGGTTCGGCGGCTCTGCTCCGCAATGGCTCAGCTTGCAAGCTTGACCACCTCCCGAGCTGTCTTTAGGAAATCTCCTGCTCTCGGGCCGCCAAGAGGCTCGAATTGCAGAGCGTCCGACAGCGTCGCTTCGGATGAGACAGGGAGGAATCGCATGAAACGACTTCTGTTATCCGGCGCTATGCTCGGCGCCCTGCTTGCGTTTGTCGGGTCGGCGCAAGCCGCGGACAAGAAGACGCTCGTGTTCGTGGTGAACGGCGCGTCGGACTTCTGGAAAGCCGCCGAGGCCGGCGTCAAGAAGGCGCAGAGCGAACTCCCGAATTACACCCTCGACTTCAAATATCCCGAGCAGTCGTCCGCCGCGATTCAGACGCGGCTGATGGACGACCTCGTCGCGGCCGGCGTCTCGGGCATCATGGTGAGCGCGGTCGATCCGAAGACGATGACCGACGCGCTCGACCGTATCGGCAAGCAGGTGGCGCTGTTCACCACAGACAGCGACGCGCCCAAGAGCAACCGCGTCGCCTACATCGGCTCCAGCAACACCGACGCCGGCAAGCAGGCGGGCGAGATCATGCTGAAAGCCTTGCCGAATGGCGGCAAGTGCATGGGCTTCGTCGGGCTCCCCGGCGCTGACAACGCCCGCGAGCGCATCGAGGGCGTGCGCGAAACCATCAAAGGATCGAAGATCGAGCTCGTCGACGTGCGCGCCGACGACATCGACCAGACCCGGGCGAAGCGCAATGTCGAGGACACGTTGACCGCGCACCCGGAGATCAACTGCATGGTCGGCTTCTATTCCTATAATACGCCGCGCATTTATGAAGCGCTCAAGGAAGCCGGCAAGCTTGGCCAGATCACGGTCATCGGCTTTGACGAGGATCCGATCACGCTCGGCGGCGTGAAGGAAGGCACCATCGCCTCAACGGTCGTCCAGCAGCCCTATGAGTGGGGCTATGAAGGCATGAAGACGATGGCGAAATATCTCGAAGGGGACAAGTCGGGCATTCCCGCCAACGGCCTGATCATCATTCCGACCAAGATCATCAGCAAGGACAACGTCGACGCCTTCTGGGCCGAGCTGAAGGAGCGCCAGGGCAAGAAATAAGCCCTGCACGGCGCCAGACCCGCGTTGGCGCCGGCCGCTCCTGATCCTGGGCGTCGCGCCTGACGCGCGGCGCCGTCTTTCCCTTCGGGACCGACTTTGGCCCACTCCCTTCTCCGGCTCATCGACATCAGCAAGAGCTATCCGGGCGTTCGCGCCCTTTCGCGCGTGAGCCTGTCGCTCGGGAAGGGTGAAGTTCTCGGATTGATCGGCGAGAATGGCGCGGGCAAGTCGACGCTGATGAAGATCCTCGGCGGCGTGGTGAAGCCCGACCAGGGAACGATCGAGATCGACGGGGCCGCGCGCCCCTCGCTCACCGTTTCCGAGTCGCTCAATTCGGGAATCGCCTTCGTTCACCAGGAGCTGAACCTGTTCGACAATCTCGACGCCGGCGCGAACGTGCTGATCGGACGGGAGCCCTTGTTGGCCGGCCCACTCAAGCTTGTGGACCGCAAGGCGACGAAGCGCATTGTTGGGCCATTGCTGCGGCGACTGAATGTCGACTTCGACGTCGACGATCTGGTGTCCGACCTCTCCCTTGCCCAGCGCCAGCTATTGGAGATCGCCAAGGCGCTTTCCCTCAACGCCCGCGTCGTCATTATGGATGAGCCGACGTCCAGCCTGACCTCCGCCGAGACCGACCGGCTGATGCGGGTCATCGGCGAGCTCAAGGCCGACGGCGTATCCATCATCTTCATCACCCATCGTCTGAACGAGGTCGAGCGATGCGCGGACCGCGTGGTCGTCCTGCGCGACGGATCGGTCGTCGGCGAGCTTGGCCGCGACCAGATCCGTCGTGATGCGATGATCCGGCTCATGATCGGGCGAGACCTCAAGTCGCTCTATATCCCGCCCAAATCGCCGCCGGGCGCGAACGTTCTGGAAGTCGTGGGCTTAAGAACCCTTTCGCATTCCGGGCACGCTGTGAGCCTTTCGCTGAGGGCGGGCGAGATCTTAGGGATGGCCGGATTGATCGGGGCAGGGCGAACCGAGCTTGCGCGCGCCGTGTTTGGCGTCGACCAGGCGCTCGGCGGCGAGATTCGACTCAATGGCGCGCCCCTATCCATTCGTTCGGCCAAGGACGCGATCGCCCAGGGCGTCTACCTCGTGCCGGAGGACCGCAAGCGCAGCGGTCTCGTGCTTGAGGACTCGGTTGCCCAGAACATCTCGTTGCCGAATATCTTCTCCTTCGCTCGCTATCTCCTCATCGACTCAGGCGCAGAGCGCAAGAACGCCGAGCGGCAGCGCCAGTCCCTCAACATCAAGACGGCGGACGTTGAGACCGCGGTCGGCACGCTGTCGGGCGGGAACCAGCAGAAGGTCGTTCTCGCCAAATGGCTGTCGATGAGGCCCAAGGTGATGATGTTCGACGAACCGACGCGCGGAATTGACGTCGGGTCGAAGTCCGAAATCTATTCGCTGATGCGGGGGCTCGCGGACGCGGGCGTGGCGATCCTGATGATTTCCTCCGACATGGAGGAGGTGATCGGGGTCAGCGACCGGATCGTGGTGATGCAGGAAGGCGCGATCAGCGGAACGCTGAACCGGGACGAGTTCAGCGAGGAGAATGTGATGCGGCTCGCCGTCGCTCATGGACCGGAACAGAGTGCGGCGTGATGCTGAAGAAGGATCTCGGGCTTTTCCTGCTCATCGTCGTTGTCGGCGCGGTGGTGGCGTTCCTCAACCCCCGCTTCCTGTCGCCGGTCAATCTGGCGAATACGGCCAATCTCGTTGGATTGTTCGGCCTGTTCTCCATCGGCGAAGGCTTCGTCATCATCACTGGCGGCATCGACCTCTCGATCGGCTCGGAGTTCGCCCTGTTCGGCGTCGTCTTCGTCGACCTGCTCGTGACCTATCATGTGCCGTGGATACTCGCTGTCCTTATCATCATCGGTTTCGGCGTGATCCTTGGCTGGGTGCACGGCTTCCTCGTGACGCGCATGAATCTGCAGCCCTTCGTCGTGACCCTTTGCGGCCTCCTGATCTATCGCGGCGTCGCGCGCTGGTACACCAACGACGGGACAGCGGGATTTGAGTTCGGCCAGACCTTTCCGGCGCTCGAATGGATCACGACGGGCCGCAGCTTCGGCGTGCCGCACACGTTCGTCATCTTCCTTTTTGTCGCGGCGATCATGGCGGTGCTGTTGCATCGCTCGGTCTTTGGGCGCTACCTGTTCGCCATTGGCAAGAACGAAGAGGCGGCGCGCTTTTCCGGCATTGCAACCAAGACAATCATCGTGGCGGCCTATGTCATCTGCGGCGCGCTGGCCGGCGTCTCGTCAATTTTCCTCACCATGTACACCCGGTCGATCTCGCCAGCCTCGCACGGCAATTTCTATGAGCTTTACGGCATCGCCGCAGCGGTTCTCGGCGGCTGTTCGCTGCGCGGAGGGGAGGGCTCGATCCTGGGCATCGTCCTCGGCGCCGTGCTGCTTCAGGTGCTGCAGAACCTGGTCAATCTGCTCGGCATCCCGAGCTCGCTCAATTTCGCCGTCATGGGGACGGTCATCTTGATCGGCGTCCTTGCCGACCAGCAATTGGTGCGGGTGAGGCAGGCCCGCGCCGACCGGGCGAAGGAGAGCCTGCGCGCGACGGCGCCGCTCGCGAGGTGACGATGGGCGGGACGCCCAGCGTCAATAGGGGGACGCCGGCGTCAGCGGTAAACCAGCACCGGAATCGTCGAGTGCGTCAGCACTTTGACGGTTTCGCTGCCAAGCAGCAGAGCCGAGATCCCGCGCCGCCCGTGCGAGGCCATGACGATGAGATCGCAGCCGAGCGCATGCGCCGCGTCGATGATGGCGCGATACGGCTGGTCGTGAATCTCGCGAATCGTCTCGCACGGCACGCCGGCCGCCTCGGCCGCCATCTTCACCTGCTCCATCGCCCGCTCCGACAGGCGGCGCGACGCCTCTTCGTATTCCCCCTCGTCGACGGGAATGAGGACCGTGTCCATGGCCGCGGCGCGGTAGGGGTCGTTCACCGTGATCGACGTCACCTTCGCGCGAGCCTCTTTGGCGAGTTGAACGCCATAGAGGACCGCCTTGCGCGACAGATCGGAACCATCCGTCGGAATCAGAATGTGCTTGAACATGGATACTCCTCGGCTACCGGCCGCCTCCCCATCCGCTCGCGCCGACCGAGCGCAAAACAATCAGAAGGACGACCGCCCCGATCGCCGCGTCGATGATCATGCCCGTGAGGCCGCTCCAGAAGTGGAAGTTGAGGCGCGGCACAAGCCAGTCGCCGATCAGCGCCCCGACGATGCCCACCGCCGAATCGCCGACCAGCCCAAAACCATTGCCGCGCACGATCTTGCCGATCAGCCATCCGGCGGCGACGCCGACCAGCAGGATGACGATCATGCGCTCATTCGAAAGATGCACTGAAGATTCCCTCCGCGGAACCTAACTCAATATACGTCAGTTAATGGAAGCTAAAGCTGCCCAGCGACAGCTTCTCACCACAGTTGCCGCGCCGCAGAGGCGCGGCTAAATTCGGCCCCCCAAGAGACCTATCGTCCGTTGGGGTTCCGATCCCGCCCCTAACTTCCCAAGGAGCCGTCCCATGGCCTTCACATTGCCCGATCTGCCCTATCCGCATGACGCGCTTCAGCCCTACATGTCGCGCGAGACCCTCGAGTATCATCACGACAAGCATCATTTGGCCTATGTCAACAACGGCAATAATGCGCTCAAAGGCACCGAATGGGAGGGCAAGCCGCTCGAGGAGATCGTCAAAGGCTCATTCGGCAAGAACCCCGCGGTGTTCAACAACGCCGGCCAGAACTATAACCACATCCATTTCTGGAAATGGATGAAGCCGAACGCCAGCAACAAGATTCCGGGCGAGGTCGAAAAGGCGCTGAAGGATTCGTTCGGCTCGATCGACAAGGCCAAAGAGGACTTCATCCAGGCCGGCGTGACCCAATTCGGTTCGGGTTGGGCGTGGCTGACGCTGAAGGACGGCAAGCTCACTGCGACCAAGACCCAGAACGGCGAAAACCCGCTCGTCCACGGCGGCAAGCCGATCCTCGGCGTCGACGTGTGGGAGCACTCCTATTACATCGACTATCGCAACCGCCGG
>Ga0116217_10004142_pt1 | contig 12973 bp, 9 predicted proteins | sample Sb_taG_6_FD_89697 | JGI IMG/M metagenome (GOLD analysis project Ga0116217, IMG submission 89697) | Peat soil microbial communities from Weissenstadt, Germany - Sb_50d_4_PS metaG | ecosystem: Environmental > Terrestrial > Soil > Wetlands > Peat | place: Germany: Weissenstadt | collected 2010-09-21 | reverse complement strand
TGACCTCGGCGGCGTATCGACGCACTTCTACATTGAGTTGGAGGGCCGGGACGTGGATGTGCCGCGACTGGAGCAGGCACTCAGGCTCGTGATCGCCCGCCACGACGCGCTGCGGACAATCTTTCTGCCCGACGGGACGCAGCAGACACTCGAGTCCGTGCCGGATTACGACATCCAGTACCGCGACCTGAGCAAGACCAACCCGGCGCGGGCGGCGGTCGAGCTCGCGCGTGTCCGCAAGGAGATGTCACACCAGCTGCTGCCGTCTGATCGCTGGCCCCTGTTCGACGTGCGCGCCTACCTTCGCCCGGACGGGGTGACGGTCGTGCAGTTCAGCATCGACCTGTTGATCGCGGACGCGCAGAGCGTCGGCCTGCTCTTTCAGGAGTGGGCCGCCCGCTACGACAGTCTCGATGCCGATCTGCCGGACCTTGGCATCACCTTCCGCGACTACGTCCTGGCCGTCGAGCAACTCAAGGACTCGCGCGGCTACACGACGGCACACGACTACTGGACAAAGCGGGTGCCGGAGCTGCCGGCACCCCCGGAGCTGCCGCTGGCGAAGCAGCCGTCGCGCTCGGACGGGCAGCGCGTCAGACGCGAGCGTGTTCTCGAGCGGGAGGTCTGGACTCGTCTGAAGGAGCGGGCGAGCAGTGCGCGAGTGACCCCATCGACCTTGTTGTGTGCTGCCTACTCCGAAGTCCTGGCGACCTGGAGCGGCTCGCCGCGGCTGATCGTGAACGCGACGCTCGGTAGCCGAATCCCGTTGCACCCCAACGTTCAACTCATCATCGGTGACTTCACCTCCTCGATCCTGCTCGAAGCAGACGCAGACGCTGCATCCACGTTCAAGGAGCGGGCTCGCAAACTCCAGCACCAGTTCTACAGCGACCTATCCAACAAGCTGTTCTCCGGCGTCGAGGTGCAGCGCGAGCTCGCGCGTGCTCACGGGACCAGCGCCGCGACTATGCCGATCGTGTTCACGAGCCTTTTGGGGATGCCGTTCCCCGAATCGGACACCTCATCGTTCCCGTCGTCCCTGGCTTACGGCATCAGCCAGACACCCCAGGTTCATCTCGATCATGTCGTGTTCGAGCGAAGCGGCGAGCTGTATTTCACGTGGGATGCCGTTGAGGATCTGTTCCCAGCCGGTCTGCTCGACGAGATGTTCGACGCCTACTGTGCGCTGCTCGAACATCTAGCGCGTAGCCGCACGGCGCTGGACGAGGAGCGCCCACGCCTGTTGCCCTCTGAGCAAGGTCAGCGGCGGATGGCCGTCAACCAAACACGCAGCCGCATCGAGCCTGGGCTGATGATCCACAGCCTCGTGGACCGCAACTGCCGCGAAGCCCCTGACGCCACGGCGGTCATCGCGCACGATCGCACCCTGTCCTACGGCGAGCTTGATCGCCGCGCAAACCAGGTGGCGCGCACACTTCAAGGTACGGGCGTCCAGCCCGGGGAGCTCGTCGGCATCGTCGCCGAGAAGGGCTGGGAGCAGGTCGTCGCGGCCCTCGGCACCGTTCGCTCGGGTGCCGCGTACCTGCCGATCGACCCAGGACTTCCCCCGACAAGGCTACTGTTCCTGCTCGAGCACGGCGAAGCGCGGACGGTCCTCACACAGTCTCACCTCGCCACGCGGATCGACTGGCCGGCCGACGTCGAGCGGCTCGACATCGACGGGGCAGAGCTGGAGGGGGTCTCAGGCGAGCCCGTGGATTGTCCTGCGGCGCCGAGCGACCTGGCGTACGTGATCTTCACGTCCGGGTCCACAGGGACGCCGAAGGGGGTGATGATCGAGCACTCAGCCGTCGTGAACACGCTCGCCGACTGCATCAGCCGCTATGGCATCGGCGCGCAGGACCGTGTGCTGGCGCTGTCGTCGCTGAGCTTCGATCTGTCGGTGTTTGACATCTTCGGGGTGCTCGCTGCTGGCGGTGCGATCGTGATGCCCGAGCGCGAGGAGGTCCGTGACCCGGCGCGGTGGGCGGAGCTCGTCCGTGAGCACGGGGTGACGGTGTGGAACTCGGTCCCGGCGCTGTTCGACGCGCTCATCACGTACACGTCGTCCGGGAGCGAGGCTCCATGCGAGTCGCTTCGCCTGGCGATGCTGAGCGGCGACTGGATTGCGGTCGGGTTGCCCGACAGGGCTCGTACTGTCCTGCCGAGCATTGAGTTGGTGAGCCTCGGGGGTGCGACCGAGGGGTCTATCTGGTCGATCGAGCACAGGATCGGCGAGGTCGATCCCGAGTTGGCGAGCATCCCCTACGGCCGGCCGATGGCAAACCAGCAGATGCACGTCCTAGATCACGCCTTGGCACCGCGCCCGGATTGGGTGCCAGGCGAAATCTTCATCGGCGGGGCAGGGCTCGCGCGCGGCTACTGGCGCGACCCGGAGAAGACCGCGCAGTCCTTCATCACCCAGCCAGGCAACCGCCAGCGGCTCTACAGGACCGGGGACATCGGCCGCTACCTGCCCGATGGGGACATCGAGTTCATGGGCCGCCGCGACTTCCAGGTCAAGGTGCGCGGCCACCGCGTCGAGCTCGGCGAGATCGAGGCGGTCCTGCGACAGCACCCGCAGGTGGATGGCGCGGTCGTGAAGGCATTCGGTGAGCGCACACAGCCAAAGCGTCTAGCCGCCTACACCGTCACACAGGTCGGCACAGAGGTATCTGAGGATGAGCTGCGCGCGTTCTTGGCTGAGCAGCTACCGCAGTACATGATTCCGACGGCGTTCGTGACGATTCAGGCGCTGCCGTTGACCGCCAATGGCAAGGTCGACGTCAACGCGCTACCGGAACCCGGCTGGCAACGGAAGGCCGCTGCGGCGCCCGAGCGCCCCGCGGGCGGCGAGCAGTCCACCGACGCCGCGCAGGTGCTCATAGCCGAGCTTCTGTGTGAGACGCTGGGCGTCAAGGAGGTCAGCCCCCAGGACAACTTCTTTGACCTCGGCGGTGACTCGCTGCTGGCGCTGCGCGTCGTCGCGAAGGCTGGCGCCCAATGCCTGCGGATCGAGCCGCGCGCCTTCTTCGAGGAACCGACCGTCGCGAATCTCGCTGCCGCGTCCAGCTGGCACGACGGGCCGGTCGGGGAGCAAGGAATCGTCACCGGAGAGGTAACGCTCACACCGAGCCAGCAGTGGTTTTTGGAGCAGGACTTCGACGACACGCACCACTGGAATGGAATGTGGCCGCTGCTGTCGCTCGGGGAGCGTTTGGACTCCGGCCTGATGGCCACCGCCCTGAAGCATGTGCTGCTCCACCACGACATGCTGCGCCTTCGCTTCCGCCGCGAGGACGGGGTGTGGAGCGCGTTCATCGCGGGGCCCGAGGCGGCCGCGCCGGTCCCGTTCTCGGCGATCGACCTGTCAGACGTAGCGGCGTCGGAGTTGCAGATGCGGGTCGAGGAGACGTGCGCGGCGATGCAGCGCAGCCTCGATCTGATCGAAGGCCCCCTCGTGCGCGTGACCTATCTCGATCTTGGCCCCGAGATGCCTGGCCGGTTGCACGTCGCGGCGCACTGGATCGCGCTCGACTACTACTCCTCGCGGATCTTCTTCGAGGATCTGCAGGCCGCCTACCGGCAACTCACCCGTAACGAAGACCCGCTGCTCGTCCCTAAGACGGCGGCGTTCCCGCAGTTCAGCGACCACCTCCACGAGCACGCACAGACCGACGCGCTCGCCGCCGAGCTCAAAGAGTGGACATTGGCGGGCCGCGCGAAGGTTCCCGAGCTGCCGCTCGATGTCCTCGCTGGAGAGAATCGCCAGGGGTCCGCACGCCGAGTGATCGCCGCGTTGGGAGTGGCGGAGACACGCGCGGTCGCGCAGGAGCTAACCCGCGAGTACGGATGTGACGTGCGCGAGGCGATCATGACCGCGCTGGCACGCGTGGTGTGTCGCTGGAGCGGCGGGCGCTCCCTGCTCGTGGAAGTCGAGGGCCACGGACGCGAGAACCTGCTCGAGGGCATAGACGTCTCACGGACCATCGGACGCTGCTCAACGCTTTGGCCCGCCTATCTCGAGGTCGACGAGTCACACACCCCGGCGGAGGCCGTGGCCGGCGTGATGGCACGGATGAGCGCCTGCCCAAACCACGGCATCGGCTACGGGATGCTGCGCTATCTCAGCGAGGACGCAGAGACACGCCGCGCCTTGACCGAACTGCCGGCCGCCCCGATCGGCCTGAACTATTGGGGGCACGTCGATGAGTATTTCACCGACCTGATCTGGCCATCTACCGAGTCTCCCGGCCCACACCGAAGCGCAGCCGGACTCCGGCCGCGGCTGATCGAAATCACCGGGTTCCTGGCTAACGGACAACTCATGCTGCTTTGGACTTTCAGCGAGAACCTGCACCTCGCCACCACAATCCAAGAGCTCGCGCAGCAGACGATGCGGGAGCTCGGGAACCTCGCGCCGGGCAACAGCGACGAGTTCGTCGTCGGGCCGGCCGTTCTGGTGGAGGAGTCCCGTGAGCTTCGGATGGACGGCGAGTGGCAGCTGCCACCGTCCGTTGAGGCTGTGATCGAGTAGTGAGCGAGCACGACGCGATCGTCATCGGCGCCGGACCCGCCGGGCTGGGCGTGTGCGCGACCCTTCAACATGCCGGCCTCAAGCCGGTCATTCTCGAGCGTGCCGATCAGGTGAGCCCGCGCTGGCACACCTACTACGACCGTCTCAGATTGCAGTCACCGCGCTGGCTGACGAATCTCCCTGGCTACCGCTTCCCCCGCAACGCGGGTCGCTGGCCCGGCCGCGACGCCGTCATCGACTACCTGGAGGCATACGTCGAGCATCACGGGCTGCACATCAATTTCGGTCGGACCGTCGAGCGGATCGACCGAGACGGCGATCGCTGGCGGGTGCGTACCTCCAAGGGCGATCTCACCTCCCCAGTGGTCGTGGTCGCCACCGGCTACAACAACGTGCCGCACACCCCCGCATGGGATGGCCTGGACACGTTCGAGAGGCCCGTGCTGCACGGTTCGGCGTTCAAGAACGATGAGCCGTTCCGTGGGAAGCATGTGCTGGTCGTGGGCGCCGGCAACTCCGGTTCTGAGATCGCAACGGTCCTGGCCGAGGGAGACGCCGCCCGGGTGACGCTCGCCGTTCGCACAACGCCGCATGTCGCTCCCAGGCAGGCGTTCGGTGTCCCGGCTGTCCTGAGCATCGTGATGATGCGCCGCCTACCGCCGCGGATCGTCGATCTGATGCTCGCCGGCCCTACGCGGATGAAGGTCGGGAATCTCTCCCGCTACGGATTGGAGCGCCCCGACCTCGGCCTCTACAGCAAGTATCTCGCCGACGGGGTGACGCCTATCCTTGACACCGGCATCGTGAAGATGCTGCGTGCTGGACGGATCGAGGTAGCGCGAGCCGTCCAGAGCTTCGACACCCAACACGTCAACCTCGCTGACGGCAGCACGGTCAGCCCGGATGTCGTGATCGCCGCGACCGGGTATCGCCAGGGCCTCGAGCCGCTCGTCGGGCACCTCGGGGTACTAGCCGATGACGGGCGCCCGAAGGTCATCGGCCCGGCCGACCTTCCCGACGCCCGCGGGTTGTTCTTCATCGGCTACTCGCACCCGTTGAGCGGCAACATCCGGGACATGGCGCTCGACGCGCGGCGGATCGCGCGTACGCTCCAAGGACGCCAGCCTGGTCGCCGTCGCCGCTCGCCGTGGCGGCGCGAGTTCGATTACCGCAAGCGGCGGGCGACCATCCCGCACTCGCACAGCTCGCTGACACCCCGCAGGGGCGAGAGCGATGGTCACGCCGCCCCGAACCTTGAGCTCGCACAACCCACGGCGTAGGAGGAGAACATGGCTACATCAGGTGCACTCATCGCCGAGGCGATCCTTGCCGCACGAACAATGCCCGAAGCGCTACGAGGCGGCGTGGACTCGCCCCACAAGTTCATCGTCGTCGACCGCGACCTCAACGAGCAATCCCGCTCATACCAAGAGCTCATCGACGGCGCGGCCGCCGGCGCGAACATGCTGCGCGACCTCGGAGTCACGCCAGGCGACCGTGTGTGCCTGCTGTCCTCCACGTCGCTTTCGCTCGTCAACGGGCTGCTCGCTACCTGGTGGGCCGGTGCCGTCCCGGTGATACTCGCCCTCCCGCGCCGCCAGGACGAACTGGAGCAGTTCCTCGAGGACATGCGCCAGCGCGTCGCGCACGTCGACGCCCGGCTGGTCATGGTGATGGATCAGTTCGCCGACGCGCTGCCCGCCGAGGAGGGCGGACCCAAGATCATTCCGCTCGGCCTGCTTGAAACCGCGCCGCGTGACTCGCTGCTGGCACCGTCGGGGCAACCGGAGGGGCTGGCCTACCTGCAGTTCACATCCGGCACAACCGCCCGCTCGCGTGCGGTCGCTCTCACGCACCGGCAGGTGCTTGCACAGATCGCGTCGATGGCGATGGTCACGAGCGGCGAGATCGACGATGTTGTCATGCACTGGCTGCCGCTGTTTCACGACATGGGGCTGATCTTGACGCTCGGCGCGGTCGCCTACGGGGCGCGGGTCGTGTTGCTGCCCCCGGAGGAGTTCCTAGCCAGGCCCGGAGCGTGGATGGACTCGATATCTCGCTTCGGCGGCACGTTCACGGTGGCACCCAACTTCGCTTACGGACTCGCCGGACGCGACCTGCTCGCGCGGCCACGCGACCTGGAGCTTTCGCAGCTTCGGATCGCGGGCAACGGCGCGGAGCCGATCGACGCGGACACCATGTACGCGTTCGCCGATACTGCCGCCCGCTACGGATTCCAGCGGGAGGCGATCTGCCCGATGTACGGTCTCGCGGAGGCCACGCTCGCCGTCGCCACCTCTCGCCCAGGTGAAGCGGTCCGTGAGGTGTGGGTTTCCCGTGAGCAGCTCGAGGACCACAGCGTCGTTGAAGAGGTGCCCGCCGACACCGAGGGGGCACGGCGTCTGGTGGCGTGCGGACCACCCGTGCCCCGGACAGAGATCAGGGTCATCGACGACGCCGGGCAAGAGCTGCCCGCCGATCGAGTCGGAGAGATACTCGTCCGCTCCCCGAGCGTCATGTCCAACTACTGGCAAGACCCGGCCGCTACACGCGACGCGATCGACGAGCAGGGATGGCTGCATACCGGCGACCTCGGATTCATGGCTCACGGCCAGCTGGTCGTGTGTGGCCGCATCAAGGACATGATCGTCGTCGGCGGGAGCAACCTCTACCCGGAGGACTACGAGCAGTGCGCCGTGAACGTCGAGGGGGTCCGACGCGGCAACGTGATCGCGTTCGGAGTCCCCGAGCAGGAGCGCATGGTTGTTGTCGCCGAGACACGCGCCGTCGACGGGGAGGGCATGACCGTCGCCAAGGAAACGATGCTGGCGCTCACCCGGCGGCTCTCCCACGCGCCGCAAGAGGTAGTGCTAGTGCCACCGGGCACGCTCCCCAAGACGTCCTCGGGCAAGCCCCAGCGCGGCGTTTGCCGCCAGCAGTACCTCGACGGGCAGCTTCCCGCGATCGCGACCGTAGGACGCTGATGGCGCCGTCGCCTGTCTTGGGCGCCGCGGAAGCTCCCCGTGAGCCCGAGCCCACGTTTGAGCTCCAACGGGGCGTGATCTCGGTGTGGCGCGTCTTTCTCGACGCCGGGCCACCGCAGGTCAGAGAGTTCGAGGCGATGCTCCCAGGCGAGGAGCTGGCGCAAGCGGCGCGACTGGCGACACCCGTGCATCGTGCCCGGTTCATCGTTGCGCGCGGGGTCCGGCGGGCGCTGCTGGCGCGCTACCTGCACTCCTCACCCCATGAGCTGCGGTTTGACTTCGGCCCCTTTGGCAGACCAACGGTGAGGGGGGACACGGGCCGGCCGCTGCTGCGTTTCAACCAGTCCCGCTCAGCGCATCTCGCGTTGATCGCCGTCACGGCGGCGCACGACGTCGGGATCGACCTCGAGCAGATCAATCTTGACCTCGCCGACCGCGACGTCGCCCGCAGATGCTTTGCTCGCAACGAGTCACGCGACCTGTTGAAACTGCCGCACCACCTGTGGCCGCAAGGGTTCTTCGGATGCTGGACGCGCAAGGAGGCGTACCTGAAGGCGACCGGCCAAGGGCTCTCATACCCGCTGCGCGGGTTCGAGGTCACAACCTCACCCGGCAGCGAGGCCGCGTTGGTCGCGCACAGTAAGAACCCGAGCGAGGTTGATCGCTGGCGGATGCACACCTACTGGCCGGCACCTGACTTCATCGCGACCGTCGCGGTCGACGGCATCCCGGTGAAGATGGCGCACTTCGACTGGCCGCGGACCTGGACCAACTGACCACATCAAGGCGGGAGAGCAATGAAACTGCAAGGAACAGTCGGCATCGTCACCGGAGCATCGGGTGGCATCAACGGTCGCCTCGCGGAGCGCCTCGCGCAACGCGGCGTGAAGGTCGCGCTCGCGGCACGTACCGCCAGCGAGCTCGAGAAGCGCGCGGAGCTCATTCGGTCCCAAGGCGGTGACGCGATCGCGGTGCCCACGGACGTGACCGACACCAAAGACCTGGAGGAGCTGATCGCACGCACAGAAGCCGAGTACGGGCCGATCGACCTGCTCGTCAACGGGGCGGGCATCGAGCGGGTCATCGAGTTCCAGTACATCGACCCGGATGACATCGCGTCGATCATCACGACGAACGTCGTCGCGATCCAGATGCTCACCCGTCTCATCGCCCCTGGCATGGTGGAGCGCCGCCGCGGTCACATCGTGAACCTGTCCTCGGCGGCGGCCAAGACCGCGTACCCGTTCAACACCGTCAACGCTTCGACGAAGCACGCGCTGGTCGGGTTCTCCTGGGCGCTGCGTGAGGAGCTTTCACCGCATGGGGTCGGTGTGTCCGTCGTCTGCCCCGGCTTCGTCTCCGATGTCGGCCTGTCCTCGCGTTGGTCGGTCGGCAAGCCGCCGGCGATCGCGGGCTCGGTGTCCTCCGACAAGGTCGCGAAGGCCACGATCCGGGTGATCGAGCACAACCGGGCGGAGGTGATCGTCTCGCCCGGCTTGGGGAAGACGGTGGACGTGTTCCACGCCATCTCGCCAGCGCTCAGCACATGGGTTGCTCGCCGCGGCGGTCTGTATCGGTACATGGAGCGAGAGGCACAGCACAACCGTGGCGTCGCCGAGCGAGTGTGAGGGCGGGGAGTGCCCTACTTCCACAATGAGCGGCAGGGGTGGCGCGCTCGACGAGCAGAACGCGCGACGCTCTACACCCGCCCGGAATGCCCATACTCGCCGATCGTCGCGGCGATGCTCGACCACAAGCAGTTGCGCTACCGCCGGTTCGATCTGATCCCAGGCCCGCACGTGCCAGTGCTGCGCGCCCTGCGGTTCCCCGATGCGACCGTGCCGGCGCTCAGGATCGCGGGGCAGCGTATCCAAGCGACGATCGACGCGGCGTACGCGATGGACCGCTTGCGCCGCGAGCGGCCACTGCTGCCTGCCGACCCCGACCACAGACAGCTCGTGGAAGACATCACAGGCTGGGCGCGGGAAACGATCGGCCCGGTCAAGAACGACCTGTACTGGTGGGGGATGCACCTCGACCCTGCCGCCGCGGTCGTGTTGTGGGAAAACCACCGGACGGGTGTGCCAAAGCCGATCATCAGACGGGCCATACCGAGGTCGGTCAGGGCGATGGGCCGCTCGGAACCCCCCGATCCGCAGGCGGGGCTGCGTCGCCTGGCGACCGTACCCGGCCTGTTGCAGCGCATCGACGCGAGTGTCGCGGCCGGCGTGATCGGTGGGGAGGAACTGAACGTCGGTGACTTCCACGCCGCGATGCTCGCGAGACTACTGATGAGCCTTGCCGACCTCGAGCCGATTGTGCGCGACACACCGGCCGGGAAGCTGGCCGCGCGAATCTATACCGGCCCGATCGCGCGGGCCGCGCCGTTCCTCACCGATGAGCAACTGCAGATCGTTCACAACCCGGCCGACCGGCAAGCGGTGTGAGCGCCTAGAAGTCCTCGTCCTTTAGCTCGTCGACGACCTCGAAGATTCCGTCGAGCAGCGTCTCTTCCACGAAGGGCTCCATCGCATCCGCGCGGCGCTGCATCTCCTGGGCGAAGTCGTTATCGACAGACATCCGCTCCGTGAAGAACTCCAGCGTGCGATCCACCATCGCGATTGACGCGATCACGTTCTCATCCGCGAGGTTCCGGGCGTTGTAGCCCCACACGAAGCCCGGCGGGAGCTCTCGCGGGCGGGCTGCCTCACGGTACTGCTCGGCGGTTCCTGGCTTGACTTTCTTGACACTGATGAAGGCGAACATCGTGCGTGGTCCTCTCTGCGGAGCGCCCGTCGCGGCGCCCGCGTCTCGACGTTGACTTGGGGTGCGGGTGGCTACGCCTCGACCACGTAGCGAAGAATCCGCACAACCTGCTCGGCCGTTCGAGCGACAGCAAACGCGGCCTGGTCGAGATCCTTCAGCGCATGGTCGAGATCGGGGTCATGGTAGGCCACGATGGGCTTGCCGAACCCTGCCGCGACGCCCGCGTCAAAGGCGACATTCAGCTCCTTGTGCTCGTCGTCGAATCTCGCGACAACGATGTCTGCCTCTTGCAAGTGAATGTGGCGGCGTATCGCGTTGATACCGCTGCTCTTGTGATCGCGCCAGAACTCGTCTTCCTCGCGGCCGAGGATCTTCACGCCGATGTCATCGCTCAGGCTGTGCCTCGTGACGGGTCCGCTGAACGCGATCGGCAGGTCGTGGGCGCCGATGCCATCGGCTATCTCATCGCGCCAGCCCGTGTGTATCTCGCCCGCGAGATACACCCTCCAGGTGCGAGCACCGACGTAAGCTCGCCGGGGCGGCAGACCCTCGGGAGCCACTACACGATGCGACTCGCGCGTTGCTGTTGATGACTCGGCCACCTGCCGTCCTAGAGCCGCAGCACCGGGGCTCAGTGAACGCCCGAGTTTGTGCCGCCACCCATCATCGAGCCCGACCCCTGGCCCATCATCGACCCTGAGCCCGTCGACGTGCCCGAGCCCATCATCGGCCCGGTGGCGTGGCCCATCATCGTGCCGCTCATCATCGAGTGTTTGCCGCTGCCCATCATGCCGGTAGCGCCGCTCATCATTCCGTTCTTGGCGGCGCCCATCATGCCGCTCATCATCATGCTCATCATGCCGTCAGAGCCGCTCATCATGCTCGTCGTGGAGTTGGAGGCGCCCATCATGCTCATACCGGCGGAGGAGCCCGTGGAGCCGCTGCTGGATACCTGTCTGACGGCTTCGACCGCTGCTGTCCGGCTGATGCTCCAGAACTCCGAGCGTAGGATCAGCGTCGCGATGACCGCCCCAAGGATGCACGCGGCGATTGCTACTGCCGCAAACGCCTTCAGCGGTACGGGGGATGCTTGCGCCACGACCGGAACCCTAGCAACTATTGAGCATAGTAGGAAGGGTTCGCGCATGAAAAACGTATCGGGCGGCCCTCGCATGAAAAACGGATTAACAAGACGCCGAACGATTGCCGGTGGTGAACTTCGGTCCTACAGTCCGCAGCACCTTGGACTCTCGAGAGGTCATAGTCATCGGCGCGGGACCGGCTGGCCTCGGAGTCGCCGCGATGCTGCGCCGCCGCGGCGTTGACCCGCTCATCCTCGAGCGATCCCCGGCTGTTGGAGACTCGTGGCGCCGGCGATATGACCGGCTGCACCTGAACACCGTCCGGTGGCTGTCGGACCTCCCCGGCTATCGGATGGAGCGACGGACCGGGAAGTACCCCTCCCGCGACGCGTTCGTCTCCTACCTGGAGCGCTACGGCGAGCGGCAAGGGCTCACGATTCGATTCGACTCGCCCGTCACCAGGATCGACCGCGCGGGCGATGGCGGCGGCTGGTCAGTCGTCCTCGCCGATGAGACATTGAGCGCCCGGCACGTCGTCGTCGCGACCGGCTATGACGCAAGGCCACTGTTCCCCGACTGGCCCGGTATGTACGACTTCGCGGGCCGGTTCCTGCACGCCGCCTACTATCGCAACAGCGAGTCGTTTGTCGGTGAAGATGTGCTCGTCGTCGGAGCGGGCAATACCGCCTCCGATGTGGCGACAGACCTCGCCGAGGGAGCAGCCGGGAGGGTCCGCGTGTCGATACGCACCCCACCGAACATCTTCCCCCGCAGGTTCTTCGGCAGCCACGCCCAATATGGTGCGATTCTCGGCGAACCGCTGCCCGATCTCGGCGACCGGATCGGATTCCTCGTGCAACGGCGGATCTACGGCGACCTCACGCAATACGGGCTGCCGCGACCGCAGGAGGGGATGCACGCCCACTTCCGACACAGCGGGCACGGGCCGATGGTCGATGAAGGGTTCGTGACGATGGTCAAGCAGGGCGGCATCGAGGTAGTGCCCGCGGTGAGGGCGTTCGACGGCCCGGACGTGCGACTCGTCGACGGCAGCCGCATCCGTCCCAGCTGCGTGATCGCCGCCACCGGGTACGTCCGTGATCTTGAGCCGCTTGTGGGTCGCCTCGGGGTGCTCGCCGAGAACGGGTGTCCAGTCGTCCACGGCGCCGCGACCGCGCAGGATGCTCCGGGGCTCTACTTCATCGGCTTCGTACGCAAGATGAGCGGCCAGCTTCTACCTATCCGTGGAGAAACAAAGCAAATCGCGCAGTCCGTGTCCGCTGCACTCAAGCGCGAACGCCGCTCACAGACCGCGCCTGGACGGCGCCCTCGACGGCGCACCGTGAGTGTCGCCGCGTCCGATGACGCCGCGAGGCAATAGCGGCTTATGGCTGCTTGGTCGGAGTCTCGGGTGTGCTGACGCTGCCGGCCACCAGAATCGGAGCGATGCCGAGCTCGATAGCGCTCGCCGGGTCGAGGACCACGGCGGCGGCCTCCGCCCGAGACGCCACGCCGAGCTTGCGAAAGCACGTAGAGACGTGCGTCTTGACGGTGCTCTCGGCAAGGAACAGACGGCCCGCGATCTCGTTGTTGGTAAGCCCCTG
>Ga0116217_10004137_pt1 | contig 12980 bp, 15 predicted proteins | sample Sb_taG_6_FD_89697 | JGI IMG/M metagenome (GOLD analysis project Ga0116217, IMG submission 89697) | Peat soil microbial communities from Weissenstadt, Germany - Sb_50d_4_PS metaG | ecosystem: Environmental > Terrestrial > Soil > Wetlands > Peat | place: Germany: Weissenstadt | collected 2010-09-21 | reverse complement strand
TTGATCGACACAACTCATTGCAGGAACAAGGCTTGCGATCAGTATAGTGAACGGGCGTCCAAAATGACCCTCTGCTGTAAGTCCTTTCCTGCGATAACGTTGCGATTACGAGCGAACCGAGGGGTAGAAGTAGTCAGGACCGCATAAATGCGGTCACTACCAGCGCGTGCGGAGCGCGGCTCTGCGAGCCGCCGCTAAACGGACGGCTTCGGCTTCAGGAACGCCCGCACCAGCTCGTCGATGGTCGCGTCGCTCATGCGACGGACCGCGCCGATCGGCCGGCTGTTGATGACCGCCTCGGCGGTCGCCTCCAGCACCTCCAACCGGTCGTAGGCGTCGAGCACGCCCGTCCCGAGCACCAGGGCGCCGTCGTTCTCGATGAGGGCGACCGGCCGCTCCGGCGACACCAGGTCCGCGATCCGCTCGCCGTCCTCGTACTGCCAACCGAACGGGACCACGGCAACGTCGCGCAGCAAGAGGTAGCTCTCAGGAATGGTCCGTGCGTCGAGGGGGGTGGCCGTCACGCCGAAGGCCGTCGCGTTGACCGGGATGGCGTTGACAATCGCCCGCACCTCGGGATGGCGCCGGTAGATGGCCTGGTGGATCGGCACAGCCCGGCTCGGCTGCTGGCCCGCCTCGCGGCGACCGTCGCGCACCAGCGTCAGGTGCTCGACGTCCACCGTGTGTCGGTCCACCCGGTAGGAGGTGATGACGAAGGCGTCGCCGTCCAGCCGGGCCGAGAAGCTCCCCTCGGTGCTGGTCATCAGGCGCTGGCGACAACCGCGGCGCACGAACTCGCACACCTCGCGGCGCAGGTCCTTCTCGGGCGTGCCGGCCGGCCCCGGCTCGTGCTCCGGCAGCGGCTCGCGCGGCCGGTGGGCCAGGGCAATCTGCTCCGGCGTCAGGTAGCGCACCGGGCCGAGCAGGCTCGCCTTGATGACCGTCTTGGCGGTGAACTCCAGCGTCTCGAAGCGCTCGAAGGCCTCCTGCAAGGTGGCCCCGCCGACCACGACGCCGTGGTTCTCGAGCAGGACGCAGTCGAAGCCGCGGCCGAACACCTCCGCGATGTTTCGGCCGAGCTGCTCGCTGCCCGGCAGGGCGTACGCGGCAAAGCCGACCGCGCCGCAGACGTGGCGGGCCTGGGGGAACAGCGTCGTGTCGGGCACCTGGCCGCAAATGCTGAAGGCCACCAGGGCGACGGGGTGGGCGTGGACGACGGCGCGCACGTCGGGTCGCTTCTGGTAGATGCCCTGGTGGAAGGGGTGCTCCGAGGAGGGCCGGTGCGGCCCCTCGACCTGTCCGCCGGCCCGGACGCGGATCACGTCCTCGCGGCGCAGGCTCCCCTTATCGACCCGCGCCGGCGTGATCCAGACGTCGCCGTTCTCGTCGCGGACCGACAGGTTGCCGCCGGAGGTCGTCGTCATGCGGTAGCGATAGATGCGCTCCATCGCCTGCACGATCTCGTCGCGTGGGTGGATCAGCGGCCGTGCGGGGCGGTTCATTGCTTGTACCTCTGGGAGGCGAGGACCACGGCACGCCCTCCGTTTAGCGGCCGCCCTCGGGGCGGCGTGACGAGGGCAATCATGACACGTCGGCGCGCATTCGTCCACTGTTTAGCGGCCGCCCTCGGGGCGGCGCGTCGGCCGACGCGCCGCCCCGAGGGCGGCCGCTAAACGAAACGACTTACTCGAACAGCGGCGGCAGCATGGGGTCGGGGCGCTTCGGCGGCGTAGCGAAGGATGACATCGCGGGCGAAACCTCGCTAGAATGCGACAATACTGCCCACCTTCGCGGAGCACAGGCATGAACACCCTGGAGTACCTAACGAACCGGGCCCAGTTTCCTCGGGAGGAGTTGGCAAAGCACTGCGGGCAGTGGATTGCCTTCAGTCTTGACGGCCGGCGCGTCGTCGCCGGGGATGAGGAGCTCGACCGACTCGGCGAACGGTTGAGGGCTAGTGGTGAGGATCTGCAGCAAGTCGTCTTCGAGTACGTCCCCGGGCCCGGGGACGATGCCACCCTGGACGGGGTGGAGTCGCTGTAATGCTGCGTTTTCCCTACCAGGACGAACCCCTCACCGGGCCGGCCCCGCCTTCCTTGCCGGCCGGAGCGCTCGTGCGCCGGCGACCGCTCGTCCCCGTGGACATCGTCGGCCCGACCGGCGTCGTCCAGCACTTCGGCCGGGCCGTGATGGATCCCGCGGCGGACGATAGCGTCTTTCCCTTGGTCACGGCCCGCTGGATTAACGTGTCCCTCGGGATCGACACGGGCCACCGCGTCCGCTGGCGCGGCCAGGTCCATCCGCTCCGCTTCGGCGACGTGGAACTCGTCTTGGACGACGGCAATTCCGTTTGGCGTTGGCGAACGGTGGTGGGATTTTCGCCCGCCCCGATTCGCTATCCCATTCTCGGGACCGCGGGGTGCCTGCAATTCATCGACGCTCACTTTCGCGGCGCCGATAGGATCGTCGAACTCGAACCCAACCGCCTGTATCCGGGAACCATCAGCTAACGAAAATGCCGAGCGTCCGCAGCCGTTCAAGAGCCCGCCGCCTCACTCCTCGAACAGCGGCGGCAGCTTGCGGTCGGGGCGCTTCGGCGGCGTGGTGAAGTCGAGGTTCAGCCCCCGCTGCTGGGCGTAGCGGACGAAGTCCCAGTGCCTGTCGAAGCGCCGGCCGTAGCGGTTGCTGAGTTCTCTACAATGTACCGGTCTCGTAACGGATGAGCGTGACCCATGACGGACTTTTTCCGACCGCCGGAAACGGAGTGCCCCTGGTGCGGACGAGGTAACGTCGCCTGGGCCGGGGAATGGGGCGGCGCGGCGAACCTCTTCGCCGCCCGGCTCCTGGATCGATGCACCCGCAGGCTCATCAGACTGCGCCTCCGGTGCCGGGTTTGCCATCGGACTTTTCCTCACGTCCACGCCCTGTCCCGAACGGTGGCCGGCTACCACGGCTGCCACCGCGACTTCGCCCGCGACCTGGTCGCCGGCCGTGTCAGCCTCGCGGACTGGAAGGCCAGCCAAAACGAGTACGACTGGCTCGGCGCGGGTATCTACTTCTGGGAGCACGCGCCGGCACGCGCCTGGCAGTGGGCGCGCGAGCATTACGGCTCGGACGGCGCCGTCGTCGCGGTGGCGGTGCGCCTCGGACGCTGCCTTGACCTGGCGGATACTACCTTCACCGCCTTGCTACGCCGCGCCTACGAGGATACAGTGAGGGTGTACGAGAGCAGCGGCGCGAGGCTCCCGAGGAACGGTGGTAGGGAGTTCAAGCTGAGGAAATTGGACCGACTCGTCGTTGATCGCCTCACGGAAATCACCGACCCGCCCGGCGGCGTCTACTACCAAACGGTCCGCTGCCCGTTTGAAGAGGGCGATCCGGCCTACGAAGGGGCCATGATCAAGGCGCAGTCGCACGTTCAGGTTGCTGTCCGCGACAAGGCGTGTATCGCCTCGCGGATCTTCCTGGTCGGATCCGAAGGGGGAGACAGATGACTGAGCGAGAAATGGATAGGATGACTCAGCGAGAAATGGTGGAATACAGTCTCCGGAAGCTTGCCGAGTTCGCCGCCCTGCCGCCGGAGGAGCAGATGCGCCGGCTGATCGCAAAGGGAACGATCAACGAGAAGGGCGAAGTCCTCATGGGAGGCGTGGCGGACAACGGGGAAGACCGGCCGAAGGACGAAGGGCCAGGCCAGTGCGCTCAGAAATAAGCCCGGTCGCGGTGGATTGCACATTGAAAGCCCGCGCCCTCACTCCTCGAACAGCGGCGGCAGCTTGCGGTCGGGGCGCTTCGGCGGCGTGGTGAAGTCGAGGTTCAGCCCCTGCTGCTGGGCGTGGCGGACGAAGTCCCAGTGCGTGTCGAAGCGCCGGCCGTAGCGGTTGCCCAACTGGCCGAGTATGACGCATCGGGCTGGGCCGACGCCCGGCACGGGCTGATCGGCCGTGAGGTCCACCTTGACAGGGTAACGGGGTCTCGCGGAAGATGGTCGAAGGAAGCGAGTGGAGCCGGCCGGTATCCAGGCGAGCGGCCGGGGCAACCGAAGGTGGCAATCCAGCGGCGCGGGGATCCCATGGCGATTACTTCCGGCGTCCTGTCCGAGCCGATTCGGGTCGCGGATCTACCCCTCCCCCCGGACGTCGCGGAGGAGATAGAAGCCATTTGCCGATCACGCCCTTATACTCGCAGCCAGCGTGCCGCGGTCAGGGACGACCTCAAGCTGAGTTACCTCTACGCGGGCCACTACGTTATCGCAACGACTGGGTCCCCCGGCCTCCAAATCCACGCCATCGACCTCGAGACCGCGGACGAGGTCAACGACGTCTACAAGCGCCTGTGCGCTCAGGGGCATCGCGACGTCATTAGCCTTTATCCGACCTCCTGGAAAGACTCACAGTCCCGCTGTTGACGACTGACCCGTAACCCCGGCACCACGCCATGTTGCCACTGGTCGTTTCTCGCCGCTACCCTCTTCGTCCCCGGTGCAACACCGCCCCCGGCCTCAAGTCCCTGCTGGGTAATCCCGAGGGACTTCGTTGCGATCTGCCCCAGGTGCCTATCTTGATCATTACGGGCTCCGGTAACACCAAGAAACTCCGCTTCTTCTACGACACCGGCGCCGATCACATGGTGATTCCAATCTACGTTGCCCGCCACGAAGGCATTCGCTACCGGGAAGAATTCCCGGGGACCGTCAGCAGCTCCATCGGCGGCAGCGCCCGCTGCTTCTACGACTTCGTGCAGGTTCGTTCGTCCCTCTCCAGGAGAACGCACCATTGGGTCTGTGCTTTCACGGAGAGTCTGCAAGCTCCACTCGTCGTCGGCCGCGCCGGCTTCCTGCACGACTTTGCCGCTGGCGTTCGCGGGCAGCAACTCGTCGTGAGCCACCGGGTTTCCGTAAGCCGCTTTCTGACGCACCACGCCGCGAGGCTACGCGCCTCCTCCCGCGACGAGTGGGAGCCGATCTGATCAGACCGCAGTAGCCGTAAGTCTTGTCCTCGGGGCACGCTTGCGCGTCGTCCGGCTTATCCTTGGCGGCGCGTTCACTCCTGAAACAGCGGCGGCAGCTTGCGGTCGGGGCGCTTCGGCGGCGTGCTGAAGTCGAGGTTCAGCCCCTGCTGCTGGGCGTAGCGGACGAAGTCCCAGTGCGTGGTGAAGCGCCGGCCGTAGCGGTTGCCGAGTTGGTCGAGGATGACGCGACGCACCTCGCGGACGCAGGTCGGCATCTTGAGGAGTTCGACGAGGTCCTGCGTGGTGAGGCGGCAGGGGAGCGGTTCGCTGGCCGTTCGCAGGAAAGCGACGCTTGCCAGGGGACCGCCCGGCATTGTCCCGATGGCCGCCGCGAGGGCTACCGCCCGCTGCCGGACCTGGGGGCGCGGCGAGTGGGTCAGGAAACGCTCCAGAACATCAGGGTGGAAAACACGGGCTCTCAGCTCCGTGAAGCTGATGGGATCCGAAAAAGAAAAAGAGGTTCGGGTCGGCAACGATCCGCCGAGTAAAGACCCGTGCAGCGTGGCTGGCGCCCTCACTATCGAGCGGTTGAATGAGTATTGCCACGCGTTCTGTAGCATCGCGCCGAGCGTCTTCGTCGGATCCCTGATCCAGGCCCGGGATCTCCGACCGAGCAGCTTCCATACAGATGCGGGCGGCCTCGGCGGGCTCCAGCCGCCCCGCCACCGCCGCCAGACCCTCGGCCAACTGCCCGCGGGCGTTGCCATCCTTCTCCTGGGCCAGCGCCTGGTTCAGTAACCGTGCGGCCTCGGCAGGCTCCAGCCGCCCCGCCACGGCCGCTAGACCAGCGGCCAACTGGTAGCGGGCGTCCTTTTCCTGGGCCAGCGCCTGGTTCAGTAAGCGGGCCGCTTCCGCACACACGCGGGCGGCCTCGGCAGGCTCCAGCCGCCCCGCCACCGCCGCCAGGCCAGCGGCCAACTGCCAGCGGGCGGTGCCATCCTTCTCCTGGGCCAGCGCCTGCTTCAGTAACCGTGCGGCCTCGGCGGGCTCCAGCCCCCCTGCCACCGCCGCCAGACCCTCGGCCAATCGCACGCGGGCAACGGCATCCTTCTCCTGGGCCAACGCCTGGTTGAGCAACCGGGCGGCGTCAGCCGGTGCGAATTCCTCCTCAGCCCTGGCGAGCAATACCTCTCGCCAGGTGTCCCGAAGTTTCGGATCTTCCTCGGCGGCCCACCCCTGACTGATGACCTCCGCACTCGTGCGCCGGATGGGCGATCCTCGTTCCGAGAGTTCTAGAGCGACCCAGGCGATTTCGACCCGAAGGCGCAGGCTCTTGTCCCGGTCCCCGATAGCTTCTGCCAGCAGTCGTTCCGCGCGCTCGCGCCGCTGGGGATCCAGCCCGACCGCACCGTGGACAAACCATGCTGCCCGATATCGCAACTGGCTCGCCGTGGTTTCCGTTCGCCGCGCTTCTTCGAGAAAGCGCAGGCGCACCCGTTCGTTGGTCGTGCCGGCTAGTCGCCAGAGCGCCTCAACTTCCTGGTGGTTTAGTGTCACAGCGCCTTGTGGGTCGAGCGGCCCGATCAGGCTCAGGGCTGTCTCCTTTTCCAGGTCCTGCTCGGCGGCCTCAGCCCGCTCGCGTTCGGCCTTTTCCGCAACGGCTCGATTATTAGCATCAATAGCGGAGCGATTGGCCTGGACGGCGAAATAGGTCGAAATCACGATGCCGCCCAGCAGTGACGCGGCCACGGCGCCGGTCAGTCCCGCCACCGCCGGATTGCGGCGGCACCAGCGGATGAACCGCCCCAGTGAACCCACCGGCCGGGCCAGGATCGGCTCGCCGCGCAGCCAGCGTTCCAGATCGTCCGCCAACGCCGCCGCCGATTCGTAACGCTTCCCCGGCTCCTTCTGCAAACAGGTAAGGCAGATCGTCTCCAGATCCAGATCGACCTGCGCGTTCAGCGAACGCGGCCGCGCCGGCTCGCTGTCCAGCACCTGGAGCAGGGTGTCCAGTGGCGTGTCGGCTCGGAACGGCGGCCGCCCCGTCAGCAGCTCGTAAAGAATGGCGCCCAGGCTGTAGACATCGGCCCGCGTGGTCAGGCCGCCGCCGCTGCCGGGCTGGCCGCGCCGGGGCGCCGCCTGCTCGGGCGCCATGTAGCTGGGTGTGCCGATGATCGCCCCCGACGGCGCCAGGCTGGCCTCCGCCTGCACGCGCTTGGCCAGGCCGAAGTCGGTCAGGTGGGGCTGGCCCTGCGCGTCGATCAGGATGTTGGCCGGCTTGAGGTCGCGGTGCAGGATGCCGCGCTGGTGCGCGTAATGCACCGCACGCGCTACCACGGCCAGCAGCCTCGCCCCGGCACGCAGGTCGCCCCGCGGCTGACGGGCCAGCGACGTGCCTTCGACGAAGCGCATGGCGTAGTACTGCTGTCCCTCGTGTTCGCCGACCTCGTAGATGGGCACGATGTGCGGGTGGTCCAACCCGGCGGCGGCCTCGGCCTCCAGGCGGAAGCGGGCCACGTCCAGCGGCGTGGCCAACTGTCCGGCGAGGATCATCTTGAGGGCGACGACGCGGTTGAGGCTGGTCTGTCGGGCCTTGTAGACGACGCCCATGCCGCCACGAGCGATCTCCTCCAGCAGCTCGTAGTCCCCGAAGTAGCGGACCCGCGGCAATTCGCCGGTCGGCTCGGTGGCGCCGACGGTGCGGTTGGGGTCGCCGGGCAGGCGCAGCTCACCGGCCTGTCGGTCGAGGCGGTCGTAGTCGGCGAAGAAGGCGCGGAGGCGTTCGGCCAGGTCGGGGTGACGGGCGAGCAGGGCTGCGCGGTCGGGGACGGCTCCGGCCTCGACCTGTTGCAGGTACTCCGCGATGACAGCGTCGAGCGGGTCGTGTTGGGAACCGGCCGGTTGATCGGCTCTGCTCATGGGTTTACTCCGAACTCGAGAGGCGGAACGGGTACACGTGCCCGAACACTTCGCCGGCAGTCAGTGCCCCCTTCGGGAAGAGACGACATCTGCGGGCCGACAAACCATACGAAAACGGCGAGGTCAACCTTGACAGCGTAATGGAGCCGTGGGGAAGATGGTACAAGGAATCGACCGGGGCCGTCCGTTCCGAAAACAGCGAGACGAGCCCACGAAGGTGGCCATCCAGCAGTGCGGGGGTCTCATGGCGACTATTTCCGGGGTATTGTCCGAGCCGATTCGGGTCGCGGATCTCCCCCTCCCCCCGGACGTCGCGGCGGAGGTGGAGGCTATTTGCCGATCACACCCCAAGACTTACACGCGCAGCCAACGGGCCGCGGTCCGGGACGACTTCATACTGCGCGCCCTTTACGCAGGCCATCGCATCATCGCAACGACAGGGTCGCCCGGCCTCACGATCCACGCCATCGACCTCGAGACCGCGGACGAGGTCAACGACGTTTACGAGCGCCTGCGCGCCCAGGGACATCGCGACGTCTGTAGCCTTTATCCGACCTCCTGGAGCGACGACGTCGCCATCATCACCGGCAGCCCATAATCCTGACCTCGCCCTCCCGAGCGACCGCCGCGAATCGCTCCCACGGAAGGAAGGATCAGCAGCAGAAGGGAATCTGGCCCCATGCTCTCCCTCCGCATTTCTCGCCGCTACCCCCTGATAAGGCGGTTCAACAACGCACAAAGCCTCAGGAGTCTCCTGGCGAACCAAGATGGGCTCCGCTGTGACCATGCCGAACTCGCGATCATAATCGTTACGAAGTACGGCACCACCAGAAAGCTCCACTTCTTCTTCGACAGCGGCGCCGATCTGATGGTCATCCCGACCTACGTCGCTCGCCATGAGGGCATCCGCTACCGGGAGGATTACCCGGGGACGATCGCCAGCTCCGTCGGCGGCAGCGTGCGCTGCTATTACGACTTCGTGCAGGTCCGCTCGTCTCTTTCCGGGAGGACGCACCGCTGGGTCTGCGCCTTTTCGGAGAGCTTGCAAGGCCGCCTCATCGTCGGCCGCGCCGGCTTCCTGAACGACTTTGCCGCCGGCGTTCGCGGCCGCCACTTTGTCGTGAGCCACCAGGTTTCCGTAAGCCGCTTCCTGAAGCACCACGCCGCGAGGCAACGCGCCCCGGCGGGGGACGAGTGGGAGCCGATCTGATGATGCGGGTCGGCGGCACTCATGGTGGTTGCTCCGGAGTCACGAGCCGGTGTCGCAGGGCTTCCAGGCCGCGCCGCAACAGCGAGGCGACCGACGGCACAGTCTTTCCCAGATGATCGGCGATCTGCTGGAGCGTCTGTCCGCGGCAATGCTTGAGGATGACGACCTCGCGCATCGGCTCCGGCAGATCGGCCAGGGCGTTGGCGAGGCGAAGCAGCTCCTCATTGCGCTGGGCGGCCAGGCTGGGCGAAGTCTGGTCCGCGGCCAACCAGCCGGCCAGGCTGCTCGACGAACGATCCAGGTCGGCTTGCAGCGAATGTTCCAGGTTCACGTCCCGGCGATCGCGATGATAGTGTTTCACCGTGTCGGCCAGGGTCCGGGCCAGGATTTTGCGCAGCCAGGCCGACAGGCTCTCCGGCGACTGGCCGCGCAGGTCGGGCAAGGCGGCGCAGGCACGCAGGAGCGTCTGCTGGACGATGTCCGCCGGGTCGAGCTTGCCGCGCAGCCGGGGATCCAGATGCACGCGGGCAAGCACCTCCAGGTAGCGGCGGAACGGCTCCAGGGCCTCGGCATTGCTGCTGGACATTGCTCCTACCTGGAAGAGACGACGTCCGTGCGCCGACGAACCATGCGAAAAGGGCCGACGCCCAGCCGTCAGGTGGCAACCGCGGGCCGGCCGACCTTGTCGCGCAGCAGCTCAATGAACCGTCGCACGGGCGGCTGCTGATACCGCTGCTTGTGCCAGATCATCGCCAGGGTGCGGCTCGGGACCGACCCGGTCAAGCGGCGGTAGACCCGGCGCGAGTGGCGGTCGAACTCGCAGGCCATCGCCGGCAGCAGCGAGACTCCGTGACCGACCGAAACCAGCTCCTGCACCGTCAGCAGCTGGGCGCTGCGGCACACCATGAAGGGGCTGCACGACTCCTGATTGCAGAAGGCCACGATCTGCTGACCCAGGCAGTGCATCTCGCTCAACAGGATGAATGCCTGTCCGTTCAGGTCCTCGATCGTCACGCGCCGTTTCTTCGTCAGGGCATGTCCCACGGGCAGCGCCAGCAGCAGCTCTTCGTCGAACAGCGGCTCGACGTGAAGCCGCGCGTCCGAAATCGGCAGGGCCAGCACACCCACGTCAACTTCGCCGCGAAGACAGTTTTCGATGACGTGGGCGGTCAAGTCCTCGTAGATAATCACCCGGGACCCGCGAAAGCGGCGCTGGAACGCGCTGGCCAGGGAGGGCAGCAGGAACGGCGCGACGGTCGGGATGGCTCCGACGGCCACGCTCCCGCCCTGCTCGCCGGACACGTCGGAAACCTGCCGTTTCGCCTCTTCGACCGCCGCCAGGATCGACACCGCCTGTTCGTAAAGGGTGCGGCCGGCATCGGTCAGGCGCACGACGCGTCCGAGCCGATCGAAGAGCGGCTTGCCGAGTTCCTTTTCCAGCTTGCTGATTTGCTGGCTCAGCGACGGCTGGGCGACCAAACAGCGCTGCGCCGCCCTGGTGAAGTGCCCGAGTTCGGCCACGGCCACGAAGTAGCGGAGCTGGTGGAGTTCCATAAGCCCTGCCTATCGCTACGATAGGAAAGATATATTGTACTTATAGACGCGGCCCCCCTACCTTCAACCCTGGACGGCAAGCGCGCCGCCTCGCCCCAGGAGTCCCCGCGGAACATCGCACGCCGGCCGACGAGTCCCGCGGGGGATCCGCCGCCGGCTTCGTTCCGGCGGGAGCGCGCTTGCTTGCTTCCTTCCTGCCTGCGATGAGTTTCCGCCCCCCGTTTGGTCACTTTCGTTCAGGAGGCTCCCATGAGCGTCGAGAAGAAAAGTCCGTGGGCGCGCTGGCTCCCCTGGCTGGGGATCTGCGCCGTGCTGCTGTACCTGGGCAGCCCGTCGCTGACCCAGCCCCCGCGGGCGGCCGACAAGGACAAGAAGGCGCCGGACGTCGAGAAGGGGCCGCTGCCGAGCAGCTACGACCAGGTCAGCCCCGTGCTGCTGGGCCAGCAATCGTTCGAGGCCATGATGGCCAAGGACAAGGCCGACAAGGACGCCGTCATGGAACGGCAGGCAAAGCTCTTGAAGGAGCGCTACAACCTGAAGCCCCGGCCGGACCCCAAAGTGAAGATGACGCGCGGCAAGCCGATCCTCGTCGGACCGACCGCGAAGCTGCCCGACGGCATGACCTGGGAGCAATTGGGCGAGCTGACCCCCGCGCAGATCCTCGACCAGGGTGTTTTCCCCAACGGCTTCCTGCCGCTGCCGCACCCACACCACGAAGTCGGCGGCATGGTCTTCCCGCAGATGGAGATCAAGAAACTCGCCCGGTTGCAGCGCTTCGACCTCGATTTCGACCTGCCCGAAGAATTCCTGCCCGAATTCCCGCCCGCCATCTTCCTGACGACGCGGCCCGACCTGGGCGACGTGTCGCAGGGGGAGGTGGTGACGCTGGAGAACTTCCAGAAGCTGTTCAACGGCATCCTCAACTCGAAGGACCTGGAGGGGCTGCGCCTGCTGGTGACACAGTTCCCGCAGCAACAGTTCAACGCCACGGCCGACCGCAAGACCGACAACCCCATCGGCATGATCGGCGTGGCCTGCTTCGACTGCCACGTCAACGGCCACACCTCGGCGGCGACGCACCTGGTGGGTGACATCCGGCCGCAGAGCCACCGCCGCCGCATCGACACGCCCAGCCTCCGCGGCGTCAACATCCAGCGGCTGTTCGGCTCGCAGCGGGCGCTGAAGAACGTGGAGGACTTCACCGAGTTCGAGCAGCGCAACGCCTACTTCGACGGCGACACCTTGTCCTCCTCGGCCAAGGGGATCAACGTGCTGGATCGCGGCAGCCATGTCCACTTCATGGCCGAGTTCCAGGAGTTGCTCGACTTCCCGCCGGCCCCGTTGGGCCTGGACGGCAAGCTCGACCCGCACGTCTTCGCCCCCGACGATCCGGAGATGAAGGGACAGAAATTGTTCTTCGGCAAGGCGCAGTGCTCGACGTGCCACCCGGCGCCGTTCTACACCGATAACCTGATGCACGACCTGAAGGTGGAGCGCTTTTTCAAGAAGCAAACGCACAACGGCCTGGTCGCCACCAAGCAGGGCCCGATCAAGACGTTCACGCTGCGCGGCATCAAGGATTCGCCGCCCTACTTCCACGACGGCCGACTGCTGACGCTGGAGGACACCGTGGAGTTCTTCAACCTGATCCTGGAGACGAAGTTGAGCAAGGTGGAAAAGCACCAGCTGGTCGCGTTCCTGCGGCAGCTGTGACAGACGAGGTGTCCGTTGAGCCGCGAGCCGGCGGGGAGAGCGTCCGACGCTCTCCCCGCCGGCTCGCGGCTCGCGCGCCCACTACGACTCCGCCGGGCGACGCGGAAAAACCGTCAAGAGAAGGTTGAAACTTCTTGACGGCACACTCGCCGGCATCGACAATAGACTGCTGCGACAGGCGCAAGTTTCGTGTCTTGCCGCGTTCTCTCGGACCGGGGCAGGCCGCTGTGGCGCGTCGCGTGTGGGCTCAGATCATACCGGAAGTCCGGCCCGGCGGGCCGGACGAGCCGGGGCATTTCTAATTCGAGGAGTGTTCATGGTATCCTCCAACGCCTTGAAGATTGGCGGCGGGGTGGCTTTGGCGGTCGGTGTGGTTCTGGTCCTTCAGAGCGGTGGGCAGGCGCAGCGCTATCGCCTCATTCTCCCGGCCAAGCCGGCCATCACGGCGATGAACAACGGCACCGGCGGCACCACCGGCAACACGGGCGGCAACAACGGCAACAACGGCAACAACGGCAACAACGGCAACAACGGCAACAACGGCAACAACGGCAACAACGGCAACAACGGTAACAACGGTAACAACGGCAACAACGGCAACAACGGCTTCGGCGGTGGCGGGCAGTTCGGCGGC
>Ga0116217_10004133_pt1 | contig 12987 bp, 8 predicted proteins | sample Sb_taG_6_FD_89697 | JGI IMG/M metagenome (GOLD analysis project Ga0116217, IMG submission 89697) | Peat soil microbial communities from Weissenstadt, Germany - Sb_50d_4_PS metaG | ecosystem: Environmental > Terrestrial > Soil > Wetlands > Peat | place: Germany: Weissenstadt | collected 2010-09-21 | reverse complement strand
TGTCCGCGACGCTTGATTGGGTCACGCGTCCCTCCCCGACATTCTTCCCCGGCCGGGGCGGCGACCATGCCGGCACAGCGGCGAAAAAGGGTAAATGGCGCCGCTATTGAGAGAATTCGGTCCGCACTTTTCGGCCTGTGGGGTAAGCGAGCTGTTACCCGAAATCGCGCAATGCCGACTTTTCCACCGCCCCCACAAGAGCGGCCGCTAATTCCGACACTTATTCCGAATTACCCCCAGCCGGCCCCAGACCGGCCGCATTGTTGGCCACAGAATGGCGCAACCCGTCAGGACAGCCGGAAAACTTGGATCATGGTAAGCAAATCGTTAATCCGTTAACGATGATTAAAAGGAGGTTAACAGTTCGGTTTCCTTCGATCCGCCAGACGAATAGGATGGGGCTTGGCAGTATGACATGAGGGCGGGGGAGCCTTCATGCGGATGGGTAACTGAACGATCACGCGCTCGTGGGTGCGGCCGGGTTCGCTCCGGCCGCCCTAGTCCGGCGTAATTCGCGAGGCGACGACCGATATGGCCAACAATCCGAAAAAGATCGTGGATCCGACCGAGGCGGCGCTGTCGGCGATCCAGGAAGCGCTCAAAGTCCGCGACGACGACGATCTGCCGGATCACCGCACGGAAAGCATTTCCGAACACGCCGCCGCGCACGAGGACTGGAACGACAGTCCGGCGGTTGCCGCTCCAAATTTTTTCGAACCCGAGGAGATTGGTGCGCCGACAAGCAACCAGCGCGCTTATGCCGCCGCTAACGACGATCAACAGTCGATCGGCCAGATTCTGCGCGCGCTGCAGAACCGCCCTGCCCGCACCTCCTATTTCGTCGCCGCGATATTCTCCGGCGCCTGGATCGTCGGCTGTCTCGCGCTTTCCTGGGCCTATCTGGGCGACGTCAGCGCCGCGCTCGGCTCCAATCACTCGCCGCTGGCGATCCTGATCGGGCTCGGCACGGCAGCGTTGCTGCCGATTATTTTTTTCTTCGGTGTGGCGCACATGGCCTGGCGCTCCCAGGAGCTGCGGCTGATCGCGCAGTCGATGGCGCAAGTCGCCATGCGGCTTGCCGAACCAGAGGGTGTTGCACGCGAGTCGATCGTCACCGTCGGACAGGCGATCCGGCGCGAAGTCGCGGCCATGGGCGACGGCGTCGAGCGGGCGCTGGCGCGCGCGAGCGAACTCGAAGCGATGGTGCGCAACGAGGTGGCCGCGCTCGAGCGCACCTACAGCGACAACGAGGTCCGGATCCGCGGACTGCTGCAGGATCTGGCGAACCAGCGCGACACGCTGGTGGGGCAAGCCGAACAGGTGCGTTCGGCCATCAACAATGTGCATATCGATCTGACGCAGGACCTGTCGACCATCAGCGATCTCGTCGGCCAGCAGGTCAACGAGGCTGCCGAACGCATCACCCATTCGCTTGCCGAGAAGGGCGAGCACATCACGGTGGCGCTCGGGCAGATCGGCGACAATATGATCCAGCAGTTGAGCGGGCGTGGCGAAGATCTGATCGTTCGCCTCGAAAACGCCAGCGAAGAGACCGCGCGCGCGCTGGCGACTGCGAGCGAGCAACTCACCACCAGCCTGAATTTCAAGACCGACCATATCAGCGAGGAATTCTCCGAGATCGCCCGCGGCCTCGAAGACATGATGAGCGCACGGCTTGACAGCGTCACTGAGAACTTCTCGGAAAAGTCGCTGGCTGTGGTCGACATGATGGTCGGCCGTTCGGAGGAACTCACCGAGGCGATCGTCAATACCTCGAGCCAACTTGCTGAAACGATCGCATCACGCGCCGAGGAAGTGAACTCGACGCTGAAGGCTTCCGGAGAATCGATCGTCCTCGACCTCAATTTGCGTGGCGGCGATGTGGCCAAGAAGCTCGAAGCGGCCGGCGCCCGCGTGGCCGAGAACCTTATCGCGCGCACCGCCAAGATGACGGACACGGTGCGGGAGACCGCCGAGCAGGTCGCCGAGACGCTGGCCGCCCGCACCGGTGAGGTGACCGATACGCTGCGCGCCAGCGCCGACCGGGTTGCCGGCGTCGTTTCCTCGCATGGCGATGAGGTCCAGCAGCTTCTGGCGACGCGGCTTGCCGCCTTCGAGCAAATGTTCGGCCAATCCGGCGCCGAACTCGGCGAGAAGATTTCACGCGAAACCTCCACGCTCGGCACACTGATCACCCGCCATCTCGCCGAATTCGACCGCACGGTGAAGACCTACGGCTCCGAACTCGTCGAACGGCTGGGCGCGCGCACGCAGGACGTGTCGGAGTCCATGCGTAGCTATGTGGACACTTTCGACACCCGCGTGACCGCCAAAGCGACCGAAATCGCCACCGGATTAGACCAGCGGCTCACCAGCTTCGAACAAACGCTCGACAGCCGCACCGCGACCATCACCGAAGCCTTGTCTGCTCGGGTGATGGATATTGCGAAGACCCTGAGCGAAGGCGGTCGTGAGGTGGTCGGCGCCGTCGACAAGCGCATAGCCGACGTGACCTCCGTGATCGATGCGCGCGCTGCCAAACTCACCGAGTCGATCGGGCAGCGCGGCGCCGAAATCGACAAGGTGCTCGGCGCGCAGGCGCTGCGGGTCGCCAATACGCTCGACAGCCGCATCGGCCATCTCGAGCATCTTTTGGTTGGCCGCGCCGAAGCGGTCAGCCAGCAGATCGAGGCCCGCAGCCGCGCCGCCGCGGATCTCTTGAACGCCCGGCTCGAGGAGCTTTCGGAAGCCATTACAACCAACGCCGGCAATGCCGAACAGTCGCTCGGCCAACTCGCCACCCGAACCGTGGAAGCGCTCGGCAAGAGCGCGGCTGCCAGCAGCGCCGCCAGCGAAGCGCTCAACCGCAGCGCCACCGCCGCGACCGATGCGCTCAACCGCAGCGCCGCCGAGACGACCGTTTCGCTCAATCGCAGCGCCGGCGCGCTCACCAATACCATCGCCAGCAGCGCCGCCACCGCCAGCGAATTGCTCGGCAAGGCGACGCAGGGCGCCGCCGATCTGGTGACAAAGAGTGCCGCCGTCGCCAACGATGCCATCGGCAAGACGAGCGAGAATGCCGCCACCGTCATCGCGCGCAGCGCCGCCATTGCCAACGATGCCGTCGGCAAGACGGGCGACAATGCCGCCGCCATCATCGCGCGCAATGCGGCGGCCGCCAACGAAGCGATCGGCAAGACGGGCGACAATGCCGCCGCCACCATCGCACGCAATGCGGCCGCCGCCAACGAAACGATCGGCAAGACCGGCGAAGGCGCCGCGGCGCTGATGACGCGCAGCGCGGCCATCGCCAACGAAACGGTCGGCAAGACCAGTCAGATCGCCGCCGACGTGCTCACGCGCGGCGCCGCCGAGGCGACAGCCGCCTTGAGCCGCAGCGCCAACGCGCTGAGCAGCACGATCGCCACCAGCGCCGCTACCGCCAACGAAGCGATCGGCAAGACTACCCAGAATGTCGGCGATCTCATGTCGCGCAGCGCCGCGGAAGCGGCGGCGACGCTCACTCGCAGCGCCAACGCGCTGAGCGCGACGATCGGCAACAGCGCGGGCCTTGCCGGCGAAGCCATCGGCAAGACCTCCGCATCCGCCGCCGACCAGCTCGCGAAGAGCGCCGCTGCGGCGAGCGAAGCCATCACCCGCAGCGCCAGCGAAGCCGAGCAGACCTTGACGGGCATGAGCGCGGAGGTCGTCCGCAATATCTCCGGCCGGGCTGACGAGATCAGCACCGCGGTCGGCCAGCGCGTCGGCGAGATGACGCAGCTTCTCGACGACAAATCGAACGGCCTGCTCACGGCGGTTTCCGGCAAAGGCCAGGAGCTCGCCGGCGAGATGGGCCGCATCACCGACCAGGCGGTGAAGGCGATCGAAGCCAAGAGCTTCGTCTTCACCCAGACGATGATGGAGAACAGCGAAGAGATCGCGCGGCTGATCAACGACGCGAGCTTGTCCGCCACGGCCGCCCTGACGCGGTCGCTCGGCCAGCTGCAGGAAGGCGCTCAGGGCGTCAGCGACGCCGCCAGGACGACGATCACCCGGACGCTCGAAGACGTGCAGGCCGCGCACCGCTCCGCCATCGAGGAGTCGAAGCACACGGCAACGGCGACGATCGCCGACATGCTGGAAACCCACGGCATGCTGCGCTCCGACACCACCGCTCTGTTCGAGCGCCTGCGCGAGGCCAACATCTTGCTGCAAGAGGTGCTGAGCGGCGCGCACGAGAATATGAGCTCGCTCGAGCGCACGATGGTCACCCGCGTGTCCGAATTCGTCACCGCGATGAACGATCTCACGCTGAAAAGCGACACCAGCGCCAACGTGGTGCAACAGCATGTCGGCTCGTTCAACGCCATAACCGCGAAAGCCCTGCAGGAGCTGGGCGAGCTTGCCTCGCAGTTCAGCGTGCATGGCCGTTCGCTTGCGGAAGCGGTAGAGCTTCTGGAAAAGAGCAATCGCCGCACGGAAGAATCGGTCACCACCAAGCGGCAGACCATCGAAGCGCTGGTCTCGACGCTCGAGACGCGGACCGACGATTTCGCGCAGCGGCTGCAGCGCTTCTCCGGCCTGCTCGACGAATCGCTGGACGCGGCGACGGTGCGCGCCCGCGAGATCGCGAGCGTCATTGCCGAAACGAGCAACTCAAGTGTGCAAACGATCGAGCAGCAATACGAGCTCGTGCGCGCGACTTCCGAGGAGGAGCGCCGGCGCACCAGCGAAACGCTGAACACCGTCTATGAGGAAGCCACCAGCCAGGCGCACACGCTGTTCAATCAATCCGCCGAGCGTTTCGCCGAGATTATGCAGGGCATGAGGCAGATGGCGGTGGAGATGCAGCAGGAGCTGGAAACGACACGCGCCGAACTGCGCCGCGGCATTTTCGAATTGCCGCAGGAGACGGCGGAAAGCGCCGCGCAGATGCGGCGCGTCATCGTCGATCAGATCGAGGCGTTGGCCGAGCTCAATCGCATTGTCGCGCGGCATGGACGCTCGCTCGACACCGTCGAGCCGCTGCGGCCGGAACCGGCGCGGCGTGAAGCCGAGCCGGCTTATACCGGCGGCGGGCGCGCGCCGGCGCGGCCGGCGGGAATGCCGCAGCCGCCGACCCGCAGCGACATCACCGGCGCGCCGCGCCGGCCAGAACAACTGCCCCAAGGCCCGAATGGCGGCGGCAACGGCCGCAACGGCGGTTGGCTCAGCGATCTTTTGACGCGCGCCTCGCGTGAGGACAGCCCGCCGATCGCACCGCCTGCCGGCCGCGGCGACGAGCGGACGCCGCGCGAGAATACCGACTCGCTTGAGTCGCTCGCGGTCGACGTCGCCCGCATGATCGATCATGAGGCGGCCGCCGACTTGTGGGAACGCTACAAGCGCGGCGAGCGCGGCCTGTTCAGCCGACGCCTCTACACCGCCCAGGGGCAGAAGGCGTTCGATGAAATTCGCCGCAAGTATCGCGCCGATCCCGAATTCCGGCAGACCGTCGAGCAATACATCCACGAGTTCGAGCGGCTACTCGACGACGTGGCGCGCGGCGATCGCGGCGCGACAGTGGTGCGGAACTATCTGACCTCGGACACCGGCAAGGTGTATACCATGCTGGCGCACGCGGCTGGGCGGTTCGACCAGTAAAAGCGCCCTCCTCGGAGCGGCGGCCGCCGGCGCCAGGACTGCAGCGCGGTCGCGCGCAACCTTCCGAATGCAGCTGGAGCGCAATCGTTTCCGATTAATTGATTGTCGCTCTAAGTTTTTGACGGAGCAGATCTTTTCGGAAAACCGGTTTCCACTTTTCTGGATCATGCTCTAACGACCCGCTTGCTTGCCGAGTGCGAGCGGCGTTACCGTTCGCCGCATGGAAGCTCCGGTTTCCTTACCCACTGCTGCCGATGTCGAGGCGGCTGCGCGCCGGCTGGCCGGTGTCGCGCTTCGCACCCCCCTTCTGACTTCGGCCGCGCTCGACGCTATGACCGGCGGCCGGGTTTTTCTCAAGGCCGAGACGCTGCAGCGCACCGGCTCGTTCAAGTTCCGCGGCGCCTATAACAAGCTCGCGTCGATCCCGCCGGAGCAGCGCGCCGGGGGCGTAGTGGCCTTTTCTTCCGGCAATCATGCGCAAGGCGTCGCCGCCGCGGCGCGGCTCCTCGGCATGCCCTGCGTGATCGTGATGCCGCATGACGCACCGCGCGCCAAACGCGAGCGCACCGCCGCGCTCGGCGCCGAAATCGTGCTCTACGACCGCGCGCGGGACGATCGCGAGGCGATCGCGGGCGAGATCGCGGCGCGGCGCGGCGCCGTCCTGGTTCCACCCTATGACGATGCGCTGATCATCGCCGGCCAGGGCACCGCCGGGCTGGAGATCGTCGAAGACCTGGCGGCGCGCGGGCTTGTGCCCGACGTCGTCGTGGTCACCGCTTCCGGCGGCGGGCTTACCGCCGGCATTGCGCTTGCGGTGCGAGCGCACGCCCCGCAAGCCGCGCTCTTTACCGCCGAGCCGCAAGGCTTTGACGACCACGCGCGCTCTTTTCGCAGCGGCCGGCGCGAGCAAAATGCCGCCGTAAGCGGCACTATCTGCGACGCGCTGATGGCGCGCACGCCGGGCCGGCTCACCTTCGCGATCAATCAATCGCTGGTCGGCGCTGGCGTCGTCGCGAGCGACGAGGAGGTCGCGGCCGCCGTCGCTTTCGCCTTCTCCGAATTAAAGCTCGTGGTCGAACCGGGCGGCGCCGTGGCGCTCGCCGCGCTGATGACCGGCAAGGTCGATGTTACCGGCAAGACCGCCGTCGCCGTCCTCTCGGGCGGCAATGTCGATCCCGAATTGTTTTCCCGGCTGGTGGCTTAGCGCAGCCCAGAGCGGCGATCATCGCAATCTGAGGCGGTCATGCTTCGGTGCGCGGACAAACAATCGCATTGTCGCCACGGGAAAGAGCAAGTTCAGTTCCAGCACGCAACGCCTTCTACAACTTCCGCGGACGCGCAGGATGACGCCGAGCTCCAGAGGGTGAGATGAGATTTGATTGAATCGTCATGCTCGCACACAGCCGTTCGAAGAACGACGTCGCGGAGCTTGTGATCGGGCCGGCCACTTCGGGCCGGACCCGTTGGCTCGCCTATCGCGGGCAGCCACGTCTTGCATCCGGTTCAAGACAAGACGTGGATGGTCGGAATAAGTCCGGCCATGACGAACTATCGGTCCGATCTCAAACCATCCGGCTCTAGGCGCCGGCACCGGGCAAGAAACAGCGGATCTGCGTCGCCCCGTTCACGTCCATGTAGGGCCAGACAACCGCGGGACCGAATTTGTTGGGCTCGGTCACCACCGCGTTTTCCGGTACCAGTAGCCATTCGCCATGCAGCCGCACGCGATAACGCCCTTCCTGGGTGTCCCAGTCGACATCTTGAATGCTGAATCCGTCAGCGAAGGAACAGCACAAGCCCTTTCCGCTCGCCAGCTGATCGAACCACGCATGAAGTGGTTCATTGGCGTAGCGGCCGTCATCACGCGCAGCGACATCGTTCGAAAGCAAAGCACTCATGCACAACGCTACGCACGCCAACAGAGGACCGGTGAGTCTGTGCATCGTGGCCTCCAGATGATCGTGTTTACGCGGACCAGCAACAAAGGGTCCGGCAGACCTGGAGAGAAAGCGTTTGCCTGCGCCTTGTTGTTGTTCCGCACCGTCTTATGGAAAGCAACTTCTGTGCCGTTTGCCGAATCACACGCGCGGCAGAACGTCCGTGATTAACAAAATATGACGGATTTCGCGACACCTGATCGTGCCGTGAGGTCGCGCGCGGGAACTTTGCCGGCCCATCGCGCCGGAATGCTAGCTGAACAGCGCGATCAGTTCTTCCTCGCTCAGCCCATAGAGAGCGGCAAGCGGGTCGTTGGACGGCGCGCGGGACTTTGCTGCAACGGCCATCTGAGTTTCGCCGATCGAGAGCGACGGCGCTGCCGCAGGCGGCGGCTCCGGGTCGGAGTAAGCCGCCGCTGCGACGGGAACTGCTGCTTCAATGGTATGAGCTGTGCTCGCCGAGCGGACTTCTTGGTCATTCGCCGGCCTCGCAACGTCGCTCTCTTGCTCTGCGCGTGGAACTGCCGGCGCGATCGGTTCGGCCGGCTCTGGCGCTGGATCTTTTGCTGCGGCTTGTGCCTGCGTTTCGGGCAGAGTTTCATCGCTCAATGACGGATGCAGCGAGCGCGCCTGATCGTCGTCCGCGACAAGTATGTCGGCGGCCGTGTCAGCCACCGGCATATCCGCGATCTCGGGTTCCGGCCCAGCTGAAAAGTCATCCGCTGGCGCGTCCTCGACGTTGCTCCGAGCTTCAGCTTCCGCTTGAACGACTGCTTCTATCTTCGCTTCCGTTCGCGCTTCCGTTTCCGTTTCCACTTCCATGCCGAACGGCCGAACAATCGGTTCCGGCTCTGAGACCGCATCGCGGGAAGCAAGCGCCATCAGTTCGTCGAGCCGCCGCCTCACATCGAATAGCAGCGCGGCCGCACTCAGCGCGCCGGCGGCCGCCGCTTCGTTTCGCACGATCGCATCGCCGACTTCGCGGACGGACGCATCAAGCGTATCGCAGAGCGCCGTGTCCACCTCGCGCATGCGCAACGCCATGGCGACATCGTGAATGCGCTCGACGGCGAAATGAACATCGCTCGCCAATGTCCCGTGCGCCCGCAGAAGCGTCTCGGCCTGCGCGACGATAGGTGCAATGTCGGCCAGCGCCTTGGCCATGGCGGCGGGCGGAGAGCTTGGCGACCGCTCAGTGACCGCCACTTCGACACGATCGATCGGGCGCAGGGCCGGCCGGGCATCCAGTTGAGGATAGCCGCTTCCATATTCTACGAGGACAAGACCGCTACGCGCGTTGGCAAAGAATTCGCTGGGCCCGTGCCGGCGTTCGTCCTCATTCGGCGGATCGAGCCAAATTTCCGGCAACGGCAAAGGGTCGTTGGACATGAATTCACCGGCCCGGTTGAACCGCCACAAATTCACTCGAAGAACGCAATTCAAACAGCATACCGGCGGCAATGGGGCAACGTCCGGCGGGCTCGGCGTGGGATTCACAGGGAGCGCCGCCGCCCTGCCCTTACCCCCACAAAGCCGACTCAGACGGGTAAACGAGACTGCCCTCATAGCGCAAACCATCGGCGCGGTCTTTGGCCAAGAGGAGCGGGCCGTCGAGATCCACAAAATCCGCCTGCTGCGCCACCAGCATGGCGGGCGCCATCGCAAGCGAAGTCGCGACCATGCAGCCAACCATGATGGCAAAGCCTCTTTGCCGAGCTTCGGCAGCCAGCGCCAGCGCCTCCGTCAAACCGCCGGCCTTATCGAGCTTGATATTCACGGCGTCGTATTTGCCGGCCAATCCCGCAAGCGACGCGCGGTCGTGAACGCTCTCGTCCGCGCAGACCGGGATCGGGCGTTTGCCGCGCGCGAGCGCCTGGTCGCGGCCTTCCGGCAGCGGCTGTTCGATCAGCGTGACGCCAGCGTCGGCGCAAGCGGCCAGGTTCTCGTCGACATTGTCGGCATTCCAGCCCTCATTGGCGTCCACAATGAGCCCGGCGCGCGGCGCCGCCCGGCGCACGGCGGCAATCCGCTCGCGGTCATCGCCGCCGCCGAGCTTGACCTTGAGCAAAGGCCGCCACGCGGCCCGTTCGGCCGCCGCGGCCATTTCCGCCGGGGAGCCAAGCGAGATCGTATAGGCGGTGGTCTGCGGCGCGGGGACGGAAAGCCCTGCCAATTCGTAGGCGCGGCGCCCTGCCTGCCGGGCGTTAACGTCCCAGTAAGCACAATCGAGTGCATTACGGGCAGCACCAGGGCCGAGCACCCGCTGAAGCTTATCGCGGTCGAGGCCCTGCCGTAGCGCCGGACGTAAGGCTTCGATTTTGGCCATAATGCCGTCCGGAGTTTCGCCGTAGCGTGCGTAAGGGACGGCCTCGCCGCGGCCGCGGTGAGTCCCATCGCTGAGTTCGGCCACCACCACGACAGCTTCGGTCTTACGACCGCGGCTGATTGCGAATGCGCCGGCTATCGGCCAGCGCTCGATCTGTACGGAGAGCTCCATGCGAGGAGCAGTATGACCGCGCTTTTTCGGCCGGCTCAAGGCTTGCGCCGAGCCTCCGCGCCATCATCGGGCAGCGCACGATGAGCGCCGGTTCGCTCACCGCCACCGCCGAAGGCGATTATGTTGCGCTCGCCGCTTCCGGCGCCTGGACCGCGGAGCGCGCCGCCGAGCTCGAACGGATCATCGAGGAAACCAGCCGGCGCCATGCCGGCGCGCGCCGCGTCGACATCGACCTCGCACGGATTGAACGGCTCGACACCTTCGGCGCCTGGCTGATCGAGCGGCTGCAGCGGACGTTCGCGACGCGCGGCTCGGCCGCCAACATTACCGGCCTTTCGGACAGCGACCGCGCCCTGATGGAGGAGCTGCGGCTGGTCAACCAGGTCCGGCTACCAAAGCGCGCCGCGACCAACTCCATTTTGCGGACGCTTGATTCCGTCGGCCGCGGCGTCGCCGACATCGGAGGTTCGTTCGTCCTCGTCGTGCAGCTGTTCGGCGCGCTGATGCTTGCGGCGCTCGGCACGATCGCACACCCGACGCGGCTGCGATTCACGTCGATCGTGCATCATCTCGAGCGCGTGGGCTGGCGGGCGGTGCCGATCATCCTGCTCTCGACCTTCATGATCGGCGCCATCCTGGCGCAGCAGGGCATCTTCCGGTTCCGCACCTTCGGCGCCGATATGTATGTCGTCGACATGATCACCGTGCTGGTCTTGCGCGAGGTCGGCGTGCTGATCGTTTGCGTGATGGTGGCCGGGCGTTCCGGCAGCGCCTATACCGCCGAAATCGGCTCGATGAAAATGCGCGAGGAAATCGACGCCTTGCGCACGATGGGCCTCGATCCGGTCGAAGTGCTGGTGCTGCCGCGCGTCATCGCGCTCGTGCTGGCGGTGCCGATGCTGACTTTTCTCGGCTCGATGGCTGCGCTCTACGGCGCGGGCCTGGTGTGCTGGCTGTACGGCGGGATGGCGCCGCAGATCTATCTCGAACGGCTGCGCGAGGCGATCTGGCTGCCGACGTTCGAGGTCGGCATGATCAAGGCGCCATTCATGGCGCTGACTATCGGGCTCGTCGCCTGCACCGAAGGTTTCGAAGTCGACGGCAGCGCCGCTTCGCTCGGGCTGAAGACCACCGCCTCCGTCGTCAAATCGATCTTCCTCGTCATCGCGCTCGACGGCGTGTTCGCGATGTTTTTCGCCGGCATCGGGATGTGACGGATGAGCAACAATCCGCCGGTCATCAGCGTACGCGACCTCGTCGTCGGCTTCGGCGCGGCGACGGTGCTCGATCGCGCCAGCATCGACGTATTCGAAGGCGAGATCCTCGGCTTTGTCGGCGGCTCGGGCGCCGGCAAATCGGTGCTGATGCGCGCCATCATCGGGCTGTTGCCGAAGCGGCACGGGACAGTGGAAGTATTCGGCAGCGACCTCGCCGCGCTCAACCAGCGCGAACGGCGCGCGATCGAGCAGCGCTGGGGTGTGCTGTTCCAGCAAGGCGCGCTGTTCTCCTCGCTCACCGCTTTGCAAAACGTCCAGTTCCCGATGCGGGAATATCTGCGCCTGTCGCCGCGGCTGATGGACGAGATCGCGCTCGCCAAGCTCGAAATGGTGGGCTTGAGCGCGGATGTACGGGGAAAATATCCCGCCGAGCTTTCCGGCGGCATGATCAAGCGCGTGGCGCTGGCGCGCGCGCTCGCGCTCGATCCCGACATTGTCTTTCTCGACGAACCGACGTCCGGCCTCGATCCGATCGGCGCCGCCGAATTCGACGAACTGATCCGCACGCTCCAGCGCACGCTGGGCTTGAGCGTGTTCATGGTCACCCATGACCTCGACAGCCTGCACGCGGTCTGCGACCGCATCGCCGTGCTGTCCGCAGGCCAGGTGATCGCCTCAGGCCCGATCGAGGCGATGCTCGCCTCCGAGCATCCGTGGCTTCGCTCTTATTTCGGCGGCAAACGCGGGCGGCCAGTTCAGCGGCGTGATGCAAGGCCAACCCAACACTGAGCGCGAGATCGATCATGGAAACCAAGGCCAGCTACATCGTCACCGGCGCTTTCACGCTCGCGGTCATCGCCGGCGTGTTCGGCTTCCTCTACTGGGTGCAGAACGGCGCCGGCGGCGGCAGCGAGCGATCCACCTATCGCGTGGTGTTTGCCGGGTCGGTGTCGGGCTTGCGGCCCGGCGCCGCCGTGCTGTTCGACGGTATGCGGGTCGGCGAGGTGACCAAGCTTGCGCTCGACCCGCACGACCCCCGCCGGGTCGAGGCGTTGATCGCGCTCGACCGCGCCACGCCGGTGCGGGCCGACACGAAAGTGGCGCTCGCGTTCCAGGGACTGACCGGCCTCGCCGACGTCTCGCTCGCGGGCGGCGCGCCCGATGCGGCGCCGGTCGTTGCCGGCGCGGGCGGACTGCCGACCATCTACGCCGACGCCAATGCCGGGGCCGATCTGACGCAAGCCGCGCGGACGATGCTCGGACGCATCGACGGCATGATCGTCGAAAACGAAGAAGCGATGCGCGCCTCGATGCGCAATGTCGAGACGGTGACGGCGACGCTGGCCAAGAATTCGCAGCGGCTCGAGGCGGTCATGGCCGGCCTCGAAACCCTTACCGGCAGCGGCGACAAAAAGGGCGACATCGGCGAAGCGGCCGCCTCGATCCGCAAGCTCGCCGACAATCTCGACAAGCGCACCGACGAGATCTCGACCGGGCTGGTGCGCTTCTCCAATTCGGGTCTGAAGGAATACGAAGCCTTCGCGGTCGAAGGCCGCCGCACGCTCGTCGAGTTGCACAAGGCGATCAAGAATATCAACGATCACCCCTCGCAGCTCATTTTCGGGCGGTGATGAGCTTTCCTCCCCCGCTTGCGGGGGAGGTGGCGCGCGAAAGCGCGCCGGTAGGGGCAAGT
>Ga0116217_10004130_pt1 | contig 12988 bp, 8 predicted proteins | sample Sb_taG_6_FD_89697 | JGI IMG/M metagenome (GOLD analysis project Ga0116217, IMG submission 89697) | Peat soil microbial communities from Weissenstadt, Germany - Sb_50d_4_PS metaG | ecosystem: Environmental > Terrestrial > Soil > Wetlands > Peat | place: Germany: Weissenstadt | collected 2010-09-21 | reverse complement strand
GCGCCGGATCGCATGATAAGCTCTCCGCGAAAAACCCGTCGAGGTTCATGGTGCCCACTCGTCGAAAACCGCGACGAGTGGGGCAGCCTCTTCCGTGGTGATCCGATCAAAATCAAGAATCAGGCGGTATGGGCCAGCCCCCCCATTTAATTTCCGGGTTCTCACGGAGAAGTTTCCCGGAATACGTACAAAAGTTCGCGAACGTCATTAATGTGAATCGTGTCTGTCGTGATGGGCACCCTCGAGCCCAACTTCCGGCCGCCATTCGAACGCATCAGTGACCCACAGATTCCTCTGACGAGGCTAAAAAAAACGGATTAGCTGTCGATTTTCGGTCTCCCGAACGACTATCTGATAGCAGAACGATGAGCTACGGCTCTGAGTCCTAGGAAACAAGGAGTCACAGGAAACTAAGGAGGAATGGATGAAATACATCTGTTTGGGATACCTCGAGCCAGGAAAAATCGAAGGGATGACCGAGGACGAGCGACACGCAATGCTCGACGAATGCTTTGAGCACAATGACCATCTGCGCGCCAACGGACATCTGGTTGCCGAAGTACCTCTTCAGCCTCCGGAGACCGCCGTGACCCTGCACTGGAAAAACGGCAAAGTCGCGACCACCGACGGCCCCTATGCGGAAACCAAGGAACAGGTCGGCGGCATTCAGATCCTTGAGGCGCGAGACCTCAATCAGGCCATTCAGCTTGTCTCACAGCTTCCAGGCTTTAAGTATGGACTTGGACCGATCGAGATACGGCCGATTGCGGATTTGAGCGAAATGATCAAGGAGAGCGAGCGGCGACGGCGAAAGGACACCTCGCGATGAGGGTGGCCACGAGGGAAAGCGCGAGGGAAAAAATGATCAGTATCATGGCCAGGGGCTGGCCTGGTGGCAATCCTGTTTTTCAGCTGGCTTGGTCAGGCTGCCGCTGGTGCGCGGACTGCTTCACGGCATCTGTCTATCCAACTTGTTGTCAATGACGTAAATGGGCATGGCAGAACTTCACCCGAGGCCCGTCGACGGCTGCACCAGGTTTCGAGCAGAGCCTCCGGGTCTTAAATTCGCCGGGGCGTCAATGTTTCGCAGGAGCTTTCGATAGGTTGCTGACTTGCACCGTGCCATCTGCGTTGTGATTGTAAGTGTGGCACTTGAGAGTGCAGGTGTTCTTGCTCCGGTTGTACGCGATGGGAACATTCGCACTGTCGTTCGGGGCTACGACCCCCAAATCGAAATTCACCATGCGCACTCCGGAGACATTGTCCGAAGATGAGCTCATGCCATGCGCTGTATGACAGACAGAGCACGAAAACCCGGCATTGATGTGAACCGAGTGTTTGCTAAAGCTGACATTCGACATCACGTTGTTAAGGTCGTGACACTTGGCACACAAGGAATAAGGGCCTCCCGCCCCCGGACCAGCAATCGGAGGGAGAAGATTCTGGATGGTCGTTCCCGGTCCGGCGAGTGGAGGGAGACCCGGTGCCACCTGGCTGAACTCGTAGCGCCGCTCCAAGATGTGAGAGAACTTGGAACCGTGCGGCCCGTTTGGGCCAGTGCCGCCGAATTCGCGGTTGTCATCGCTATTGTGGCAATCGGTGCAGAGGAGGCGTGAGCCCATTGGGCGCCCCTGGGTGTGTCCGTCGAGATTCAACATGTACTTAAGCAGGCTTGGTTGTGGGAGCGGACTGTTGCTGTCGTGCATGACCGGATGACTCGATGTTGCCGTCGAGTTGAATTGCGGGATTATATTCAGCGGGTCTCCAGTGTTAGCCGCTCGTGTCGGCACGTAGCCGAAAACGGCGGGACTCAGCTTCCCCGTGCTGGTGCCGTGGCAACGCAAGCAGATCTCATATTGGTTTGCGGCTGGATTCACGACTGTCGTCCCGTCCACCGCACTTACTCCGATGACGCCCTGTTGTGACGGTCGGATATTCGTCGCCAGGAAAGATGTGGTTGGGGCGGAAGAGTGCGGCTCGTGGCAGTCCACACAGGTGGAGTGCCGGTTGTTGTTGAGAATCAAAGTCTCCCGGTTATTGTGTTTGCTGGTTCCCGTCTGAAAGGGATGCCCCGCCTTGCTGAACTCGGCGAACACGTTGGGAATCGCTGGCGTAAGGGTCGTACCGCCGTTGTGGCATGAAATGCAGTTTTGGGTCACCGCGTCCACATCGAGCACCGGCTGAACTGGTCCGGTGAGCAATGAGGCCGCACCCGGCGCCCTGTGTGGAGTGTGGCAGGAAAGGCAAGCATTCTCGCGCGTATTGCCGTAGGGCCCAAGCTGAATGGTCTTCGATACCCGGTGCGAAGCCAGCGCGTGTCCACTGACCGACCAGCGGCCAAAAATATTAGGCTTGACGCTAGCCGGGCTCGTTCCTGTCCGAGCCTCGATCTGCGATCGAAGTGCCGCCATGCTGTGCGGGTCCGTCTGGGTGGGAAGCGCTTGATGGCAGGCCAGGCACAAGGCTGAACCGCTGTTGTTGACCACCAGAAAGTCCTGCGCGACTGCATCAATCGCTTGCACGTGCGGATCGTGGCAGGTCGTGCACTCGACGTTGCCGTTGGGCATTTTCACTGCCGGATTCGTCGTCTTCCCGCTGAGCACGCTGGGATACACGTTGGGCGTGCTCGACGACAGCGGCAGCTTGAAATTGAAGGGATGGGTAGTAGACAAATTGGTTCCAAACACGTCCTGGGCGCTCATGGATCCTTGCATCTTGACCTTGCCGTAAGGCACGGTGTCCCCGGGCGCCACGGTGCCATCGTGACAACTAAGGCAGAGATTGCTTGGTGATCCCAGCACAGGCTCCAGCACCGTGTTCACCATTGTGGTGCTGCTGTAGAGTGTGTAATTCGTCACCGTGGACTGCTTCTGAGCCCATAGCGGACGTACATTGAGGCCGGAGTGGGGCGCGTGGCAAAACTGGCAACTGGGCAAGCCTCCGCTCAGCGGGCCCTGGCTGGAAGCACCCATGTCATGGATACCCAGGACGTCGGTTTGCGGCGTCTGAGCCTGCAGCGCGCCCACCAGCGCCATCGCGAGAACGCAGAAAGCAGCGAAGTGCTTCAAGGAGTCGCCCCTTCCGAGCCCCGTCCACCTTGTGCCTTCTTCGTCAATCCGTAATAACGAAAGACCTGAACCCGTCGATTGTAGGAATCCACGACAAAAACCCGATCGTGGCGATCGATGAAGATCCCGGCGGGCAGCTGGAATTCCCCAAGTTCGCTGCCCCTCTGTCCAAAGTAGTAAAGCAGCTGACCCTGGCGATCAAAGACCTGTACGACTCCCCACAGGGCGTCCGCAATATAAAGGTCCCCTTCCGAGTCCACGGCCACGCCCTTGGGCCGGAACATCTGACCGACACCATCTCCGACCTGCCCGAGCGCCTGCTCAAATTCACCCCCGCGGCTCAACATCTGCACCCGGAAGTTCATGGCGTCGACCACCAGCAAATCGCGGTCGTCGAGCCGCAATTCCGTGGGAAAGTAAAACTCGCCATTGCTGGTGCCATGTTTGCCAATGGTTTGCCTCACCTGGCCTTGCATATCCAGGACGAAGATCTTGTCGCGCAGCGTGTCGGTCACATAAATTCGCTGGCCGGCGGAATCGATGGCGATGCCTGTGGGCCGTTTAAAGAAGCCCTCGCCACCCTTCAAGCTGCCCAGGACGCGCTTGAATTTTCCCTCTCCGTCGAAGACAAAGATTTTTCCCGACTCGGAGTCGGTGACATAAAAATTGTCCTGGTCATCCACCGCGACGCACTGCGGCGCCAGCATGGGGTCCTTGTCTTTGTCCGCGCGCTGAATGAACTTGTATCTATGCTGCTCGAAGTCGAAGAGGTGAACCCCCTTCACGCCCGGGTCGGTGACGATAACGCGGCCATGCGAGTCGACCGCAATACTATAGGGACGCACCATCTGCCGATATTCCGGTTCGCCGGCGACCACGTCCAGGACCTTGGCCCAGAACCCGGGCTTGCCTCTGGTTTCTTTCTCCGTGCTGAAGCTGCGCTCAAACACAAGTTTGCGGCCGCCTTCCAGCAGCAAGTCGGGCGGTTTGGCCGGGTTGGGCGGGTTGGTCCCGCTCTTGTCGGCTGCCCAGACAGTGGTGAGCAGAAGCAGCACCGGGAAGGAAATTCTCGCCGCCCTGCCTGGGTGGACCTTTCGCGCTGCGGCTAGAAGAAATTGAACCATCGGGAAAGGCCGAAGTAATAGCTAGTTAGACTCGTTGGAGGGGTGCCGGCAGCGCTGACGATTTGCCGCAGGCGGATATAACCTGCGTAAAAGTACACCTTTCTGAACTGGTAATCAACCCGCGTGTTCAATTGATCCGTCAAGTTTACGGTGTTGCCCGTCACGCTAAAGACGTTACTGTTCACGCGGGTGTAGGACCCATTGATGGCCAAATGTCGGAACGGCGAAAACCCAATTCCGCCGCCCTTCCCGGTTGCGTCAAAAGTCGACAAGCCGCCGACCGGGATAATTGGCTGCGGTATCGGCACCGGCAACAGTCCATTCGCCGTGACAACCGAGGTCCCATTCGATTTCGTATAGTTGCCCGACGCCGTGAATCGCCGCCAATTGAAAACGCTGTTGTAAGTTTCGTTATGCATTCCGTCGCCGGCCAGCTGGGCGAAGCCGGTGTTACTACCTGCGAACCCGGCGCTCCAGGTCATGTGCTGAGCCAGCCGGTATCTGAAACCGCCGGTATAGCCTAAGGTGGAGGTCGTATAGACAAGTCCAATGGTGCTGGTGCTTTGGTTGTAGGAGAACGAGCCGGTGAACTCCAAGCGGCGCAGCCTTCGAATGTAGCTGACGTTGCCCACTAATGCGGCCCGCTGATTGCCCTCCTTGGTGGCCGTGTTGGTTACGCCGGCACTCACGATCAATCCATGGAGGATTTTTTCAAAATCGTAGTTCACCGTGCCGCCGTACTGCGTCAGATCGAAGGAAGTGCCGGCGACGGATTGTTGCACATGATTGATGTATCCGGTCAGGCCAAAATGATGAAAGTTGTACTGGCTGGTGGCGTTCACATCGAACTGACTCGACTTGGGGCTGAGAGTAGTCTGAAGAAACGGTATTCCTTGATTGTTCAGGAACTGTTGCTCGCTCCCAAATAGATCGTCCGTATAGCTCATCGAAACCGTTACCGGTACCTTGACGTAAAAACCCACGGTTGCGTTGGCGTTATCGGTTGTGCCGGTATTGTTGCCGCCGGAGTAGCTGTCGTTATAATTCTCCCGTGAGGCAGACGACGAGAAGTAACCATGCCACGGCAGCTTGTGCGCCGCAGAAAGGCTGTAGGTGGTGGTGTCGTCTTTTGACGACTCTGCAATGCCCGTCAGGGAGACACCAATCGTGTTGATGTCGAGATTCTGGTGAATGATGCCCCCCGCGAAATTAAACCCGGCGACATTGTAGGTGGAGCGGAGAGAGTAGATACGATTGGCAGAGTGGCTCTCGGCATCGGTTCCCACTACCGAAGATGACCCGGAACCATCGCTAAAGCCCAGCGAAAGTGTGGGCAGCCCCGGCAACAGCGCGCTCCAGCCGACGCTGACACCGTGAGAGTTGTTGTCCGTGACCAGGCCGGCCACCCCGGGTATCCCAAATGTGCCGGTGCTGTTCTTGTTGTCGTAGAAGCTGAATGATCCCGGGAAGTGGCTTCCAGTGAAGATATTGGCACTGGCGGTCACGCCGCCGCCGTCGAAAATGCCCTGCGACTCGGCATTGTCTTGCGAGCGGCCATAGTTGGGCTGGGCGCTGAAAGAGAGAAAGTTGGGGTTGTAGTAATAACCGCGGAAGTAACCGTTGCCGGCGATGTTGGTGGAGTGGCCCGCCTGGCCCGGATCGTCCATCGAGGCGCTGTAGCCCATCCCCAGATTTCCGTTCAGGGTCATATTAAGACCACCCAACTCGGCTTGCGCCGATGCCGGCGGCACGACCCACCAGAGGCCTGCCAGGCAGCCAATCGCGATTTGGATCTTTAACCGCACCTCTTTACCGCCTCGGAGATAACGGCCTTGCCACCCTCGGAAGTTAGCGTTTCCGGTCTCTGCTCGGACCATCCGGGGGATTGGGAGGCTCTCATAGTTCCTCTACTTTTGCCGTCTTCCGCAGCTGCGCGTCCAGACCGGCGCGCAGCCGTTCATACTTGCCTTTCTCCAGGTCTTTGTGCAGCTTGTCCTGTACTTGCTCGAACTTCATCTTGGCTGCCGGCGTATGGGAGATCAGTCGAAACAGGGTGTAGGCATTCTCGACTTGAATCACATCGCTGACCTGTCCGGGAGTCATGGCCAGCGCGGCCTTCACCACGTCCGGGGGCATCTCGTTGCGGAGCACGACCTTGTGCAAGCCCATGTTGACGTGGTAGTCGTCCTCGGAAATCTTTTCCGCCAGCAGCCCAAACTCATCGGCGCTCTTGGTGGCCTTGGCCTGCCGCAGCGCGTCTTCCGCCCGCTTGCGGACTTCCTCTTTCTTGCTGGCGTCGGCGTTGCGCGGGCAGAAAATCGAAATCGTCTGAATGCTGAAGCTTTCGCCGTTCTCGAAGCGCTGCGGATTCTTATCGTAAAAGTCCCGCACCTGCGCCGGCGACACCTTCGCTTTATCGGCCACTTCCAGCTTCAGCAGTTTCTCGATCAGTAGCGAGCGGCGAATCTTTTGCCGCAACAATTGGCGGGAGCCTCGGCACTCCGTTTTCAAGTACTGCTCAAAATCCTCATGGTTGGAGAACTGGCTCTGGAAATCCGCTTGCGCGCGGGTGAGGCGCGCCGCGGGCACCGTCAATTTCCGCCGTTCCGCCTCCTGGTACACCAGTTCTTCGAACTCGATCATCTGCAGGGCGCCCCTGCGAATCTCCGCCTCTTGCGACTTGGGAAAGCCGTTGTGCTGGCGTGCGTAGGGAAACAGGGCGAGCATCTCGCGCAGCAGATCGCGGTCAGTCAACACCGCGCCATTGATCCGGGCCACCGGCTTATCGCTAACCTGCATACTTGAGGCCGGAGGAGTGGGCACCGGGGCGCTCGCCTCCGCGACCGTCCCCCCCAACGTGGGCGCATGCGAAGCTACCTGCGCCAGCCCGGAGGTGAGGGCGATACTCAGCAGAGCAACCGTTTGGAACGTAGCCGTCATTGTTTTCAGCTTTTTCACTGTTTTCACTCTGTTTTCACTCTCAAACAACTTTCAAAATCCGGGGGGAGGGGGAGAGGAGACTCCCCCCGGTTATGGCAGTCCAATCAGAACGCGGTGCCAATGTTGTAACTGTTATTAGCTTCGTTCGATTGGGGGAAATGGCACTGACGGCAGAACTGCATGGTCGATGGAGCATGCGTCTTGTCGTACGGTGCGCCTGGATTGTAGGGACCTCTGATAAAGAAGTAGGTCTGGAACGTTCCACCGGTCACAGTTCCGTAATTGCCGGAAGTGACAACCATGCTGTGCTGGTCGTGGCAGGTGGTGCAGACCACATAAGCCTGCTGAATGTCAGTAACGCCCGGGGGCAGAACCATGTTCGACACTGCCGGAGCGCCGTAGTTTTTGAGGAAAGCGTCGTACTGGCTGCCCGGAGTGGCTGTGACAGTGAGCCCTCTCCTTCCCGGAGTAATAATGAGGCCCCAGTTGAGGCCACCGCTGCCATTGGTAAGATCGCCGGCGGCGATGTTCGCTCCCCCCGGACCTACCGGGTGATCGTTGTTATAGTCGCCGGCCCCGGCGCCATCGTTGCCGAGGAACGTCGGAATCGAACCGGTGCCGTACAGCTTCACTCCATTGGTACCGGTGAAGTCCAGCATGCCCTGCGCTTGCTCCCAGGACACGCCAGTCATCATGGCGCCTTTGGATACGTTGCCGTCGTGGCAGCTCAAGCAGGTCGCTACGCCCTTGAACAAGGGATCGGTCTTGAACGCGGCGCCTGTCGCCCACGGAATTGCTACGCCACCATCACCCTGGTCAAAGATGATGTTGGTTTGGGACTGAATGATGCTGGTGTCGGTGCCCCACAACGCCTGGTCACCGTTGTTAGCGGCACTTTCAGTGGTGACAACCCAGCCGTTGCCGCGGGCGCCGCTATGGGGCGCATGGCAGCCGGCGCAACCGCGCCCGCCGTTCAAGTGCGCTCCAAGAACGTCAACCGTGGGAACATAGGCGGTATTGCCTATTGAGGTGCCTTGTGCCATGGCCAGAGTAGCGGCCATGAGGATTACGAGTAGAAGTAACGCTAGTTTCTTCATGAAGAACGCCTCCAGATGAAGCAAATTCACATCTACAACTATTGCCAGAGCTAATGATTGCTCTGTTTTCCTGGCCCCCTAGGGTGGCCAGAGAACTCTTTTGAACGGCTCACTTTGCCGGCTCCTTCTGCGTCGCCGGCGGAGCCAACTTCTGCAACGCCGGCTTCATACCACCGTTCTGCTGCGGCGCATTTGCACCCGGTGCCTCTGCCGGTGAACTTGCACCGTCCGGAGTCTTCTCCTGCTCTTGCTTCTTAAACTCCGCCTCGGCCTTGCGCCGGTCGTATTCCACCTTCGCCTCTGCGTTGGTGATGTAACGGAACATCTGCACCCGGCCGGGGAACTGCTCGGTGGTAAAAATGCGGTTGTTCTTGTCGATGACCAGACCTGCGGGCGCCTGAAACTGGCCGGGAAGCAAACCAAATCCGCCCAGGGTCATGAGCGGCTGCCCCTCGGGGGTGTAGACCTGCAGCCGGCACAGCATCGCGTCGGCCACCCAGATGTGGCCGTCCACGTCGATGGCAATCCCTTTGGGCCGCTGGAAATCGCCCACACCATCCCCGTTCTTTCCGAACGTGCGAATGAATTTGCCATCGGCGTCAAAGACCTCGATGCGGTTGTTCAAGGTGTCGCTGACATACAGATTTCCGTCCTGATCGACCGCGACGTTGGTCGGCTTGGAGAAGTCGCCGGGCGTGCTCAGGGTGTGCTGCTTGCCCGGCGTGCCAATCGTGCGCAAGGGCTTGAAGGTGTCGGCATCGAACACCACGATCTGGTCCATGCCGGTGTCGGCCACATAAATAAATCGGTTTTCGGTGTCGATCGCGATCCCGGCAGGCTCATCCAGGATCCCCTCTCCAAACTTCGCCCTCAACTTGTGGTTCGCGTCGAACACCAGCACGTGATGCAGGTTGCCGTCGGTAACCAGGAGTTGGTCACCGTCGTCGATGGCCAGGCCGAAGATGCCGTTGAACTGCGCATCCACACCGTGCTTGATCATTTGGACTTCGTGAGTTTCGGTGTTGAAGATGAAGATCGCTCCCACCTTCGTGTCCGCCACATAAAGCAGGCCCTTGGAATCGACCGCCATACCGTAAGGGGTCAGGAGCTCGTAGTGAAGCTTGGTGCGCTTGTCATTGTCCGCGGAAACCCCCGCCATCCGGTCCATCCAGGTGCTCTTATGCTTCTGGTTGGTCGGTTCCTTCTTCTCGGCAGAGAAGAAGTCCAGGAACCTGACCCGCGTGATCGCGGGCGCTGGCGGCCATGCGAAGCGGGAGAGATCCAGCTTGGCAGGGGCTGGCGCGGGCGCATTCTTCTTCTTCTTGTCCGAAGCCGAACCTGGCAGAGTCGCGAGCATGATCAGCGCCACCAGTAGCGCCACTGCCGTGCGTGGAGTTTTCACGTTTTGGCGATGTCCCAGCATCTCTATTGCCCTCCACTCTTCATCAATCCCTGGTGACAGGTGTTGCAAAATGCCTGGTTGTTCACTTGGTCCTTGACCAGCAGTCCGGGCTGTGCCGAGGAGTGTGGCTGGTGGCAAGTGAGGAAGTTGATGGCCTTAAGGACCTTGGACGGGTCCTTTGGATCCGGAACGTCCGTGATCGGGTGACGATCGACCGGGTGACCCGCGCCATACTGCAGCGTCAGCACCGGAGTCGAATTGAAGTAGGTGTCCGGCAACTTTACTGTGCCGTTGAAGATGGCCACAAGATGTTCGGCCTGTAGCCGCTTAGGCTTGGAGTCGGACGCGTGGCACTCGAGGCAGAGCGCATTCACCGTTGCCGCGCGCAGCAGGTGATCATTTTGTCCGCCATGCGCCTCGTGACAAGTAGCGCAACCCTGCTCGAAGGCCGGCTGGTGCACGTGGGCTTTCTTACCCTGCTCGGCTTGGTCGCTATGGCAACCCAGGCAGATATCTACCGGCGAGGTCTTGGGCAATCCGGGCCACTTGCTGGCGTGGGGATTGTGACAGTCCGTGCAGTCTCCCGCGGCGCCAGGGTGCTGAACCTTCGCAGTTTCGATCAGCTTCGCCTTGTCGCCATGACAGGTCAGGCAAAGCTCTTTGCTGCTGGCCTGAATCAGCACGACCTTGCCGTCCTTCGCCGCCGCGTGGCAGCTGTCGCACGACTTAGACTCAAACGGACCATGTTGGAACGCCTGCATGAGTTTGGGGGAGCGCGACTGGTGCGGATCGTGGCAGGTGAGGCAATCCGCCGTGGCAAAGGGCTGGTCGTGGTGTGCTTTGCTCAGGTTGGCGTCCTTGGCATCGTGACAGTCAAGACACAGCGCGGGAGCATCCTTGGTCAGGTGGTAATCGAATTCGCGTTTCCCTCGATTGCCGATTTTGTGGGTCACGTGGCAGGTGTCGCAGCCCATGTCCAAAGCGGCGTGACGGCTGCCGTCTTTCGGGACGTTCAGACCTTGCTTGTGGCAGGAGAGGCACAGGTTCTCGTCTCTGGTAGTTCCTGAGGCGGGCTTTAGCAGCTGGTTCTTATTCTCGGAACTGTGAGGGTCGTGGCACTTAACGCAGTCGCGAACGGCGGGGCTGTGAACACGTCCTGTGGCCTGAGCGGAGTCTTTGTCGGCATGGCACTGGAGACAAAGCTTGACGCTGGTCGCCGTGATCAACTTCACGTGCGTCGCGGTCTTGCTAGTCCGGATTTCGTGGCAACTCAAACAGCCGGTCGCGATAGCTGAGTGGACCGCCTTGCCCTTTGTCTTGTCGGCATGGCACTCGATGCATTTGGCGGCGTCGGTATTCTTATCCAACGGAACTGGATGTTGCTTGGCTAGGGCCGGTCCTGCCGCCAGCGCTAGCAGCGCGAGCCATCCCAGGGCCCTCCCCACTAGACGTAGCCCGAGACTAGGATCCTGGTTCATGCCACAGCCAAGGGTGCACCCAGTTGGCCACTCAGCGAGGGTCTGCGGCGGGGTGGAGACCGCTGGGCTAACTCATTAAAAAATAAAGAGTTACAGGGTTACTTAGATGTGTGTGGAGAAATGCCTCAAGCATTTTCCGCAGGTTCCCGATGCGGGATTTGCCCCAATTGCTTGTGAAAACCCCCAAGGGGGCCTTGGGACAAGACCTTGGCGGGAGCAGGCCTTCGACGTCGTCGTAACCCCTTTCGCTGGTTGCGTTTGTTGACGCCCTGCGTTGCCCTGCGCATAATGCCCTGATGCCGCTTGCCCTCCCCAACCGCAGTCGGGTGTCGACTTCGGTTGGAGACTTCGAGTCGCAAGAATCTCCCCAATTGGAATCGGACTCACCCAGGCACAGCGTCTCCTTCCTCACGGCGATCCTAGGCCTGTTTGCGCTTACCTACGCGTTCATGGCGGGCCTGCGTACTGTGGCTGACATGGACCTGGGTTGGCAGATGGCTACAGGGCGCTGGATCGTCCAGCACCACAAGATCCCGTTTACGGACGTACTTTCCCATACCGCGCGTGGCCGGGAGTGGATTTATCCAGGGCTGTCCCAAATTCTTCTCTATGGCGTGTATTCGCTGGGTGGGTATTCGCTGCTTTCGGTGCTGGGTGCGGTAGCCTGCGTGGGCACGATCGCCTTGCAACTCCGGCGCGCTGGCGCGGTCACGGCATTGCTGGCTCTGCTCGCGGTGCCTTTGGTCGCGGCACGCACAGCGCCCCGCGCGGAAATGTTTACCGAGGTTCTCATTGCCGCATTCCTGAGCGTGTTATGGCACTACCACCGCTCCGGACAAGGGGCGCTGTGGCTCCTTCCGTTGCTGATGTGTCTCTGGACCAACCTCCACCCAGGGTTCATTGCAGGCTTGGGGATCTGTGCCAGTTATGTTGCGTTGGAATTTGGCGACGCTGCGGTCGCCAGCCACCGGCAAGCCGCTTTCAAGAGACTGCGACATGCCGCCGTATGGTTAGTCGCAACTGCCGTCGCCACGCTGCTCAACCCGTGGGGAGCACGAATCTATGTTGCGCTGGCAAGGCAAGGCGCCGTTCTTGGTACTCACAGTCACTGGATTCATGAGTGGTCCACGTTGCGCGTCACGCCGGCCAGACTGATGGAAGTACTTGCCTGGCGGGAGCCCGACAGCGCCATATGGTGGCTGATCTTGATAGGAATTGTGGCAGCGCTGTTGGCCGCGTACAGGCGAGCATTCGTTCCGCCGCTGCTTCTTGGGGCTTCGGTTTACGCGGTGATTCATGCTCTGCGGATGAAGGCGGCATTTGCCTCGGTAGTGGTTGTCATTGGCGGGTCAATCCTCGCGGATGCGATCGGGCCGGGATGGGTACAGTCCGTGCTCCAGCGTGTCGTACAACGCATCCCAGCATTGCGCGCCGTCAGAACCGGAGCGGTGACGTTCCTGCTTCTTGCGGTTGCCGCCGGGTTTACTGCAGTCAGAGTGTTTGATCTGGTTACCAACCGCTACTATCTCAAGACTCCTCAGCAATTCACCGAATTTGGCGCAGGGGAATCCTATTGGTACCCGGAGGAAGCCGCTGCCTTCGTATTACGTGAGCAGCTTCCCGGCAACATCTTCAACGACTACAGTTCTGGCGGTTTTGTAGCCTGGGCACTCTCGCCAGAATACCCGGATTACATCGATGGCCGTGCGATTCCCTTTGGCGACGAGCTCTTTGTCCACTCCAAGCAGCTGCTCAACCAGCCGCTGGATTCGCCAGCATGGCAAATTGAGGCCGAGAGCCGCAACCTGAACACGGTCTTCGTTTCTTTGGATCATGAACTGAGCGGGGCCTTGAGTGAATTGAAAACGTATTGCGCAAG
>Ga0116217_10004128_pt1 | contig 12990 bp, 7 predicted proteins | sample Sb_taG_6_FD_89697 | JGI IMG/M metagenome (GOLD analysis project Ga0116217, IMG submission 89697) | Peat soil microbial communities from Weissenstadt, Germany - Sb_50d_4_PS metaG | ecosystem: Environmental > Terrestrial > Soil > Wetlands > Peat | place: Germany: Weissenstadt | collected 2010-09-21 | reverse complement strand
GGCATCGTGATGGTCGAGTCCGGCGCCAAGCAGGTGAAGGAAGAGACGGTGGTGGACGCCATCGAGTTCGGCCACGCCGAGATCCGGAAGATCTGCGCCGTCATTTCCGACATTGCGAAGCAGTTGGGCAAGCCCAAGCGCAAGGTCGCTCCCGTCGAGTTCGACCAGACGTATTACGACCAGCTCAAGCGCAAGATCGGCGCGCGGCTCAGCGATGCGCTCGATACCCACAAGCATCCCAAGGCAGAGAGCCACCACCTCGCCCGCGAGCTGAAGAAGGAGTTGCTGGAGGCGCTGCCGGAGGAGGACGAGGAGGGGCGCGCCAAGCTCAAGCATTATTACGAAGCCATGCGCGAACGCATCTTCCGCGACCAGGTGCTGAACGAGCGCAAGCGTCCGGATGCGCGCGCTTTCGACGAGATCCGTCCCATCACCATCGAGGTGGGAGCGCTGCCGCGCACGCACGGTTCCGCCATCTTCACCCGCGGCGAAACCCAGGCGCTGGTCACCACCACGCTCGGTACTTCCGAAGACGTGCAGAGACTGGAAGTCTACGAGGGCGAGAAGTCCAAGCGCTTCATGCTGCACTACAACTTCCCGCCGTTCTCGGTGGGCGAGGTGGCGTTCCTGCGCGGCGCCGGACGGCGCGAGATCGGGCACGGCGCGCTGTCGGAGCGCGCCATCACCACGGTGCTTCCCGAGGAGACCGCTTGGCCCTATACGATGCGCGTGGTTGCGGACATCCTCGAGTCGAATGGTTCGTCTTCGATGGCGACCGTGTGCGGCGCGACCCTCGCGCTGATGGATGCCGGCGTTCCCCTCGCATCTCCGGTGGCGGGCATCGCCATGGGGCTGGTGCTGGAGGATGACAAATACTCGATCCTCACCGACATCGCTGGCGCCGAGGACCACTACGGCGACATGGACTTCAAGGTTGCCGGCACCCGCGAGGGCATCACAGCGCTGCAGATGGACATCAAGATTCCCAAGGTGACGGCGCAGATCATGCGCGAGGCCCTGGAGCAGGCGCGCCGCGGCCGCCTGTTCATCCTGGACAAAATGGCGGAAGTGCTGCCGGAGCCGCGCACCCAGATCTCGCCCTTCGCGCCGCGCATTTACACGCTCCAAATTCCGGTGGACAAGATTCGCGACCTGATTGGGCCGGGCGGCAAGGTGATCCGCGGGATCATCGAGCAGACCGGTGTCAAGATCGACGTCGAAGACTCGGGGCGAGTGAATGTCGCGTCGAACGACGAAGCATCCGCGAACAAGGCGCTGCAGATGATCGGCGACATCACCGCCACCGCCGAAGTTGGAAAGACCTACCTGGGCAAAGTGGTGCGGCTGGCGGATTTCGGCGCTTTCGTCGAGATCTTCCCCGGCACCGACGGCCTGTTGCACATCAGCGAGGTCGCTGAGCATCGCATCAATGACGTGCGCGACGAACTGAAGGAAGGCGACCAGATCCTGGTCAAGGTGCTGGCCGTCGAAGGCAACCGCATCCGCCTCTCGCGCAAGGCCATCCTCAAGGAGCAGCGCGCGAAGATGGGCGGCGGCGAGGAGCCCGCACCCGTGGGTACTCCAACGATGACCATCGAAGGCGGCACCTCCGATTCAGACGAGCCCAACTACAACCGCGACGGCCCCGGCGGCGGACCCCGGCCGCCCAGTGGAAGGCCCCATGATGGCGGACGTCATGGCGGCGGCGGAGGCGGTGGTGGACGCAGGCGGCGTAGCGGCGGGGGAGGCGGTGGCGGCCGCGGACCGCGGCGGTAGTCAAATCCTGAGTCTGGAATCAAAGCCACGCCACCTGCGTGGCTTTCTTGCGCCCCAGGCCCGGAGGGCCTTCCGAGATTAGCCCAGCGCTTCCAGTGCTGGGAATCATTCATGAGAGATCGTAGTCCCGGCAGGGACGGGCCTACCCGAAAACATATTTCGGGTCGTATTCGATTCCGTGCTTCGTCAACAGGCTTAGGAATTCGGACTCGAACGAATGCTTTCGGTGGTGCTCGGGTTGGGAGTTCACGTAGCTGATCACCGAACTCACTTGCGACCGGCTCACGCTGAAAGCCGCGTAACCCTCCTGCCAGGCAAAGCCGCCGCGGCCAGTTTCGTTCATCCATTTGGAAGAGATCCCTTTTAGCGCCTGAGCGGCTTTGGCAAGTGGCATGACGGCAGGCAAGGAGAGCAACGCGTGCGCGTATTTCCCAATGCCGCCGACCGCGAGGATGTGCATGGCGCGATTGCGACCGATCTCGGCCATATAACCCCACAACCGAGGCTGGAGCTCGGGCGGGATGAGGTCGCGGCGATGCTTTGTGCTGAACACCACATGGAGAAGGTTGGCGGTGTAGGTGTGGGACATGCGCCGAGGCTAGCACACCTGCGGAGGCCCGTCCCTACGGGACTGGTTCGCCCATATCTTCATTCCCAGCGCTGGAAGCGCTGGGCTAATCTGGCAAGGCCCTCCGGGCCTGGCGCATTCGGTGAACGGCCCTCTACGGTCTGTCGAGCGGTTTATTGCGCGGGCACCAGGGCCGCCCGCTTGGGAAGCAGCTCTCCGATGCGCTTCATCTGTGCGCCCACGCTGCGCAATTTTTCTTCAATCCGCTCATAGCCGCGGTCGATGTGGTAGACGCGATCGATGATGGTCTCGCCGTCAGCGACCAGCGCCGCCAGCACCAGCGAGGCCGACGCGCGCAGGTCCGAGGCCAGCACCGCGGCCGCGCTCAGCGGCGTCCTGCCCCGCACCACCGCCCGCCGGCCTTCGATCTTGATGTTGGCACCCATGCGCACCATCTCCTGCGCGTGCATGAAGCGGTTCTCGAAGATGTTCTCGGTGACCACCGAAGTGCCGTGCGCCTGGGTAGCCAGGGCCATGTACTGCGCCTGCATGTCGGTGGGGAAGCCGGGATATTCCTCGGTATTGACGTCGGCAGCCACCAGCCGGCCATCGCCGAGCACGCGGACGCTGTCGTTTCCGACCTGAAGGGTTGCGCCGGCTTCCGTGAGCTTCTGCAGCAGTGCTCCGATATGCCTGGGCTCGCAGTTCGAGACGATAAGGTCGCCGCCGGTCATGGCGCCGGCGACCACGAACGTGCCTGCCGAGATGCGGTCGGGGATGATGCGATGACGTGCTCCCCCCAGCCGCGGCACGCCCTGGATGCGGATAGTGGCGGTGCCCGCGCCTTCGATGCGCGCTCCCATCGCGGTCAGCAGCGCCGCCAGGTCGGCCACTTCCGGCTCGCGCGCGCAGTTTTCCATCACGGTTTCGCCCTCGGCCAGCGCCGCTGCCATCATCAGTTCCTCGGTGCCGGTGACGGTGATGCGGTCCCACACGATGTGGCCGCCTCGCAGCCGCTGGGCGCGGGCTTCCACGAAGCCGTGGTCCTGGGTGAGGGTCGCTCCCAAGTGCTCGAGAGCTTTGATGTGCAGGTCGATGGGACGCGCGCCAATCGCGCATCCGCCGGGCAGCGACACCCGCGCGCAACCGGTGCGCGCCACCAGCGGCCCGAGCACCAGTGTGGACGCGCGCATCGTCTTCACCAGTTCATACGGGGCTTCCGGACGGATAGGCTCGCGGCAGTGAATGGTGGTGCGATGATGTGCACGGCCGTACCCCAGTTCGACCTCGGCTCCCATCTCCAGCAGCAGCTAGCGCATGGTCTGGATGTCGCGCACGTCGGGAACGTTCTCCAGCACGACCGCCTCGTCGGTGAGCAAGGCTGCGGCCATGGCCGGGAGCGCGGCATTCTTGGCGCCGCTGATGCGCACCGTGCCTACCAGTGGATTGCCGCCGCAAATTACAAATTTGTCCATGAAATCGTCTCAGCGCGACTTGCGTGTCCTTCCATTGTATCGAGGCTGGCTGTCGTGCGGCACTGAGAAGCGCGGCATTCAGGATTCGATCGCCCGGCGCACATTGCCGCGGGCGGCTTTCAGTCGGCGCCGCGCTTCCGCCTTGCCGACTCCCGCCTTGAGCATGACCAGCGCCACCGGCACGCTGCGCCCGGCGGCCTTCAGCGCCCGATCGGCGGCGGCCCTTTTAATGCCAGCCGCCTCCTCCAGAATGGTCACTCCGCGCTCCCATAGCTTTGTGTTCTTCACGTGTACGTTCACCATCAGGTTGCCGTAAACGTAGCCCAGCCGCGCCATGGCGCCGGTGGAGAGCATGTTGAGGATCAGCTTCTGGGCGGTGCCCGCTTTCATCCGCGTGGAACCGGCGACCACCTCGGGACCGACGTCGGCGACGATGGCGATTGCGGCCACCCGCTCCAGCCAAGAGCCGCGGTTGTTGGTGACCGCCACCGTAGTTGCGCCGTGGCTCCGCGCGTACCGGAGCGCCGCTACCGTGTAGGGCGTGCGCCCGCTGGCCGAAACGCCCACCACCACGTCGCGCTTGCCGGGTTTCCTCTTGGCAATATCGCGCCGGCCCAGCGCCGGCCAGTCTTCACTGGCTTCGGCGGCGCGGCCGAGCGCCCTCTCGCCGCCGGACATGATGAACTGGACCATTTCGGGATCGGTATTGAAGGTGGGCGGACATTCGGCGGCGTCAAGCGCGGCGATGCGCCCGCTGGTTCCGGCGCCTACGTAGATGAGCCGTCCGTCGGAGGAGAGCGCCTGGGCGATGGCGTCAATGGCGCGCGCGATCTCGGGCAGCGCCCGAGCCACGGCGGAGGCCACGCGCGCGTCTTCCGCGTTGATGATTTCGGCGATCTCGCGGGCGCTGCGTGTGTCGAGCCCGGCGGTGGCGAGGTTGGCCTGCTCCGTCCCGAGTTTCCGCAATCCCGGTTTGGCGGCTTTGCTCACGCGCCTTGTTCCTCGATCGATTCGACTACGGCGTCGTGGAACTGCGGCCGCACTTGCTTGATGATCTCGGAGCGAGTATCCGGCCAGGTGCGGTTCGTCAAGAGCACGATGGCGAGCCGGCGCTCCGGATCGACCCACAGCGACGTTCCTGTGTATCCCAAATGGCCGAACGAGCGCGGCGAAAAATATTTTCCCGATTGCGAGGGAGTGCTGGGAGTGTCCCATCCCAGCGCGCGCGAGCTTGCGCCATGCCGCCGGGTGAACAGCTCAACCGTGTCCGGACGCAGAATAGGACGTCCGCCTTGCAACATGCAGTGTGCGAACGCGGCCAGGTCGGCGGCATTGGAGAAAACCCCGGCGTGTCCCGCTACGCCGCCGAGGACGCTGGCATTTTCGTCCTGCACCTCGCCCTGAATGATGCGCCCGCGGAACTCGCGGTCGTCCTGGGTGGGCGGGATGTTCGCCCGCAGTGGCGCGGGTGGGCAATAGGCCGTGTGATTCATGCTCAGTGGTCCGAAGACCTCCCGCCCGCAGAAACTCTGTAAAGACTCGTCTGCGATTCGTTCCAGAGCCACGCCCAGGATAATGAAGCCGATATCGCTATACGCAGCGCGGGTGTCGGGATCGGCCTCGAGCGGCACAGCCAGCGCGGCTTCGAGCAGTTGCTCGCGGTTGTGTGCGTCCCGATAAAGCCGCACGTACGCCGGCAACCCTGAAGAATGCGCCAGCAGCATGCGCACCGTGACCGACTGGCGGCGGGCGTCTCCTTTGGCGAACTGCGGGATGATGCCTGCTACCGGAACATCCAGGTCTAGATGGCCGCGCTCATAGAGCAGCATGGCCATGGCCGTGGTGCCCACGACCTTGGACACCGACGCCAGATCGAAAATGGTTTCGGCTGTGACTTCGGGCGAGCTGGCGTCGTAGGTGAAACGCCCCATTCCGCGCAGCGCGACCAGCCTGCCGTCGGCAACTACGGCCACCGAAGCACCAGGAAAGGCGCGGTCGACGATCCCTTGAGCCAGAACCTCCAATGCGGCGGCGAAAGTTGCGTCCGCGTCATCGAAGGCCGCGGTCAGTGGCGCGGGGCGGTTGTGGGTAACAATTTTCAGGGTAGATCGACCTCAAGCGGGCGCGGAGATCCGCCGACCCCGACTTATAGCAGAGGCGGGCCTAATGACAAGCGAATAAGGGATAGACAGTGTGAAAGGTGAGGCCAAAAATACACAAATTCATATTCGCCCCCTGCGCGAGGTTCCATAAATTGTATTCCGTGTATTTCAGGGGAAGATAAGTCACTGAAAAACATAAACTTATCTATCTGATACTTCGGCCACGAAAATGCGACTGCGAAGGTGATCTCACAGGGAATTCTTCTCGGGCGTCGCCGCGAAGGAGAAACCGCGGGGCTCCCATTAGGTACTGGGCGCTGAGTAGCAGTCCAACCAGAACGTGCTTGTGAGAGTCCCACAGGAGGAAGAGGTATGAGACTTAAGTTCTCAGAACCGCATCGTGGTCTGAAGAGTGCTTTGGCCGTTGCTGCAGTTGTCTGCTTGGTCGTGTTCACGTTATTGCCTGTGAGCAGCTTCGCTCAGGGGACGACTGGCACGCTCCGTGGCCAAGTTCTGGACCCGCAAGGCGCCGTGGTGCAAAAAGCCAACGTAACCGTAACCAACCAGGCGACAGGCGTTTCCATACAAACCGTGAGCACTTCGGCGGGAACGTGGGAGATTCCCAGCCTGCTCCCGGGCAGATACACGGTCACTGTCGAAGCTTCCGGTTTTCGAAAGTACGTGCGCAGGGATGTGTCGGTATTGGCCAACCAGGACAATGATGCGAATGCTCAGTTGCAGGTTGGTGCGATAACAGAAACCGTAGAGGTAACAGCCACAGCGGTGGCAGTGCAAACCACCTCCGCCAACCTCACCAACAACTACATTGGGAGCGACGTAGTGGATCTCCCTGGCTCGGGTGGCACCTCCAACGGCAGCCCTTTGAACCTGGCGCTACTGGCCCCCAACACTACCGCGCAGCAAGGCGGTGTGGACGGTGTCGGCGGATCCGTGGGTGGGACGCGTCCCCGCGACAACAACTTCATCATTGACGGCGTTGATGACAACAACCTCGGTGTCACCGGTCCCAATTCCACCGTGATCCCGGATGCGGTTGCAGAGTTCAACCTGCTGACCAACCAGTTCAGCGCCGAATATGGACACTCCGCCGGCGGCCAGTTCCTCATAGTGACCAAGAGCGGCACCAACAACTGGCACGGTTCAGGTTATGAATATTTCCAGAATCGGGACCTGAACGCCATGGACAACCTCACCAAGGATGCCATTGCCGGGGGAACCATTCCCGGCCAGCCGAACTACAATGACAACCGCTTTGGCGGCAACATCGGCGGACCAATCATCAAGAACAAGTGGTTCATCTTCGGCAACTACGAGTACACCACCCTCCACGGCGAAGGCAGCCCGCTAAGTATCGAGGCGCCTACAGCGGCTGGTATAGCGACATTGGAGGGGATGGCGGCGGATGCACCCGTGAAGGCCATTTTGGGGAAATATCCTGTAGCACCGTCGCAGTGTGCTGGATGCACCCTCTCGGTCAACGGCACGAACAATATTCCATGGGGAAACTTGGTGAACACCAGTCCGATATTCCAGCGGGAGCACGATGTCGTTGTCAACAGCGATTACACGACGGGAAAGCATCAGTTGGGCGCGCGCTTCGTGTTTAATCAGGAGAACTTCATCCTTGCCGTCAACGCGGAACAGGCGATATGGAATCAGACGGAACCCGTCCACAACCGCAAGCTTACGTTGAGCGATGTTTGGACGATTAATAATCACTTGGTGAACGATGCGCGCTTGCAGTACTCGTTCTTCCTGCTGGCGCTGTCCAACCCCTGCACCGGGCTTGGAGTTACAACGGCGGGAGGGTGTTACCCGGACGTGACCATCTCCGAACTCGGCGCTACCACGGTCGGGCCTTCCGATGTCCAAGACCAGAAGCAGAGCACCTACGCGGTGAAGGACACCCTTTCCTGGGTGCACGGAAAACACACGTTTAAGTTCGGCGGTGAGTACAATCACTTCATCTACCCCCAGTTCTTCCTGCCGCGGAGCAATGGAGATAACGAGTACTCGAGCATGCAGGGTTTCGTGAACGACCTCAAGCCTGATCTTGTCGGCCAGACATTGCGGGGTGCCGGCAGCGGCGGCTTCCTGGGGACACAGAGCTTCTTCGGCGTTTTTGCCCAGGACGACATTCGGTTGACCCCGCGCCTGACCGTAAATCTGGGCTTGCGCTATGAGTACTGGACGAATCCGGTCGGTGTGAGTACCCAGACCTTAAACGCCGCTTCCAGTGTTCCGGGCTTGGTCACGTTCGGAAACCCCACGACGGACAAGAACAACGTCGCTCCACGCGTCGGGTTTGCCTACGATCCCTTCGGGAATGGGAAGTGGGCGATCCGGGGTGGGGCTGGCATTGCTTACGACGTTAAGTTCCAGAACTTCGCCTCCATCACCCTGCCTCCGCAGCTACAAAGCGAGATGGACGAGCCTTCAGCCTGCGGCTTGGCCACGCCACCGTCATGGTGCGCGACTGGTACCGGCTTCCTGGCCGGCGGCGGGCTGCCATCGATCCTTCTGCCGCCTCCCGACGTGGCGCATGCGCGGGGGCTGACGTCCAGCTACATTGACAATACCGTCATGCCCAAGATCATCACATGGAGCTTGGGCGTGCAACACGAGATGTATCGGAACGCAACCTTGGAGGTTCGTTACCTGGGTACGCACGGATTGGAGTTGCCAGTGCAGTACCGCATGAACCACGAAAGCTACTTCGATGCGGGCGGCACTCCGATACCGACTTATCTGAATGCTTCCCAAATCCCGACGACGTTTACCGCTTCTACCCCAACGGATACGCCGTTCTACACTGGGATCATCACGGGCTTCCCTGGGATCTTCCAAAGCTACAAACCGGCCTGGTTGAACGCCGGGTTCACGGCTAACGTTACCGGGGACCCGCCTCTTGCCAACAGCATCTACCACGCGCTGTCGTTCAACTTCGTCCAGCGTAGCTGGCATGGGTTGACGATGAACGCCAACTACACCTGGTCGCATAACATTGACGTTGCGACCAACGAATTCTTCACCAGCTACCTCAATCCGCGCCGGGCGCAGGATACCAACCAGTTGGAGCAGGATCGTGGCAACTCCGACTTGGATGTGCGCCACAAGTTCGTTCTCTCGGGGGTCTATCAAATACCCAACGTCAAGACCGAGAGCGGCTTCCTGAAAGCGCTGCTGAACGGGTACGGAATCGGCTCGGTGTACGTCGTGCAGTCGGGCCAGCCGATTGACCTGCAGTCGGGGAACGCCGGGGTTGACTCCAACGGTAACGGCGACGTTGCCGGCGACCGGGTGGTCTTCAATCCGGCTGGGACACAAGGTGTGGGATCGGATATTTTCGCGGTTTGTGAATCCATACCTGGATCCACCTCCGGGGCCCCCACGGGAAGTACCTATGTAGGGACAGTCACGTTCACAGCAGCTTCAACCAATGGCTGTGCGGTGAACCATACCGCTCCGTCTGGCCTCGGTTTCGATCCTGCGATTGGTTATACCCCCGTCAACAAGAACGCGAAATACGTTCTTACGGGTAACGCCGCCGTAGCCACCGCAGGACGCAACAGCTTTAACTCACCCGGTTTTGGCATCTGGAACTTCTCAGCCTTCAAGAGCATTCGCATCAGCGAAGGGATGCACTTGCAGATCAGGGCGGATGCTTACGACGTTCTCAACCAGAGAAACTACACCCTCAGCACTACTGGCACTTCGCCTGGATTCACCACTACTGGAGTAACTGCTGCGCAGTCGAATCCGGCCTACGCGATAGTCACGAACTCGCAGTTCCTGAACGCGCATGTATTCAGCAGCGGAAACCGCACCATGACCCTGGCGGCACACTTCTACTTCTAGCGAACCGCCAGGACTGAGCTAGGTGGGGCCCGGCAGCGGCCGGGCCCCATTTTCTTGAGTCCGGTTCGAGATTTTCGCCCCGGGATTTCATTTGCGGACCCAGTTGTTCCGGCCGGGGACTTCAGCCGCTACGTTCCGCCGCTCGGCGCCCCGGTATCTTGCTTTGCTGCATCTTAGGACATAGAATCAACCTACTGCCCCGGTGCTCCCCAAGGAGCGGCATCTTCATGCTGGTTCGACGAGTTCTACGTGTCTCGCTGAGTGCTTTCTTGATGGTTGGGATAGTGGCTGCCCAGGATGCGAAGTCACAGACTTCCGACCCCAAGGTCCGGGCCCAAGATACGCCCGCCGAAGGCCAGCCATCGGACCCGCTCAAGCGCCCCCTCAGCGATGCCCAGAAGAAGGCCAATGCCAAGGCGTTTCAGAAAGAAATCAGCAAGACCTACAAGAAGTGGCTGGACGAGGACGTCCGCTGGATCATCACCGACGAAGAGCGCTCGGCCTTCAAGCAGTTGTCTAACGACGAAGAGCGAGACCAGTTCATCGAGCAATTTTGGCTTCGCCGCGACCCTACGCCCGACACCGTGGAGAACGAGTACAAGGAAGAGCACTACCGGCGCATCGCCTACGCCAACGAACATTTTGCCGCCGGTATCCCGGGATGGAAGACCGACCGCGGCCGCATCTAAATCATGTACGGCCCCGCGGATAGCATGGACTCCCACCCCTCCGGCGGCAACTACCAGCGCCCCGTGGAAGAGGGCGGCGGCCAGACTTCGACGTATCCGTTCGAAATCTGGAACTATCGCTACCTCGAGGGTATCGGGCAGAACATTGACATTGAGTTCGTTGATCCCTGCATGTGCGGCGACTATCACATGACCATGGACCGCGGCGAAAAGGACGCGCTGCTCCATGTTCCGGGCGCTGGGCTGACGACCTACGAGGCGATGGGAATGGCCAGCAAGGCCAACCGGCTGGCCAGCGGGGGTATCGAGAGCCTCGGTGCCGGCCCCTTCACCTCAGGCAACCAAGTCAAGCAGTTCGACCGCTTGCAGACTTTTGCGGCCCTCAACAAGCCGCCTGCGGTCAAGTTCAAGGACCTGGAAGATGTAGTGGTTTCCCACAAGCTGATTTACAACCTCCTGCCCTTTGATGTGATCACCGATTTCGTGAAGGTCACGTCCGATACAGCACTGGTCCCGATCACGGTCCAAGTCAAGAACCGGGACCTCACGTTTACCGAGAAGCAGGGTGTGCAGACGGCGGTGGTCAACATCTTCGGACGGCTGACTACGCTGACCGGCCGCATCGCTCAAACCTTTGAGGATACAGTCACCGTGCAGACGCCCTCGGAACTGCTTCCGAAAGAGCAGGAGAAGCCCTCCATCTACTGGAAGGCGCTGCCGCTGCGTTCGGGGCGCTACCGGCTGGATGTGGTGCTCAAGGACCTCAACGGTGACCGCATCGGCCATTGGAGCCGCGGCATCATGGTGCCGGAGTTCAGCGACGACCGCTTGGCGGTTTCCTCCCTGATCCTGGCCGACCACATGGAGAAGGTGCCTACCAAGAACGTCGGCACCGGCAGCTTCGTCATCGGCGACACCAGGGTGCGGCCGCGCGTTCCCGAGGCTGGCAAGCAGATCAGCTTCAAACGCGACCAACGCGTCAATTTCTGGATGCAGGTGTATAACCTGGGCATCGACCAGCAAACCCACAAGCCCTCGGCCACGGTGGAGTACGAGATAACCAATCTCGCCAGCCACAAAGCCATCGTCCATACGGTAGAGTCGACGCAGCAGATGGGCAATGTCGGGGACCAGTTGACGCTGGCGCGTACCCTGCCGCTGGCCGCGGTCGAACCCGGCCAGTATCAGGTGACCATCAAGGTGGACGACAAGGTCTCGAAGCAGAGCATCACGCCTACGGCTACATTCATGGTCGAGTAGGCTCGGGCGAGCCGCCACAAGAAACCTGAGTCGCCTTCAACCGATCTCGACGGATCGGGCCGGTACCAGCTTCCTACGCACAGCAGCCTTGGTGCATACTGGGTGGAGTGATCAAACGGACATCCTCCGCGCTGGCGCTGGTTGTGATCGTCGCCTTCGGCCCCTGCCCCTCCGCCTTCCCGCAAGCCGATTCGGCTGACCCATTCTCCACGGTTGATGCCGTCGTGCAGTCGGCGGTGGACCGCGGCTCGATCCCCGGCGCGGTGCTGGTGGTTGGTCATGCCGGCAAGGTCGTTCATCGCCAGGCCTTCGGCTCGCGTGCGCTCGAACCCCGCCCCGAAGCGATGACGCCGGACACCATCTTTGACCTGGCATCGCTCACCAAGACTTTCACCGCCACTTGCGTCATGCGCCTGGTGGAGCGCGGGCAGGTGCGGCTGAACGATCCTGTGGCGCGTTACCTCCCCGAGTTCGCCCGCAATGGGAAACAGGAGATCACGGTGCGCCAGTTGCTCACGCATTTTTCCGGGCTGCCCGCCGATCTCGACCTGAAGGCATCCTGGAGCGGCCACGCGCAGGCGCTGCAGCTCGCCTACGAGGCTCAGCCGGTGATTCCGCCCGGCTCCGGCTTCCTCTACAGCGACGTCAATTACATGGTGCTGGGCGAACTGGTGGCGCGCGTCTCCGGCATGCCGCTGGACGAGTACGCGATGGCGCACATCTTCCAGCCGCTGAAGATGGAAACCACGCGCTTCAACCCGCCGGTCGAGTGGCGTCCGCGCATCGCCCCGACCGCACACGACGAGCACGGCGTGATGCTGCGCGGCGTGGTGGACGATCCCACCGCCCGGCGCATGGGTGGCGTCGCCGGGAACGCCGGCCTGTTCTCGACCGCCGCCGACCTGGCGCGCTTTGCGCAGGCTATGCTCGACCGCGACGGTCGCCTGCTGTCCGCGGCTGCCATCGAAAAAATGACTACTCCGCAGCAGCCGGCCAACTCCACCGTGCTGCACGGGCTGGGGTGGGACATCGACTCTCCGTACTCCACCAACCGCGGTGAGCTGTTGCCGGTCGGGTCCTTCGGCCATAGCGGCTTCACTGGGACTTCGCTATGGATTGATCCCGCCACCCAGACCTACATCATCCTGCTGTCGAACGCAATTCATCCCACCGGCACGAACAACGACAAAGTGTCACTGCGTACGCGCGTGGCCAATGCCGTCGCCGCTGGCTTGAACCTT